>Ga0209567_10000002_pt1 | contig 145269 bp, 134 predicted proteins | sample COG_12_FD_184756 | JGI IMG/M metagenome (GOLD analysis project Ga0209567, IMG submission 184756) | Pelagic marine sediment microbial communities from the LTER site Helgoland, North Sea, for post-phytoplankton bloom and carbon turnover... | ecosystem: Environmental > Aquatic > Marine > Neritic... | reverse complement strand
CTGGCGCGAAACTCCCGCGAAAACAACTGAATGTCGGTTTTCGTGTTCATTGCTCCGCCTCCCAACTTACCAGGTCATACACCAATATCACCGTGTCATACCCGGCGCCCCCAGGCAAGATTTGCCGGGATCCGTGCCGCGCCGGGCTCCGTGTTCAGACGTTTTCACGGACATGTCGGTGCCGCAGAAAATCGTAGGCTTGCTCCATTTCATCCGTGCCCATCACCCGGTCCCAGAATCTGAAGTACAACGCGAAATTTTTCCGGAAGTTCTGGTGATGCAGATTGTGGTGCGTCGCCGAGATCCAGTGGCGGCCAATAATTCCGCGAACCCAGCTGTCGGGCAGAAGCTCGAAACCCGAATGGTTGGTGACGCTGGTTACGCTCATGACCACCAGTAGAAAAATCAATGCACCGATGTGGATCGGCACCAGGAAAACGAGCAGCGGCAAAATGAGCGCGCCCACCAGGGATTCCCAGGGATGGAAAGAAAATCCGGCCCACGGTGTGGGTTGCCTCGATTCGTGGTGCACTTTGTGCATCACGCGGAACAGCTTACGGTGGTGCATTATACGGTGCGTCCAGTAGAACCACGTGTCGTGCAGAAACATGTATATCGGGACGCTGAGCAGAAGGTACGCCACGCCATACTCGGATACGTCGAAATAGATGAGCGTATGGCCGTTGCGCCAGGCGTCGATGATGACCGCGCCGGCGAAAGCGTAAATAACCGAGGCAATCAGCGACCACCGAATTTCATGCCGGATAAGGCGTCCCGGGGGCTGGATATTGGTCAGCCGCCGTGCGTGCAGCAGATTACCGGGTCGTTTCCATAGGGCCCAGTAAAAAAACCCGGCAATGGCTAGATAACGCAGAGCGATGAAGACGCTGAGCAAACCGGTCGTGAACAGAAGGCTTGCCATGCTGAAAGGGCTATACTCCGGCATGCCCTGACAATACAGTTTTCAATGTCATATTAACGAGCGTATCACATCGGCCTTAAGGTCCGCTGAAGACTCCTCACTTTGAAGTCCGAACTTTTTGCCGAGGCGCTAAAAGCGGCCTTCGTCGACCCGGCCCGGGATGACCTCCGAGGTGGGGCTTCGGATCAATCTTCCTTTGCGCTATCAGGGTCCTCAGTGCGCTGCCAGTCGATGCCCAGCACCAGACAACCTTCCTCGGTGCGGCCGTAGTGGCGGGTTCCGGGCTCCATGATCACGTAGTCGCCGGGCATCAGAACGGTGCCGTCGTCCTCGATCAGGCTGCCCTCCAGAATGATGTAATCCTCCTGCTGCCGGTGGGTGTGCGTTTCGAACCGTGCACCGGGTTCCATGCGAACCATGTACGCCCCTTCACGTGTTTTCACTATTCGCCGACCTTGCATTTTTCCCTCGCGTTTGTTGAATCGAGCGACCCGGATAATAGACTGTCGTGTGACTCGGTGTCATCATCTCAGAGGCTTGACACTGGTACAGCACGGCTTTAACTTGAGCTGGTAAAATTCAGTTTGTTATAAAAAACACAATCGGAGGAGCCTAATGTCTACTCGTGTTGCTGTAATCGGCGCGGGCCCCAGCGGTCTTGCACAATTGCGGGCGTTCAAATCGGCCCAGGACAAGGGTGCGGCAATCCCGGAAATCGTGTGTTTCGAACGGCAGGAAGACTGGGGAGGTATCTGGAACTACACCTGGCGGACCGGGACGGACGAGTACGGTGAACCCGTTCATTGCAGCATGTATCGTTATCTGTGGTCCAACGGACCAAAGGAATGCCTCGAGTTCGCAGACTATACATTCGAGGAACATTTCGGAAAGCCCATCGCATCTTATCCGCCACGAGAAGTGCTATTTGACTACATTAAGGGCCGCGTAGAAAAGAGCGGCGTCAGGCCATGGTGCCGCCTCCGCAGTCCCGTCCGGCACGTGGAATACTCTGACGACACCGGCAAATTTACCGTTACGGTTAACGACCTGAAAGCCGACACGCTGTATTCAGAGGAGTTCGACCACGTGGTTGTGGCGTCCGGCCACTTTTCCACACCCAACGTTCCACAGTTCGAAGGTTTCGAGAGCTTCAACGGCCGCATCCTGCACTCCCATGATTTTCGCGACGCGCTGGAGTTCAAGGACAAGGACATCCTGATAATCGGAACGAGCTACTCGGCCGAGGACATCGGCTCCCAGTGTTACAAGTACGGTGCGCGCTCGATCACCTGCAGCTACCGAACGGCGCCCATGGGTTTCCACTGGCCGGACAACTGGCAGGATGTGCCCATATTGACCCGTGTCGAGGGCAAGACGGCCCACTTCAAGGATGGCAGCAGCAAGGACGTAGACGCCATCATACTGTGCACCGGATACCTGCACCACTTCCCTTTTCTTCCCGACGATCTCCGTCTCGAAACGGACAACCGGCTGTGGCCCCTGGGGCTGTACAAGGGCGTGGTCTGGGAAAAGAATCCCAAGCTGTTCTACCTTGGCATGCAGGATCAGTTCTATACATTCAACATGTTCGATGCACAGGCGTGGTTCGTACGCGATGTTATCCTCGGGCGGATCTCGCTTCCCTCTGCCGAAGAAATGTCCAAACACAGCCAGGCCTGGCGTGACCGGGAGGAAAAACTGGAGGACGATGAGCAGATGATCTGGTTCCAGGGAGACTACACGCAGGATCTCATCAACGACACCGACTACCCGAGTTTCGACGTGGCAGGCGTGAACAGGACATTCATGGAGTGGGAGCACCACAAGCACGATGACATCATGGGCTTCCGTAATAATGCCTACAAGTCCCTGATGACCGGCAATATGCAACCCAAGCATCACACCCCGTGGCTGGAGGAAATGGATGATTCCATGGAGACCTACCTTGGATCGAAGTAATTATTAAGGAAACTCTGATTAATTCAATTTTTCGTCACTGCGAACGAAGTCAAGCGAACGCCCCGGATTGCCGCGTCGCTCCGCAATGACACGTAACCAAAGTTTCCCGAAGTACCAGACACGGTAAACATAAACATCTTTGGAGGACATAGTAATGACTAAAACACCGACGTCTGTTTTCAGACAGCGCTTTAGCCGCCGCCGCTTTCTGGGCACCACCCTGGCCGGCATGGGAGCGGCTCTGACAACCGGACTACCGAAGGTCGGCCTTGCGGATGCCAAGACCGTCAGGCTCGGTATGAATATCCCGATGACCGGCGACTATGCCCCCTGGGGCCTCCCCGGCTTGTATGGCTGCGAGATCGTCGCCGCCAATATCAACGCGGCCGGCGGCGTCAAGATTGGCAACGACACCTACATGATCGAGATGGCATCCTATGACCACGGTTACGACACCGAGAAATCGGTGCAGGGTTTCAAAAAGCTCGTGCTCGAGGATGACGTCAAGATGGTCATGATGCTGGGTGGGTCGACGGTTGCGTCGATCATCCCGTGGGCCATGCGCAAGAAGATACTGACCACCACGCTCCTGCCCAGCGACATCACGCCCGATACAGAGTATCTGGTCGCCACCTGTGAATCTCACCCACTGTACAACGTGACCGGCGTCGAGTGGCTCGCGGACAAATTTCCTGAAGCCAAAACGGCGGCGATCATTACCACCAATGACATCGAATACGGCAAGCAATCCGCCGCGACCTACAATGCGGCATTCGAAGTGGCCGGCATAGACGTCGTGGATGTCAATTTCCACGGTTTCGACGTGGCCGATTTTGCCCCCATCGTGAGCTCGCTTTTGTCGAAGAAACCGGACGTATTCTGCATGGCCACCGACGTGTATACCACGCCGATCATCGAACAGCTATTTCATCAGGGATTCAAAGGCAAGATCGTATCCTGCACCTGCGACGGCTATCTGGATGTCATCGCCAAGACGAGCAAGGAGTTCGTCGAGGGCCTCACCTTCCAGTTCCCGGATTTCGATGATCCTGCGCTCACCCCGGACAAAGCGGATTTCCCGGATCCGGCCGGTTTCGACGCCGCCTTCAACAAAGATCATGCCGGCGAATGGTCAGCGGTGGCATGGGAGTACCCCTCCATTCTGTTGAATTGGATCGAGGCGGCGCAGGCCGCCGGAAGCATCGAGCCCGAGCCGGTGTTGAGTGCCATGAAGGCCAATTCCTCGCCGGCACACACATTCGGCCCCGGCAAATGGTGGGGCGCGGATCTCTGGGGGCTGGACAACGCGGTAGTGGGCAACTGGCCGGTGGTCGCGATCAATGACGGCAAGGCTCGCATCCAGGAGTACCGAAGCGTGTACGACTGGCTGCAGAACAACGCCGGCGTCCTGAAGAAGCATATGCAGGCGCTGGACCTTCGCACCGTTTAAGGAAAATCTGACTCATTAATTAGTTCGATATTGCGAACGAAGTGAAGCAATCCAGAATCGTTGTCATTCAAGGGCTTCTGGATTGCCGCGTTACTCCGCTCCATATACGCAATGACACAATTGGTCGGATGTTCCGGCATCGAGGCGGCAGGCGCCGCCTCGATGCCGGACCCAGCGGGGTCAGGAGCGCCTGATTTTGGAGCTATTTCTCCAGTCCGTCGTTAACAGTTTCATTCAGGGCGGATTCTTCAGCCTCTGGGCGGTTGGCCTCGTCCTCGTGTTCGGGGTCATGGGCGTGGTCAATTTTGCCCATGGCGAGCTGGTCATGGTGGGCGCCTATTCGATCTGGGTACTCCACGCGCAGTACGGCTTTCCATACATCCCGGCACTGTGCATGGCTGTTTTGCTGGTGACGACCATCGGTGTTCTCATGGAACGATTTTTGTTCCGGCCCAAGCGGGAGGACCCGCTGGGTGGGCTCATCAATTCCCTCGGCGTATTGTTCATCCTGCAGGTGGCGGCGCACGTCGTGGGCGGCACCGGTCCGGCAAAGCAGGTGGCGCCGCCGTTCTCGGGCACGTTCGTCATCGAGGAGTTCCTGCGCGTTCCCTACCAGAGACTGTTCGCCGTTGCCGTATCCGTCGCAGCGCTGGGACTTTTATGGTTCTTCCTGACCCGTACCCGGCTGGGGTGGTCGCTGCGCGCGATGGCGCAGGACCGGGAGGCAGCCGCTCTGCAGGGTATCAACATCAACCGCACGTCGATGATTGCCATTGGCGTCAGCGGAGCACTGGCGGGCCTCGCCGGAGCCCTGATGGCGCCCATGACGAGCATCCACCCGCACATGGGCCACAATGTGATCATCACGGCGTTCATCGTCACTATCGTCGGCGGCATAGGCAGCCTGTCCGGCGCGGTTCTAGCCGCGGTTCTGTATGCCTTCCTGCACACGTTCGTGACCGCGTACATCAGCGGTACGGTAGCCACCATGTCCGGACTGCTCATCATGGTCCTGGTGCTGATAGTCAAGCCCACCGGCATTATGGGCAAGCGCGTGTCGGAGTAGGCCATGGGCGCGAACAAACTCACGCACGTTGCCGGCACCGCCGCACTGCTGATTGCGCTGGTAATCCTGCCAGGCCACCTCAAGTACCATCACCAGGATTTCATCATCTTTCTCACCATCAATGTTCTGGTCGTCGTCAGTTACCGCCTGATGACGCTGACCGGCGAGTGGTCACTGATCCATATCGTCATGATGGGGGTGGGTGCGTATACCAGCGCCCTTCTTTCCAAGAACCTGGGGGTCTCGGTCTGGCTTTCCATACCGTTGGCCGGTGTCAGCGCCGGTGCCGTGGCGGCGCTGTTGAGTTTTCCACTGTTTCGCATGACCCAGTTCTACTTTCTCATCGGATCGTTCGCGGTGGGGGAGGCCATCCGGCTGGCCTGGGTATATTTCGTTTATCCGTTCGGTGGATCCAGCGGCATCAATACCATCCCATCGCCGGAACTGTTCAGTATAGACTTCATGGAACCCATACCCTATTTCTACCTCGTTCTGGCCGTTGTAACGCTGTGCTTGCTCATCCTGCACCGCATAGAGAAATCTCGCATCGGGCTGACGCTGCACGCCGTGCACTGGAAGTCCCCGCTGGCCGAGTCGGTGGGGGTGAATGCGTGGAAATACCGTACCCTGGCTTTCATCATCGCCTCGATCTTCGTGGGCGTAGCGGGTGCGTTGAAGGTGCACTACCTTGGCAACGTGACGCCGCATCAATTCGGCGTGGGGACGATGGTTTTCGTGCTGATCTGGGTTATCGTCGGCGGATACAACACATTTTACGGGCCCATACTGGGGGCGATCGTCCTTTCGATCCTGGATGAGGCATTCCGTGCATTCGAGGCTATCAGGCCAGCGATTTATGGTGTGCTGCTGATCGCCGCCATCATGTTCATGCCCAGAGGGCTGGAGAGCGTGCCCGGTTGGTTTCGTGAACGCCTCTTCCGCAAGACGGCGAAATAGCTAAAGACGATATTCCATGCCTCTGCTCGAAATCAATAAACTCACCAAGCACTTCGGCGGCCTGACCGCATTGAACGACGTGAGTTTCAGCGTCGACAGGGGAGAGATCCGCGGGCTCATCGGCCCGAACGGGGCGGGCAAGAGCACTATGTTCAAGAACATCGCCGGATTCTATACACCCAGTGCGGGTGACATCCTGTTGGACGGGGAATCGATCCGTGGGCATGCACCGCATGAGATCGCGGGCCGCGGCGTGGTTCGCACGTTCCAGGAAACCACGCTATTCCAGGAACTGTCCGTGTTTCAGAATGCGCTGGTAGGCTGCCACCTGCGGGCCAGGACCAATATCGTGTCGGCGGTATTCGGCCTGGACGGCGCAAGGCAGCGGGCGGCGAGACAGAAAGCCGCTGAGGTCCTCGAATTCATGGGCTTGTCGGAGCGCCGTGATCAACTCGCTTCCGAATTGCCGCTGGGATCACAGAGGGCGCTGGCGGTGGCCATCGCCCTGGCCTCGTCACCGCAGCTGTTGTTGATGGACGAACCTTTTGCGGGGATGAACCCGGAGGAAACCCGGCAAATGATGGATCTGACCCGAAAGGTCAACGACTCCGGCGTTACCGTGGTGCTTGTCGAGCACGACATGAAAGCGGTGATGGGATTGTGCCGACAAATTACGGTGCTGAACTTCGGCACGCTGCTTACTGAGGGGTCTCCGGAGGAGATCAGAAACGACGAGCGCGTGGTGCGCGCCTACCTCGGAGGAGGGCACCGGCTCTGATGCTGCTGTCGGTTAAAGACGTACACGTTCACTACAACAAGATCGCCGCCCTGCGCGGCGTCTCGATAGACATAGAAGATGGGGATTTTGTCACGCTGATCGGGTCCAACGGTGCCGGAAAGAGCACCACCTTGAGGGCAATCTCAGGGCTGGAGAGCCCTAGCTCGGGAGAAATCGAATTCGGCGGGAATCCCATTCACCGCCTGTCGCCCGACCGAATCCTGAAACTGGGCATTGCCCAGGTGCCGGAGGGCCGGCGGGTATTCAAGGATCTTTCGGTATGGGAAAACCTTCGCCTCGGCGCGTTCACCCGACGCGATGAACGAGCGATAAGACGGGATCTGGATTCGGTGTTTCATCATTTCCCCCGGCTCGAGGAGCGGTCCGGTCAGCAGGCGAGGACGCTTAGCGGCGGAGAACAGCAAATGCTCGCGATAGGGCGCGCACTGATGTCCTCGCCCACGCTGTTGTTGCTCGATGAGCCTTCTCTGGGTCTCGCCCCCATCGTCGTGGAGGAAATCGCGAAAATCCTGGTGGACATCAACAGACAGGGCGTTGCTGTGGTGCTAGTCGAACAAAACGCGGACCTGGCACTCGATCTGGCCCGGCATGGCTACGTCCTCGAAACCGGTCGCATCTCGCTGGAAGGCCCGGCGAATCAGCTCGCAGACAACGAACACGTCAAGACAGCCTACCTGGGTATCTAGTGTACCCCGCATTTCTCACCAGGCGGCTAGCCGGCATACTGCACCGGACCGGTGCGGATCACTGCATTTTCTGCACGATGGAAATGAAAATGCTTGCGAAAATCGCCGATGTGATGACTCCGCTGATGCTTGCTCCCAGTGCGTGCGGCAGGATAACCGCACCCGGGGTCTCCGCCGCGACGCACTTCTGTGCCACTTTGGCGGTGGTGGGGACACAGCTCACGCCGGCGATGCCTATGACGGGGTTGTACTTTTTACCGGTCGCGAAATACAGGATATAACCTCCCATCAGGCCACCGATCCCCGACAGCAGCAGGGCAAGGATGCCGATCACCAGCAGCGTCACCACCTTGGGATCGAGAAGGGTATTGGCCTCGCACAGTATGCCCAGCAGCAGGCCCAGAAAGAAGGTGGCGCCGTAGAGAACGGGGCCACCGAAGGTCTGGACGTAATGTCCCAGATCGCTCTCGCGGATCATGACGCCCAGGAACAAGGACAGAAAAAGCGGCGCAGCCACGGGGAACAACAGACACAACACCGTACATGCGATTACCGAAAAAATGATTTTCTCGCGGGAGGAGATGACGCGGGTTTTTTCGGGCGGCATCTGCAGACCGCGGATATGCTTTGGAACCAGCATCCGGATCAGGTAGGGATAGCCCCCGTAGGTCAGGCCCAGGTATAGATAGGCGACCACCGTTATGGGTACGAACAGATCCGGGGAAAGTAACAGCGCCGTGAACAGGATCATGGGCCCGTCAGCGCCGCCGATGGTCGCCACTGCCGCCGCATCGTTGATGGGCAGATCCCACCAGATGGCGAGCGGAAACGCCAGCACCGTGCCGAGTTCGGCGCACAGTGCGATGAACATGCTCTTGAACGGCCGGGCGATCACGAAACCGACGTCCAGAAGCACGCCCACGCCGAGAAGTACCAGACACGCGATCAATCCGTTGCTGAAGGTGAATGTATAAATGGGCTGAAGCCAGTCGAACTGCAGGGTGGCCATCAGGGCTTCGGTATCCTCGACCAGAGGATCGAGAAACAATGTCCCCTGCCGACCGGTTTCCTTGTCCCAGAACAGTACGCTGGCATTGACCACCGACATTCCAAGGCCCATGGGTATCATCAGCAGCGCCTCCAGCACCCCCTTGCGCCCCAGATAAATAAGAAGAAAGCCGAGCAGGATCAGGAAGATCCTCATGGCCGCGATTTCGGGCTCCGACGCGAGCAGCGTCGCGATTCCCTGAAACAAGTCGATGTCGAGGAACTCGACCGGCGTCGCGCCAGATTTCATGTTTTATTCTATGGTCAGTATGCGCTGTCCGGCGTCGATTGCGTCTTTTACCTTCACCGCCAGGTCTGTAATTTTACCGGTTTTGTGAGCCACCACCGTGGTCTTCATCTTCATCGCCTCGATGACGGCCACCTCCTGGCCCTGGGTAACCTCCTCTCCCTGCGTCACGGGTAACGCACTAATGACTCCCGCCAGCGGGCTCATCAGGTCATTGGGCCCGTGGTCGGATGCCGCGGCCGGTGCGGGCGCCGGAGCCGCCGCAGGGGAAGCCGGGATTTTCATGTCTCCCGGCTGGGGCAGTATATAGCTGGTACCCTCGCTCATATCCTCGACGGTGACATCGTACTCCACCCCGTTTACGGTAATCTTGAATTTTTTCTGCATCAGTCGATCCTGTTATTCGCCGGGCTAGCGGTGTGGATGGTGTGGAACGTTGTGTGATACATGATGGGCCGTGCGTCCCTCCGACGTCCACGCGCGATTGCGGCTGCGTTCCTCGATATGCACGATGCGGTGCGCGCCAAGATAAGCGTAAATGGCGGCAGCGATTGCGGCCACGTGTTGTTGAGGAGGGGCCGCGCCGGCTGCCTGTCTCGGCTGCGGCATGGCCGGTTCGGCATCCGTCCTGCTTACCGCCACCGCCAATACGATCAACTTGATCATGACGGCAACCGCCATGGAAATGACAATGGCCAGCGCATAGATCTTGAAGCTCAGCAGCACGAATTCAGACATGGTTTATCCCTTAAATTCCTCGATCGCTTGTTCAAAGTGGAATGGTGCCGTGCTTCTTGGGCGGTCTCAGTTCGCGCTTGGACAGCGTTTTTCGCAACGCCAGCGCGATGACCGAGCGGGTCTCCGAAGGCTCGATAACATCCGTGATGTAACCGCTGGACGCGGAAAGGTAAGGGGAACAGAATTCCTCCCGATACGCGGCGGCCAATTGCGCGGCCCGGCTGCCGGGATCCTCGGCTTCCTTGAGTTCCCGGCTGTAGAGGATTCTCACCGCCCCTTCCGCACCCATGACCGCGATCTCGGCCGTCGGCCAGGCGTAAACCAGGTCTGCGCCCATTTCCTGGCTGCACATGGCCAGATAAGAGCCGCCGTAGGCCTTGCGCATGATGATGGTGATCTTTGGCACCGTCGATGCCGCGTAGGCGTAGAGCATCTTGGCGCCGTGACGAATGATACCGCGGCGCTCCTGCTCCACGCCCGGGAGAAAGCCCGGAACGTCCACCAGCGTGACCAGCGGAATGTTGAAGACATTGCAGAAGCGGATGAACCTGGCGCCCTTGTCCGCGGCATCGATATCCAGAGCGCCAGCCATTACCATCGGCTGATTTGCGACAATGCCCACGACCATGCCTTCGATGCGGGCGAAGCCTACGATCAGGTTCCTGGCAAAGCCGGCGTGGACCTCTAGGAATTCGTTGGTATCGACCAGGTGCTGGATCACCTGATGCGTATCCAAAGGCTGCGCAATATCGTCTGGAATGATGTCGTTGATGCTCTCGTCGCGGGTAAGGGCAACCTCGGCGTCGATGCGATGGGGCGGATCTTCGGTATTGTTCGAGGGCAAAAAAGTCAGTAATCGGTGAACCAGCGCGATAGCCTGCACGTCGTCATCGACCAAGAAATGGGCATTGCCGCTGACCGTCGCGTGCATGATGGCGCCGCCGATTTCATCCATAGTGGTGTCGCGGCCGGTGACCGTCTTGATGACTGCGGGGCCGGTGATGAACATATGCGCGTTGTTGCGGGTCATGATGACAAAATCCATCAGCGCCGGAGAATACGACGCGCCGCCGGCACACGGTCCCATGATGACCGCAATCTGCGGGACCACCCCTGACATCAGAACATTTTGATAGAACACCCTGCCGTACCCGGAAAGCGCGTCAACGCCCTCCTGAATGCGTGCACCGCCTGAATCCTTGAAGGCGACCAGCGGCACACCCATCTTCATCGCATAACGCGTTACCTGCACGATCTTATGTGCGTGCATCTTGCCGAGGGTGCCGGCGCTGACGGTGAAATCCTGGCTGAACGCGGCGACGGGAATACCCCCGACATAGCCCGTGCCGACGACGATGCCGTCGGCTGGCAGGTCTTTTTTATCCATCCCGAAATGGTGCGTCTGGTGGTGCACATGGGCGCCCATTTCCTGGAATGTGTCCGGCTGGAACAAGGCCAGGAGGCGCTCCCGGGCCGTCAGCAAACCCTTTTCATGGCGCTTGCGGACCTTTTCCTCCCCGCCCGCAGAGAAGATTTTCTCGCGGCGTGCCTCGAGTTCCTTGATGAATTTTTTTGGTAGGGTCATATATCGGCCTTTGAATACATTGTTACATCGACCGAGGTCGAATTGCTTGGTTGAAGTTATTTTATCCCACCGATGCCCTCCGCGGATATCGTCGAGGTCGACTTGATGCTTGTCAACCCGCGCCGCCGTCAAGGGTGTTAAAAAAGGTCCATGTGGCAGCCGCCCAACAATGTTACCGAGGATCCGGACCTGCACAACCGTTATCCCGTGTTTTTGGACAGACCGGCTGCCGGGGCGGGACTGGCGAAGATAATGAGCGAACGGGAGGACTGCGGCGCCGTTGTTTGCGCCATTCCTGCCGGGGGTGTCCCCGTGGCTACCGCATTAGCCGCGGCGCTCGGACTGCGCCTGGACGTACTGATCGTGAGCAAAATGACACTGCCCTGGAACACCGAGGCGGGCTTCGGGGCCGTGGCCGCCGACGGCGCCATCGAAATCAATCAGCCGATGGTGAATGCCATGGCTCTGGATCGCAATACGATCGACAAGAGCATCGAAGCAACCTCGAAAAAAGTCGCGCTCAGAGAACGACGCTACCGCCGATTGATCGACAAACGGGCTCTGACCGGTGCTGCCGTGATACTTGTCGATGACGGGCTTGCGTCCGGATTTACACTGCGCGTCGCGATTAAATCCGCCAGGGCCCAGGGTGCCGGAACAATCGTGGTCGCGGTGCCGACCGGTCACAGCGGTTCCGTTGACGGTATCGCACCCCTGTGCGACCGGTTGTACTGTGCCAATGTACGCGAAGGCATGCGCTTTGCGGTGGCTGCTGCTTACGCGACCTGGTCAGACGTCAGCGAGAGTGAGGTCATGCAGCAACTCGCTGACTGGCATCGGATGAAAGCATAGTCAACGACCCTGTTACATCACCCATAGCCGTGGGATGTCCGTAAAATTTGTATGGTCGACAAGCGTTTGCGTGCCCTGCCGGAATTCAATGTAGCGCGGACGGTTTTACCAGGTGCAGCAGCCGGGCGCTTCCTTCGGACAATGATTGCCAATCGTCGGGCATGGTCAGGCAGGCCAGGGCGGCGGTAGGCATGAGTTTTCCATCGTCGGGAAGCATGGGCGGCGTGGGCACCAAATACAGCAGCAAATTCTCAAGACCGGGGTTGTGACCGACCAGAAGTACACGTTCGGCCTCGGGTGAACAATCGCTCAGAACATCCAGCAGCTGTTCCAGGGACGCATCGTATACCCGCTCGTCGGTGTGTACTTCCGAACTCTCCAAAGCCATCGCTTGCAGCACCCTGCGAGTTGTATCGATGGCCCGGGTGGCGGGAGAACTTACGACGTAATCCGGAGTGAGCGCCCGGTCCTGCAGCCACTTCGCAATCACCTGTGCGCCGCGTTTTCCGCGCTTTTTGAGCGGACGGTTGTAGTCATCGGTACCGGCACTCCAATCTGATTTCCCGTGCCTGAGTATGAGTAGTTCTCTGGTCATATTTCGTTTTCGTCCATTAAGCCTGGTCGCCGGTTTTGGCAACACACAATCGAATTTGACTCCTATGTATAATTATGTCCGAATACTGCAGGTTTATGCTACCGGTCAGTGCACCGACTGAGCGCTCTTGGAGCTGGATTGACGCCACGTACAGTGCACGGGAATCGGGCCGTCCATCCGCACCGATACAAGAAAAGCCCCATTCGAGTTTGCGAGGAATCGTGTTCATTGACTGAATTTAAATCGAGAAAACAGAGGCTTAGAGAATTCTTGCTCCCTGAGGGTAAGACAGCGGCTTCGTTCGTCAGATCCTTGCGCAAGCTCGCCGGAATCCGCCGGGCGTCGGCCGGTAAATACGACTGCGTTCTCTACGACAGCTTCGACGGACGAGCTTATGCCCAGAATGTGCTGCTGAGTTGGGTGGATCGCGAAGGCGGCGGCATATTGCAGGCGTTGTCGGCGCGGGACACGGCATTGCTCTGGGAGCAGCCGATGAAGAAGCCACCGCCGCGATTCGGCTCGACCATCGACCGGCCTGACAAGGCCGCGTGGCTCGAACGATGCATGGGTCTGCGTGCGCTGTTGCCGGCAATCAAGCTGTCCGTGAAGCGGCAGACCTTCCGATGGACCGACGACGAGGACAAGACCCGGGCATGGATACATGTGGAAGACACGGAGATATCGACTGGCGGCGAATGGGCCCACGCCGGGGTCCGGTTGGTAATCGAACCGCTGCGCGGTTATGCGAGTTCCGTGAAGCGGCTGGAAGACAGAATAGTCCATGATACCGGCGCCCGGATCGATCTCGAAGGCTTGTTTGCCAGGCTCATGGAACGCCATAGTATCGAGTTCGCGCGTCGCAGCGCCAAGCTCAACGTGGTTCTCGAGCCCGAGATGGAGCCGCGTGCGGCCATAGTCAAGGTGCTGACATTTCTTGCGGACGTGATGGAAGTCAACGAGGAAGGCGTCATGGCCGCATGGGATACGGAATTCCTCCATGACTTCCGGGTCGCGATTAGAAGAACGCGTTCGCTTCTCGGGCAGCTCAAGAAACAGTTTTCCGCGGAGGACATACAGCCGTTTCGGGATGAGTTCGCCTGGCTGGGACAGGCTACCGGACGAATGCGAGATATCGATGTCTATTTGCTGGAAATCCCCGAGTTCCAGGAAATGCTGCCAACGCGCTTTCGCGGCTATCTGATGCCGGTCAGGGACCTGCTGCTGAAACAACAGAAGGTCGAGCACAAGAAGCTCAAAGCTGTGCTGAGATCGAAGAAATATCGCGACCTGATGACACGATGGCGTGAATTTCTCGAACAGCAACAGCCGGAGCCATCGGCGTTGTCGGAAAATGGCGCCACGGTAGCGACGGTGGCAAGGAAAAGGATACGCGCGTTGTACAAGCGGGTATTGAAGGAGGGCTGGGCGATTGACGACGAATCGCCCGCGGAAGACCTCCATGAACTGCGTAAATCCTGCAAAAAGCTGCGTTACCTGATCGAATGCTTCCAGAGTCTGTTTCCGGCCGATCAGATCGGGGCGGTCATCCGTAAAATGAAGCAGCTCCAGGAAAACCTCGGCGAATTCCAGGACCTCGACGTTCAGATCGACGGTCTGATGGGATTCGCCGAACAGCTGGATATCGATAGAGAGGATACGCCGCATAATCTGCTGGCGATGGGCGCTATACTCGGAAACCTGGAACATCGAAAGCGCGAGGTCCGGACAGAGTTCAAAGATCGCTTTGCCGCATTCTCATCCAGTGAGAATCGGGACCGTTTCAACAACTTGTTCAGGTATGCACAACGACAGGCCGCATAGTGAAAGTCATTGCCAGTTACAATATCAAGGGGGGCGTGGGGAAAACGGCTGCCGCTGTGAACCTGTCCTACCTCGCAGCCGGAGAAGGCGCCTCGACACTCGTCTGGGACCTGGATCCTCAGGGCGCCGCGTCTTTTTACTTTCGCATCAAGCCGAAAATTCAAATGGGCGGCAAGGGCCTTTTTCGCCGTAAACGTGCATTGGAGAGAGTGATCAAGGGGACCGACTTTCCAAATCTGGATCTAATCCCCGCCGACTTCTCGTATCGGAACATGGATCTGATTCTGGAGGGGCTTAGAAATCCGCAGAACCGGATACGCAAATTGCTCAAACCGATGGCGAGAGAATACGACTACGTATTCATCGACTGTCCGCCCAGCATATCCCTGGTATCGGAAAATGTATTCAAGGCGGCAAATATTCTTTTGGTTCCAACTATTCCAACCACGCTCTCCCTGCGCACCCTCGACCAGCTGGTTACATTCATCGCGAAGCGAGGTTACAGGAATTTCACGCTCTTGCCGTTCTTTTCCATGGTCGACAGGAGAAAAAACATTCATCGGCTGATCACCAAGCACCGGCCCATGGGTATGGGAAAGTTCCTCGACAGTACGATCCCTTACGCCAGTATCGTGGAACGGATGGGTACCGAGCGCGCCCCCCTGGAAGTTTATGCCCGCAGCAGTCCCGCCGCCGGGGCCTTTAGGTCGCTATGGCTGGAGCTCAAAACGAGGCTCTGATCGGCCGTATTTCTTGTCCGGCGCACTGAGGGGATATCCGGGCCAGTCCGAGTGCGCCAGGGTGTCAGATCTTGGGTTCGAGATACTGCGCCTGGGTACAAATAAAATCCAGGATCAGGCTTGCCCCGGCGAGTGCCGTGATGTCGCCGACATCGTAGGCAGGGGCAACCTCCACCAGGTCCATGCCGTGAATATTCAATCCGCCGAGTCCGCGTATGATCTCCTGCGCCTGGGCTGTGGTCAGGCCGCCGCAAACCGGTGTCCCGGTGCCGGGTGCATAGCAGGGGTCGAGACAGTCTATGTCGAAAGTCAGATAGGCACTCGTGTCGCCGACCAGACGCCGGATCTCCGAGATCGTTTTCTTCGGGCCATTGTCGTGGACCCATTGTGCGTCGAGCCAGGTGAAACCGAGCGGATCGCTGTTGTGGGTTCTGATGCCGATCTGGGCTGAGGTCGAGGGATCGACGATCCCCTCCTTCACCGCGTGATAGAACATGGTGCCATGATCGACTCTCCCCACTTCGTTGTCGGTCTTCCAGGTGTCGGAATGTGAATCGAAGTGGATGAGCGAGATTTTGCCGTGTTTTTTTGCGTGGGCGCGCATAATCGGCAGGGTGATGAAGTGGTCTCCTCCGAGGACGATCGACCGGGCACCTGCGTTCAGAATGCGATCGATATGCGCTTCGATGGACCCGGGGATAGTTTCTGGCCGCCCATGGTCGAAATCGCAGTCGCCGTAATCGATGACGGCCAGCCGGTCGAAGGGGTCGAATCCCCACGGCCAGGGCGCTCCCCAGGCCAGGTTGACCGACGCGGATCGTATTGCCTGTGGCCCGAAACGGGCGCCCGGCCTGTGCGTCGTCGCGCTGTCGAAGGTCACGCCCGTCACGGCGAAATCGCAGCCGCTGAGATCTTTGCTGTAGAGCCGCCGCATGAAACTCAATGCCCCCGAGAACGTACTCTCGTGCACCGTGCCGTAGACTTCCTTGCGCACGAAAGCCTGGTCAACGGTTTCCGTGTCGGGTGATTTCAAACTGTTTTCGGTCATCGCTTGGAGTTCATCTGGATGGAAAGATCGGGGTCTTTGGGGCCCAAGTGTACGAAATCCTCGAGCCGCTCCCCCGCCAGTTCATAGGCCATTCCGAACCCGCTAACGAACCGACCGGATCTCGGGGTGAGCCTGAACAGCACGAAGTCGGGCAACGTCCGGAGCAGGTCCATCACGTTTCCGAAGCGCCTAGTGAGTAGCGTCAATATCGAGTCGTAACTGGTATCATCGCGGTCAATGGTTCGGGATTCGCACATATAGGTCAAACGCTTGCGCGCGAATATCTGGCTGGCCGCCGCCTCGTCTTCGATCAACAGTACGGACACGACGGGATTTTCGATGAGCTCCAGGGTGTGTTCCGACAGGCGGCTCAGGTAGATGTAAAAGACCCCTGAATCGAGTACGAAGGGCGCGTAGCTGGCGCGCGGTAGCGCATTCTCTCCGACGGTGGCCATGATCAGGCTTCTTGCCTGATCGCGCAGCACCTCGAAATTCTCTCGATCCTTGGTCAGCTGTTCAGCCTTCTCGTTCATCTGAGGTCCATGTAAACTTATCGCTTCTTACCTGATCTAACTTGCCAGATCCAATCAGGAACCCTGACCCAACGTTACAAACGCGTATCCCATTCGATGAAGAATTGGTTGTTAGTGATTATAACCGTGCTGACCGCGACCGGTGTGCAGGCCGACCAGCTCGAAGTCATCCAGTTGCGGAACCGTTCGGCGGGGGAAATCATTCCATTCATACGCCCCGTGATGAAATCGGGGGAAGCGCTGTCGGGAACCGGCTTCAAGCTGATACTGCGGGCCAGCCCCGAAACCGTAAGAGAAGTCAGGCATATACTGTCACAGATCGATTCCGGGCTGAAAAACCTGGTGATTTCCGTGGGCCTTGCCGGATCGTCTCGAGGAGAAGAAAGCGCGGCGGGGGGCGGCGTTGGTTACGGCACGGAAAAGGGCGGCTCCGTGTCGGGATACATAGAACACGGCGAATCGACTGATCAATCAACGGGGACCCAGCGGATACGCGTGCTCGAAGGTCAGCCGGCATGGATAAACGTCGGAAAGACATTGCTAACGCCGGGAGTCGTCTATTCACCAGGGGGCGGGGTGGTCTATGGCCCGGTGCGGCACGATTTCGGCACCGGTTTTTACGTGGTCCCGAGGATAGTCGGCAACCGGGTCAACCTCGAGATCAGTCAGCATCGAGAAACGCTATCTGGAACGGGGCCGGCGATAGACGTGCAAAGCGTCAACACGGTAGTGTCCGGATCACTGGGTGAGTGGATCGATATCGGCGGGGCTGTACAAAACGAACAGCGGAGGCGGAGGGGAATTCTCAGCGGGGCGCGTTTAGATATTGATCAGGAACACAGCGTCAGCGTCAGGGTCGATATCGCCGAATGATTCCGAACGGCCGATTTATTGGCGCCGCCTGCATAATCGGGTGGTTGTCCGTGCTGTGCGGTTCGCCGGTCTACGCCGAGATCAGCGTCAGCCACGGTATCGCGATGCACGGAGAGCCGAAGTACGATGACGGTTTTTCCCACTTTGATTTCGTCAATCCGCAGGCACCCAAGGGCGGTGAATTGAGGCTGGCAAGTCAAGGCACCTTCGACAGCTTTCACGCTTACATTCCCAAGGGCAATCCTGCTGCCACCGGCTCCGTTGAGACCCTGCTGACTTCCAGCGCCGACGAACCCTTCACCGAGTACGGGTTGATAGCCGAGACCATCGAATACCCCGAGGACCGTTCGTGGATCATATTCAATCTAAGACCGGAAGCGCGCTGGCACGACGGCGTTCCCATCACCCCCGAGGACGTGGCGTGGTCGTTCGAAACCCTGACCACCATGGGGCCGCCATCCTACCGGTTTTATTACGGTGGGGTCGAATCCGCCGAGGTGCTCGGCGAACGCCGCATCAAATTCACCTTCAGCGAAAAAAACAACCGCGAGCTGCCCCTTATCGTGGGGCAGCTGCCGATTCTTCCTAAACACTATTGGCAGGGCCGGGACTTTCAGAAGACAACGCTGGACCCGCCGCTGGGAAGCGGACCCTATAGAATCGCCGGATTCGAGGCCGGCCGCTATTACGTTCAGGAACGGGTCAAGGATTACTGGGGCAGTGACCTGCCTGTGAACGTGGGCATGCATAATTTCGATCGCATCCGGGTCGATTTTTATAGGGACGACACCGCAATTCGCCTCGCGCTCAAATCCGGCGTCGTCGATTTCCGCGCGGAAAACCAGGCCAAGGCGTGGGCGCTCGATTTCAACGTGCCGTCGGTGAAAAAGGGTTGGCTGCGAAAGGAGCTGATCCGCAACCAGCGGCCGACCGGCATGCAGGGCTTCGTCATGAACAGCCGGCGCCCGGTGTTCAACGATGCCAAGGTGCGGGAAGCGCTGGCGTACGCGTTCGATTTCGAGTGGACCAACAAGAATCTGTTCTTCAGCCAGTACACACGGACCGAGAGCTACTTTTCGAATTCGGAGCTCGCGTCCCGCGGGCTGCCCGAAGGGGAGGAACTGGAGATTCTGGAGACTTACCGTGGGCGCATACCCGAGCGGGTATTCACATCGCCCTTCGGCGCGCCCGCCACCGACGGCAGCGGCTGGGCCAGGAAAAATTTGCGCACCGCCTTCGCGCTGCTCGAAGAGGCCGGGTGGGGGGTGAGGGATATGAAACTCGTCGATACCGGGAGCGGCGAACAAATGTCGTTCGAGATCCTGCTGGTGAGCCCCGCATTCGAGCGCATCGTAATGCCGTTCACCCGGAACCTTCGACGACTCGGTATCGATGTCAGCGTGCGGCTCGTGGACCAGACGCAGTACATCAACCGGCTGCGCAGTTTCGACTATGACATGTTCATCTTTACCTGGGGCCAGTCGGAATCTCCGGGGAACGAGCAGCGAAATTTCTGGAGTTCCACCGCCGCCGACAACCCGAGCAGCCGAAACTTCGCCGGCATCCGGGATCCGGTCGTGGATGAGTTGATAGAGCTCGTCATTTCGGCGCCGTCAAGGGAAAGCCTGGTTGCCCGGACGCGTGCGCTGGACCGCGTACTGCTGTCCGGTTTTTACGTCATACCCAACTGGCACATCAGATCCGATCGGGTACTTTACTGGGACAAGTTTTCGCGTCCATCGAGGCCGGTTCGGGATGGCGTAATGGTCCAGCGCTGGTGGTTCGACGCCGACAGGGCAGCGCGGCTCGAGCATGCAAAGAATACCGATGCGTCGCTGTTGGACCGCGGCGCCGACGTCGAGGACCGATGGGGCCTTGAGTGGGTGTTGGCGGCGCTGGCCGGCATACTGTTGATTGGCTGGTTCGTGTTCCGGCGTGCCTGGCACTCGAAGGGCGCCAAGGTATGACGGCCTACATCGTTCGCCGGCTGCTGCTGATGATCCCGACGCTGTTCGCGATCATGGTGATCAATTTCGTGGTGATCCACGTGGCCCCCGGTGGCCCCGTCGAGCAGATCATCGCACAGATAACGGGCGAGGGCGCCGACATCACCGAGCGCGTCACCCGCAGCGGGACCGGGGAGACCACGGCCAGGGTGGACCCTGGACTGGCAACGACCAGCAAGTACCGCGGCGCGCAGGGGCTGGACCCCGAATTCATAGCGGAGCTGGAAAAGCGTTTCGGCTTCGACAAGCCGCTGCACGAGCGGTTCTTCGGAATGATGAAGAACTACCTCGTGTTCGACTTCGGTGACAGCTTCTTCCGGGACCGCAGGGTGGTGGACCTGGTGCTGGACAAGATGCCGGTGTCGATCTCGCTTGGGCTCTGGACGACACTCCTCGTTTACCTCATATGCATTCCGCTGGGCATCGCCAAGGCCGGCCGGGACGGCAGCCGATTCGACGTCTGGACAAGTGTCGTGATTGTCATCGGTACCGCGATACCGAGCTTCCTGCTGGCGGTGTTCCTTCTGATCCTGTTCGCCGGCGGCAGCTACCTGGACTGGTTCCCCCTCGGCGGGCTGGTATCCGAAAACTGGTCGGAGTTGTCCTGGCCGGATCGAATACTGGACTATTTCTGGCACCTTGCCCTGCCGATCATCGCCATGACCATCGGTGGTTTCGCCACCTTGACCATGCTGACCAAGAACTCCTTTCTCGACCAGATCCATCAGCAGTACGTCGTAACGGCCCGTGCCAAGGGGCTCAGCGAAAGGCGCGTCATGTATGGACATGTGTTTCGCAACGCAATGTTGATCGTGATCGCCGGGTTTCCCGGAGCGTTCGTCAGCATCCTTTTCACGGGATCGCTGCTCATCGAGATCATCTTTTCTCTGGACGGACTGGGTCTGCTTGGTTTCGAGGCGGCGTTCAATCGTGACTATCCGGTCATGTTTGCGACGCTCTACTTCTTTTCACTATTGGGTCTTTTGATGAATCTGCTGGGCGATCTCATGTACACCATCATCGATCCCAGGATCGATTTCGAGGCTCGAGGGGTATGACGCTGTCCCCGCTGACACATAGAAGAATCGAGAGCTTCAAGTCGAACCGGCGCGGCTACTGGTCGATGTGGATATTCCTGGTGCTTTTCCTGTTCACTCTTTTTGCCGAATTCGTCGCCAACGACCGGCCGTTCCTGGTCTATTTCAAGGGCGATTTTTACAGCCCGGTTATCAACGCCTATCCGGAGACCACCTTCGGTGGGGAGTTCGAAACCGAAGCGGACTATAGAGATCCCTATGTCGCCGACCTGATCAACCGTGACGGCTGGATGCTGTGGCCCCTGATCCGCTACGATCATCAGACCGTGGCGTGGGATCTGCCCGTTCCCGCCCCTTCGCCTCCCGACGGAGAGCACTGGCTCGGTACGGATGACCAGGCCCGGGATGTGACGGCGAGACTGATCTATGGTTTCAGGATATCGGTTCTTTTCGGGTTCACCCTGACCCTGGTGAGCGCGGCCGTTGGCGTCGCGGCCGGTGCCTTACAGGGCTACTTTGGCGGCTGGCTGGATCTCATCTTTCAGCGATTCATCGAGGTCTGGTCAGGACTGCCCACACTCTATCTGCTGATCATCCTCGCCAGCATCGTCGAACCCAATTTCTGGTGGCTGTTGGGTCTACTGCTGCTGTTCAGCTGGATGGGATTCGTAGGTGTGGTACGTGCCGAGTTCCTGCGCGCCCGGAATTTCGACTATGTCAGGGCCGCCCGCGCCCTGGGAGTGAGTGATTTTACGATCATCTTCCGGCACGTGCTTCCCAATGCGATGGTCGCGACACTGACCTTCATGCCCTTTACGTTGGCCGGATCCGTGACCGTCCTGACCTCGCTGGATTTCCTGGGCATCGGCCTGCCTCCAGGATCGGCGTCACTTGGCGAATTGCTTGCCCAGGGCAAGGCGAACCTGCAGGCGCCCTGGCTGGGGTTGACCGGATTTTTCGTGATCGCGCTAATGCTGAGCCTGCTGATCTTCTTCGGTGAGGCGGTCCGCGATGCATTCGATCCTCGCAAGACGCTGGCTGATCGATGAGCGCGGATCCGAACACACCGCTGCTCGAGATCGACGACCTGGCGGTCGGTTTCCACTCCGCGCAGGGAGATTCGCTGGCGGTCAGAGATCTCACCCTGCGCATCGATCACGGTGAAACCCTGGCGCTGGTCGGTGAGAGCGGTTCCGGTAAATCGGTGACGGCGCTTTCGATCATGCAGCTGCTTCCCTACCCATCGGCGTTTCATCCCGGCGGCAGCATCCGGTTCCAGGGTATGCAGCTCATGGGTGCGGACAACGCGCGCCTGCAAAAGGTACGCGGTGATGGAATCGGCATGATTTTTCAGGAGCCGATGACCTCGCTGAATCCGCTGCATATGGTCGAGAAGCAGATCAACGAGACCCTGATCCTCCACAAGGGCATGGATGAAGCGTCGGCTCGCGTCCGCACGCTCGAACTGCTTGATCGGGTCCGGATCAGGAACCCGGAGAGCCGCCTGGAATCCTACCCCCACCAGCTTTCCGGCGGCCAGCGACAGAGAGTAATGATAGCCATGGCGCTCGCCAACGAACCGGATTTGCTGATTGCGGATGAGCCGACGACGGCCCTGGATGTCACCATCCAGGCGCAAATCCTGAAACTGCTCAAGGAGCTTCAGCGGGAGCTCAGGATGTCGATGCTGCTGATTACGCATGATCTCGGCATCGTCAGGAAAATCGCCGACCGCGTGTGCGTGATGCGAAACGGGGAGATCGTCGAGCGCGGAGAGGCTGAGCAGGTTTTCAATCGGCCCCGACACGATTACACCCGCGAACTCCTCGGTGCCGAACCCGGGGAGCGCACTGCGCCGTCCGATGGTAAAGCGGCCGAAGTCATGCGCGCTGAAAACGTGCGCGTTTGGTTCCCGGTGCGGAGAGGTGTAATGCGACGAACGGTCGACCACATCAAGGCCGTGGACGACGTGTCACTCGCTATCCGTGAAGGTCATACGGTGGGTGTGGTTGGGGAGAGCGGGTCCGGAAAGACAACGCTGGGTCTGGCCCTGCTCAGGCTGATCAGCAGCCGGGGCGCAATATGGTTCGACGGCAAAGGGATAGATCGGGTTCGCGCCAGCCGCCTAAAGCCCGAGCGCAAACAGATGCAGATCGTATTTCAGGATCCTTATGGGAGCCTGAGTCCGCGCATGTCTGTGGGTCAGATCATTGCCGAGGGTCTGGAGGCGCACGGCCTCGTGCCCTCGGCCTCCGAGCGGGACGACCGTGTCGTGGCTGCGCTGCAGGAGGTCGAATTGGACCCTGCGTTCCGCTTCCGCTATCCGCACGAATTTTCCGGCGGTCAACGGCAGCGTATCGCCATTGCCCGGGCGGTGATACTCAAGCCGAAGCTGGTGGTGCTGGACGAGCCGACGTCGGCGCTGGATCGCTCGGTACAGGTGCAGATTATCGAGCTGCTCACCAGGCTTCAGCAGGAGCACGGTTTGGCATACATGTTCATAAGCCACGATCTGCGCATCGTCCGGGCCCTGAGCGACGACCTCGTCGTATTGCGACAGGGCCGGGTCGTCGAGCAGGGGCCGGCGAATGATATCTTCGAAAACCCCCGGCAGCCTTACACGCGAGCGCTGCTCAAGGCCGCGTTTGATCTCGAGGCGGTGGAAAGTGCCGACATGGCCCAATGAAATACGACGAAACGACTGTACGCATGGATCTACGCCTCGGTTAAAAGATGCGCTATGGTGTTAAAACGGCGGCGAAATATTGACGGGAGACGGGTGGAAAGTGGCGCCAGTGAGGGAAAAAGTGGATACGGTTGTTGTCGGGGCCGGTGTTGTGGGCCTGGCGATCGCACGAGCACTCGCCCACCGCGACCACGAAGTTGTCGTGCTCGAGTCGGCCGCGCAGATCGGCAGCGGCATCAGCTCCAGAAACAGTGAGGTCATTCACGCTGGTATTTACTATCCTCGAAACACTCTGAAGGCGCGACTGTGCGTCGATGGGAAACACGCTCTGTACGCGTATTGTGCGGATTACGGTATCCCCCATGAGCGCTGTGGCAAGCTCATCGTCGCCGTGTCCCAAGACGAAAAAGAGTTCCTCGCCGGCATGCGAGACAGAGCCAGGAACAACGGTGTCGACGACCTGCGGGTTCTGACACGGGCCGAGGTATCGGCGATGGAACCCGAGATCGAGTGTGCAGCAGCGCTGTTGTCGCCCTCCACGGGTATTGTCGACGGCCACGCGTTGATGTTGTCGTTGACGGGCGACATCGAAAATGCCGCGGGATCCGTGATCCCCGCCACGGCGGTGACCGGAATCCAGCCGGTAGACGGCGGGTTAATCGTCTCCACCGATGAATCGTTGGATATGGAGCTGGCGGCAAATCTGGTCGTGATCGCGGCCGGCCTGGGTTCCTGGAAAATGGCGGCGCATACCGAAGGATTTCCCGGTAAACTGATTCCACCCAAGTATTATTGCAAGGGAAGCTATTTCGTTTTGCAGGGTGCGCGTCCCTTCTCGCGGTTGATCTACCCTGTCCCCGAGAAACACGGGCTGGGGATACATGCCACCTTGGACCTGAACGGATTGGTGCGATTCGGTCCGGACACGGAGTGGGTGGAAAACGAGGATTATCAAGTGGATGCATCCAGGGCCGGGGTTTTTTACCGGGCCATACGCAGGTATTATCCCGGTCTTGGAGATAATCGCCTTTCTCCCGGATACGCGGGGATTCGTCCGAAGACTTCGGGGCCCACAGGCGAGGGGCAGGATTTTCAGATTCTGGGGCCACGTGCACACGGGATTCCGGGGCTGGTTTCGCTGTTCGGAATCGAGAGTCCGGGCCTGACCTCGTGTCTGTCCATAGCGGCGTACACCACCGAACTGCTGGGAGCCTGACGACAAATTGGGGCAGTGGATGAAATGACTACTTCAGAACATCCCAAGAAAAAGATCGAAGTACGTGGCAAGTCGATGGCTTATGTCGAGATGGGTGAGGGCGCTCCGGTCGTGTTCCAGCATGGCAACCCGACTTCTTCTTACCTTTGGCGGAATATCATGCCCCATGTTCAGGATCTTGGCCGCTGTATCGCCCTTGATCTCATTGGTATGGGCGATTCGGACAAGCTGGACGATTCGGGGCCGGCCCGCTACACGTTTGCCGAGCACAACGAATATTTCGATGCGGCACTGGACGCGCTCGACATACGCGAAAACGTGACCCTCGTGGTCCATGACTGGGGTTCGGCGCTCGGGTTTCACTGGGCCAACAGGAACCGCGGTGCGCTGAAGGGAATTTGTTACATGGAAGCCATTGTGCGTCCCATGAGCTGGGCGGAATGGCCCGATGCCGCGCGCGAGATATTTCAGGGATTCCGATCCGACGCGGGTGAACAAATGGTTCTGGATAAGAACATTTTCGTCGAACGGGTGCTCCCTGGATCGATTATTCGCGAATTGGCTGATGAAGAGATGGTGGTTTACCGTCGGCCGTTCGCTGATAAGGGCGAAGGCCGGCGACCCACACTGACCTGGCCGCGGCAGATCCCGATCGAGGGTGAACCTGCGGACGTGGTGGCAATCGTGGAAGCTTACGCTAAATGGCTTGCCGAATCCGACGTGCCTAAACTTTTCATCAATGCGGAACCTGGGGCGATACTGACCGGTGCGCAGAGAGAGTTTTGCCGCGCCTGGCCCAATCAAACCGAAGTCACGGTGCCTGGGAAACATTTCATCCAGGAAGATTCGCCGCACGAAATTGGCCGGGCAATCTATGATTGGCTGGCACATGTGTAGCGAGAGTGCAGCGGAAAAATCGTCTAACGAACTGCTTGCAGCAATCGAGATCGCGGATGCGCCGTCGCCGCCGCAACCGGTTATCATCGACCGGGTTGAATAGGGTGCCCGACGGTAAATCCGGATGTTTGTTGGCAAATCAGGACTGAACCACTATCATCGCCACGATTTGATTTGTTTGCAAATAGCACCCACCACCCTTTTGTATCAGGAGAATTAGCAATGAACAAAGTCATACTGGCCGCGGTTGTGTCCACGGTGATGTCAACCGCCGCGGCCGCCGACGACATGAAGGTCGGCGTCATTCTCGGATTTACCGGCCCGATTGAATCGCTCACCCCCGGAATGGCCGATTCCGCAGAACTCGCTCTTAAGGAAGCGTCGGATTCCGGAAAATTTCTCGGCGGCAAGAAGGTCATGCCCGTGCGTGCCGATTCCACCTGTGTGGACTCTGCTGCCGCCAGCGCGGCGGCCGAGCGTCTGATCACTTCGGACGGCGTCGCCGCCATCATGGGCGCGGACTGCTCGGGCGTGACCACGGCAATCGCCAACAACGTCGCGGTCCCGAACGGCGTGGTCATGGTTTCCCCCTCAGCCACATCCCCGGCTCTGTCGACTATCGAGGACAAGGGCTATTTCTTCCGTACCGCGCCTTCCGATGCACGGCAGGGGCAGGTCATATCCGACATACTCACCGCCAAGGGCATCAAGAATGTGGCCGTGACCTATACCAACAATGACTACGGCAAGGGCCTGGCCGATTCGTTCAGTGAAGCATTCAAGGCGGCGGGTGGCAGCATCGCCATGGTCGCGGCCCACGAGGACGGTAAAGCCGACTATTCGGCCGAGGTGGGCGCCCTGGGGGCATCGGGGGCGGAACACCTTGCCGTATTCGGATATCTCGACCAGGGCGGCAAGGGCATTATTCAAGCTTCCATCGACTCCGACGCATTCAGCAACTTCATCCTGTGCGACGGCATGATCGGCGATTCGCTGATCGAGGCCATCGGTGAAGATCTGAATGGCGCGATCGGAACCCTGCCGGGCGGTGCATCCGAGGGCGCAGCAAAGTTTCTGGAATACGCCAAGGCAAACGGTGTGGATGGCGACGGTCCATTCCGGCCGGAATCCTACGACGCGGGTGCGCTCATTTTACTGGCCGCCCAGGCGGCCGGTTCCATGGATCGTGCGGCCGTTCAGTCCAAGATCATGATGGTGGCCAATGCGCCGGGCGAACAGATCATGCCGGGTGAACTGGCCAAGGGTCTTGAAATCCTTGCCGGCGGCGGTGATATCGACTATGTCGGCGCAACCAATGTCGAACTCAATGAGGTCGGCGAGGTGCTCGGGTCCTACAAGGAGCTCATGGTCAAGGATGGAAAATTCGAGACCATGAAAATCCACTGACATTCGGACCAGGGACAGAGACACGGAGCCCGGTACGAAAGTGCCGGGCTAATCCGGCGGTTTCGCGTCGCTCTTCGTATGTCTCACGGTTTCCGGCAATATACCTCCGGGACTGAAGCGCATTACCAGGAGCAGGATGACACCCATGGTCAAAAGGCGCATGTGCTGGGCGCTTTCGAGCAAGTGGTTCCTTAGTGCGCTGTCCTCATCCATCCAGGCCGTGCCGGTGTCTATGAGCCAGAGACCGAGCGGTTCCGCTTCGATCCAGAAGAACCAGATCACGAAAGCCCCGAGCACGGAGCCCAGATTGTTCCCCGAGCCACCGACGATGACCATCACCCAGATCAGAAATGTAAACCTCAGTGGGTGATAGGTCCCCGGGGTAAACTGGCCATCGAGGGTGGTCAGCATCGCGCCGGCGATCCCCACCACGGCGGACCCGATGATGAAGACCTGCCGGTGCCGCGCGGTGACGTTCTTTCCCATTGCACTTGCCGCAATTTCATTGTCACGTATGGCCCGCATCATCCGCCCCCAGGGCGAATGGAGTGCCCGCATGCTCAGGCCGAGTATCAAAGCGAGTACCGCCAGGAACAATCCTGCGTAACAGAGTTTGACGAAAATGCTGGATCCGTCGATCACAAGCTTATGCAGCGCATCGGCCCGGGCATCGCCGCTGAGCGTGGACAGGGCGCCGCCGTTCAGGCTTTCGATCATCGAGATGAACCATTCCGAGGATTGCAGGTCCACTTCGTAGGGTACGGGACGCGGCAGGCCGGTTACGTTCTTGACGCCCCGGGTCAGCCAGTCCTCGTGTTTCATGAGCGCGATGATGATTTCGGAAATGCCCAGGGTTGCTATTGCGAAGTAGTCCGATCTGAGTCCCAGCGCAACCCGGCCCACGATCCAGGCTGCCCCCGCAGCGAACACACCGCCCACGGCCCAGGAGAGGATGATTGGCAGTCCGAGTCCGCCCAGATATCCCGTCTTGGCAGGATTCACCGCCTCTATAGCGCTGACGCCAGGCTCATAGAAAAAGCGTGCGGCGAAATAACCGGCCACTATCGTCATGGTAATGGCCAGGGCGGTGGCCGGACCTCTCGGCAGGCGTCGATGCAAGAACACCACGGCCGCTAGGGTACCGATGGACACCAGCAGCGCCACCAACAGGTAGCCGCCGCCGGCCCGCCAGGCCTCGGTTACCGGCGCCTTGGAGACGATCACCGCCGCGGCGCCGCCAAGCGCCGCGAAGCCCATGATGCCGACATTGAACAATCCGGCGTATCCCCACTGGATGTTGACGCCAAGCGCCATGATTGAAGAGATCAAACAGAGATTCAGGATGGCCAGCGCCACCGACCATGACTGGCTGAAGCCCACGAACGCCAGCAACACCGCCATAACGGCAAAGGACAACCCAGCCCGGACGCGGTGGTTCACAACACCTTGCCCCTGAAGATACCGGTAGGTCGGATCAGCAGCACCACGACGAGGATAAGAAACGACACCGCGAACTTGTAATCGGTGGACAACAGTTGGACCAACGTCTCCGGTTGCCAGCTTTCCGGCAGCAGATACACCAGGAATTTCTTGTAGGCGTAAGTCAGCATCACTTCCGAGAACGCCACGACATAGCCGCCGACGATGGCTCCAATGGGTTGTCCGATGCCGCCGACGATGGCGGCCGCAAAGATGGGCAGCAGGAGCTGAAAATAGGTGAACGGTTTGAAGCTCTTGTCGAGGCCGTACAGTGTACCGGCGATGGTTGCAAGACTGGCGGCAATAATCCACGTTACGAGCACGACTCGGTCCGGGTTGATGCCCGACAGCAGCGCCAGATCCTCGTTGTCGGAAAAAGCCCGCATGGCCTTGCCGGTTCGCGTTTTCTGCAGGAACCAGAACAGCGCGATGACGAGCATGACCGCGACGCATATGGTGAGACCTTGTGAAACCTTGATAGTCAATCCTTCGCTCATGCCCGTCAGCTCCTTGAAATCCCGCGCCTTGACGATGAATCTTTCACCGTCGGCAAAACGCTGGTCGTCGGGGCCGATTATGAATCGGACGATTCCATTCATGATGAACATTACGCCGACCGACGCGATGACCAGGACAACCGGCGGGCTCTTCCTGTCGCGATAGTACCTGTAAACCACCCGGTCCGTGACGACGCAAAACAGCGCCGTCGCAACGATGCCCACCGGCATGGCCAGCAGCGCCGTGGGCAGTGGGCCCAGCGATACGCCGAAAGACTGCAGTCCCCAGGTTACCAGGATCGTCACCATGGTGCCGAAGGCCATGATCTCACCGTGAGCGAAGTTGGCGAATCGCAGGATCCCGAAGATCAACGTGACGCCCAGCGCACCCAATGCGAGCTGTGAGCCGTAGGACAGCGCCGGCATTAAGACGAAGTTCGCCAGCAGTATCAGTGCGTTCAACGGTTCGGTCAGAAAGGTCAATGCCTCAACCCCCGAGAAACGATCTGCGAACCTCGGGGTCCGCCAGCAGGGCGGCGCCGGTATCGGTGTGCCGGTTTTCTCCGATCACGAGCACGTAGCCCTTGTCAGCGATATTGAGTGCCTGACGGGCGTTTTGCTCCACCATGAGTATGGCGATACCCGCCTGCCGGATTTCCAGGATTCTATCGAAAAGCTCATCCATGACTATCGGCGAGACACCGGCCGTGGGTTCGTCCAGCATGAGCACCGAGGGATGGGTCATCAATGCGCGGCCGACCGCGACCTGCTGCCTCTGACCGCCTGAAAGTTCACCTGCGACCTGGCGCCTTTTTTCCTTGAGGATGGGGAATAGCTCGAATACCTGATCCATGGTTTCTGAAATATCGTCTTTGCGAAGGAACGCACCCATCTCGAGATTCTCCTCCACCGTCATGCTGATGAACACGTTCCGGGTCTGTGGCACGAAAGCGATGCCGTGGGCGACCCTGGCCTGCGGCGTCAGTCTGGTTATATCCTTGCCATCGAGGGCGACCCGTCCCTCCCGCAGCCGCAGAAGCCCGAGCATGGCCTTCATCGCGGTCGATTTGCCGGCGCCGTTGGGTCCCACTATTACCGCGATCTCACCCTTGTCTACTCCAATGGTGCAGCTTTTGAGGATGTCCGCACCCCCGTAACCGCCGGTCATGTTTTCACCTACAAGATAGGTCACACTCCGGCTCCGACGCTTTTTTGTCTCGCACTTTGCCTGTTTTTCAGGCCCCGGCCCAGATACGCCTCGATGACCTGTTCGTTGGATTTGACCTCTTCGGCCGTTCCCTGGGTGAGTAAAGCGCCCTCGGCCATGACGATTACAGGGTTGCAGAGACGGCTTATGAAATCCATATCATGCTCGATCATGCAGAAGGTGTAGCCCCGTTCCTCGTTCAGGCGCAGGATTGCATCACCAATATCCTTGAGCAGTGTGCGATTCACCCCGGCACCGACTTCGTCGAGCAAAACGACCTTGGCATCGACCATCATGGTCCGTCCAAGTTCCAGCAGCTTTTTCTGGCCCCCGGAAAGATTGCCCGCCAGTTCACCCGCTACGTGCGGCAGGTTCAGAAATTCGATGACCTCATACGCTCTTCTGCGGGTCTCGATCTCTTCGAGTCCGACCTGCCGGCGCTGAAACCACGCGCCAACGAGATTTTCCCCGGTCTGACCCGGCGGTACCACCATGAGGTTTTCCAGAACGGTCAGCTTGGAAAACTCGTGGGCAATCTGGAAGGTTCTGAGCAGGCCCTTGTGGAACAGTTCGTGGGGCATCAGCCCGGTAATGTCTTCGTCGTCGAGAAGGATGGATCCTCGGGTGGGTTTGTAGACGCCGGCGATGGTGTTGAAAAGCGTGGTTTTACCCGCACCGTTCGGCCCGATCAAACCTGTTATGGACCCTTGCGCAATTTCCAGGCTCGCATTGTCTACGGCCTTGAGGCCGCCAAAGTGTTTCGAAACACAGTCAACCTTGATCATTTAGTTGTCATGCCCTTAACCTGAATATTGCCTCATCATCCGAGGCAGGCCCACCTGCAGGACAAACTGAAAATTTGATAAACCCTCTCAAATCGGTGTGTTTGGCAGGAAAGCTTTTTATTACAGACCCGGCCGCCTCGGCACAATATACAGTTTAATTGTTTTGGTGGCATTATAAGTCTCTTTGTGCCGTGTTTTGCATTGGCCGGGGTTGGCCCGGGAGTGGGCGCCACTGGTGTATGATGTTTGTGTCGGTGGTGGAACGAGTTCGCAAGTAAATGTTCGATATTCGGTATCGTTATACAGTCTGCATGGTCATCTGGGGCATCATGATTGCTCCAGCCGGCGCACAGCAATCGCCGCAACAGGTGCTGTCCGCAATCGTGGCGGTACGTTCGATCGTGCCATCCGATGCACGCACCGCTTCCACTCTCGGAATAGAGCGGACGGGGAGCGGCGTGGTGATCGATGACGACGGTCTGGTCCTGACTATCGGATACCTTATTCTAGAGGCTTCATCGGTGTCGATACGGACCCGAGATGGAGTGGAAGCCGATGCCAGAATAGTGGCCTACGATCATGCCACCGGGTTTGGGTTGGTGAGGGCGAACAAACCGCTTGATGTGTCAAAACTGGAATTCGGCAGATCCGCAAACCTCAAAACCGGTGATCCCGTTTTGGCTATCAGCAGTGGTGGCCCGGAAGGGGTTCGACCCGCAACGGTTGTCGATCGTCGAGAGTTTCCGGGATACTGGGAATACCTGCTGGACGATGCTATTTTCGTGTCGCCTCCCCACCCCGTGTTCTCCGGTAGCGCCTTGCTCGGTCCGGGCAACACGCTGGTGGGAATCGGCTCGCTCATCGTTGGTGATGCCGTTCCGGGTACGGATACTGGTCCGGGTAACATGTTCGTCCCGATAGACATCCTGAAACCCATATTGGATTCTCTCGTCACCACCGGAAGAGATCCGAAGCCGAGGCGCCCCTGGGTCGGGGTATACACGGAGGAGTACCGAGGTCGAGTTTTCGTCACGCGGGTTGCCGAAGACAGCCCAGCGGCCCGATCGGGATTGAGCGCCGATGACATCATCCTCAAAGTGGGGGGGACGCCGGTTTCGGGCATGGCCGGGTTTTACAGAACGATGTGGGGGCTGGGGGAAGCCGGGATTACGGTACCGATGACCATCCTGCGTCAGTCAAAGATGTTCGAAGTCAACGTCGAGTCGGTCGACCGCTACAACTGGTTGAAAATAGACGCGGGGCGGCTTACGGCCGCATGGCACGCTGATTCAAATTCCATCCAGCTGTGAGGTTGCATTTTTTGAAGCCCGCCGTGATATGGATTTCGCACGCCGGGCGGCGTTCGAACAGCTTGGCATTTGATGCGCCAAACCCCACATACATCAGGTACCTGCACTCCCACTAAATCGACTCGCAACAGCTATGCAATTCAAGGATTACTATAAGACTCTCGGTGTAGAGAAAAACGCCACACAGGACGAGATCAAGAAGGCCTACAGACGCCTGGCCCGTAAATATCATCCTGATGTCAGTAAGGAGACCGATGCGGAGGAGCAATTCAAAGCCGTAGGTGAGGCCTATGAAGTTCTCAAAGACCCGGAGAAGCGGGCGGCATACGATCAGCTGGGCAGTCAATGGCAGGCCGGCCAGGAATTCAGGCCCCCGCCGGACTGGGATGCGGGCTTCGAATTCAGCGGCGGTGAGGCGTCGGCGTTCAGTGATTTCTTCGAGTCGCTGTTCGGGCGCGGGCAGTCCGGCGGCAATGGGTTTGATGGGCGCGGTCGCGACCACCATGCCAAGGTATTGATCGACCTCGAGGATGCTTACGCAGGAACTGCCCGCCAGATTACCCTGCAGGCACCCTATGTCGATGAGTCGGGTCACATCAGAACCCGTGAGCGGACGCTCAATGTCCGCGTTCCCAAAGGCGTGATGTCGGGCCAGCATATTCGCCTGGCGGGTCAGGGCGACCCGGGCGCGGGCGGTGGAAAAGCAGGCGACCTGTATCTCGAGGTGCAGTTCAGAACCCACAAGTTCTACCGGGCGGAGGGGCGGGACGTTTACGTCGACGTTCCGGTAGCGCCCTGGGAACTCGCGCTTGGCTCAAAGATCCGGGTGCCCACCCCAGAGGGGAGGGTCGTAGTCGCAGTACCGCCCTCGTCCCGTCCCGGCGACAAACTGCGGCTTGCCGGCCGGGGAATCCCGGGCAAGAAGAGGGGAGATCTTTTCGTCACCCTTCGTGTTGTGTTGCCGCCAGCGGACAGTGAAAAAGCCAGGCATATGTACGAGCAAATGAAGCAGGAGATGAATTTCGATCCGAGGCAGAACCTGGGTGTATAGAAAATGATGCAAAAGAACGAAATTCTGACAGGCGTGGTGTTGGACGAATCAACGGAACTGACCGTGGACGAGCTTTGCCAAAGCTGCTCGGTCAGGCGCGAGACGATAGTATCCATGGTTGAAGAGGGCATTCTGACCCCGGTAAGCCGAACCGATGTGACCTATCGATTTACGGGTGTCAACGTCAAACGCGCGATTAGGGCAACGAGACTGCAAAGGGATCTTGAGCTGAATCTGCCGGGCGTTGCGCTCGCCCTGGATCTGATAGAAGAAATCGACCGTTTGCACGAGCGCCTGCGGGAAATCGGCTAGCCCGCTAAAGGCGCACGATAGAATGGCGGACCCCGCCCGGTAATTTTTCACATTTCGCATTAATTCACCGGTGTCACGGCGGTTTGATGTGGTGATTCCCACATTGTCGAGGCGCAAAGTTCTGAGATCATGCTCTCAACAGCGGAAAATTTGAACTGCAAGGAGACCAGAGCAATGACAAATGACGAATTCAGAGACTATAACGATTACGAAGAACATTCGGCGTGTGGAAAAGACGTCGCGGCGGGTTGGATAGTTGTAGCGTTGGTGAGCGCCTGCCTGTTCATTTTGACGTTGTGATCAGCCGGAAATACCCGAACATGGGGGCAAGCGTGATTCGATTTTTGGCGTATCCAACAGCAAGATACATAGGAGATCAAACAATCACGACCGTACTGGTGCAACATACGGTCTAATCCGTCTCGAACAGTGAAACGCTGATACGGGGAGTCAGTCCCTCGAGCGCTCCGCGCAACAATCCGATGTGACCGCGGTCCACCCGGGCAGGTACGTGAAGAAGCGCTCCATCGCCCCGGCATATTTCCATTGCAGCCGATTCCTTACGTGGATCACAATACAGATGCACCTCGATAGGTGTGTCGGATCCAGCCCTGTCGACGCCGAAATGATTGATCATTTCGTGTACGCCGATCTGCCCCGGGGCCGTTCCTGCCTCCGGGTTGGCGGCGGCATAGGTTAGGAGGCATGAATCGAAACAAGGGGCGATCAGGCGTGTAATCAGGCCGGCCGCACCCATTGCAATCGCGATCACCGGGCTATCCGCTTTTACGATCAATTCGATTATGGGCAGCGTGTCGAGAGTTTGCCGGGCGAATCCCACGAGTTTGACCACGTCGGCCTGGCGGCGCATTTCGCCGTATTGCGTCCACAGGTCCCCCGGCATCGAATCATGAAAGTGTCGTGAGACAATGACCTTTGTGGACTCTCCGTAGTTGCGGAAGTTCGATACGCAGTCCCATTCGATGTCCACATATGCGCATCCAAGCGCACTCGCTGCGCTGAGGATTTCGAGGCGCTCGGATTCGGTGCCGATGAAACTGCCGCCTTCGCGGGGCGCGCGGCAAGTCACCACCAGTGGGCACGGTGATCGAGTTATAAGTTGCTCGAGGTCGAACTCATCCATCAGGTCGAGCCTGATCTCCGCAAGGCCAATCCAGCCTTCGAGTTTTTGCAGCTGTTCGAGCGTGGCCGTCGTATTGTCGAGTCCGAGTGCAACGGCGACGCGATTAGCCGGATTCAATGCACGCGCCCAGAATTTTGATTCGCGGAAGTATAACCTTTAGGCATTTACTTATGGGTTTCCATCCCGTGGATTTGTACACTAGCCCGCAATTCTCACCAGGCGGCATTGAATTTTTGCTAAGGACTTACAATGATAGATTATTCGCTTTTGACTGAAAAACAGTCTGTATCGGTAACGCCTACCCCGGGGCTGGCCGGTCCAGGTCCCGCGCCATCGCTCGGGGTCCTGGTGAGAAATGCGGGTTAGCGCCTTTCCGCGCGGTTCAAAACACTTGCGCTTATCCCGGATAAAATTCGGCTTGTTGTTCGTAACGACCGGTATCCTTGTTTACTGGGTGATGCAGAACGATCTTTTCCTGCCGCTCAGAATCACGGTGGGCTATGCGGCGCATGCCCCGAAGGGGCTCACCGCCTATGTTGATACCGGTCGCGGCTTCAACGAGAAAGAAACCCTGTTATTTACCGGTTCACGATTCAGTGCCGACAGGAGAACTACCCGTGTCTGGTCGGGCCCGCCGATTCTGAACCTGCGGCTCGATCCTGGTTACCGGCCGCGGACGATTATTCTCACTTCGCTTTGCCTTGACAGCCTGTTCAGGTCTACCTGCTGGTCCGCCCAGGAACTCGCGGGCAAACTCAAGCCCGCGAACGATATTGGCGGCGCCGTGCTCCGGGATGGTGGTCTGTATATAACCCGGGAAGGTCCCGATCCCTATCTGGTCTACAAGGGCGGATTCGCCGAACGCTATGTGGAACATGCCCGGGTGAGAAATTGGGCCGCGGTTCCCGTGGCGTTTCTGCTGCCGGTGCTGCTGATGTTGGCATGGTCCTGGTCAGCCCCCCGCATCGTGGAACTGGGCCGCCGGTTTGGACAGGCATCGATTCGCATGACCTGGCGGCAGGGCCTGGGCGTTTTCGTATTGTTGTCGCTGATAACAACGGGGAACTGGCTGCAGCTCGATGATGCGGGCATTCCAGTGTGGGTGGCTCTTCTGTTGTTCATCGTGGTGGTCGCCATCCCCGGCGCAAGTGGCGTCGAGCCGAGACCCCTGAAAACTTTTTTTCAGGGCATTCGGGGCGACGGCTACCCCGCTGCGGGGGCCGCAATATTGTCGGCCGCATTCCCCGTGTTCGCGCTTCTCGCGTTGACCTGGGAACAGGAGTTTCCCTATGTCGGAGATCAGCACTTTCACCTCGATATCGATCGAGCCACTTACTATTTCGTCAGGGACCATCTTTGGGAGTTGTCGGGAGTCCTGCTGACTCTGGTTTTTTGCATGCTGCTGGGCTGGGTGCGCATCTGGCTTCTTGCTGCCTTTATGTTCTTTATCGCGTGGTCTTACACCGAAGTCGCGCCACACTATCTTGTGCGCTATCCGGGTGCCGGGCGATTCCTTGTAGCGCCGTTTTTTCATCTGGCCGAAAATTACGGATGGAATTCGATGCTCAATGCGCCGCGCCTTGCCAACGCCTTCAGTATTCTGGCCTGGCTCCTCGTGCTGAGACCGCTGATCGTCAGACGCTGGCCCGACTGGTCCATAGCCCCGGTCGCTGCGGCGTTCTTTTTTCAGGCTGAGGTCGCGTACTACTTCACGTCGTCTTATCTCGAACCCTGGTCATTGATATTCGTATTGCTCGCGCTCGAGCACCACATGCGCTTCGGTGAAGAGCCGGCCCGGACGGGCACCGCTATGCTGATGATCGGATTCGCTGCCGTCATCAAGGAGGCCGCAATCTTCATGCTGCCCATAATCTGGCTTTCCGGCAGGCCATGGCGATTTGGGCCTCGCCATGTATTGAGCACTATCGTCACCGGCGTCGCGGCTGCGGCGCCTTTCCTCGTCTACTACGCGATCCGCTCACATGCCGGTGAGCGTCCGTTCAGAATGGTTGGGCCTGATCAGTTCATCACTATCGACAAGCTGGTCGAAACCTATTATCAATTGGATTTTCACTACGGTTGGGGCGGCCTGCTGCTGTCTACCGTCCTGTTGTCGTGGCTGGTATTCAACGTGTTCGGCGGGACCCGGAGGGCAAGCGCGTTGATGCTGCTTGGCGGCATCTTTTTCTACCTGGCGTATAGCTACCTGGAAGCAACGTCCCTCGGCTATGCGGGCTATACCCGATACTACCTGTTCCCGTATCTTCTGCTGTGTGCCGGATTGTTGTTTCTGCAGCGGCACAACGAGCGGCATCGCGGCTCGGTGATTGCCGCCACAGCGGTTGCGGTATCGATCGCGCTCAATGCCCAGGTGCTGTTTCCATACTATGCAAAGACCCGGCAGCACGACGCGGTACGAAATTTCACGGAACATTACGACGCCCCGGTATTCATGCCGATCAGGACGCTGGTCGATAAAGCGGCAATCTCCGGAGCGCTGAGAGAAAATGAGCGCATTACCATTAACAATCCCCTGGCTTGGGGAATGCCGTCGATCGGTCTCAACTACCCCGACCTGAGCCGCCGCTACAAGCTCGTGGTCGAGGAAAACGTGGACTGTGTATGCCGCCCGGAGAAAAGTGTAATATTGCAGCCGTTCGTATTCATGGGCGGGCTCAATTCTCATCTGCGGCTTCCGGAAACGAGACGGGCCCGTCAGCAATTTCCGAAGAAACGCTTCTATAGCATCTGGGTAGATCGCAACAACCAGAGATCCGCTTGTTTGAAATCCATGGGTGCGAGTTGTAGTTCTGTTTTCGACGTAAGAGAGCAATCGGAACTCGTCGGGATTCTGGGGGTTCTCTAATACCAGACGCCGTCTAACCCGTATCTCCCGCCACGCGGTGATCTTTGTCAGGGGAAACATTTCCGGTCGATGAAAGAGTACAAGTATGTAATCCTGGGGGCCGGGCCCACAGGACTCGCTTTTGCGCACACCCTGAATACGCTCGGCGAAAATTCATTTGTGGTGCTCGAAGCGAACGCCACTGCGGGCGGTCTGTGTAGAAGCCGGGATGTGGATGGTTCCCCACTGGACATCGGCGGCGGCCACTTTCTGGACGTCAAGCAACAGCCAGTACTGGACCTGCTGTTTCGGTTCCTGCCCCGCGCCGACTGGCAGGAGCATCGGCGCGTATCGACGATCAGGATTCGCGGAACGGAGATCGGTTATCCCATCGAATCGAATCTGTGGCAGCTTGGCGTCGACGATCGTCTGGACTTCTTGGAATCGGTCGCGCAGGCCGGGTGCGTGCGCGGAGAACCGATGCCGGAGTCTTTCGAGAAGTGGATCAGCTGGAAGCTGGGGGAGCGCATTGCACAAGAGTACATGCTGCCGTACAACCGGAAAATCTGGTCCATTGATCTCAATGCGCTCGGGACATACTGGCTGCACAAACTGCCGGATGTGTCCTTCCGGCAGACGCTGAAGAGCTGCCTGGACAGCAGCGCCCACGGCACCATGCCGGCGCACGGAGTTTTTCTGTATCCAAAGAATTTTGGTTACGGTGAAGTGTGGAAACGAATGGGCGATGCCTTGCAGAAAAGACTGCTACTTTCGACGCCGGTGAACAAGATCGACCTGCCTACAATGACGGTGAATGATAAATTCCGCGCCGGCACGATCATCAGCAGCATCCCGTGGACGGTATGGCCCGGGATTGCGGGAATCCCGGCACCGGTCCGGTCACAGATCGAACGACTCGAGTACGCGTCCATAGACGTCGACTACCGAGAGCAGACCCTGGCGACGACAGCGCACTGGGTTTATGACCCTGACGAGTCGGTACCTTATCACCGCATACTTTGCCGGAATAATTTCAGCGGCGGAAGCCGCGGCTACTGGACGGAAACCAACAGTAAAAGGGCGGACGCCGAGGCGGGCTTTCGCTACCGGAACGAGTACGCTTATCCCATCAATACGACGGCAAAGCCGGATGCCATCAATCGTGTGCTCGAATGGGCCGGTCAGCACCAGATCACCGGACTCGGCCGCTGGGGAACCTGGGAGCACATGAATTCGGATGTTGCGGTGGCGCAGGCTATCGAGGCGGCAGAGCGGGCCGTGCAAGGGAGCCCGCCGGGATGAGGCTTTCGTTGTGTCTGCTCGTGTCGAACGAGCTGGAGGGTTGCAAGATGGATGTGCCCAATCTGCCCCTGGAAGACTTCGAGGAGGTGTATGCCGTCGACCCGGGAAGCACCGACGGGACCATCGACTATCTGGAGTCACGCGGAATACGCGTGCACCGGCAGACGAAGCCGGGATTGAATGCGGCATACATCGACGCCGTGAGGCTGTCCAGTTGCGATGCGGTTGTGGTGTTTTTCCCCAAGGGTACTCTGCCGGTCGAGGACGTCCTGAAGTTCAGGCCCCTGCTGGAGCAGGATTACGACCTGGTGATTGCGAGCCGGAACGTCGCGGGCGGCAAGAACGAGGAGGACGGAAAGTTCTTGAAGCCGAGAAAATGGTCTGTACTCATGCTGGCCTACCTGGCGGCATTGTTGTGGCGTCGTGAAGGATATCTGGTACGCGACGTTTTGCATGGCGTAAAAGGGTTCAGCGTAATCGGCTTCAGGCGAATAGATCCCTTGGATACCGGCCTCTCCATCGATCTGGAGATGGTGATTCGGTCATACAAGTTCAGGCTCAAACGGACGGAGTTTCCAACCACGGAACATCCGCGATCCTGGGGTACGACTCATTTCAAATTCCTCCCCACCGGGATGAAGCTGATGAAGTATCTCTGGCTCGAGATGTGGCGTAAGAATTAGCCTGTACGCTGCACCCACATGGTAACCAGAGTTTCTTATGTCAACTGATTGGCGTATAGGGTCAACGCATTCCCGTCGTCACTACAAATTCTTCTAATAACCCCATTTTTCAGAAAGTCGTATTAATTCGAGAACCGCTCTACCGCCGCCTCTCCATCGCTGCGGCACCATCCTCGAAACCCACCCAGTCCCCGGTTGTCCCATTCCCATTCCACCATTGTCAGGGCCCGGTTTTGTGCATCTTGACGGCGCCGGTCAGTGATCTTGTCACGCTCCATAAGTTCCCTGAGCTGCCTGTTGAATCCATTTGATACCGCATCGCTGGACAATCCGCAGTATCCGATAACCCCCATATCATAAAAGATCTGTTCCAGCTCTGTTCGCGGCTTGGGGCCGGCCGCACTGCCGCTGTTGAAACACGCGAGTGCAACAAACAGGCAACCGGCTTTGAAGAAATTTATTTGCCAAACCATTAAAACTCGCTAAGGCTTGAACCCAGTACTGGACAGGCGGATGATAACCAAACCAGCCCCGGGCGGCCAACGCATTTTGTTGTCGCGCTGCCCAATGGGATGTGGGTGGCGCCGTCCGGGTACGGGGTCTTGAGCTTATCGCGAAGTTCACCCTTCCGGGTTAGTACCATGCGTTTGGCCGACCTGTGGCTGCTCATGTTAAGATGACACGACACCACCCCCAAATTTCTAAAATTTTGGAGTTAGTTGATGAAGAACCTGCTCGTGGGTACGTTGCTGATCAGTGCGTCTGTCATAGTCAATTCGACGATCGCCGACACCAAGGTCGTAGAACGATCACGACAACTCGTGGAGGATGCAACCGTAACCGCCAAGATGTTTACGGACGATCCAAATATGTCCTTCCTTCACGCCAACCTGGCCAAAGCCGAGGGCGTGCTGATCATTCCGAAGCACGGCAGGGCCGCACTGATCGTGGGAGGCGCCGGAGGCAGCGGTGTGTTGCTGAAGAGGCAGAGTGGCAACCAGTGGAGCTATCCCGCGTTTTATACTATGGGTTCAGGCAGTATCGGGCTACAGGCCGGGGGCGGCGTGTCGGAGATCGTGTTGATGGTCATGAGCAAGCGAGGAATGGACAGCCTGTTGGACTCATCGTTCAAACTGGGGCTGGATACCAGTGTCGCCGCGGGGCCGATTGGAGTCGGGGCTAAAGCCCAAACCGCGGACATTCAGGCCTTCGCACGAACCAAAGGTATGTTCGCCGGCGTTAGCGTCGACGGCTCCGTAATAAAGGTGCGTGACGACTACAATTCCGCTTACTACAGCAAAGACATCCCCACCGCTGAGATAATCGATTCGAACGAAATATCCAATCCACATGCGGAACAGTTACGTACCGCCGTTGCCGCAATGGCGCAGGTCGGTGTGAATAACTGATACTGATTTTAGGGTCGGCGTAATAATTCAGACTAAGCGCGCCAAGTATTACTGGTTTACGGGCCACGCTTTTGGTGTCGAACTCGCCTGCCTGTCGATTCCGCAATCCCATTTTTGAAAAACTCCTTCCCCAACACCAACCCTTTGTTCGTCGCCGTGCGTATATCATTGATCACCCTGTCGCCGGAAATAGCTTCAAACAACCTTCGATAGCGTGACTCCCGCACTGACCTCAAAGGTGTCGTCTCAATTTGACGGAACCCGCCACGGGAAAGATCATGATATTGTCCAAAAAATCCAGGAATAGTGGCATGTCGAACTCACAACCAAATATTCTCTTGATCATGGTCGATCAACTGGCGCCGCAGTTCTTGCCTGCGTACGGGCACCCTGTGGTCCATTCCCCGCACATCGATGATATTTGTGAACGCGGCGTTGTGTTCGACGCCGCGTACACGAATTTCCCGCTTTGCGCGCCGAGCCGGTACTCGATGATGACGGGTTGCCTGCCTTCAAACATCGGCGCCTGGGACAATGCGGCCGAACTGTCCTCCGAGATTCCTACGTTTGCGCACTACTTGAGCTCCCTGGGTTACCACACCTGTTTATCGGGAAAGATGCATTTCTGCGGACCGGACCAGATGCACGGCTTCGATGTACGATTGACCACGGATGTATATCCCGCCGATTTCACTTGGACCCCTAGCTGGGATGAGCCGGAAAAAGTTCACGAATGGTTCCACACCATGGATGTGGTCAGAGAGGCGGGTACCTGCATCAGATCCAATAACCTCGACTACGATGACGAGGTCACATTCCAAGCAAGGCGGTATCTGTACGACAGGGCCAGGGACAACGACGGCAGTCCTTTTTGCCTGCTGGTATCGTATATTCATCCGCACGATCCCTACATTACCCGGCCCCGTTACTGGCAGCTCTATGACGGCGACGCCATCGATTTGCCGCAGGTCGGGGCGTCTGACGTTCCCGTGGACGCCCATTCCGCCAGAATCCGCGACCTGATCGGCATCGACGGCGCCGAAATCTCCGATCAGCAGGTAGTCAATGCCAGGCGCGCGTACTTCGGGTCGATATCCTATCTCGACGAAAAGATCGGTGAGGTCATGGAGGCGCTCGGGGAAAGCGGGTTTGCAGACGACACCGTTGTCGTCTTTACCGCCGATCACGGCGATATGCTTGGCGAACGGGGGCTATGGTTCAAGATGTCGTGGTTCGAGCACTCGTCTCGAGTTCCGCTCGTGGTCTGTTCCCCGTCCAGTTTTTCACCGGGACGATCGGCAGGCGCGGCGTCTCTGGTCGACTTGTTACCCACAATGGTGGAACTGGCAACAGACGGAAAAGGCTTCGAATACCACTGTACTATGGACGGCCGCTCGCTGCTGCCGCAGTTGTCAGGTTCGGGCGGCCACGATGAAGTCATCGGGCAGTATCTTGCCGAGCTCGCGGTTGAGCCCATTTTCATGGTTCGCAAGGGGAACAAAAAGTTTGTGCTCAGCGAGGGAGATGCACCGATGTGTTTCGATTTGCATGCTGATCCCCGTGAACTGAACAATATAGCGACCGGACCGGCCGGTGGTGGTAACGTCGATGCGATATGGGAACAGATTCGGTCACGCTGGGACGTCGAGGGGATCAGGGCCCGCGTTCTTGAGAGCCAGCGCCGGCGGCGCGCCGTGATCCCGTCTCTGGTAAAGCAAACCGTATCCTGGGACTATGAACCTCGCACCGATGCGACCAGGTCCTACATACGAAACAATCTGGAGCTGTATGAAATCGAACGCCGTTCGAGGTTCCCGCGGCCCTAACCCGCATGTTTTGAACGGGCGACCGCCCCGTCGCCAAACAGGAGATTAGGTCATGAATCCAATCGAGTCGATGCTGCACCTGATCGGCAACACGCCGATGCTCAGGATAACCGGCTTCGATACCGGTCCATGCGAGCTATTCATGAAACTCGAGAACCGGAATCCCGGCGGCTCGATAAGCGATCGTGGCGCCAGGGCAATGATCGAAGCGGCGGAGTCCGAAGGATGGATCTCGCCCGGTGATACCCTTATAGAAGCAACTACGGGAAATACCGGTGTGGGTCTGGCGCTGGTCGCTGCCCGGAAGGGCTATGCGCTCGTCCTGGTCGTGCCGGAGAGCGTCAATCCGGACAAGGTGCTCCAACTCAGGGCGATGGGCGCGGAAGTGCGCCTGGCCAGATCCGATGTCGATCTCGACCATCCGGCACACTACGTGAGCATCGCCAGGCGATTGGCGAACGAGTTGCCGGGGAGCCGCTACTTGGACCAGCAAGCCAATCCGGCCAACGCACGCGCACACGAGGAGGGTACAGCTCCGGAAATGTGGGAACAGATGCAACGGGATATGGATGCTTTCGTTTGCGGCGCGGGCTCCGGAGCGACTATCAGCGGATGCGCCCGTTTTTTCCGAAAGGTGAATGCCGCCGTCGAAATCGTTCTGGCTGATCCGGAAGGCTCCGTATACGCGTCCGCGGTTGAAGGCGCCGGCCACGGCCCTGGACCGGGCTCTTCGCTGGTTGAGGATATCGGAGGTCGTTCGGTTCCCCGGAACCTCGACCTGGGCCTGATCAATTCGACGTACACCGTATCCGACGTTGAGGCGTCCACGGCATTACGGCAACTGCTGATGCTCGAGGGAATACTCGGCGGGATATCTACGGGCGTCCATCTCGCCGCCGCGTTAGAGTATTGCAGGATGCAATCTACGCCAAAACGGGTTGTGTCCCTGGTTTGCGACAGCGGTTACAGGGTTTTGTCCACCGCCTATGACGAGTCGTGGCTGCTCGACCGGGGCCTCGTTCCGCGCAAAGCCCATGGTGACCTGAGAGACCTTATAACGCACCGCGCGGATGACGGCGGGGTAGTGAGCGTATCTCCGGAAGACACATTATTGAGCGCGTATACACGGATCCGAATGTTCGATGTGTCACAATTGCCGGTGCTGGAGGGCGGGCGCATCGTCGGATTAATTGACGAATCCGATCTGTTGCTGGCGGTATACGATAACCGTAAATATTTCGACTATCCCGTACGGGATTTCATGATTACGCGCCTCGAAAAGGTCGATCCGAATGCCTCCATTTCGTCACTGCTGCCCGTGTTCCGGGGCGACCACGTGGCGATAATTGCGGATGACTCGAGTTTCTATGGATTGATCACGCAAGTGGATCTGATTGACCACCTGCGGAAGACGATGCAGGACACCAGTGACACGGATCAGGACCTAAACCATGCTTGATGTAGAATTTTGCCGCCGGCAGTTTCCTTGTTTTTGCCATGAACAGACCGCGAAATGGGCGTTCTTTGAAAACGCGGGCGGGTCTTATGCACCTGCAACTGTCAGCGACTGGCTGCACCGGTGCTTCACCGAATACAAGGTTCAACCCTATGGTTATTCGGCCATGTCTATCCGGCTGGGTGAGGAAATGGATATGGCCTACCGAAGAGTTGCCGAACTGATCAATGCCGGGGAGGACGAGGTAACACTCGGGCCGTCAACCACGATGAACGTTTACGTGCTGGCGCAGGCGATGAGGGAACTGTTGAAAGAAGGTGACGAGATCATCGTGACCAATCAGGACCACGAGGCCAATATTGGTGCCTGGAGGCGCCTCGAGCACGACGGGGTACGGATCAGACAGTGGGACATCGACCCTGGGTCGGGCGAACTCGATATCGGGGATCTGGAACAAATCGTTTCGGATAAGACCAGGCTGGTATGTTTCAGCCTTTGCTCGAATATCGTCGGGACCATGAATGACTGCCGTGCGGTCAGCAAAATCGCCCACGAAGTTGGCGCGCTTGTTGTCGCGGATGGTGTTTCATACGCACCGCACCGAGTGATAGATGTGGCAGAACTCGGTGCGGATTTCATCCTTTTCAGCACCTACAAAACATTTGGCACGCATCAGGGCGTGCTTTGGGGTGATGCTGAAGCGCTGTCACGCCTGCCCGGGCAGAGCCACTATTTCAATGATCAGGCGTCGCGATATCGTATGAATCCGTCGGGTCCGCAGCACGCACAGATTGCGGCGCTGAACGGCGTGATCGACTACTTCGACGCGGTTTACGACCATCATTTCCCTGAGCGGAAACCGGAATTGCATAAACGCGCCAGTGATGTGTGCGATCTATTCACCGTCCACGAGACCGCGCTTGCCAACAAACTGCTGGATTATCTCCGCAGCAATCCTGAGGTCCACCTGATCGGAAAGGACCATGCCTCCGCCAGAGACCGCGCGGCCACCATATCCTTCTACACTCCAAATACACCCGTTTCCGATGTGGCCGACCACCTGGCCAAAAACCACGTGGCTGTGGGTTGCGGGAATTTCTATGCGCTGCGCTGCGTGGAAGCACTGGGGATTCCCGGAAACCCCGGTGTAATCCGGGTCAGCATGGTCCACTACAACACACAACAGGAAGTGGACAGGCTGCTGGAAGGCCTTGACGAGATCATCTGAGGAAAACGGTGTGTCCTAGCGCTGCGTCGTATCACAAGCTGAATTCGGCCACGGGAGAATATACATCCCGTGTATTGGGGTTGAGGTAATTCCTCCGGCTGGCTAGACTAGGCATCCAGAGGTTTGACAAAAGCCATATTGAGACCCTTAATCGCCGCCATCCACAGTGTAAGCTCCAGCTTCACCGACCGATAGTCAATGGTCGTTTCCCGCCATTTGTGTTAAGAAAACTATTCATCCAGACTTTCGGTTGCCAGATGAACGAGTACGACTCGTCGCGTATGGCGGACCATCTGCTGGAATCGCATGGGCTGGTTCGCACCGATGACGCACTGCAGGCGGATGTCCTGCTGTTGAATACCTGCTCGGTGCGGGAAAAAGCCCAAGAGAAGGTATTTTCCCAGCTCGGCCGCTGGCGGGAACTGAAGGAGTCGAACCCCGCTGTCATCATAGGCGTTGGCGGCTGCGTTGCCAGCCAGGAAGGCGAAGGGATCCTCGAACGTGCACCCTACGTTGATCTCGTCTTCGGACCGCAAACCCTGCATCGATTGCCGGAACTCGTTAGCAGGGTGGAACGGACGCGCAAGCCTGCCGTAGATATCGATTTTCCGGAAATCGAGAAGTTCGACCGGCTTCCAACCCCCAGGGCCGGCTCGGTCACGTCATTCGTTTCGATCATGGAAGGCTGCAGCAAATACTGTACATTCTGCGTGGTGCCCTATACACGCGGGGAGGAATTCAGCCGGGGCTTCGACGATGTCATATCGGAAGTGGTGGAGCTCACCGAGCAGGGCGTTCGAGAAGTCACCCTTCTGGGACAGAACGTCAACGGCTATCGCGGCCGGATGGTTGACGGATGCGAAGCCGATCTGGCGCTCATGATCCGTTATATCGCGGAAATCGATGGGATCGACCGGATCAGGTTTACCACGTCGCATCCTCTGGAATTCAGTGAGCATCTCGTTGAAGTCTATGGTGATGTCCCCAAGCTGGTCGGCCATTTACATCTGCCGGTACAAAGCGGTTCGAATCGTATACTGGAATTGATGAAACGGCGCTATACGGTGGACTACTACAGGGACCTGGTACGGCGATTGCGGCTGCAGCGGCCGCAGTTGAGCCTGTCGTCGGATTTCATAGTTGGCTTCCCAGGCGAGACCGATGCCGATTTCGGGGCAACGATGGCGCTCATCGAGGACATCGGTTTCGATCAGTCTTACAGCTTCATTTACAGCGCACGACCCGGCACACCCGCATCCGATCTGCCCGATACGGTTCCCGTTGAGGTGAAACAGGACAGATTGCGTATGCTGCAGGGTGCGATCAACCAGTCCTCCAGGCGGATAAGCGAGAACATGGTAGGCAGAGTGGAAACCGTTCTCATCGACCGGCACTCGAAAAAAGACGTCCGGCAGCTTTCAGGCAGAACGGAAAACAATCGCGTGGTGAATTTCGACGGCCCTTCCCGATTGATCGGTTACTTCGCCGACGTGACGATTACCGAAGCGCTGCCGAACTCTCTCCGCGGCCGACTCGAAGCGATTTCGGACCTACGGGATGCTGAGGTGCGCCTCGACTCTTGACCTCGAAAACGACGACACCGCTGACCTTTTCGCTGGAGCCCCCCGACAACCAGCGTCTGGCGGCACTTTGCGGTCAGCTCGACCATAATCTGAAGAAGATTGCATCTTACTTCGACGTCGATATTACGAGCCGCGGACCCCTGTTCAGCATCAGCGGGCCGGAGAAATCTGCCGAGCAGGCCAGACTCAGTCTCTACGAACTCTATGCCCAGACCAAAGAACAGGACTCGTTGAACGATGAAACGGTTTACCGCATTTTGCGCAGTGTCTCGAATGGCGAGGAAACGGAGGGCGGGCTCAAGATTCGTACGCCCAATAAACAGGTCAAACCCCGGTCGAGGCGCCAGCATCACTACGTCAGGGATATCCTGACCACGGATGTTGTATTCGGCGTTGGCCCCGCGGGAACCGGCAAGACCTACCTGGCTGTCGCGTGTGCCGTACAGGCGCTGATCTCCGATGAGATTGATCGCATCGTACTGGTTCGGCCGGCGGTAGAGGCGGGTGAGCGCCTTGGTTTTCTGCCCGGGGATATCGGCCAGAAAGTCGATCCGTATCTGAGACCTCTGTATGACGCATTGTATGAACTGCTGGGTTTCGAGCGGGTCGCCCGTCTGCTGGAACGCAACGTCATAGAACTGGCACCGCTGGCGTATATGCGCGGCCGCACCCTGGCCAACGCGTTCGTCATCCTGGACGAGGCCCAGAATACCACGACCCAGCAAATGAAGATGTTTCTGACCAGAATGGGTTTTGGTTCTAAATCCGTGATTACAGGGGACATTACCCAGACCGACCTTCCAAGTGATACGGTCTCCGGATTGCGCCATGCAATCGAAACCCTTGACCGGGTAGATGGCATTTCGGTGACACATTTTACCCCTCAGGATGTAGTACGCCATCCCCTAGTACAGAGAATTGTCGAAGCCTACGACGCCGATTTCAAAAAATGCTGACCACAGATATCCAGCAATGCAGCTCTTGCGGGCGCATCCCCGGGCCCGGGACCATTTCTCGGTGGGCCGACGAGGCCTTTTCCTCGGTGTCCGGCGAAGATGCCGAGGTGACCATTCGAATTGTCGATCGGGACGAGGGCGCCGTGTTGAACCAAAAGTACAGAAACGTGCGTCGGGCTACCAATGTCCTGTCATTCGATTACGCGAATGACCCTCATTCACCCCCGGGCGTGCTGGGGGACGTCGTGATATGCGCCGCGGTGGTCGATGAGGAGGCATCAGCCCAGCATAAGGATTTCGATGCACATTGGGCGCACATGGTGGTGCATGGCATCCTGCACCTCTGCGGTTACGATCACGCAGAGGAAGAAGCGGCACAGACCATGGAGAAACTGGAAACGAAAATTCTTTCCCGGCTTGGTTTTCCCGCGCCATACGCTTGAAGGATCGGGACGAAATGGAAAAACCAGCGTCCGAATCAAATCAGGACTATTGGCACCAGCTGCGGGGCAGGCTGAGTCAGCTGTTGGGACCTCGACCCCGCTCGCACGAGGAACTCATGGGCGTCATGCAGGAGGTGCAGCAGCAGGGCCTGCTCGACCTGGACGTGCTCGATACCATTCATCGGCTTCTACAGGTATCCGAATTGAGGGTCAGGGACGTGATGATACCCCGCTCCAAGATGGTGGTTGTGGAGAAAGACCAGCAGCCGGAAGCGTTCCTGCCGATTCTGATCGAGACTGCCCATTCCCGTTTCCCGGTGATCGATGATGGCGACCGGGACAAAATCATGGGGATCCTTCTCGCCAAGGATACGCTGCACTATTTTTTCGAGGGCAGCAAGAGTGAGTTCAATTTGCGTGACGTGCTGCGCCCCGCGGTTTTCATTCCGGAAAGCAAAAGGCTGAATGTATTGCTCGCCGAATTCCGGGCCAGCCGCAACCACATGGCAATCGTGGTGGACGAATACGGCGGAGTGGCCGGGCTTATCACCATAGAGGATGTGCTGGAACAGATCGTTGGTGATATCGAAGATGAGCACGATTTCGATGAGGAAGACGATATGCTCCTGCCACGCGGAGAGAACGAGTTCGTAGCCAAGGCCCTGTTTCCACTCGAGGAGTTCAACGACATTTTCGATACGGACTTTGACATCGAAAAGAACGACACCATAGGCGGGCTTGTGGTGAAGAGTTTCGGCCACATTCCCCGGAGGGGAGAACCCGTCATGGTGGATTCGATCCGATTCGAGATCTTGAACGCGGACAGCCGCCGTGTGCATCTCATCAGGGTAACCAAGACCGGGCCGATCGGGCAGGCGTGAAGCGCTCCACTTTGCTCACGTTCCTCGTTGCGCTGGGGGCCGGGGCCGCCACGGTGTTGTCGTTTGGACCATTCAACCAGTTTTGGATCGGTATCGCCGGCCCCGCGGTTCTGTTTTATCTGTGGCTTGGCGAGTCGCCGCGTTCCGCTTTTCTCATCGGCCTCGTTTTCGGAGTGGGGTTGTTCGGTCTCGGCGTGTCGTGGACTTATGTCAGTATGAATGTGTACGGTAATATGCCGGCGCCACTTGCCGGACTGGCGGTAACGCTGTTCATTTTGCTTCTGGCGTTGTTTCCCGCCGCAGTCGGAATCATGCAAGGACTTTCCGGAACGCCTAGTGCGGTCAAGGCCACATTGGTCATTCCGGCGTACTGGACGCTGGTCGAGTGGGTCCGCGGATGGGTGCTTACCGGTTTCCCCTGGTTGAGCCTCGGCTATGGCCAGGTCGACAGCTTCCTGTCGGGCCTGGCCCCATGGCTCGGTGTGTTCGGCGTCAGCTTGTTCAGCGCGATTTGTTCCGGCCTCCTGGTTGCCGTTTTCATCAGCGACGGTCTCACGCGACGCGCACTTTTTCTCGGGATCTTCTTATTGATCTGGGCGGCCGCCTGGAATGCGGGCCAGTTCACATCGGTGCGGGCAGCGGGTGAACCGATCAAGGTGGCAATCGTCCAGGGCAACGTGCCGCTCGAGAGAAAATGGCAACCCGCCCAGCAGGAAGCCATATTGAACATGTATCTGGAACTCAGTGCACGGCAGACCGATCGTGACCTGATCGTCTGGCCGGAGGCGGCGCTGCCGTTCTATCTGGATCAGCTGCCGAAGGAATTCTGGCAGCAACTGGATCTTCACCCGGCTGACTTCGTTACCGGCATCCTCGAAAGGCTACAAGACAGCGGAGTGGAAAAGAACTACAACGGCGTTCTTGCCGTAACGGGTGAACGCGCGATGTATCGCAAGGAGCACCTGGTCCCCTTTGGTGAATACTTGCCGCTGCCTTTCCTGTTCGCATGGGTCATCGACCATCTCGGGATCCCGATGTCCGATTTCAGTGGATGGAAGCGATCCCAGGAAGAGTTGACCATCGCGGGGGTTCGTGCGGCCGTCAGCATATGCTATGAGGACGCGTTTCAGGATCAGATTCGAGGGTCCCTGGGCGATGCCGTATTGATGATCAATGTCAGCGAGGATTCATGGTTTGGGGATTCGCTGGCGCCCCACCAGAGGCTGGATATGGCGAGGATGCGCTCACTCGAGAATGGCCGCCCGATGATTCGGGCAGGCAACTCGGGTATTTCCGCGATAATCGATCACCACGGCAATGTTGTCGCCCGAACACCGCAGTTCGAGCGGACTGTGCTGCTGGCTGAGGTGCAACCTGCCCGGGGAATCAACCCCTTCGTTCTGTTTGGTTCCTGGCCCGTCGTCATACTGAGCGCAGTCATCGTGTTGATTTCACTGCTGGCGCGTAATCGTTGACTACGGGTTATGGATTTCGTTGATTCTATTTCGTGTCGTAAATGCGATAACCTGCATCTGTCAGGCCTGGCAGCGGGGGCATGTGACAACATCTGGTGTGTTCACTGGAAAGTATCTGCAAAGCGAGTGCCGAGTGTGCACGGTCTCTCCAACGCCTCGATTTAGTGTTCCGATCGGACAACGGCTGAATTAAAATACTTTCCGTATCCATGATCAACGCAGTATCGTGAACGAAAGTACGCAGGAGGTTTCGCTTCTATTAGCCGACATCAGCGGCAGTACTCCATTGTACGAGGAAATCGGGGACTCCAGCGCATTCAATTTGGTTGGAGCTTGTTTGGATGGTTTGAAGGAAGTGTTGCTCGCACACGACGGCGTGTTCATTAGCTCCAAAGGCGACGACGTTCTGGGCACTTTTGCGAATGCATCGAATGCTCTTAAGACCGCGCGCGCAATGATGTTGCAACAGGCTGACTCGCCGCTGGATATTCATGTCGGTATACATTCGGGACATATAATAAATTTTCGAGGAGATGTTTACGGTGACACGGTCAACATGGCAGCCCGTCTTGCGTCTCTGGCCAAATCCGGTGAAATCCTTGCCAGCGGTAGTTTCGTTGACCAGCTGCCGAGCGAAGAAAGACGGTGGTTTCATGCTCTGGATAGCATTACGCTCAAGGGCAAGTCCGCATCGACCAGGTTATATACTCTTTTAGAGCATGGTGAAACCGAACGCACCAGAGTGGTATCCATCGGCACCTCATCCCATTCCGATAGTCAACCACCCCAACCCCGACAATCAGTAACACTCGAGTACGACGGGGCAGAATACAGATGTGCTGAGCGTAAATCATTGATTATCGGAAGAGCCGACGAGTGCGATCTGGTTATCGGCAAGCCCTGGATATCACGACATCATGCGCGGATCAACCCACGCCACGGAAGGATAGAGTTCGAGGACCAAAGTTCATCCGGAACCTACGTCGTGACGCAGGATGGTTTTGAATTCTTCCTCCATCGCGATAACGTGCTGTTGACGGGATCGGGGATCATATCTCCCGCGGTGAAGCCTGACGCGGACGAGGCTGAGATTATTCGTTACCAGGTCTATTGACCCGGCTAGTCGCAGGCGACGGATTGTTCGGTTTCTCCGAGGTACTGGTGTCTTCGTACACTATCGAGCGCTGATGCTCCGATATCACATGCTCGCTCAACGCTGAACACGTCCCAGACATTGATCTGGCCATCATCGCCGGACGTCGCGAAGTGGGTTCCGTCCGGGTGCAATGCTATTCGCCAACTGGCATTACCATGACCCTGCCATGCTTCAGATAAACGGCGATCGGTGAGGATATCCCAGAAATGCAACTTGCCAGTGCGGTCGGTAACCAAAAGTGTGACACCATCCGACAGATAAGCAACGTCGGTTGCGCCGCCTGTATGACCCGCATAGACCGCTTGTTGTTGGCCGGTTTGCAAGTTCCATAGAATTACCACTTCATCACTGGAGGCTGTCGCCAACTGCCGGTTGTCGGGGCTGATAGCGACGCTCCAAATTAAATTGTCGTCAGCGGCAATGATTCGTGTGACGGTTCCGCCATCAAGATCCCAAATCCTGGTTAATCCATCCGTAGCCGCCGTTACCAGAAAACTCTCGTCAGGGGATAACGCCATGCGCGTAATGCGTCCACTTCCACCGGGCAGATCACGTATTCGCTTACCAGTTTTTGCATCCCAAATACCTAACGCCGTCTCACCTGCCGTTACCAGCTGTTCACTGCTTTTCGCGAAAGCAATGGACCAGACAGGGGTGTCGTGCGCTTGGACAGACCATATCTGGTTTCCGTCCAATGCATCCCAAAGGATGAGTTGACCATGCCTGTCAGCCGATGCCAATACATCGCCCTCCGGCGAAAATGCCACAGCCCATACCTGCTGGTCGTGCCCGCTGAGCTCCAATGGTTGCCGGCCGGACACGAGGTCCCATATTTGAACGACGCCAGCATCATCACCCACGGCCAATCGGTCTCCATCCGGGCTGAAAGCCAATCCTTTGGCGGCTCGTCCTGTGACATGATGCCTGCGCGCCAACGGCGTTTTAACGCCTAAACTCCACATTCGTACTGATTGATCCCGGCCGAGGGTTGCCAGGACGGTATGGCTGCTGTTCGTCTTCGCATCGATAATCGATTTGCTGTGGCCGGATGTCGTAGTCATCGCGGTTTTGTTTCGTTCGATATCCCAGAGTTTCAGCGTGCCATCGTTGGTACCACCAATTAGATAAGCCCCATCTTGCGTAAATTCGATCGCGCCGATGGAGTCCTCACCATCAAATGGCCGATCCAAGACACGTCCGCTAGGATAGTGGAACAGTTTTGAGGTGCCATCGGTGCTGACCGTCGCAAAGCTGTCATGATTCGGGCCCATGACGATCGATCTGAAATTGCTGGTGTGTGCACCGCGAATCGGATCGAACAACATTTTACGTGTTGCCAGGTTCCAACCGAAAATCGTGCCATCGCTATAGCCGGCTACCAGGTCGCGCCCGTTCGGGCTGAATTCGACGTTGTTGAATTCATAAACCTCGCTCGCCAACACTTCGCCCGAAGACGACGCGTTCTCGGTATTCCACAAGCGTACGGTTCCGTCACCGCCCGCCGCCGCCGCCTGCGTACCGTCGGGATGAAAGCAGATTCCCATGACTACATCGTCCGTTTTGCCGAGAATTTTACTTTGATTACCGAGTCCTTCGTCAACGGACCAGAGGCGGACGCTGCCATCACTACCGGCAGAGAGGAGCCGCCTGCCCCGCGGCCCAAACTCCAAATCCCTGATCCCACCGACATGACCATAGAGGCTGGGTCTTTGGGGTTGTTTGGTTGCTGTATCAATCAGATCTATGGTGCCATCGAGATGCCCTGTCGCAAGTAAGGAACCATCCGGACTGAGTGCGATGGTTATTGCGTCTCCCACCGCAATGGGGCTGCCCAGTACATGCACGTCGCTCATTGCCAATTCCTGACGTGCCCGGAGCATTGCCGCCCTGGCCTCAAAAGACGGCGGGTTAACCTCTCTGCGCTGCGTCGCTTCCGCTCCCAGAACAAGCGCCAATAGCGGATCCTGACCCACAAGGCCATGAGCTACGGCACCCAGTGCGCCGGCAAACTTCTCATGTGCCTCGATGGTCGCCAACGCGGCCGTTTGTTCATTCTGCTGGGCTTTTTGAAATGCTAAAAACGCTACTACAGACGCAGCGGTCGCGCCAATGCTGAGGAATGAAAGAACAATCATGGCGAGTCTTCTTTTGTTTCGCGCGCGGCGTTCTATTTCCGCCACGGCCGCCTCGGCCTTGGCTTTGGTCTCCGCTGATTCATGCAGGAATTCACGTTCCAGCGTGCCAAGCTGATCAGAATTCCGATCACTCCACTCAAGTGCGGAGAGTAGATGAGTCCCCCGGTAGAGAAGATCGGGGTCCTGGTTCTCGGCGTTCCATTCAGCTGCCGCATAACTTATCCGCTGCCGCGTGCGTAAATCATCGCGTGACTGCTCGATCCAAGTGCGCAATCGTGGCCAGATCCTGATTAACGCTTCATGGGCAATCTGCACGGTCGTGTCATCGAGTGTTAACAGCCTGACTTCAGTCATGCATTCGATGACTTTGTGCATAACTTCAGGGTGGGGGTCGTTGTCTATTTCGGAGCGGCCGAGTATTCGGCGCGTATCAGGCTTGCTTTCACCCGGCGTCACCAGGCGGAGAAAAAGTCGCATGGTGGCTTCTCTTTCAACGGCGTCAAAACGATTCTCGTAGGTTGACTCGGCGGTCTGGCTGATGGCGCCAACTACACCACCTGCTTGACGAAACCCCTCCAAAGTCAGGATATTTCCGCGGCGCCGTGCCCAGGTTTCGACGAGCGCATGTGCAACCAACGGCAACGAACCCGTCTCGCTTCCGGCTTCATCGATGATCGCGTCCGCCAACTCGTTTTCCAGGGAAAGCCCGGCACGCCGTGCAGGGTCGGTAATGGCACGTCTAAGTTCGGCGCGAGACATGGGTCCAACCAGGACCTGGTTATCCGTTATGCGCTCCGCCAGCCAGGGGATCTGTGCGCACGCGCCATAAAAGTCGGCTCGAATCACTATAACGATCCGCACGTTGCTGTGCGCCGGGTCCGTCATCGCTGAAAGCGCTGTAATGAACTGCGCGACCTGCCCCTCGGGCGCCAGCGTGAACAGTTCCTCGAACTGGTCGACGCAAAGCAACAATGGTGATTCCTGGCCCTGCTGTTGGTCTACACCGAGATAGCGCGCCATGCCTGGGTGGGCGAGCAGATCATCAATGGATATGGGGGTGCGGTCGTCCGGTGCAAAACTTTTTAGCTGCAGATACAACTCAGCCATTGGGTCCCGCCCCGGTGTAAACAGGGCAAGTCTCCATGAATTGCTATGCGGTAGCGCCCCCGCCTGCAGTGCCGGAATGAAGCCCGCGCGAACAAGCGAAGACTTGCCGCTCCCGGATGGTCCTGCCACGACCATTACTCGATTCGATTGTATTCGTCGAACAAGTTCGTCGATCAAAAATTCACGTCCGAAAAAGAACCTTGCATCTTCAGGTTGATAAGCGGCTAAGCCTTTGTAAGGGCACGGTGCAGATGCTGGAGTAAGCCCGGTTGGTCGCTCAAATGCTGCTTGATGGGTTTGTTGTGAAACAGCCTGATATACGGCGGACTGCCAGGCGTAGATATCGTTGAATCGGCGCTGCGGATCGAAGGCCATGCCCTGTTTGAAGAAATCGTGCCAAGGCAAGGGCAGTTCATCAATTTCTCGATCCACTTCTCCCGGCCGTGGAGGTTTACTGCTTGTCATCACCTGCCATAGCACGGCGGTTGCAGCGTATATGTCCGCGGATGGGGTAATTGCCGCATCGACGTCTTCTTGTTCGGGGGCCTGGTATAGGGGCGTACCTGCTACAATGGTCGCCATCCTTGCCGAGCCAACCAGATCCTTCGCAATTCCCAGGTCGCCAAGCAGTATTCGTTCATTCGTATCGACTAGGTTCGGCGACGTGGACGGTAGGTTCGTGGTGGCCTTATCTACGGATCTTTCCTCAGGCATACGTCTTGCAAGTTGGAACAGTACGTTCGCCGGTTTTACGTCCCGATGCACAACACCCGCTTCATGAAGTGCGGACAGGCCGTCGCTCAAAGCGTCGACCAGAAACGTAATGCCCTGGGGATCGCGTGCGTTTGAAAATCGGTCGAGGCGTTCTGCCAATGTGCCCCGGTCGGCAAAGTCCATGACAAAATATGGACAACCGTCATTCAGCCTGCCGACATCATGCACGGTAACGATGTTCGAAGATCTTATGCGACGCAGAAGGCGCGCTTCTTCCAAGAATCTATTTTGAATATCCTCGTTGCGCGCAAGATCCTGGTAGAGGATCTTGATCGCAACGAAGGATTCGAGTTCTTCATCCCAGGCCCGAACGACCAGGGCAAACCCACCTCTCGCTATTTCATCGCGAACCGCATATCGGCCGACGTGAGACGGGAGAATCATTCACGTTTAGACGAGTGCTCTCATAATCGATCGGCGGCACTTACACAATGAAACTTCTTTACGTCAAGAATATTGTGATCACGGTTTGCGGCACTAACGCAGATCGTGGTTGCCGCCTCCCTGACACTCGTTGAGGCGGCACCGGTGGTTATATAGGTTGGATAGTCATCATGCCGGTGCCATCGTCCCTGCGTCACCCCGTGAACGGTCTCGGCATTTCTACCGACTTGCTCGACCGTATAGTTCTCGAGCCACCATACGTGAAAATGGTTTTTCGAATTGTCAGGAGTAAAGTTGGCATCGAATGTCAGTTCCAGCTCGTCCCCCGAACGCTCTATGTTGGTAATTTTAACTTCGCAACCATCCACCGGACATGCGTTCGGAAGCATATCAGCTGCCGCTGTTACGCCAAGGCCCATGGTAAAAATGATGACGCCCAATACGGATTCGAAAATCCGGGCTCGATCCAAATGATTGGAAATCTTTACTGTGTACATTATTATATCTCCTTGAGTCAGGGGTGCGAGAATAACGCCCCTTTTTTTCGAAATCGAGAGCCGTTGGTCTTGTTTTTGAGAATGCTCCCGTAATTGTGGGAGAGCTTACCATGTCCTGCAGCCAATATAATCGACGCGCTCCTCATCATTGATATCTCACACCCCGGCTTTGCCGAGGTTCAGCGCAGTGAAAATGAAATAGGCGCCGTAACTGACAATTCATCCATTGCCAGATCACCAGGTATAGGCGGCATCGGGGCGGCGCGTTGAACCATCGCGTATGCCTCGTCGTCTAGCATCCGAAATCCGGAGCTGCTGACGATGCGGTGATTGAGCAGTCTGCCGTCTTTGTCAATGACGAACTCGATCTCGACTATTCCTTCTTGACCGCTTCGTTTGGCACGGCTTGGATAACGCTTGTGTTTACTCAACCACATTGCCAGGTCCGCATAGTAGTCTTGAGCCGGGCCGGAACCACCGTCGTCTGAGACATCTTGCCGGGGACTGGCGGATCGACCGGTGTTGCCGCCGGAGTAAGCGACGGGATCCGCCGCGGGCACGGCGCTATCGGATCGGGATCGAACGATTGACCCGGCCAGTTCAGTTTCGATGACCTCGTTGGCTTTAATGCTGCCTGCGGCGGTGTGTTGCACAATTGTCTCTGCGGCGAGCTCGACATCTTCGACCTGAGGGGCCAGTGTCACATCTGATCTCGTGTCGGCCGTGTCCAGCGAATCGGGAATGTGCGTCGGCCGCGGTGGCGCAACCATCACATCAGAACCGCCCTGTACCGACGTCAAAGCATGGCCAGATCCGTCGAGATCAGTTTCCATGGGCGTTTCCAGCGCGGTTGCGGTGGCGGCAGCCGAACCCAGCTGGACGGAGACGCCGTCATAGCCCATTGTTCCGGCGCCACCTGGAGCATAGATAACGCAGGCAATGAGCATGTGAAGGGCCGCGGAGAAACCGAGCGCGGCCATCCAGTGAATCGCGCGGATTTCCATCACCGGACCTTATCGGTAACCAGCGACAGCCGCACCACGCCGAGGGTGCGAAGGATATTCATAATATGATCCAATTGTGCGACTCTCATGTCGCCATCCGCCTTGATGGTGACAGCGGATGCCGTCGGTGCTTCACCCCTTTCTATCTTTAACGATATCGCCTTCAATAGTGCTGTCAGGGGGATAATTTCAGAATCCACCGCAATTCGACCATCCGATCCGATCAACACTACGATACCATCAGGTTCGACAGCCGCTGCACGGGTCGATGACGGCGGGTCGACTTCGATCACAGCCGGCGGGGCGATGCGGCCCATGATCATGAAGAAAACCAGGATCAAAAAGACGATATTGATCAGCGAAATCAGATTCTTATCGCTGTTGGTGCGCCTCGCACGTCGGATGAATCGCATGGGATGAACGACGTCCTCTCAGCCAAGTGTAAGGCTGACCACGCCCAGCTCGCTAAGCCGGTCCAGGATGTCTATCAGCGCCTGCAGGCGCACATCTCCGTCTGGATGCACGACAATCGCCTGGGCGGGATTGACGTCGAGGTAAGCGCTGATCTTGTAGTCGAGGGTTGTTTTATCGATTCGCTCGTCGACCAGAGAAAAGCGTCCGTCTCCGTGCACGCGCAAAAATATGGCCGACGTCTGATCCTGCACCCCGGCGCTTGTTTCGGAAGAGTTCAGCTCCACACCATTGAACCGGTTCAGATCGGATGCCAGCATGAAAAACAGAAGCAGGATGAACACAACATCGATGAGCGGGGTCAGGCTGATCGACGGGTTTGCGACGCGTGTCAGGTCAAGTCGCACTTTTCAGGGCTACCGGCTGGACAGGGTTTGCCACTTCTTCCGGCGGGGAGTGCAAGCTGCTGGTGAATACCTGCGTTACCGAGCTCTCCATGAGACGCTCATGCCGCTCGACCCTGCGATCCAGCCAGTTGTGAGCCAATACCGACGGAATTGCGACGGCAAGACCAATCGCCGTGGTCAGCAGGGCAAGCCATATTCCACCGGAGAGTACGCCGGGGTCCACCTGGTTTCCCGCCTGTTCGAGTTTCTGAAATGCATTGATCATTCCCAACACCGTTCCGAGTAGTCCGAGCAGCGGGCTCAGCGTAGCGATCACTTCCAAAGGTCGTAGATAGCTGCGTAGCGCATCCAGCATGTCGAGCGCGACACGCTCCAGTTCTTCTCGCAGCGTTGCCAAGTCCGGTTTCCGGGGGTGCATGCCGGTCATGGCCAGGCGGACGAGTTTTGCTACCGGTTGACCATTGTCAGTCAACGCATCGATGGCTTGCTGGTATTCACCTTTTCGCCACAGCGCGAGTGCGCTGTTTACCCGGTGGTGATCGTTCAGATCGAGCCTGTGAAACTGGTACGACTTGACGGCGACAATGGCGACCGCTGCAATAGAGAATATAAGCAGCATGGCCACGACGGGCCCGCCGGTACCGCTAATGAGTTCGAATTCCATCATCTATGCAAGAATATTCAATCAGGTCCCCGGGACCATAAAATAACCCGAATGAAACCAATAGAAAACCAATATCTGCAGGTAAGGGTGGATCTCGAATGCGGCCGGGAAGCCGTCCGCCCCGCGTGGTGCGCCATGCGGCTGAGGGTAGGCCAGCCATTCGCGCAGTAAATTGAGGGTAAACTTGGCAACCAGGAGCAGAATCACCAACTGACCGATAATGGCGACCATCAACTACGATACACGTTATCCCGGCGTATCTGATCTGAAAGCAAAAGCGAGACGGCGCATACCAAAGTTCGCGTATGACTATATCAATACCGCCATAGACTACGAAATCGCCAAGCAGCGAAACCGGGAATCGTTTCACCAGACAAAGCTCACCCCACGCTATCTGGCCGATGTGACCACCGTGGACATCTCCGCCGAGGTGTTCGGCAAGCGCTACGCCATGGCGATTGGCGTTTCACCGGTTGGTCTGGGTGATATGATGTGGCCCGGTGCTGAAATGGCGCTGGCCGTTGCCGCACAGAAAGCCAATATTCCCTATGTGCTGAGTACGTTCAGCACCACTTTGATGGAGGATATCGCGGAGGCTGCTCCGGATGTGGGCTGGTTTCAGTTGTACGTGCCAAAAAAGCTTGAGGTCACAAAAGAGCTGATTTTCCGCGCCAAAGCCGCCGGGTTCAAGGTGCTGGTGGTTACGCTGGACATCCCGGTGGGGGCCAAGCGCAATCGAGAACTGAAAAACGGGCTCAAGCTGCCGTTCAGTTTTTCCCCCAATATCCTGTGGCAGAGTATGATTCATCCTCGGTGGGCCATCGAACAGCTACGCCAGGGTTTCCCCGACTTCGTCAACATGCAGCGCTACAGAGAGGATCCGGATCAGGGTCTGGCCAATCTTGTTTCGGAATTCACCATGCCGGGCGTCACCCTGGAGCGGATCGGCGAAATCCGTAAACTCTGGGACGGCCCGCTAGTTCTCAAAGGCATTCAATACGAACAAAATGCAATCGACGCCATGAACGCCGGGGTCGACGGGATAGTCGTCTCCAATCATGGCGGCCGGCAACTGGATGCGGCCCCAACATCGGTGGAGTCGCTCATAGCCCTGCCGGACGAGGCCAGAAAAAAAATGACGATCATGATCGACAGCGGTGTCAGGACGGGGCTGGACGTCGTGCGCGGCAAGTCGCTGGGTGCGGAATTCGCTTTCTCCGGACGCAGCTTTTTCTACGGAATGGGGGCTATGGGCGCCAAAGGAGCCAATCAGGTCATCGAGATATTCCGGGATGAGATCACCCGGACGCTCCAGCAGCTTGGTTGTGTTTCGTTTGACGAGATGGACGCCACCTGGGTGTACGACCAGTAGGCCAGTCGGACCACCAGGAAATGTTGATGATCACCACCAGGGTTGTTATGCAATGGAGTAAATATTATGAACGTTAAAATCGATATCGAAATGACCCCCGAAGAGCTGAGAAGGTTTTTCGGCTTGCCGAATGTCGGGGACATGCAGGATGCCATCATGAGTCAGATGAAACAAACCATCCTGGACAAGATGAGCGAACAGGGACTCCCGGAAATTCAGGCGGGATTCGTCGAGCAGTCGTTCAAGGCCATGGAGGCCTATCAGAAGATGTTCATGGATGCGCTCGAGCAGTCGAGCGGTAAGAAAGATGAATGATCTTTTAGATTAGTCTGCATGCGGCTTCAGCATTCCGGATGCGATCCCTGGACAGGCATGCCTGAGCGCCAGCCGGGAGCACCAAGCGCGGTCATTCCACGGTTTTTGTGAACGCCCGGCTCAGGGCGGGCCTGGACCAGCCGGCGCCGGGATCCTAGCGAGAAATGCGGAACAGGACACTAGTCCACAAAACCGACCAAAAATCCTGTCTATACTAAAGATCACCAAATCTAGTTCAAGACTTATAGGTACGAGAGCATGGTGAACAATAGGGAATTCAGGGTGAATCGAGCGGAGGATATCGATAACAAGGACATTAATTTGAGAGCGGTGCATTCGCCGCCTGCGAAAAAATTCCGACTGTGTTGGAAGCCGCGCGAGATGGCCGCTGCCATGGCGGCTCTAGTCGTTGTCCCGGTGCTGCTGCTTGGGTTGGTGCGACCCGCCGCGGCCATCGAGACCCTGGATATGCTGCGCGCCATTCAGTCCGGCGCCTCGACCACGAACGACTCACCGGGTGTGTTCAATACCGCCCTGTGCGTGGCCAACAATTCCACGGACACGCGTGATTTCCTGGTAGTGGCGTCCTTCACCCAAGGAACAACCGGCGGTCCTAATGTATCAGCCACCGTCGATTACCGGCTGGCCGAGACCGACGGCACGACCACCTACAGTGCCACAGGCCAGCGTTTTCTGGAGGGCGGTTCAGACCGGGGTAACGGCATGCTCGCCTGGATCTTCGACAGCGTGTCGGGGAGCGGCGATTGCACCGCCGGCACCGGCACGCGCTTCCTGCTGGAGCACGCGGATGACAACGCCAGCCGGACCGTGAGTACGGACCGCATCACCCTGTTGGCGATTCCGCTCGACACTGAACCGAACAACGTCTCCCTGGACTGGGCGCGGGCGACCCAGGGCGACGTCACCACGTTCTCCACCACCTCCACCACCTTCGAGCCCGTTACCGGCATGGCCGCCGAGGTTACCATCGACAACGCCAACGCCCCACGCGGCGCCTATGTGGTGGCCACCCTGTCGAGCGAAGCCACCGAGATCGGCGCAGACGGCTTTGCAGTCGGCGAATGGACCCTGCAGGGCAGTGCGGACAGCACCAACGGCATCGACGGCACATGGGTCGACATCGGCAGCCAGATCGAGCGTTCCATGAGTTCGACCAACGAAACAGGCATGGTGCAGCTCACCGCCATCGTCGAGGGCCTGGACGCCGGCACCTACTATTTCCGTCTGGCGACGCTGACCTCGGACACCGCGGAGGACGTGGTCACCACGCGCGCGCAGCTGGCCGCCGTATCCCTGGTGTACGCCGAGCAGGGCGGCGGTTATTTTCCCTGGTTCAACGATACCTATACCAGCGGCGAGTGCGACGCCACCGGCAACAACTCGCCGGAGAGCCTCGACGGCGTCATCGCCTCGAATATCGCGGCCAGCACCTTCTGCGATGAGGTCAACCCCGACCCTCTTGCCGATGCCTTCACCATGGACCGGGCGTCGGACGTGTTCATGACCTTCGTGCTCAACGCCAACACCACGCAGTCCGGCTCGGGCGACGTCGGCAGCTTCGAAAACGAGATCTGGAACGGCCTGCCGACGGCAAGCGGCACGCCGGTGTTCGGCAACGACCAGAACGGCGAGTCCAATGAAGTCCAGCGCGTCTTTTCCGACAATGCCACCGATCGGGGTGCCATGGGCCAGGTCGCCCTGTGGGACAGCGGCGATACCGGCAACGCGGCCGGCAGCTACAACGCCTACGGCGGCTGGTCGATTTCCGGCAATGCCCTGGAGACCTTCGAGGCCACCATGGTCGGCTGGGTGGGGGCGTCGGCAGCCGCCACCCGCGCCTTCGTCACGAAATTCGACGCCGTCTCGCGCGGCGGCCAGATCCTGGTGGAATGGGGCACGGTGGCGGAAAGGGGCACGATGGGCTTCCGCCTATTCCGTCTGGATGAATCCAGCGGGACCTGGTCGGAAGTTACCAGCGATCTGGTCCCCGGAATGATGGATGCGCGCCGGGGCGGCAGTTACGCGGTACCGGATCCCGCGGCGGAGCTTGGCGGCACTTACACCTACGTCCTGGAGGAAGAAGACGTACGTACCGGTAGGCGCCGCTACGGCCCTTACACGGTGACCGTGCTCGACGGAGGTGCGGCGGCGGCCGCCCCGCTGCAGGGCCGGGGCGCGGGCTATCTGCGCGCGGCCAGACCGCTCAAGCTCCGTAAAGCGAAACGAAACAGCAAGGCGCTGCGGGCACGGCCCAGGCAGGCCGTGCCGTTGGACCAGGCCCGTTTCCGCGTGCTGGTGGACCGGCCCGGGATACAGTACGTCAGCGCCGCCGACCTGGCGGCTCTTACCGGCGTGCCGCAAAAGAAAATCGAACACAGGATCCGCAAAGGCCGGTTCCGGCTCACCCATCAGGGCGCCGAGGTGGCCTGGCTGCCCTTTGACATGGGCTCCGGGCTCGTGTTCTATGCAACCGGTCTGAAAACGCGCTACACCAACCAGGACGTGTTCTGGCTGGAGCCCGGCAAAGGTACGCGCATGGCGAGCCGGGGGGGGCGCAAACCACCGGCCCGGACGGTGCCAGGGGTGTTCACCGACACCATCCGCTACGACCCGGACGAGTTCGCGGCCACCGCCTGGGTGTCGGATCCGGCGCACGATTTCTGGTTCTGGCATTTTCTGTTCGGCGATATCGACGGCTTCGGTACGGCGGCCCTCAGCCTGGATGCGCCGGGTGCCGAGGACGCCGGTGGCGACGTAAGTCTGAAGCTGTACCTGTACGGGCTGTCCGACGAGGCCCCCGGCGACGATCATCACGTGGCGGTGGAGATCACCGGCGACGAGGAGTTTGGCGGTTGCTATGATGATAGCCTGTGGGATGGGCTGGGGCCGCAGACGGCCACCCTGCGTTTCCCCCAGGGCTGCACCCTGTTTGACGGTGACAACAAGCTGGTCCTGAGAGCTTTGCTTGACACCGGTGCCGCCAGGAGTTGGGCCTACCTGGACGCGGTGGAGCTGACGTACAGCCGCCGCTACGAGGCGCTGGACGATGCGCTGCTGCTGCGTGGCGACGCCAACGAGTACGTGACGGCGACGGGTTTTTCCGGTCGGTCGGTGGTTGTGCTGGATGTGTCCGACCCGAACCTGCCGTTGCGGCTCCGTGCTGTTCGAAAGGTAAAAACCGGTGGCGGCTACGCGGTGACTTTCAGGCCGGAGAGCCCGGATACGCCCTATTTGCTGGCGGTGCGCTCCGCATTCGCCTTGCCGGAGGTAGCGGTGCGCGGCGCCGCTCCAGACCTGGTCGATGGTACAGATGGCTATGACTACCTCGTGCTGGCGCCGGCCGAGCTGATGGAGGCGGCGCGGACGCTGGCGAATCATCGCGCGGGTCAAGGCCTCTCCGCCCTGGCGCTGGATGTACAGCATGTCTACGACGACTTCAACGGCGGCGTGGCCGACGCGTCGGCGATCGTCGATTTTCTGCGCCACGCCTACGATGAGTGGGGTACGACACCATCGTATCTGACGCTCATGGGCCGGGGCACCAGAGATCCACGGGATGACATACTTGGCCTGGGGGACAACCGTATTCCGACCACATGGCTGCGCACCCCATTGGGCCTGTCGCCAAGCGATGCACCCTACGCGGACCTTGTGGGCGGCGACAACGGCGCCTGGGAGATCGCGACGTCACGGCTGCCCGTGGTGGATGCTGACGAGGCGGCCGCGGTGGTGGCAAAGATTATCGCCTACGAGGCCGCGCCGCCGCTCTATCAGATCCTGCTGTCCGCCGACAACAATCCGGAAGGCATCGCCGACTTCAGCACCTTCAGCGACAAGCTCGCGGCGGGTTTCGGCGACGCCTACCTCGTCAACAAGGTACATATGGAAGACCCGCTGACGGCCGCTTCCGATAGCCAGGACCTGAAGAACTATCTGCAGCAGGGCGCTTTGTTCTGGCACTGGGCGGGCCACGGCGCGCCTGACCGATTTGCCACCGAGCCCCTGTTCCAGTCCACGGAGGTCGCTGATCTGGCCAACGGCACCGGTCTGCCCGTGCTGACAAGCACCACGTGCATGATCAATCAGTTCGACCTGCCGGGCGATCCGAGCATTGCGGAGCGCCTGGTAGTGCATGCCGACGGCGGTATCCTGGCGTCCTTCTCCCCGGCCAGCATTTCCATTACGGGGCAGGGTGCCATCTTGAGTTTTGCCTTTCGGGATGCCCTGCTTGCGGACGGCCCGGTGCGCCTCGGCGATGCCGCGAAGCGGGCGGTTGCCGAATATGCGCAACGCGGCTTTCTGGATTACGTGGGAACAGGGTTCGTATTGCTGGGGGATGCCGCGAGCCTGATTAACAAATAGGTCCGCCTGAGACCACCCTGCACCCGGGCCGGCGGGCGTTTGGCCTGTGTGGCGAGGAACTCGGCATGAATGATGAAATCGTGTGTGATCTGGTAGAATTAGCCGTACGAATGAATCCATGCCGTTAACTAGAGCCGTAGCGAAGGGCATTATGAAAAAACAGTTGAATAGAGAAGACGGGCGGAATGGGGACGGCATCGCCACGGAGGCCGTACGGCGCCGCCGCCCCTACAGCCCGCCGAAGATATTGTCGCGGGAAGCCATTGAAGCCGTCGCCGGGCCTTGTGCCAAGGTGGACCCCGCCTCCTGCCCCGATGGGGTCGCCCCCACCTCATGACGGCAGCCTACCCACTGACGTCGTTTGTCCCCCGCCGGGGAAGGGCGCCCTACCTGCCTGCCTCGTCACCGAGCCTGCTTTAGCAACTTACCGACGATATCCAGTTTTTCCTGCGCCGCCGGATACAGTTGCAGCGGCGAACCGGATTCTAACTCGGCGAGACCCGGGCAGAAGGCCGCATGGCGCGCCGCTTCGCCGAGGCCCTCGACCATGTGCTTTATGCGGGGGCCGAGTTCGCGCACCGGGGTTAATGCGCCGGCGCTGCACCACAGCTCGGTGATGGACTGTCGGTGCAGGTTGCCGAGCTGCCGGCGCCACTGCACGCAGGGGTACACGTTGCCCACGGGGTCGATGGCAAGCGCCGACGATCCGGCGCCGCAGTGCTTCTCGGCGCTAGCGCCATCGGCTCCGTCGCAGGTGTCGGTCCCGGCGCTCGGGAGCGGTGCATTCTCCCGACTGGCGAACGCAGGCCGAAACCGTTCAGGCGCGCGCCGGGCTCGAATATCGAACAGGCGTTTGACCGCCTCCGCCGACGGCCGGATGTGAACCGGCGTCGCATCGCCGTCGTCCCGCGGGGTCACCGTTGGGTCCATGGAAAGAGGTATGTTTAGCGCGTCGGCGAGGGTGTACATCTCCTCCATCTCGACCTCGTTCCAGGCGGTGAGGATTGCGTTGAGTTTGAGGCGCATACCCCGCTCGGTCATGCGCTCGAGGTTGCGCATCAAGCGGTCGAAACTTCCGGACACCCGCGTCTGACGATCATGGGTCTGCGCCCGGGCGCCGTGCAGGCTGATGTCGATGACGAAGGGATCGACTTCTCTTTGCAGGCGGGCCGCAAGACGTTCACCGAGCGCGTGGCCGTTGGACTTGACGCGCACCAGGAATCCCAGTTCCCGGGCGCGCGCACCGATGCGGAAAAAGGACGGGTGGGCGAGGGGCTCGCCGCCCGATAGGGTAAGATTTAGCACCTGTAACTGGGCGAGTTCGTCGAGCAGGTCGAAATATTGCTGTTCATCCAGCGGCCGTCCCTGAAGGTTCAAGTCGTTATAGCAGAAAAAGCAATCCAGGTTGCAGCGGTAGGTCAGCTCGATGAGGATCGAGAACAGGATGTTCTCGCGCCATACCCGATTCACCAGCCGACCGAAGCTCACGCGCCGTTCTCCTCGCTCGTCGCGTCGGTGAGACGCGCAACGCCGATGTTAGTCAACTCGTCGATATAGGCCATGACGTCCCCCGTCAGCACGTCCCGAGCTACATCGTATTCCTCCTCCAATGCCGCGATGATCGAGGCGACGGTGCGTTGCTCCACGGCCAGCTCGATGATGCGGTAGGCAAGATCGTTCAGCACCATGACCTCCGCCTCGTTCTGTAACACCAGCACGCCCTCATCCTCCACACGGCGATGGCGTACGTCGTCCCGCAGGTGAAGGAGTCGGCTCAGGCGGTCCATGGAGCTGCCAGTCGCTGGTTGAGCAGCTCGCGGAAGCCCCCGTTGCGCGCAAACGTCAAGGTGTAGGCTGGGGCACCGCCCGCGAGTCGATCGGCATTCTGCATCAGTTGCTCGCATCGGTTAGGGTCGTTGTTTACGTAGGGCGCGCATACGATCAGCGCTGACAGTGCGGCGGCGCGGCTGAGCGCCGACAACTCATGGTGGTTTCCCTTGTTCAACCACAGCAGTGCGCGCACGGGGTAACAGTCCGCCATACCGGTCGCGGGGTCCAGTTCGCCGGTGAAGGGTAGCGGCAGCGCACGCAGCTCACCATTGTCCATGCACAGCGCCACCATGTCGTCGCTGAGGACCGTGCAGCCCGCGTCCCGGCTCAGGCGGGATACGGTGGACTTGCCGTATCCGGAACGTCCGACGAAGATCTCCGCTTGCGCGCCGCTGACCACCGCGGCGGCGTGCAGAAGCAGTGCCCCCCGCATGAGTAGGCGATATGCGACCATGAGCCGGAACATGTTTTCGAAAGCCAGACGAAATGCTAAGCCTGCCGTTTCGCACGTCCACATACCCGTGGCAGGGGTCGGAAAACCATGCAGAAGAGCCATGAAATGATAACCGGCTACTTGCACCAGTTCAGATTGTGGCAGCGTTTCCAGGGTCCTTGGTTCGCCACGCGGTGGATCGTCACGAAAATCGTTCGAGTTCGCCCTGAATATTCGGATCGGCACGATATTTTTTTTGGGGTCCTTGTGCTGATCGAAAACCACGTCCACGAAGCGCTGACGAATGACGCTGGCCTGCGTCCTGGACAGTCCCGTGACGAGATAGCGGTCGCCCGCGACATTGAGTATCAACGACATCTCGCCCCACGGCTCTCCACTGATCCGCGCCGGGAACAGATCGGTGTCCGTCAGGAAATCCTGGCCGAAAGCCGCCATAGTCGCGCGCCCGTGCTGAGGATCAACCATCGCCCGAAGGCCAGGAGTGCCCGCGCGCGTTGGGACGGCCGGACGATCAGGGGTTCCCCACCTTCCGAACAGGCGGCCCGACCTATGATCCTGTCTGCGTTAATTACCCGTAAGGAGTCCGGGTCGCGATCGCCACAGGTGACCGCAAAGCCTTGCCCTCTAAACCTCCAATAGCCCAACAGTCTGTGAGCGCCGATTCCAGCCAAGCCATTCCAATGGACAATCACGTCCCCGATCCGATAGCGTCGGCGGTTTATGACCGCGACTCGGGATCCACTACATAGCGCAGGCGTCATGCAATCGCCCCGAATCCGCACGGTCAATTCACCGCTGCGGGACAGCATTTGAATATAGGGTTTGGCGTATTGAGTCATCGATTTTGAGTGTATACCAAAACGGCGCGGCGGCGTAAGAGCAGCATAAACCACCTGCTTTTTTAAGGAAACTGACCCGGAAACGGCTGTCGGGGCCGTTATCTCGGCTGCGAAATTATTGTTGGTACGCAATGTGCGGATCAGTTGTCAATATCCACTGGTTTTGGATCTGATACTTGACCCTGGCCGACCAAATTTCCGTATACATAGCCTGGTGTGTTGACGAGGCGAGGCAGGAGCTTGCCCGTCAATCTGTCCGTATCCGGGTACAAATTTAAGAGCAACGCACCGTCAGACGATTCACCCCGCAGCACCGCGGCCCCGGCACTGGTACGATCGTGAAACTCTGCCGCAAGGGATACGCCGCGCTCAAAACCTTTGATCCAGATGACCGAGAACAGTATCAGCGTGACATACCGCCAAATGCGTCGGCCCCATAGTAAGCGGCCAAAGTCAAACAGCATCATTGCCCAGGCGATGTAAAGGAGTACATAGAACCTTAGGTAGTGTGGATTGGCGTGGTCCTGAAATCCGCCGCGCCCGATCCAGGTCGCCGACCATACAGCCAGCCCCCATACCATCAATATTACATATGGTTTGACGATAAATTCGCGATAATGGTTCATGCACAGCCAGGCAGTAGCCAGCAGCAGGGGCAGGATTATCAAGACGAACAGCGCTGTCTCCCACATCGGTGGCGTGATCACCCGCAGTAGAAACTTGACGGACGCCATGCTTGTCGGAGAACCCAGGCTTAGAGCGCTGTCGAGATATCCCCGTGTAATGCTGTGCTGCACCCATACCAGCAGGCCGGTGCTGACCGTCATCAGCAGTGCGAATAGATGCCGCCGATCCCTGAAAGCCGCAATGAGTGCCAACGCCGGGCCCAAAATCAGGCCGGTGCTATGAGTGGCCGCCGCGCAAAGCCAAAGCAGGTAGCTCAAGAACAATCGATAGCGGTTTCTGTCAGGATGAAGATAAAGTGCAATGGCGAACAGACTGAAAAACAAGGTCAAGCCATATTGAATTGCAAACCAGGTGTTGGTGTATGTTGGAAGAACGGCTGGCCACCAGAACAGCGCCAGTACCAGCCACCATTGCCAGATCTTCTTCGATGCGGTGTCATTTCCGGGCACAAGCGGAAGACCGAGGATGCGCAACAGTAGCCCATGGGAAATAGTACCCAATAGCAGAGTCACGGTCAGTTCGACCATAAACACGTTCATGCCACCGACAGTGTTGCTCAAATAAACGAACAACTTTGGCAGGACCATCATCGCTTCCGTAGACGGCTCGAACAGATATCCAGACAGCGAGACCAGGTTAGTCGGCGTCACATCCGTGCTGAAAAAGACTATATCCCAGTAATCAAAGCGCGGAACGTCAAATCGATACTTCAACACCAGGCTCACGAACACCGTGCCATAGAGAAGTGCGCCCATCAGATTGAATCGAAGTGTCGTCATTCAGCCCTGAATAGGCACGCCAAAGTCCTTGGTTTCGCTTGCGCAGCGTCGCCTGTGGCAGATGACGCCGTCCACGAACTTGATCCCTGGTCTAAAAAGCATTTGGAAATGACCCATGAGCCCCATGCATTGCAACGCTTTGTGCTGGAAACTCTGCAAGTGTGTGCAACGTTCTTCACCCGCTTCTGGAGGCAAAGCGGGCTAGAGTTTCTCCATCGCTACTACCATATCCCGTATCGCGTTGCTGTCCCCGCAGGCCATGATCTTTTCTGCTTCGTCCGGCAATCGCTGCATATCAGCCTCCAGGACCTTTCTCTTGACCTCCGGTATGGAGGTCGGGTCCATGCTGAAGATTTTCAATCCCATTCCAAGCAGTAATTTGGTGTAGCGGGCGTCGCCGGCCATTTCTCCGCACATTGTCACTGGAATTCCGGCATTTTCACCTGCATCTATGGTGAGTTTGATCAATCTCAATACGGAGGGGTGAAGGGGATCGTAGAGATAATTCACCGTATCGTCCACGCGATCGATGGCCAGTGTGTATTGTATGAGGTCATTGGTACCGATGGACAGAAAGTCCAGCCTGCGGGCGAACAGGTCTGCGGAAACGGCCGCCGCCGGTACTTCCACCATGCCTCCAATCGGTATTTCTTCATCGAAGTCCTCACCGCGTTGTCGCAATTCCTCCTTTGTCTCGGCAATCATGTCGAACACCTGATCCAGTTCATTCAGGCTCGACAACATCGGAACCACGACCTGTACGGGGCCGAGTGCGGACGCCCGAAGAACCGCGCGCAACTGCGGCTTGAACAATCCTGGTTCGTGCAGGCACAAGCGAACGGCGCGCAGACCGAGGGCCGGGTTCGTCGGGTCCTCGCTGCGCCCACCGTCGACCTGTTTGTCCGCTCCCAAATCCAGCGTGCGAATGGTGACGGAGCTTTTCATGCGCCTGACGACCTGGCTGTATGCGGAAAACTGTTCCTGTTCTGACGGGGGCTCGGTCCGATTCATGAATAGATACTCGGTGCGAAACAAACCGACGCCCTGAGCCCTCGACCGGTGCGCCGCCCGCACGTCGTCAGGCAGCTCGACATTTGCCAATAGCTTCACGGTCTGACCGTCCCGCGTCACCGGCTCCGCGTCTCTTAACTCGTCGAGTTCCCGTTTTCGCCTGATTACGTAGGCCTGACGATCTCTGTACCTGTCCAGGACACCCTCGTCGGCTCCCATGACGATGGCGCCGCGCTTGCCGTCAACGATTACCACCTCGTCGTGCCGGATGTACCTGGTCGCTCTGTGCAGGCCGACCACGGCCGGGATCTTCAGGCTGCGGGCGAGAATGGCCGTGTGCGAGGTCGGCCCGCCCAGATCGGTAACGAATCCCATTATTTTCTGGTTTTTGAACTGTACGGTGTCGGCGGGTGACAGATCGTGGCTAATCACCACCCTGCCCTCGAGTTGCCCCGGATGGGCTGCGATGCTTTGCTTCGGGATGTGCAGCAGATTGTCCTGGATACGGCTTGTGATCTGGCGGACGTCGTTCTTCTTTTCCCGCAGGTACGGATCCTGCATGCGGTCGAAGGTGTCTACGAGTGCTTTGCTGTGTTTACGCAATGCCCATTCCGCGTTGCAAAGCTCTTCGCGAATTGTCTCGGCGGGCTGCTGCTCGATGAGTGGATCTTTGAGCATCAACAAGTAGACTTCGATGAAAGACTTGCTCTCGGGCGGTGCGTCGGCCGGTATCTGCGACTCTATCTCCCGTAGTTGAATTCGGGTGTCCTCTATGGCTTTTCGAAACCGATCCACCTCGGAACCGATCTCCGACGCCTGAATACTGTATTGGGGGATTTCGATGGCGGAACGCTGCATTACGAACGCGCGTCCGATAGCTATGCCTTTGCCTATACCCGCACCGTATAGCGTCAGCAATTATTCGTCCTCGCCAAATCTGGATAGAAACAGTCGAACTATGGAATCGACCGCGGTCTTTTCATCCACACCGTTGACCTTAAGCTGCAACCGGGTGCCTTGGGAGGCCGCGAGCATCATGATTCCCATGATGCTTTTTGCGTTGACTTCCTGTCCCTCCCGGCACAGCATAATCTCGCTGTCGAAGCTTGATGCTTCTTTGACCAGCCTGGCCGCGGCGCGGGCATGGAGTCCGAGCTTATTTATCACTTCGATATGTTGCTTGATCAATGCGTTTAGCCGTCGAGTTCGCGATGGCGGACCTGGACATTCAGGTCGTCGTCCTCGAAATGCGTTGCCAGGTTGTCGGCAATGTAAACGGATCGATGCTGGCCGCCGGTACACCCGATGGCAACGGTAATATAAGTCCGGTTCTCTGACTGAAAATTTGGCAGCCAATTTTCCACGAATTCCTTTATGTCCTCAATCATACGTGTGGCATCGTGTTTGCTCTGGAAGTACTCGATTACCTTCGGGTCTTTGCCGGTTAGGTCTCGGAGTTCGCTGTTCCAGTACGGGTTGGGTATGCAGCGTACGTCGAAGACAAAATTCGCGTCACTGGGGGGGCCGTGCTTGTAACCAAAAGATTCAAAAAGTAGCGTCAGCTTCGAGTCGCCACGGGCACCGGCGAAATCCCGCACCAACATCCTGAGCTTTTGTGGCGTGGTATGACTCGTATCAATGATCCAGGTCGCCGCCGTACGCAGGGGATGCAGGAGTTCTCGCTCCCTGCGTATACCTTCTATGAGGGCGGTTTCGCTGTCCGTTAACGGATGCCGGCGGCGGGTTTCACTATAGCGGTTTATCAGCACGCCTTCATCCGACTCGAGAAAGAGTATCTCGTAGTCGAGCCCGCGGTTCATGATTTCCGTCAGCGTATCCGGCAGAACCTCCAGAAATCCCCGGTTCCGAGAGTCTATGCCGACCGCACAGCCACTGAAGTCGGTGTCGGCCGTCGCGGAGAATTCCTTCGTGAAAGACGGCAACAGGATCGCCGGCAGGTTATCGATACAGTAAAAGCCAAGATCTTCCAATGCCTGAAGTGCGATTGATTTGCCGGAACCCGACAAACCGCTGACGATGAAAAAACTCATGCGGGCTCGCTAACCGATGCTAGGGACGGCGGGACCGATAGCTGCTTTCCCGATGGGGGGCGGCCTTAGCCGGTCCACGTCGTCAGAAGATCAAATACTTCCTGGTTATCGTTTGCTGAGAATACTTTGTTTCGGATCATTTCGTCATCAAACAAACGGGCCAGGTGAGCAAGGATTCTTAGATGCTGCTCATTGGCCTGGGCCGGGACCAGCAATCCGAATGCCAGTCTAACCGATTCGTTATCCACGGCATCGTAGTCGAGCGGGTTTGCAAGCACCACGACCGCGCCAATTACGTCGTCCAGCCCGTTTATTCGCCCGTGGGGCAGCGCTACACCGTTTCCTATTCCGGTACTACCCAGCCGCTCCCGCTCGATCAGGGTCTGGAGAACTGTTTTTCGGTCCAGCTGTGCTCTTCCCTGGAGCAGGAGCGATGTAATTCTCTCCATCAGCCGTTTTTTACTCGACAGCTGACATCCGGTATCGATTCTGTCAACGGTTAACAGATCGGCAAGTTCGATTTCTCCCGGCATCGGAATTCGTGCTGCCTCGGTCACTTTAACTTTTGTTCCTTCAATGCTCCACCGTTACGGTGGTGATTGCTGGACTTTTCCTTGTGTTTTCGCACCTGGCTGTCGAGCTTGCGCATCAATTCGTCGATCGCGGCGTACATGTCCGCCGCTTTTGCGTTGGCGTGAAGTGTCGCCCCTTTCGTGTTGATGGTGGCCTCGGCCACGTGACGGGTTTTTTCGACATGCAGTACCACCGTGGTGTTCGTTACATTATCGAGGTGCCTCTCAATCCTGCTCATTTTCTGAGTTACGTATTCTTTTAGCGACGGAGTGACATCCATTTGATGACCACTAATGGCTATTTGCATATCGTATCTCCAATATCGTAAAGGTGGGTTGTTAAATTGGCATTTCAAGATGCCTATGCGATTGTTTTTCTTTGGCTGGATGGTGGGATGTTCATGTTCTCCCGGTATTTGGCAATAGTGCGCCTGGCGACGTTGATACCTTGTTTCGCCAGCAGCTTGGATATGTAACTGTCGCTGATGGGTTTAGCGGAAGGCTCGCTCTCCACGAGATGTTTTATCATATTTCGGATCACCGTGGATGAACAGGTTCCCCCGTCGGAGGTTCCAACGTGGCTTGAGAAGAAAAACTTGAGCTCAAACACGCCCCTGGGAGTCAGCATATATTTCTGGGTCGTCGCCCGTGAGATCGTCGATTCGTGCAGATCCAGCGCGTCCGCAACGTCGTGCAATACCATCGGCTTCATCGACTGTTCACCGTGTTCGAAAAACTCCTGCTGACGTTCAATAATGGTTCGCGCCACCCTTAACAAGGTTTCATTGCGCTGGTTGATGCTCTTAATGAACCAGCGCGCCTCCTGAAGGTTGTTCTGAATGTACTTCTTTGCAGCGCTTCCGTTGTTCTGGCCGAGCAGCGCCTGGTAGGCACGATTGATCCTGATGTGCGGGAACGCCTCACCGTTGATTTCCGCGCGCCACTCGCCCTGGATTTTTTTGACGATAATATCCGGTACCACGTAGTCCGGCTGCGCAGGAGCCACGGAGTTACCGGGGCGTGGATGCAGGCTCTGTATCAGTTTTATCGCCTTGCTCAGGGAGGCGTCATCGAGCTTCATCAGGCGTTTGATCTGTGTCATTGCCCGGCTGGTCAACAGGTCAAAATGCCGATCGATCAACGCGCAGGCATGTGCGACATGATCCAGGTCGTGGTCGAATTGACGGAGCTGGAGCATCAAGCATTCTCTCAGGTCCCGGGCGGCGACGCCTACGGGGTCGAAATTCTGGATCTGATGCAATGTGGCCTCGACTTCGTCGATTTCCACCTCGACGTTTTCACCGGCAAGTGTCGCCACGATCTCCTCAACCGGCGACTTGACGTACCCGTCCTCATCGATGGCATCTATCAGGCTGATGGCAATTTTGCGATCCGTATCCGAAAAGGGGGTCATGCACATCTGCCAGAGCAGGTGGTCCTTCAGAGTGGTGGGCCTGGAATTCCGGTCTTCGAACTCGACGGCGCCTCCTTCATTCCTTACTCCGGTAATGTGAGACTCGAAGTGCTCGCTCCACTCCCCCATCTCGGATTCTTCACTAAAATCAACGTTCTGGTCCGCAGATGCCATGGAACTCTCGTCATCAGCGGCAGTTTCCCGCCCGCCTTCTTCGGGTGATTCTGTGGTCGTATCAGACGGGACGTTTTCCGATTCTGCATCAAAATCCCCGTTGGCCTCGTTGCTCGGTTCTTCGAGCAGTGGATTTTCTTCCAGGGCCTGCTGAATTTCGGTTTTAAGATCGATAGCCGACAGTTGTAGCAATTTGATCGCTTGCTGCAACTGGGGGGTTATGGTGAGGCGCTGTCCCAGTTTAAGTTCTAGGGACTGCTTCATGTTGGAACAAGTCTGTTCAGATACAAAAAACTTAACTCCCTGTCTGATCCGGTTGAATTCTTCTCGTCTTCTACCTCCTATTCTAGCAAATCCTGGCGATCATATTGCACCGAGGAAAACCGACAAAGTGGAGGTCAATGCGATAACCGCTTGATTACAGACGGAAATTCGATCCCAGATATACCTCTCTTACCTCGGGGTGGTGAAGAATTTCCTGAGGCGTGCCGGCGGTCAATGTCCGGCCCTCACTCAGAATATATGCCCGGTCGCAAATTCCGAGCGTTTCTCGCACGTTGTGGTCCGTGATCAGTACCCCTATACCGCTGTCCCTCAGGTATGCAATGATCTGCTGAATGTCCCCGACTGATATGGGGTCGATGCCTGCGAACGGTTCGTCGAGAAGGATAAAGAACGGTTGTAGCGCCAGCGCCCGCGCGATTTCCACGCGGCGTCTTTCGCCTCCGGAAAGGCTGATCCCGGTGGCGTGGCGTTTATGTTCGATTCCGAATTCTTCGAGCAGAATATCCACCCGGTGGAGCCTGTCTGCCTTGGACAGTGTTCCCTGTGCCTCCAGTACGGCCTCGATATTCTGTTCAACCGACAGTTTTCGAAATACCGACGGCTCCTGAGGAAGATATCCGATGCCAAGGCGGGCGCGCTCGTGCATTGGTAGTTGCGTAATGCGTTGATCCTCGAGATAGATCTGGCCGCTGTCTGGGCGTATGAGGCCGACAATCATATAAAAGCAGGTAGTTTTACCGGCCCCGTTGGGGCCCAGTAGGCCAACCACCTCGCCGCTATTGACATTCAAGTTGACGTGGTCGACGACGCTGAGGCCTTTGTACTGTTTGCAAAGGTCCGCTGAAGACAATGTTGCCATTATTACTCGGGATTGGCGGACTGAGGCGTAATGACTACCCTGGCCCGAGTGGGTTTCTTTGGCTTTTCGGCAGTCTGCGTGTCACCGGCAGCATCGGCGGTGACGTCGCCAGTTTGCGCTTTGGTCGTTGCGGCCCCTTTGATCGACAATTTGTCGTCGCCGATGTTGTAGACGATTTCGTCGCCGTTGGCGACGTCCGGGCCCTGCTCCAGACTGGCTTCATCGTACAAGGTCAACGTGTTCGCGATCTGGTCCAAAACGATTTTTTTTGCCTTGCCTACCACGTCCTGATCTTTCCCGTCGGGCAGTTGTTTGAAACTGGCGGGCCTGCCCCAGGCTGTCGCACTTTCGAGCTCCTGGTCCTTGTATTTGACCTCCAGCTTGTCGCCGGTGATCCGTAATGTCCCCTGCACCACGATCACGTTGCCCTTGTAAGTGCGCATCCCGGTCCTGAAATCGTATTCCACCTCGTCAGCCTCGACTGTGGCGGGCTGCTCCTGGTCGGAACTCAGGGCCCAAATGCTCTGCGCAACAGCCAACAGAAAGATTGCCAACGGCAGCCTCAAAACGATTTACCCCGGTTTCTTCTTGACGTCATCCAGATAAACCCTCATTTTTTGAGTGAATATTTCGTTTTGCGGCGCCAGTCCACCGCCCGCACCGTTTCCCCCACCCGTATACTGGATGACCCGTACGTTCCCCGTCAGCAGTATTTCATTGCCGTCTGACGATATCCAGCCTGAATCAGAATAAGTATGCTGTGGGGGTGCGCCTTCCTCATACTTGATGACGTGCGGATTGTCCAGCAGTGCGGTGTCATCATCTGGATAGTGAACCATTCGTTCCGCCTCGAGAACGTATCTGCGCTGACCGTTCTCGTCCATTCCTATCGCGGTAAAGTTTTCAATGTAGTAATCGGGATCGTGCCGTTGGCTCCCGTCGAACACCACCTGCTCCTTTTCTATTATACCGAATTGAAGCCAGGTGCTCAGTAACCCAAGTACGCCAAACAGCGAGATAAAAAGGATTTTTTGGACTATTTTCAATTTCGGTCGCTGCGGCAGGTGTTAGACCACACCGGCTCGTAAAAGATCATGCATATTAAGCGCCCCCTGTATGTTGCCTGCGTTATCCAGCACAAACAGGCCGTTGATGGAGCTGGACTGCATTATTCTCACCGCTTCCGCTGCGAGGGTCTCAGGGGTAACGGTCACCGGATCCCGGGTCATGACGGTATTGATCACACAGGTCTGGACGTCGACCTGCAGGTTCAATGTCCTTCGCAGATCACCGTCGGTATAGACGCCAACCAGTTTGCCTTCCGCGTCCGTAACGCCCGTCATACCCAGACTTTTACTGCTCATTTCTATCAGTGCTTCCCTCAGCATTTCATGCTCGTGGACCAGCGGCACCGAGTCGCCTTCGTGCATGAGGTCGTCTACGTAGAGGAGCAGCCTTTTCCCCAATACCCCGCCGGGATGGGATCGGGCAAAATCCTGACTGGTGAAACCCCGGCTTTGTAATACCGCTACCGACAGTGCGTCCGACATGGCCAGGGCCGCCGTGGTGCTGGCGGTGGGTGCGAGATTGTGCGGACAGGCCTCCTGTTCCACGCTGGTTGGAAGTGCGACGTTTGCTTTTCGGGCAAGGGTTGAATCCATGTCCCCGACGAGTGCGATAAGGCCGACCTCCATACGTTTGATTATCGGCAGTATGGTCAGGATCTCGGGAGTCTCGCCGGAATTGGAGATGGCAATGACGAGATCAGAGGGGGTTATCATTCCCAGATCTCCATGACTGGCTTCACCGGGATGGACGAAAAACGCCGGGGTACCGGTGCTGGCAAGGGTAGACGCAAGTTTGCCTGCAATGTGGCCGGATTTTCCGATTCCCACTACCACCACCCGTCCGGTACACGATAGAATCAGCCCGCACGCGTTCGCGAAGCGGGCATCGATACGTTCCGCAAGCTTCGCCACTGCTTTTGATTCAACCTTTATAACCGAGCGTCCTATTTCCATCAGAGACTCGGGGCTAGGCGACGGTTTTTCTATCACTTGAGGTCGGTTCTGTTAGTATGATGCCCGCTTTATTCTAGCGTTATGTCGATATTTGTGCATTCCATTCGTGAATAACGACTCCCCCCTAGCCCCGTGAATAACCTGATTGAACTCAACCGGGTATGGTTTGCTTTTGGAGAACGGCCGGTCTGTGAGGATCTTTCCCTTTCGGTGCCGCGCGGTAAAGTCAGCGTCATCATGGGGCCGAGCGGCTGTGGAAAATCCACCTTGCTGAACTTCATCGGTGGAAGACTAAAGCCCCAAGCAGGCGAAGTGCTGGTCGATGGCGTCGACGTGTCCCGGCTGAATCGTCAGGGGCTATACAAGCTGCGCAAGAGCATGGGAATGCTGTTCCAAAACAGCGCGCTGTTGACGGATCTCAGCGTCTTCGACAATGTGGCTTTTCCCGTGCGCGAGCACACGGAATTGGACGAGCGGTTGATCAGGCATCTGACCCTTTTCAAGCTGCAGATGGTGGGTTTGCGCGGTGCGCGCGACTTGAAGCCCGCGCAACTCTCCGGCGGCATGGCGCGTCGCGTGGCTCTGGCTCGAGCCATCGCGCTCGATCCCATGCTGGTCATGTACGATGAACCGTTTACCGGGTTGGACCCGATCTCCAAGGGCGTGATCGTCAAACTCATCCGGGAAATCGGCGATGCGCTGGGTATGACTTCATTGGTCGTTACCCACGACGTCGCGGAAGGTATGAGCATTGCGGACAAGGTATTACTGCTCGGTGAGGGCAGAGTGATCAGTCATGGCTCGGCAGCCGAGATGCAGGCGTCCAGGGATCCGAAGGTACGACAGTTCATCGACGGGCAGCCGGATGGACCCGTCGCCTACCACTATCCTGCCAAAAACTACCTTGCCGACCTCGTCGGTGGTGACGCCGCGTGAACGCGTTGGTTATGCTGGGGAGATGGACCCTGGACAACGTGCAGCGCTGGGGGAGAGAGACGATCTTCCTGGTACATACATTGATCGGCATTCCATCGATATTTGGCCGTTTCTATCTGGTCATCTATCAGATCTTTGCCGTCGGGGTGCTTACACTGGTCATCATCCTGGTGTCCGGAACGTTCGTTGGCATGGTGCTTGGTCTGCAGGGTTACAATACGCTTGTAGACTTTGGTGCCGAGTCTTCCCTTGGCTTGGTAGTTGCGTTGTCCCTGACCAGGGAACTCGGGCCTGTTTTGACCGCACTCCTGTTCGCCGGCAGGGCGGGGTCCGCGCTTACGGCCGAGATTGGCCTGATGAAGGCGACCGAGCAGCTGGCGGCGATGGAGATGATGGCGGTAGATCCGATATCACGTGTGGTGGCACCGCGCTTTCTCGCCGGCATCCTGTCGATGCCGCTGCTTGCGGCGCTGTTCACAGCCGTCGGCGTATGGGGCGGGCACCTGGTAGGAGTGGTTCTTCTGGGCGTGGATGCGGGTCAATATTGGTCGGCGATGCAAAACGGTGTCGACTTTTACGACGATGTACTTAACGGATTCGTAAAGAGCGTAGTATTTGGATTCGTGGTCACGTGGATTGCCGTTTTCGAGGGATATGACGCCACGCCCACATCCGAGGGCGTCAGCCGGGCCACCACCCGAACAGTCGTAAATGCTTCGCTGGCCGTATTGGCTCTGGACTTTGTGTTAACGTCACTGATGTTTGAATAAATCATGAATAAAAGCGCAGTTGAGTTGTGGGTTGGAATGTTCGTGGTCGTCGGATTGGCCGCGCTGGGAGTGCTCGCCTTCAAGGTCGGCAATCTGAGCTCGGGAGATGTACGGGACGGTTACAGGGTAACGGCCCCGTTCGGCAATATAGGCGGCCTGTCCGTCAAGGCGCCGGTGACACTTGCCGGGGTTCGCATCGGGCGCGTGTCGGATATTCGCATCGATCGCGACGACTACAGCGCGATCGTGGAATTGATGGTGGACAACAAATACGACAATCTACCCCTGGATACCAGCGCCTCCATTCTCACCCAGGGGCTGCTGGGAGCCCAGTACGTAGGGCTTGACCCCGGCGCGGAAGAGGAATACCTAAAGGAAGGAGACCGGATCGAAATTACTCAGTCGGCGGTGGTGCTCGAGCAGTTGATCGGGCAATTGCTGTTTGGCAAGGCGGAAGGAAGCGAGTAACGCCGCGTATGTTGAAAGATTTTCTGTTGTCCTCAGCGCCGCCCTGCCTCCGGAGCTGCCGGTCAGGGAAATGACCGACAGAGTGCTGAGCGAGTAGTCGCCGTGCGAATCGAAGGAGACGCGACCACCGGCTACAGCGTGAGTGGTGATCTGACATACAGGACGGTGCCCGACGCTTTCGAACAACAGTTGCAGTTCGCGAGCGAGACGAGAATGAATCTCCAAAATGTGGAGCGCATTGACAGTGCCGGTCTGGCTATGCTGGTGGAATGGGTTTGTGCTGCCCGAAAACAAGACAAGATTCTGGTACTGGAACAGATCCCCGACTCACTCAAATCATTGATCGAAGTGAGCGGATTGACGGACGTGCTCACCGCCAAAAGCGAGTGATTGCGTGAAATCAGGCGATGTCGAAGTGTCCCGCGGTAACCATAGAAAACGTGCACAAGAGTTTCGGTCCCGTGCGTGCTTTGAGGGGGTTAGACTTCACCATTCAACGGGGCGAGTTCTTCGGGCTGCTGGGGCCGAACGGCGCGGGTAAGTCTACCCTGATCAATGCTCTGGCCGGCCTGGTGAGGCCCGATTCGGGAAAACTGGCGGTTATGGGTTATGACGTTGGATCAGAGTACCGTGATGCCAGGAAGCGATTGGGCGTGGTTCCCCAGGAACTGGTCTATGATCCATTTTTCCAGGTGCGGGAAACGCTGCGGTTCCAGGCAGGCTATTTCGGACTAGGCCGCGAGGTCGAACCGTGGATAGACGAACTCCTGGACGCGCTGGATTTGACGGACAAGGTCGACGTGAACATGCGGGCGCTGTCCGGTGGAATGAAACGACGCGTACTCATCGGCCAGGCGCTCGTGCACAAACCGCCGGTGGTCATACTTGACGAGCCAACCGCGGGTGTGGATGTAGAGCTGCGTCGACAGCTCTGGTCCCTGGTAAAAAGGTTGCACGGCGATGGGCACACCATAGTCCTGACTACGCACTACCTGGAAGAAGCCGAGGAGCTTTGTGATCGCATCGCGATCATCGACCACGGCGGACTGGTGGCGCTGGACACCAAAGCAGATCTGCTGGCGCGCGGGATATCCAAGACACTCCACATCCATACCAGCGAACGCGCACGCAATCTGCCCCCGGCCCTCGCTGATAAAATTAAGCGCATTACCGAGGACTATATCGAGCTCAGCTTCAGTCTGAGTGAGGATTCGGTTATGGAGGTTCTGGACACCATCCGTGATGCCGGCGTTCACGTCATCGACATCCGGGTGGAGGAAGACGATCTGGAGGACGTTTTCGTACAGCTTACAAGGGATGCACGGCAGTGACAGGATGTCTCTGGCTTTTCTGGAAAGAACTGGTGCGCTTCGGCAAGGTTTCGTTTCAGACCGTCCTCGCCCCCATCATCACCTCGCTGCTGTATCTGCTCGTGTTCTCTCATGTCCTGGAGGGACGGGTGGACGTGTACGAGGGTGTAACCTACACCGCGTTTTTGGTTCCGGGGTTGATCATGATGTCGGTGATCCAGAATGGGTTTGCAAACAGCTCATCGAGCCTGGTTCAGTCCAAGATCACCGGCAATCTCGTGTTCGTTCAGATCACACCGATCACGTACATCGAGTTCTTTATCGCGTACGTCGCCGCGTCCATAGTGCGCGCGCTGATGGTGGGCAGCGGTGTCCTGCTGGCTGCGCTCCTGTTCGTCGACCTCTCGGTGTACAGCGTTCCCATTATTTTCTTGTTTGCGTTGATAGGCAGTGCGATTCTGGGTGCGCTCGGTATCGTTGCCGCGCTCTGGGCGGATAAATACGATCAGCTGGCTGCTTTCCAGAATTTCGTGATCATGCCGCTGTCTTTTTTGAGCGGTGTGTTCTACTCCATCCATTCACTGCCCGAATTCTGGCAGTCGCTCTCGAGAATAAATCCGTTCTTCTACCTGATCGACGGATTTCGCTTCGGCTTTTTCGGCGAGTCCGACGTTCCGATCCGGATCAGCCTCGGCGTGTGTCTGGCGGCCCTGATCGTGTTGACGCTGGTCACACTGTCGCTCCTAAGAAGCGGCTATAAACTCAGGACCTGAAACCGTCGAGAGCCCGGTTCCTGCGTGACCGCCCTCATTTGCACGCCCGTTTGACGGAAATTCATAGAAATTCTGACTATTAGCTGAAGTAGACCTGTATGATTGCCCGGAAACTAATCGGCATTTAACCACTGCAGCCGAGCCTGTCCTGAATCATCATTCGGAGCGCTGGTTGAACATCAGGGCCGGACATTCAATTCAGGGGTTTAAATCATGGTTATGCCAGAAGACATCAAGAAGTGGATAGAGCAGGGGCTCGAGGAGGCCCGGGTTGAAATCGAGGGCGACGGCCGCCATTTCAACGCGGTTATCGCCAGCCCCGCATTCGAGGGCAAGAACTCGGTACAACAGCACCAGTTGGTGTACGGCGTGCTCGGCGATAAAATGAAATCTGAAATCCACGCCCTGTCCATGCGAACGCTGACTCCCGCAGAGTGGGACAGTGAGCGAGGATGAGGGCACACCAACAGGTTAGCAGACAAGGAGAAAGTGTATGAACGACGTACAGCAACGGATCAGGCAGACCGTCGAGTCCGACGACGTGGTCTTGTTCATGAAAGGCAGCCCGGATTTTCCGCAATGCGGCTTTTCCGGCCGGGCAGTGCAGGTGCTGAGGTCCTGTAATGTGAAATTTTCCTCGTTCGACGTGCTGGCGGATGAGGACGTGCGGCAGGGCATCAAAGAGTTTTCGAACTGGCCGACGATACCACAGCTTTATGTCAAGGGTGAGTTCATCGGCGGTAGCGACATCATCCTGGACATGTACGAGAAAGGAGAATTGCAGAAAAAGCTGGGCGCGTAGTTCCGGATATACACATCTTTACCACTTCAATGTGATGTCATCGTGGACAAACTGATTGTTACCGGCGGCAAGCCGCTGTCCGGTGAGATCCGGATATCCGGAGCCAAGAACGCCGCGTTGCCGGTGCTGATCGCCTCGTTGCTCACTCCCGAGCCTCTCCGGGTGAGCAATATCCCGCACCTGCAAGACATCACGACTACGCTCGGGCTGCTGGGACATCTCGGCGTGTCGGTTGAGGTCGATGAAAAGATGGTCATCGAAGCGGACGCGGGTCGCATCGATCAGGTACGGGCGCCATACGATCTGGTGAAGACGATGCGGGCGTCCATACTTGTGCTTGGCCCGTTGCTGGCCCGCTTCGGAGAGGCGGAAGTGTCCCTGCCGGGCGGCTGCGCCATCGGTTCGCGCCCGGTAAACCTGCACGTAAAAGGGCTGCAGGCGATGGGTGCCGACATCACCGTTGAGCAAGGGTATATCAAGGCCACGGCCGGTAGACTGCAAGGTGCCCGGATTTTCATGGACATTATCTCAGTCACCGGCACCGAAAATTTGATGATGGCGGCAACCCTGGCGGACGGAACTACCGTGATCGAGAATGCCGCCCGGGAACCGGAAGTGGTTGACCTTGCGGAATGCCTCAATGCCATGGGTGCGCGGGTGTCGGGTGCCGGCAGCGATGAGATCGTGATCGAAGGCGTTGGCAAATTGCACCGGGCGGAGCACAGGATCATTCCGGACCGCATCGAGACCGGCACCTATCTGGTTGCCGGGGCGATCACCGGGGGTAGCATCAAGTTGCGAAACGCGGCACCCCGGCTGATTGATTCCGTACTGGAAAAACTACGTGAAACGGGTGCGCGCATCGAGATCGGTGCGGACTGGATCAGTCTGGACATGAACAGCCGGCGGCCGGAAGCGGTGAGCGTGAGGACCTCGCCCTATCCCGCCTTCCCTACCGATATGCAAGCACAGTTCGTCACCCTGAATTCGATTGCCCACGGCACGGGGACCGTAACCGAGACCGTCTTCGAAAACCGATTCATGCATGTTCAGGAATTGCAGCGGATGGGTGCCGACATCGTCATGCAGGGAAATACCGCAGTGGTGCAGGGTGTTGACCAACTGCAGGGTGCTCCGGTCATGGCTACCGATCTACGCGCATCCGCATGCCTCGCGCTGGCGGGCCTGGTGGCGCGCGATGATACGATCATCGACCGTATCTACCACATAGATCGGGGTTACGAGTGCATAGAGGAGAAGCTGTCTCAGCTGGGCGCACATATACGCCGGCTGTCCGGTCATCATTTCGATGCTGTGAAGGAACAGGTCAAACAAGCGGTCTAGCCGGCTTTTCCGCATGAACGAACTGGAGATCCGAACCCTCGACAGTACCCACCCGGAATTCGATCGGGACCTCGACAGGCTGTTGGCACGGCAGGGGGAGGAAATAACCGGTATTGACGAAGTTGCCGCAGGAATTATCAGCGACGTTCGGCAGCGGGGTGATGAGGCCGTCCTGGACCTGACCGGAAAATTCGACGGGATTGATGTGAACAGCGTTTCAGACCTTCGACTGGATCGTCCTCGACTCGACGCATGTCTATGCGGTATAGACCCGGAACTGCGTCGAGCCCTCGATATCGCGGCCAGTCGCATCGAGGACTATCACCGCAGACAGCTTCAGGAATCCTGGGAATACCAGGAGCAGGACGGGACCCGGCTGGGTCAAAGGATCACACCGATCGATCGGGTCGGCATCTACGTGCCCGGCGGCACGGCCGCATACCCGTCATCGGTTTTGATGAACGCCATTCCAGCAAGGATTGCCGGTGTGCCGGAAATAGTGATGACGGTTCCGACGCCCGGCAATGAGACCAACGATCTGGTGTTAGCTGCAGCGTCGCTGGCGGGCGTGGATCAGGTTTTCCGCGTCGGGGGCGCACAGGCTATCGCGGCACTTGCATACGGTACCGGAACCATCCCGAGGGTCGACAAGATCGTCGGACCCGGCAATGCATATGTCGCCGCGGCCAAGCGGCTGGTGTTTGGGCAGGTGGGAATAGACATGATAGCCGGACCGTCGGAGGTGCTGGTGTTCGCCGACGAATCCGTAGACCCGGAGTGGGCCGCCATGGACCTGCTGGCGCAGGCCGAGCACGATGAATTCGCTCAATCGATTCTGGTCAGCACGAGCGACCAGGTCCTTGCTGGTGTCGGGTCCGCTCTTCGGATGCTGCTTCCAACCCTGGAACGTGAAGATATTGCGCGTGCTGCGCTGATCGGTCAGGGTGCCTTGATCCGGGTACGGGATCAGGATGAGGCATCCAGTGTGATAAACCGGATTGCACCCGAGCATCTGGAACTGTTGATCGCGGAACCGGATGGGATCCTGCGTTCGATAAGGCACGCCGGCGCAATTTTCGTGGGTCGCTATAGTGCCGAGGCGCTCGGTGACTACTGCGTCGGGCCGAACCACGTGCTGCCCACGTCCGGGACGGCGCGTTTCAGTTCTCCTCTGGGTGTTTATGATTTTCAGAAGCGCAGCAGCGTAATACGTTGCTCTGCCTCGAAGGCGGGAGAACTCGCCGTCACGGCCGCCTCCCTGGCGCGGGCTGAATCGCTGACCGCGCATGCGAGGTCAGCGGAATACCGAATACCGTGACTTTCGCCGCCAACAGCGTGCGGCCGGAGATCCGGGCGATGTCGGCTTATCATGTTCGGGACAGCACCGGCCTGATCAAGCTCGATGCCATGGAGAATCCTTATCCATGGCCCGATGGGATGGAAGAAGATTGGCTCGATTATCTGCGGGGCGTACCGCTTAACCGCTACCCGGATCCATCGGCAACGAGTCTGAAAAATTGCCTTCGAGGCAGCCTGGAAGCGGCGGGTGATAACGAGATACTGCTCGGCAACGGTTCGGACGAACTGATTCAGATCATTCAGCTCAGTGCAGTGGGCCGGGACGGGGTTATCGTCGCCCCTGTGCCGTCGTTCGTCATGTACGAAATGACCGCACGCTTCGTAGGTGCAAAATTTGTCGGCGTCCCGCTGTCACCGGATTTCGCAATAGACGAGGATGCAATGTTGCGGGCGATAAGGGATCATCGTCCATCCGTGGTGTTTCTTGCCTATCCCAACAATCCCACCGGTAATCTGTTTGACCGCGGCGCTATCGGCCGGATTATAAGTGAAACAAAGGGACTGGTGGTTGTTGACGAGGCCTATCATGCATTCGCGGGGACCAGCTTCGTCGATGAGCTCGCCGGCTATGACAATCTAATCGTGATGCGTACACTGTCCAAGCTGGGCCTGGCGGGACTTCGCCTGGGTTACATGATCGGGCCGGCGGAGCTGCTTAACGAATTCGAAAAAGTTCGCATGCCCTACAACATCAGCGCGTTGACGCAGCGCACGGCGGAATTCGCTCTGGGTCGGCTCGACGTATTCGAACACCAAGCGTCGCGAATCGTGGCGGAGCGGGACCGCGTTTACGCGTACCTGGACGCGCTGGAGGGGATCACGCCGTATCCAAGCAAGACCAATTTCATACTGTTTCGAAGCAACCGCCTTGATGCGCCGGCCCTGTACGACCGGCTCGTCGAGCACGGCATACTCGTGAAGGGGTTTGGCGACCAAGGCTCCGGACTGGATCATTGCCTGAGGGTAACGGTCGGAACGCGGCGAGAGAACGACGTATTCATGGCGGCGCTGGCGGCGATCCTTTCGGGTCGCTGACCCCGCTATCGAATCGGCGCGAGGGCGCGTCTCCTACAATAGAACCCAGGCGTTCATCGGGGCCTGCACCAGCAAGCGCCGGGATCCTGCTGAGAAATGCGGGCTAGGCCGCGGCTGCGGCGCCACTGCCGGCCATACTGAAGCCGAGTTCTCCGAGTTCCCCCAGCAGTTTGTTTCGAACTGACTCGTCGAGCTCCATGAGCGGCGGTCGAACGCGCAACCAGTCGGGCTCACGGCGGTGATCGGCAACGATGGTTTTTAGCGCCGGTATCATTGGATATGTCTGGATCACCTCACGGATCCGGGTGATCCTCACCTGCATTTCGTCCGCGCAAGGTTCCTGCCAGTGTTCGATCACCGACCGGATCCCCGCCGGATTCACGTTTCCTGTCGCGGTAATGCAGCCGGCGCCGCCATGTCGAAGACCTTCCAGTAGGAAAGATTCGGAGCCAGGGAAGATCGAGAGGCCTGGGAATTCCTTAAATAGCGTCGTGGTATTCTGAAAGTCGCCGCCGCTGTCCTTCAGGCCGACCACCGTGGTCGGGTAGGTCTTGACCAGGCGATCGACGAGGTTCACCGTCAACGCGACACCGGACATGGCGGGGATGTGGTAGAGATAGATTCTAAGACGGGCATCTCCCGTCCGTTCGATGACCTCGGAATAGAAAGAGAACAATCCGTCGTCACTTACCCCCTTGTAATAGAATGGGGGCAGCAATAATGTTCCGGCACAACCTCGCTCCGTCGCGTGACGGGTCAACCGCACGCTATCGGTCAATGCGCAGGTACCGGTCCCCGGCATGATTCGATCCGCCGGAATGCCGCTTTCGATCAATGCTTCGAGCAGTTCGATCCGCTCGTCGCAGCCTAGGGAGTTGGCTTCACTCGTCGTACCGAAAACAGCCAGTCCGTTCGCGCCCTGCTGCAACAACCAGCGGCAGTGTTTGACCATTGCACCCGTGGCGGGCCGCAGGTCCGGTAGAAATGGCGTTAGTGCGGGCACGAGGAGTCCGCGGAGTTCGTCACTGTTCATGTCTTGTCGACCTATGTTGTCCTGGGTGTGAGAAGAATGGGGATAATTTGACGCAGGATCAGGGGCATATATACCCTATAGTAAATCACTAAAGGTCAAGAGATGAAAATAAAGCAACCTTATCTGCTGTTTCTGAGCGATGCGCCGGATGATCTTGCCTCGAGCAACTCGAAGCGCGCCACGGCCTTGACTGCGTCGACCCGATGCGGACGGGGGTAGGACATATCCTCAACCCGTGCCGAGGTCGTCATTGTCGAGATTGACTGGAACGGCCGACGCGGAATTCGTGGACCCGGATGGGCCCTTGCTGTTGGCACGGGACCGCGAACACGGTGTTAAATAAGACAGCGGTTCGGTCGCCATGCCCGATCGGGCGTTGTGGGGTTAGTCCGTTACGTTTTCGATCTCCCGCAGCGCCACGGACAGCATAGCCAGGTTCAACTGCGCTGCATCCTTGATCTCGGAAATGATTTTATTCACCCGTGATATTGCGGCATCGTGGTCCTGTTGCCATTTGGACAAGACTTCCTCTTGATCGACATCGGCATTGGCGATGACTTCGGCTGTGATGAGTCTCTGATAGCGGAACAGATCGGAGTAAATGCCGTCCGCCGCCAGCCGCTGCCAGTAATCGCCTTCCAGCGACGAGACCTGTTCTCTCAACCAGAACAGCTCCAGTTTTCGACCGATTTCGAAGTAGATGCGGCCGGCTTCCTGCACGTCTATGTTCGCGTTGGTTGCGACTTCGACGATGTCGAGGCTGGAATAAAGCGCGCGCATCATGCTGCAACGAGTCGCCAGCCCGGCCTCCACGCCCGCTTCCACGAACTGGCTGGCCATTTCTTCGATGGTGGCGCGGTGCTGCTGCGTGATGATCGAAAATACATTCTCCATGATCGATTGAACGCCAGAGCGGTAGCGATCCACCAGGAACTGGATATCGATCGGACGTGGTTGGTTCTGCAGCAGCCAAAGCGTACCGCGCTCGATCAGCCGTCCGGCTTCGATGGTCATGCGTAACTGCAGGTCTGCCGGAATCTGGTTGTCGAGGGATTCGATCTTCCGGCGATAGGAAACGGTATCGAAGATTTCCTTGGCTGCTAAGTGAGCCATCATGATGTCGGGTGAGTTGAAATTGAACTGCTCCTTAAATCGCTGCAACATCGTGATGCCCGTGGCGTTGATCACGTTGTTGGTGAAATAGGTGGCGATGATTTCCCGCCGCAGCGGGTGCCGGCTCATGCGTGATTCATAGGGCTCCCGCAGCGGAGTCGGGAAATAGTATTTGAGCTGTGCTCCCAGGTAAGCGTCCTCGCACACCTGCGATGGCAGCAGCTCCTCGTAGAGCCGCATTTTGGCGTAGGAGTGCAGTACGGCAATTTCCGGCCTGGTCAGCCCCAGTCCCTTGACGTGCCTGTCCGCGATCTCTTCATCATCGGGCAGGTACTCCAGGGCCCGATTCAGCTTGCCCTGTCGCTCCAGGGCACGGATAAAGCGCACATGGGCCTCTAAATTCGCCGGCGCCCGGGCGTGGGATAAGTTGATGGCCAGGGTCTGTCTGTAGTTATTTTCCAGGACCAGCTCGGCGACTTCGTCCGTCATCTTCTCCAGGAGTTGATTTCTTTCCTCCTTCGAAAGCTCGCCTTGGTTGACGACGTCGTTGAGCAGGGTCTTGATGTTTACTTCGTGGTCGGAGCTGTCCACGCCTCCCGAATTGTCGATGGCGTCGGAGTAGATATAGCCGCCCTTCTTCGCGAACTCGATACGGCCTAGCTGAGTCACACCCAGATTGCCGCCCTCACCGACGATTTTACACCGCAGCTCCTCGCCATTGACCCTGATCGGGTCGTTTACCCGGTCACCGGCATCGGCGTGGCTTTCGCCGTTCGATTTGATGAAGGTCCCGATACCCCCGTTCCAGAGCAGGTCGACGGGTGCCTTCAATATGCACTTGATCAATTCGCTGGGTGTCAGGCTGTCTGCCTGAATATCCAGCGCCTGTTTGATCTCCGGTGAAATCGGGATGGATTTGGCCGAGCGCAGGAATACCCCGCCGCCTTTGGATATGCGCTTCGGGTCATATGCCGTCCAGGCGGTATCCGATGCCTCGAACAAACGCTTGCGTTCCGCGAAACTGATGGCGTGATCGGGATTGGGGTCGAGAAAAATATGGACATGATTGAACGCCGCAAGCAACCGGGTAAACGGAGACAGCAGCATGCCGTTGCCGAACACGTCTCCGCCCATATCGCCGATCCCGACCGCGGTGAAAGGCGAGGATTGGCAGTCTACTCCGAGGTGCCTGAAATGGCGTTTGACCGACTCCCAGGCACCGCGGGCGGTGATGCCCATTTTCTTGTGGTCGTATCCGGCGGAACCGCCGGAGGCAAATGCGTCGCCGAGCCAGAAATTGTTCGATATGGCAATTTCATTGGCGACATCAGAGAACGTCGCCGTACCCTTATCCGCGGCAACGACGAAATAGGGATCTTTCTCGTCATAGCACACGGTGTCGGCGGGTGAAACCGCCTCGCCATCGATCAGGTTGTCGGCGAGGTCCAGCAGCGACTGGATGAACAGTGTGTAGCATTCCAGCACCTCCTGTTTCAGACCGGCGCTGTCGGAGGGCGGCTGTTTGAGGACAAATCCTCCTTTGGCCCCGACCGGCACGATGACCGCGTTCTTGACCATCTGGGCCTTCATCAGGCCAAGGATTTCAGTGCGGAAGTCCTCCCGGCGGTCCGACCAGCGCAGGCCGCCGCGAGCCACCTTGCCGCCGCGCAGGTGGACACCCTCCACGCGTGGTGAATAAACGAAGATCTCGAACATGGGCCGGGGCTGCGGCGCCGCCTCGATCTGTTCCGGTCGGAGCTTGATCGCAAGTGCCGGCCTGATGTGCCCATCGCGTTGTTGAAAGTAGTTCGTCCGGATAGCGGCACGCATCACGGACAGGAACAATCGCAGGATGCGGTCCTCGTCCAGGCTGGACACCTCGTTTATCTTGCTCACGATGTCTTCGAGTTTGGTCTGGAGCAGCGCTTCGCGCCCTTCTAGAGCGGGCCTGAACTTGGTTTCGAAATACTCGACCAGAAGGTTGCTGATACCGGGGTTGTTGACCAGTGCGTCTTCCATGTACCGTGGGCTGAACGGGACGTCCAGCTGTATGAGATAGCGGCAGCAGGCGCGGAGCGTGCTTACCTGTCGCCAATCCAGCCCGGCGCCCATTAGGAGCCGGTTGAAACCGTCGTTTTCGGCATGACCCCGCCAGATGTGCAGCAGCGCCGCCTGAAATCGCTCGTCCATACTGGGTATATCGAAGTGTTTGCGTTCGACGTGCGTTGTTTTGAATGCGTCGATCCATACGACTTCCTTGTCCTTGCGCCAGATCGGGAACGGGCGCTCGGTGGTGATTCGAAGATCGAAGTTCTCCAGGATGGGCAGGATGTTCGACAAGGGGATCGGCTCCGCCAGGTGGAACAGCTTGATGCGAATGAGGGCTTTGTCGTCTTCTGGAAGGCGGTACAGCGCCATATTCACGTCCTTCTCGCTGTCAATCGGCTCCATTAAAAGGACGTCCTTCGCCGCGGCCCTAGGCGTCTTGTAGTACTCGATATACGATGCCGGGAAGGCGTCCCCGTAGGTCTTCAGTAGCGACTTGGCTCGTTCCGTGGACTGAAGCTCGGCATCCAGGGCATTGAACAGCTTCTCGTGCCAGGTGCGGCTGGCTTCGACCAGCTTGCGTTCTACCGCCGCGACATCCACATCCGTCGTGTGAGCCGGATCGGTGCGGATCCAGAAATTGATTCTTGCCAGGATCGAGGCGCCGAGTTGGATGGTGAAATCCGAGCTGGTACCGTTGAACTCCTGCATCAGGATGTCCTGCACACGCATGCGCAGTTCGGTGGTGTAGCGATCCCTCGGTACGAAAACCAGGCAGGATACGTACCTGCCAAAGGTATCCGGGCGCACGAAAAGCCGGGTCTGCTGCCGCTCCTGTGAGTGCAGTATGCCCAGGGATATTTCATACAACAGCCCCGGAGAGATCTGGAACAGTTCGCTTCGGTGGAAGTTTCTCAGTGTGGCCTGAAGTGCCTTCTCCGAGTGACTTCCAACCTGCAGGCCCGATCTTCGGGTGACCTCGTGTAGCTTGTCTCGCACCACTGGTATTTCATAAGGGTCGTCCAGATATACCTTGGAGGTATACAATCCAAGAAAACGGTGTTCTCCGGTGACCTCCCTGCTTCTGTCGAATTTCTTGATGCCGACGTAGTCGATGTGCGTGGACCGGTGCACGGTGGAAAGTGAGTTGCCCTTGGTCAGGGTAAGCAGATTCTTCGCCCTGGCGTGGCTGCGGACGTGTTGCGGCAGCACGGAAAATGAAGTCGAGACGGAGCTTTCATCGTTCTCGCGCAAGATGCCGAGTCCCGAGCCGGGGACGATCTGCAGCACATCCTGCCCGTCCTCGTCCAGCAGGTCGTATTCACGATAGCCCAGGAAGATGAAGTGATCGTCGACCAGCCAGTCCAGGAATGCCCGGGTTTCCGATACCTCATGCGGTGATACCGCGATCGAGGCCTGCTCAATCGATTCTCTGACCTCCGCGGTCGTTTTAATGATCTGACTCCAGTCCTGCACCGTGAACGAAACGTCGCGCAGAACGCGCCGTATCCCCGCTTCGATCGAGGCAAGATCTTCGCTCATTACTTCGTTATCGATCTCGATCCTCAGGAACGACTCGGCGAAACGGTCCGGTCCCGGTTTTTCGGTGATCTTCTGCAATTCGCCGTCCCGGTCGCGCTTGACCTTGATCAGCGGGTGTATGGTGAGTGCAATGATCAATCCCTGCCTGTTGATCTCCATACTTACCGAATCGACCAGAAACGGCATGTCGTCGGTAACGATCTCGAGTACTATGTGTCGGATGTCGGGCTTGTGATCGGTCTGCTCGGGGTAATACACCCGCACTAGCGGCGAGCCGACCTTTCGCGATTGTCCGAATCGCAGATGCTCCAGTGCGATGCCGGCAAGAGTTGCCGGATCCCTTTGGAGAAGATCTTCGGGAGGGACGTCGGCGTAATACTGGCTTACAAATCTGCGCGTGCTTTTGTCGGTGACGTCATCCGGAATCTGTTCGAGGACGCGCTCCCGCAGTTTCCCCGCTTTATAGTCTATGGAATTGTCGGAGTGGGAATGTGGCTTTGAATCCATGTTAACCTCTGTATTTGGAAACGGGGCGTTGGTGGTTGCTATTGACCCAGTCTATGCTTATTTTTCAGCCATATCCATATCTGCCCTGAGAATCGGGAAACGAGTTCTTGGGGACCGTGTAAACGAAGTTTCAGGCGGATTTACGAAATTGCATAGCCGAGTATCGACGCCATGAATCATGTATTTCACCGCTCCCCGGGACACGCCTTGCCGATGGCAGTTTCCGGTGTTGGCCCCTATATCATCGACAGCACGGGCAGGAAGTATCTGGATGCTTCTGGCGGCGCCGCGGTGTCGTGCCTCGGCCACGATAATGCCGTGGTCATCGATGCGATCAAGGCCCAGCTCGATCGGATTCCGTTTGCGCACACGTCTTTTTTCAGCAGCGAGCCGGCGGAGGAACTCGCCGACTTTCTGGTGGAACGGGGACCGGGTATGGACCGCGTGTACTTCGTATCGGGAGGGTCGGAGGCGATGGAGGCGGCACTCAAGCTCGCACGGCAGTATTATCTGGAGCGCGGTGAAGATCAGCGCAGGCATTTCATAGCGCGACGGCAGAGTTATCACGGCAATACCCTGGGCGCCCTCGCCGTGGGCGGAAACGAATGGCGGCGCCGGCAGTTCAAGCCCGTACTGATACAGACCCATCATATCGCTCCGTGTTACAGCTACCGCGACCAGGGGCCCGATGAAACGGAATCCGAATATGGTCTTAGGGTGGCGGATGAACTGGAGAGCAAGATCCAAGAACTCGGGCCCGGCCGCGTGCTGGCGTTTGTCGCGGAACCCGTAGTCGGGGCGACCTCGGGAGCCGTGACGCCGATACCCGGGTATTTCAAACGTATCCGGGAGATCTGTGACCAGTACGGAATATTGCTGATACTTGATGAGGTGATGTGCGGTATGGGACGCACCGGATCCCTGTTTGCCTGTGAACAGGAAGGCATCGAGCCGGATATGATCGTGATAGCGAAGGGGCTAGGCGCGGGTTACCAGCCCATAGGTGCCCTGATGGTTACCCGCCAGATTTATGAGGCGATTGTTGGTGGGAGCGGTTTTTTCCAGCACGGCCACACCTACATGGGCCATCCCACCGCCTGTGCCGCGGGCCTGGCTGTGCAAAGATTCATCGAGGACGAGAACCTGCTGGACAATGTGCAGAACCAGGGGGCCAGGCTCTTCGATGCTTTGAACGAGCGGTTTGGCTCACATCCGCACATCGGAGATATTCGCGGCCGCGGATTGTTCCTGGGGCTCGAGATCGTATCGGACAAGACCTCGAAATCACCGATGCCGTTGGAATCGAGGATTCACGTCGGCATCCAACGAGAGGCCATGAAACAAGGCCTGATGTGCTATCCGATGGGCGGAACAATAGATGGCCAAAACGGTAACCACGTTCTGCTCGCACCTCCCTATATCATCGGAGACGAGCACGTCGAGGAAATAGTCGCCAAACTGGACAGAACATTCCAGGCCGTTCTATAGCCCGCATTTCTCACTAGGCGGCTTTAAATTCCTGTTAACGACCGACAATGCTAAGGAATTTGGTATTGACTGAAAAACAGACTGTATCGGCAACGCCTATCCCGGCGCTGGCTGGTCCAGGCCCCGCTGAACCTGGGCTTCATACCGGCTATGCGCCTCGCTGCAGCCCGGCGTTGATCGGCACCTGTCCTGCGCTACCCTCGCTCCTGATCAGAAATGCGGGCTAGAGTGAATCAGAGCCCTCTGGTCATTGCGGTCGCCCCCAACGGCGCCCTCAAGACCAAAGCAGACCACCCGGGGTTGCCCGTGACCCCGGAGGAGATTGCGCACGCGGCACGTCGCTGCCTCGATGCCGGTGCGTCAATGATGCACCTGCATGTGCGAGACGCGCAGGGCAGGCACTCGTTGGAGGCCGATCACTATGCTGCGGCAATTTCCGCAATCCAGCGTGTCGTTGGCGATGAGTTGGTGATCCAGGTCACCAGCGAGGCGGCGGGTGTTTATGATTGTGAGCAGCAGATCGGGCACATGCGCAGAGTACGCCCGGAAGCGATATCTCTGGCGTTGAGGGAGTTTGCCGCCGAGACGAATGATTTGAGGCAGACCGCCGGATTTTTCAAGTGGCTGGCAGATGAGCACGTTGTGTCACAGTACATCCTGTTTTCCGAAGATGATCTCCAACTTTACCGCGATCTGATGACCAGGGGCGTTGTTCCGGATAATCCCCACTGGCTGCTGTTCGTCCTGGGACGATACGACACAGGTTTCACCTCGTCGCCCGTTTCATTGCTGCCTTTCCTGATTTGCCGGCAGGACGACACCCCATGGGCGGTCTGTGCGTTTGGACGGAACGAGCACGTGAGCGCGGCATGTGCCGCCACCCTCGGTGGCCACGTTCGTCTGGGATTTGAGAACAATCTGTATCTCAAGGACGGCCGCAAAGCGGTGTCCAATGACCAGCTCATCATGCAGATGACGGATGTCGCCGGCGCCATCGGTCGCCCATTGGCGAAAGCGGAAGACCTGCGGCGGATGTTCCGCTACGATTGAGTAATACTACTCCAGTAGAGTATTCTCACACCTTGATTAAAAGCCGGCATCGAGGTGGTAAGGAGATGGACGGCGTGTTTTCTTGGCTGTCTTCCCGACTGGAATAGGGCAAGATCCCGACCGAGTGAAACCAGCCCCGATATCTGGATAAAGTACCATTACTAAAAAATAATGGACGAACTTTTAAGAATTCGCGATCTGAAAGTCGACTTCAATGTACACGGCATTGAGGTCGAAGCCGTCAGAGGTGTCTCGTTCGATGTTGCCCCAGGTTCCACGGTCGCGCTGGTCGGTGAGAGCGGTTCTGGTAAATCGGTAATCGCCCAGTCCATCATGCGTATCCTGCCCGACACCGGGACCATCACAAACGGCGAGATTTTGTTTTCCGACCCGAAGCGAGGTGGCGAAGTTGTCGATATTGCCAAACTGGATGGCAAGGGATCCCACATGAGGAGCATACGTGGCGGCAATATTTCGATGATCTTTCAGGAGCCCATGGTATCCATGTCGCCCCTGCACACCGTCGGCGATCAGGTTAGCGAGGCTTTGTTTCTTCACCGGGATGTGGGAAGACAGGAGGGGCTGGATTTTACGGAGGAAATGCTGGGGCTCGTCGGATTTCCCGATCCGGCAAACGCAATGAAAACCTACTCCTTTGAATTGTCGGGCGGCCTGCGCCAGCGCGCAATGATTGCTATGGCCCTGGTTTGCCATCCGGCGCTGTTGATTGCCGACGAGCCGACGACCGCGCTGGACGTCACCATTCAGGCGCAAATACTGCATCTCATCATGGATCTTCAGACCGAACTGGGGATGGCGGTATTGATCATTACCCACGACCTGGGCGTCGTTGCCAACGTTGCCGACGAAGTGGTTGTGGCGTATCACGGCAAGGTTATGGAGCGCGGCACGCTGGAGGATATTTTCAGGCGAGGATCGCACCCTTATCTCAAGTCGCTGCTGACGGCGGTGCCGCGCTTCGATATGAAACCGGGGGAGCGCCTGGTTCCGATACGCGAAATCGACCATCAGACCGGACCGCTGCTTACCGGCCGGGAGCCCTGGCCCGTCGAGGCGAGCGCCAGCGGCCCTCATCTTTCGATAAAGAATCTGACCAAGACATTTCGCATCAGGCAAAGTGGCTTGCTCGGTATGGGTGGTGAGCACGCCATTACCGCGGTCAGTGACGTCAGCCTGGATATCCAGCCCGGAGAGTGCGTGGGACTGGTCGGCGAGAGCGGATGCGGCAAGACCACCCTCAGCAAGATGATCATGCGGGGGCTGATCCCTGACTCAGGTTCGATGACCTACAATGACCGGGGCGAGCTGGTTGACCTGCGAGCGTTATCCGGCCAGGCGGGGCTGGATTTCACGCGAAAGATGCAGTTCATTTTTCAGGACCCATTCAGTTCCTTGAATCCACGCATGACCGTATTCGATCTGGTCCGGGAGCCCTTGGTTATACACAAGGCAGGTGATCGTTCGTACCAGCAGGAGATGGTCAAGGAATTGTTGCGTATGGTGGGACTGGACCCGCGCTTTCTCAACCGCTACCCGCACAGTTTTTCCGGCGGACAGCGACAGCGCATAGGCATTGCAAGGGCGCTGGCCCTGAGACCGGATTTTCTGATCTGTGACGAACCGGTTGCCGCGCTAGATGTTTCCATCCAGGCGCAGATTCTCAATCTGATGAAGGATCTGCAAAAGGAACTGGGCCTGACCTATTTATTTGTGTCGCACAACCTGGCGGTGGTGGACTACGTGTCCGACCGTATCGCCGTCATGTGCGCCGGTCGCCTGGTGGAGATCGCGCCTCGCGATGTACTGTTCAAAAAACCGACGCATCCTTATACCAAGGCTCTGCTCGCCGCGGTTCCCTCGCCGGATCTGAATCATCCACTGAATTTTGCCGCGTTGATGGAAGGTAAGGATTCGAATCCCGCCGCCTGGCCACCACCGTTTACCGCCACCGCGCACACGCCAACCGAATTCATTTCGCTGACCGACCGGCACCTGGTCCGGGCCATGGTCGGCACCAGTTCCCAGGAGTTGATGTAATGAAGAACCTGTTGAGAGCTCTGACGATTCCCGCTGCCGGCCTATTGCTCGGTTCGTTGCCCCTTGCAGCAATAGCCGGCGAAGTTCCAAGCCTGGTTGTGGACGTCGAGGCCGGCAAGCTGCCTGCCGTGAACGAACGGCTGCCGGAGATCCCGCGCGTGATCAATCTCGTCGACACGGGCAGGAAGATCGGCCGCTATGGCGGAGATCTCAACTTGCTCATGGGTAAAACCCGGGACATCCGCCAGATGGTCATTTACGGATATTCCCGTCTCGTCGGTTACAACCAGAACCTGGAACTGGTGCCGGATGTTCTGGAGAGGTTCGAAGTCGAGGACAGCAAGATATTCACCTTCCACCTGCGCCCGGGTCACAAGTGGTCCGACGGCCACCCTTTTACGACTGAAGACTTCCGCTACTTCTGGGAGGACGTCGCCAACAACGAGGACCTGTCTCCTTTCGGCCCCAGCACTTCCCTGCTGGTGGACGATCAGCCGCCGAAAGTCGAGATCATCGATGAACACACCATCCGATACTCCTGGTCCAACCCCAACCCCTTCTTCCTGACCGCCCTGGCCGGTGCGCGACCGCTGTTCATTTACGAACCCGCCCACTACATGAAGCAGTTCCATGCGAACTATCTGACCGAGGAGCAACTCAAAACCAAGGTCAAGAAAGCCGGGACCCGGAACTGGGCCGGCATGCATGCACGCATGTCCCGCATGTACAAATTGACCAACCCCGACCTGCCGACCTTGCAACCCTGGTACAACACGGTGTTTCCTCCTTCGGATCGCTATGTGTTCGTACGCAACCCATTTTTCCACCGCGTTGATGAACAGGGCAACCAGCTGCCGTACATCGATCGGGCGATCGTCACCATCGTGTCGGTCAGTCTCGTGGCCGCCAAGACCGGAGCCGGTGACGTGGACCTGCAGGCCCGGTACCTGACCTTCGAGGACTATACCTTTCTGAAGGAAGGGGAACAGCGCAATGACTATACGGTGCGTCTTTGGCGGACCGCCAAGGGTTCGCAGATTGCGCTGGCACCCAATTTGAATACCAACGACGAAGTCTGGCGCAGCATGTTGCACGATGTGCGGTTTCGCAGGGCACTGTCCCTGGCCATAAACCGGCAGGAAATAAACCAGGTGATCTATTTCGGATTGGTCAGCGATAGCAACAACACCGTGCTGCCGGACAGTCCCCTGTTCAGGCCGGAGTATCAGACGAACTGGGCCCAGTTCGACCTCGAGCAGGCCAATGCCTTGCTGGATGAAATGGGATTGTCCAAACGCAACTCCAAGGGGCTGCGGTTGCTGCCCAATGGGAAACCGATGGAGATCATCGTCCAGTCGTCGGGTGAAAGCACCGAGGAAACCGATGTCCTGGAACTGATCACCGGCAGTTGGAGGAAGCTGGGTATTGCATTGTTTACCAGACCGTCCCAGCGTGAAGTCTTCAGAAACCGGATCTTCGCGGGCGACTCTGTTATGGCGGTATGGTCGGGCCTTTACAATGGCATTCCTACCGCTGATATGAGCCCTGCGGAACTGGCGCCGACTACTCAGCAGCAGCTGCACTGGTCCAAATGGGGCAAGTTCTACGAATCCGGTGGACAGTCCGGAGAACCCCCAGATCTCGAACCGGTGGTTCGTTTGTCCGAACTGAACGATAATTGGGTACATACAGAATCCCCGGTGGAGCGGGAGAAAATCTGGCACGAAATGCTCGGGATTCACGCCGATCAGGTTTTCACAATCGGTACCGTAAACGGCGTGCCGCAGCCGGTGGTGGTCAACAACAAGTTGCGCAATGTCCCGGAGCAGGGCCTCTACAACTGGGAGCCCGGTTCGTACTTTGGTATCTACCAGCCGGATACGTTCTGGTTCGAAGACTAACAATGATCGACCTATCTGACACCGAGACTGAGACCACCCAGGTATGAAGTACATCATCCACCGTTTCCTGATGATGATCCCGACATTGCTGGTGATCAGCCTGATCTGCTTCGTTATCATCCAGCTGCCGCCGGGCGACTACTTGGAGAGCTACATCGCCGAACTCGAGAGCCAGGGAGAGACCGTCGACTCCAAGAAAGTCGAGTTTTTAAGGCAGGAGTATGGACTCGACAAACCCATGTGGGAGCAGTATATCTATTGGGTCGTCGGCATGGTGCAGGGGGATTTCGGCTACTCATTCGAGTACGATCTGCCAGTCAGTGATGTTGTTGGCGACCGGTTGATTTTGACCATCGTCGTATCCGTGGTAACGATCGTGTTTACCTGGATCATTGCGTTCCCCATCGGCATCTACAGCGCGACGCACCAGTACAGCTGGGGTGATTACGGATTGACCTTTATCGGCTTCATTGGGTTGGCCACGCCGAACTTCCTGCTTGCTCTGGTAATGCTGTATCTGGCTAACGTGTATTTCGGGACCTCAATAGGGGGTCTGATGGAACCGGAATATATCGACCAGCCGTGGAGTTGGGGCAAAGCGATGTCGGTGCTGGAGCATCTGTGGATACCGGTGGTCGTGATCGGAACCTCCGGGACCGCCGGCATGATCCGCCGGCTGCGAGCCAACCTGCTCGATGAACTGCAGAAGCAATATGTCACCACCGGCCGCGCCAAGGGCCTGCCGCCTGGAAAACTGCTGCGCAAGTATCCCCTGCGCATGGCGCTCAATTTCTTTATTGCGGATATCGGTGCCATTCTGCCCAGCATTATTTCGGGGGCGGAGGTCGTGGGCGTGGTCTTGTCCCTGCCGACCACCGGGCCCATGATGCTGAGCGCTCTACAGAGTCAGGATATGTATCTTGCAGGATCCTTCCTGATGTTCCTGTCGACCTTGACGGTGGTCGGGGTACTGGTGTCGGATATCGCGCTGGCCATGCTCGATCCCAGGATACGGCTGCAGGGAGGTGTGACGCGATGAGTACGCCAAACAGAACGGTAGAGCATTACGTATCGGAAAAGCCGTTCGATCCGTTCTCCATCGAGGCACTGACCCCGGAGCAGGAAAAGTACTACCTCGCCTCGCAATGGCAGTTGATGTGGCTCAAGCTGAAGCGGCATAAAATTGCCATGATTTCGGCGGCAATCCTGCTTTTTTCGTATGTGACCTGCATATTCACGGAATTCATCTCCCCCTACAACTTGAATACGCGAAATACCCAGCGTATTTTCGCCCCACCGCAGTCCGTACATTGGTTCCACGAGGGTGAGTTCAAGGGCCCGTTCGTCTACGGCTTTAAGTTCGAGATGAACATGACCAATCTGAAGCGGGAATACAAAGTTGACAGAGGTAGCGTGTATCCACTGCGCTTTCTGTGTTCCGGCGATCCCTACATGTTCTGGGATCTCTTTGAATCGACGTTTCACCTTGTGTGTCCCGCCAAGGACGGTTATTTCTTCTGGTTGGGGACAGACCGGCTGGGCCGGGACATGTTGTCGCGCATCATCCATGGTGCACGCATTTCCTTAACCATAGGATTGATCGGGATTGTGATCAGCATGACGCTCGGCATCGTCATCGGCGGCATCGCCGGATACTACGGCGGACCGATAGACAATGTCATCCAGCGTATCATCGAGATTTTCAGGTCGTTTCCGGAGTTGCCGCTGTGGATGAGCCTGTCGGCGGTACTGCCGGTAAACTGGAGCCCGATTCTGGTGTTTTTCGGCATCACGGTCATCCTGGCCTTTTTGGACTGGACCAGCCTGGCACGGGCCGTGAGGTCCCGGCTGCTGGCGCTGAGAGAGGAAGACTACTGCACCGCGGCACAGTTTATGGGTGCACGGCCGCGCCGTATCATCGGTCGGCATCTGCTGCCGGGCTTCATGAGCCACTTGATCGCGTCGGCAACGTTGTCGATTCCGTCCATGATTCTGGGTGAAACTGCGCTGAGCTTCCTGGGCCTGGGTCTGCGTCCCCCGATTACGAGCTGGGGTGTCCTGTTGAACGAGGCGCAGAACATCAACGTTGTTGCCCTGTATCCCTGGTTGATGCTGCCGGTGGTGCCGGTGATCGTCGTCATCCTGGCGTTTAACTTCTTCGGTGACGGCCTGCGCGACGCTGCTGATCCGTATAAATAACGGATAGTCTCCGATCCATGGTGGGTGGGCTACCGCATACGCCCTGCTTGCAGGTGGCGCGGCCTGTCGACTACCATCCGGTCCGATCATGACCACGTCTAATGATTTTCTCCAGCAGCCTGGAACGGCGTCTACTTTGGGGTATGAGTTCCTGGGCGCACCCGTGCGGTCATTTAATGTCGAGATCACCAATCGCTGCACGCTCGGCTGCCCCGAGTGCAGCCGCACCGGCAATCCGTGGGTCCGTGAAAACCTGACCCAGCTGCCGGTCGATCTAATCGAGCGGATCTTTCCGGTGTCCGGGCGGCGCGCTTTCGAGGGACTGAAGATCAATCTGTGCGGTACTTATGGTGACTGCATTTATCACACCCGTTTCCATGAGGTGATTGCCCATTTCAAGGCCGCGGGATTGAGCGTCATGATTGAGACCAACGGCAGCCACCGCACCATGCAATGGTGGGAGAAGACGTGCGCACTCCTGGACGAGAGGGATGCCATAACCTTTTCCGTCGACGGGCTCGAGGATACCAATCACATCTACCGCGTCAATTCGCGCTGGAGCGACATCGAGGCGGCGATGGCCTACTGTGCGCCGCGGACGTTCGTGTCCTGGAAGTTCATCGTCTTCCGGCACAATGAACACCAGATCGAAGAAGCGCGTAGGTTGGCCGAGCGACTGGGAGTGCGTGACATCACGTTTAAAAAGAGCGCGCGTTTCCGCGAGGACGACCCCCTTGCGCCCGCAAGCGGCAACTACATAGGGGTGGTCAATCTCAATCGCCGCGCCGTCCGCCGCGTCCGCTCTGCGGACATACCGGCGCCCGAACTCGACAGCCAGCTTTCCATCCGGCCCAATTGCCTTTCCGGCAAAGGCCTCGCTATCACCGCATTGGGTTATCTCTATCCCTGCACGAACTGTGAGTCTTCGGACACCGGCACATGGTTCTACCGCAACCGGCAACACTTCAGTCTGCGCAAACATTCGATTAGGCACATCCTGGTATCGAAAAAATGGCGAGAACTGGAGCGTCTGTGGCGGCGCGCATCTACCGCGCCCGGCACCTGTGCGCACACCTGCGGTGTGCATGAGGACTTCCGACTTAACTACGATGAGGCGGCAAGAGATGACCGGCCCAACAAGCCCGATGACGTCGTGCGCATTGCTATCGACGGCCAATCCTGACCTTCCGGGCCCGCAATGCGGGGGCGATTTTTTTTTATACAGATGTCACTGTATACTGCCAGCCGCAGGGAAAACTATTAGTTTAGAGGAGGTTCAATGTTCCACTTAACCATTGCCCAGCCAGCATCGGTGCCAAAAGGTCTTGTTCAGTGGCTGCTGGTGTTGACGCTGGCGGGTCCCCTGACCGCCGTACAGGCCGAACCCATTTCCGGTGTGGTACCACTGTCGCCGCAGCCCTCTACTGACGCGATAAAACCGGGACTCGCCGTGGAATACCTCAATCAGAAGTTCTACACGTTGGCTGAGATTTATCAGGCCAACAAGGCCCCGGTGCCGGGTGAGCCGATTGCCATGCTCAACCAGCTCACTGAAACGGATCCGGTTACCAAGGAAGACAAGATCATCAACGTGTTGACCTCGGATCGAAGCATGATGGTCGGTGCGTTCATCCGCGGCATGATCCATTTTCAGGAGTCTGGAAACTGGATCCTTCACTTGGTTTCCAACGATGGCGTCCGGTTCTGGGTAGGTGGCGTCCAGATCTGGGAAGACCCCGAAATCCACTTCGACCGTGAATCCGATCCGCTGGAACTGGTCATCCCGGAGCCGGGCTGGTACGAGTTCAAGCTCGACTACTACCAGAAGAAAGGTTCCCATGCCCTGCAGCTCAAGTGGACGCCGCCCGGAGGTGTAACTACAGTGGTTCCCGCCGAGGCGTTGGCGCACCTGCAGTAAGCGGGCCGTCCGGGCGATCTGGCGCGACAGGAAGTTGGAATGAACGCACCGGGCGGGGCGGACGCCGAAGAGGGAACGAATCCAGATCTGAATCCGCGTCTGGTGGACCCTGTCGGGCCGCAGGACAAGGATGAGTTCTATCACGATATCCTGGATGGCCTGTCGGTGTTCATGGACAGCACCTACATACTCGACATCCTCCATGCCGTCAGGGAGTACCCCATCCTGCGACTGGGGCATTCGCTCAATCTTGGACAGGTTACCTGCAAGAAATGGTTGCTCGACACCCTGGCCGATACCGGAACAACGGATCTCGGTACGATTTATATCCTGGGTGGCTGGTACGGGGTGCTGGGGGCCATGTTTCTGCACGACCCGCGTTTCACCATCGAAAAGGTAGTATCCGTGGATATCGAGCCGCAGTGCAGGCCGGTCGCGGAGGCATTGAATCGCACCAATGCCGAAAACGGCAGATTCGAGAGCCTGACCGCCGATATATATGAACTGGATTACCGCAGGCTGCTGGCCGGGACCTCGGCGGACGACTCCCGGCCTGATTTGTTGATCAATACAAGCTGTGAGCACCTTGCGGAATTTGATCACTGGTTCAATCGAATCCCGCCGGGAACCCTCATGATCGTCCAATCCAATGACTACTTTAGCTGCGAGGAACACCACAACTGCGCTCCCGATCTGGGGTCGTTCAAGCGCCAGGTACCGCTGTCGGAACCAATTTACGACGGACAGATCAAGCTCAAGAAATACACCCGATTCATGTTGATCGGCCGCAGATAGAACCCACCGATATAGATCTCAGCGTATACTGCCGTCAATGAAATTTTCCATCATCATTCCAACCTGCAATCGCCCCGGTGATCTAGCTGCCTGCCTGGGCAGTATCGAGGCTCAGCGTGGCGGGCATGCTTTGGAAACCCTGGTCATAGACGATGCAGGCACGGCAGACCTGACTCACCTTTCTCACCGGATCGACGTCTGCATCAGGAATCCGATCAACCTGGGGCCGTCGTATTCGAGGAACGTTGCCGCGTTGAAGAGTACAGGGGACGTGCTGCTCTTCCTGGACGACGATACCGAATTGCTGCCGGACAGCGTCGATGAGCTGGCGAAGATCCTTGCAGCCAATCCCGACATTGGGGCAATTGGCGGATGCGGTCCGGCGGACGCCTCGGGCAAGGACGTGGAGTTCATATCCGGCAAGATATGTGGTGAGTTCAGGCACGAAAAATACGTCTACTATCCCCCATCGGACAGGGAGTCCGCACTGCGCGTGGTTGGGCCCAACAAGCGCGGCAAATGCTTCTGCTACCCGCCGGAGGATGAAGGCCGTAACGCGATTTATGATTGCGATCATGTCGAAAGCGCGTTTCTCGCCATACCCAGGAAAATCTTCGAAGAGGCCGGCGGGTATGATCCCTACTGGTTCTACATGTGCGAGGACCGTGATCTGTGCCTGGAAATCAGGTCTCATGGCTATCGCGTCGTAGCCGCCTGGGCGCCGCGGGCAATTCATCACAACCACACCTCCTATGTTGCGAAGGACGACGACGGGCGGAGAAGGGAGCGCAATGAGCGTGTCCTGGAAGTTGTTGTCAAGCGACGGGGCGCCGGCGCGGCGCTGAAGTGGATGTCCGGCCACGCAACGCATGTAATGGAGCGTGAGAACCTTCCCGGACTGCTCGATGTATTGAGAACCACCCCGGAACTCAGGAAAAGGCATGGCGTCAACTTTCTCGACCAGAAAGAACTCGACCGGTACTTCAAGCAAAAAACGGCTGATAATCTCGCGGCGATGCACCCGTTTCCGGTGCCCTCGAGGCCCGCAACGCCGTCGAGCCTGGTGCTGTTCATCAACAACCGGTGCAATATGGCTTGTGACCACTGCTTCATACCGGATCTCAATACCAGGACGCCGGAGATGAGCACGGAAGAGATCAGGCGTATCGTCGATTCTCTAAACCAGCCCGTCGATGTGACGATAACCGGCGGTGAGGCGCTTCTTACCCGGGATCTCGAAGCAATCCTGGATTACCTGATGTCGAATCATCACGTGCGTTATCTTGGCCTGTTGACCAACGGCTCCATGCCGCGGCGGCTTGCCGAGATAAGTGAATCCCTGCTCTGCCGGCACCCTCGAAAAAAGCTGAAGATCCAGATATCACTGGACGGCCCGGAAGAAACGCACGATGAGATCCGGAAGATGCGACGCGGTTATGAAAAAGCAATGAAGAGTTTCGAGCGCCTTGCGGAAATCAGGAAGAGTCACCGCAATCTTAAGTTTACCGCCGCCATCACTCTGATGCGGGAGAACCTTGACGCGGTCGAGACGCTCATCGATGAACTGGAGCGGATCGGCGTGCCGAGCAAGATGTCCATGGTGCGGGGAAATTCCTTCAGTACGTTCGGCGTCCCGGCAAGCATACTCAAAGAGGAGTACGAACCCCAAAAACCCTACCTTGGCAATGATATCGAAACCGTTAACCGGTTCCTTGATCGTATTGAGACCAGGCACCCGAACTATTTTCGCGGATATCAGCGCGTGAAACTGCAGCTCATGCTGGATACGCTCAAGACCCGTAAACGGAATTTCCCGTGCCGCGCCGGATTCGATGATGCGGTGATCTACGCGGACGGGTACGTGGCGGTATGCGAGCAGGTCAAGCCGTTCGGTCATTTGAGGGACTGGAACTGGGATCTGGCGGAGGCATGGAATTCGATAGAAGCCTGGGAACACCGTGCATTGACCAGCAGCTGCGCCTGTATCAACGGGTGTAATATATCGACCCATCTGGATCTGTTGGATCAGGACCGGGTCTCAAAAATCGCAAGTTGATCCGTGCCAATCGAGTTGAGCCAGAAAACGATTCCTGTTGTTAGATACCCGTGCAAGTAAAATCAGACGACCCTGCCGAAAAACCTGGTGAATCGGGCGCAATTCCAACTGGTGACCGCTGGGTGGATCCGGGACAGGAGCTGCGGTATTCCGAGGATACCCAGGACCAGGCTTACCGAAGCGGTGCGTACGACGTCATCGAGACCCTGGAATTCTCGGCGCGGATCGCGGTCCAGGCAGGTTACGTTGTTCACAGACAGGCCAGATCGGTGCTGGACGTGGGGTGTGGCACGGGAGAACTGCTCAAGTACCTCGGCCCCAATATCCACTACGTCGGGATGGATATTTCACCAACCGCGATCGAGGCGGCAAAAAAAAGATATGCCGGACGACCGAACACGGATTTCGATGCCGCTAATTTTCGGGAATGGCAAAGCCCACGGGATACCTACGACTGCATCGTATGGGGTGGAATCGGACGGACCTGGACCCGCGGCGGTCGCAAAGGTGACAAGCGGGATTGGCTCGAGATACTGCTTTCGCTCAACAAGTATCTGGCGGCGAACGGCGTCATGGTGATCGAGGCCACCAAAGATCACTTGCCTAAATTGTCGAAACTTATCGAAAATTATTACGCCGTGATTGCAGGCTGCGACGTTGACTGCCTTGTCAACGACCATCGCGCCGTTCGCTCTACGCGGGTGATAGAACCCCGATCGTTAAAACACCAATTGGGTGGCAGTGATGGCTGAACGAGAATTCCTGAAAAAGCTCGATATCCGATGCGATATCCAAAAAATACGGACCGTGATGGAAGACGTATACGAGTTGTTCGGTGACGACAACGTGATCCTGGTCAACTCCCATGCGAAGAGTAAAATTCCGCTGAAAGATTTTTCCGGGTGGTTACCGGATGATATCAACGAAGATGATTTCACGACGATCAACAAGGAATTCAGGGACACCGTGTTCGAAGAATTTCTTCATCAACTGCCGTTTCCCTACCGCCGGGCCAGGCTGATGCGTCTTGGCAAGAAGACGTGCCTGACCATACACAACGACACGTGCCTGCGATATCACCTCGCGATAAAAACCAATCCGGCGTGTTTTCTGGTGCAAATGGACGGTCGACTGGGCACGTTTCACCATGTTCCCGCCGATGGTTATCTTTACGAAATGGATGGAACCCAGAACCACACCGCCATCAACGCCAGCAAGGAGGAGCGTATCCATCTGGTCATCAGTTCGACGAAGTTCGACCATCTGGAGGAACGGCGTCCAGAGGAGTTTTATTCACCGGAGATGACCCGCCTGAACCCCTGATCGATTCTCCTACATAAAATATCGAACATCCGATGACTCTGCTGAAGGCGCGCCCCCGCGCCTATCAAATGGGAGAATCGTCGCCTTGCTTGCTGCCGATTCATCGGCTGGTTGGGGATTCGTTTTACGGCTATGCTGAATACAACAAGAAAAACTTTATTTATGCGATAAGATAAGATTATCATTGGATGGTCGTAAGCCGGGGCATACGAAGTTTTGGGGCGTCTGATCCGCAAATTGACGATACACATTCCGTGTCATCTTAGGAATTGTCTTCCCTTCACGGGCCGGGGGAGGTTTTGTCTCCCGATACGGCTATGAAGGCTACGGATACCAAACATCCGGATTATTATCACAGAGTCGTGGATTGTCAGTGGGCCTGCCCGGCTCACACCGATGTCCCCGAGTATATCCGCCTTATCGCACAGAAGCGGTACACCGACGCTTACCTGATCAATCGAACATCGAACGTATTTCCCGGCATATTGGGTCGAGTTTGCGATCGGCCTTGCGAGCCTGCCTGCCGTCGTGCGCGGATTGATGAGAAGCCGGTTGCAATTTGCCGACTAAAACGGGTCGCCGCGGATCTGCGGGCCGAAATCGGGAACGCACTTCCGAACATTCCGCAGATGAAGAACGGAAAGCGAATCGGATGTGTTGGCGCCGGGTGTGCGTCGCTCACGGTGGCCAATGATCTTCTGCCGCTCGGCTACGAGGTGGTCGTTTTCGAAAAGCTTGATGTCACCGGTGGATTGATGCGAACCAACATCCCGGCATTCCGTCTGCCGGCGGAAATCCTGGATGACGAAATCGGCTGCATTCTCGATATGGGGGTCGATCTCAGAATGGCATCGCCGGTGACCAGCATGGCCAGTTTTCTCAACGAAGGATATGATGCCGTATTCGTGGGGACCGGCGCGCCGCTGGGGCGCGACCTCAAACTCCCCGGCCGCGAAGGAACGAATGAAATATTTATTGGCATCCAGTGGCTCGAATCCGTGGCATTCGGCCATGTAGAGAGTATCGGTAAGCGGGTCCTGATCATCGGTGCCGGCAATACCGCAATGGACTGCTGCCGAACCGCATTGAGGCTGGGGGGACGGGAAGTGAGTGTGATTGCCCGCAAACCGCCAAACATGCTGAAAGCCTCCGACTGGGAACTCGAAGACGCCATCGAGGAACGGGTAGAAATGGTCTATAACCACGCCCCCGAGGAGTTCGTACTGGACAACGGCAGACTGGTCGGCGTTAGGTTCTCGCAGGTGGAGTGGAACGAGGACGAGGACGGCCGTCTGTCGTCCCAGAAACTCGGGGAAATAGTCATCGAGTGCGACTCGGTCATTCTGGCAATTGGTCAGGAGAACGCATTTCCCTTCATCGAGCGTGATATCGGCATCGATTTCAACCGATGGGACATGCCCAGCGTCGACAAGAACACGATGCAGTCCACGCGGGACGGCGTGTTCTTTGGCGGCGACGCCGCATTTGGGCCGCTGAACATAATATGGGCGGTGGAGCATGCGCACCAGGCGGCAATATCCATCCACAACTACTGCAACGGCGTGCCTTTGGACGAACGTCCGCCGTACACCATCGATATGAGCAGTACCAAGATGGGCCTGCATGAGTGGAGCTACGGCAGCACGTTCGACGGGTCGCCGCGCCGATCCATGTCCAACGTCCCGTTGAGAAGCCGGTTCGACATGATCAATATCGAGGTGGAGTTAGGCTTCGAGCCTGAAAAGGTGAACAAGGAAGTCCAGCGCTGCCTAAATTGCGATATTCAAACCGTATTCACGGCCGAGTCGTGCATCGAGTGCGACGCCTGCATCGACGTCTGCCCCGTAGAGTGTCTGACCATTACTTCAAACGGGGGCGAAGACGATCTTCGGCGGCGCCTCAAACGGCCGGCGATGAACGAGGATCAGGCAATTTATGTCTCGGCGGCGCTGCCTCAGACCGGCAAGGTCATGGTCAAGGATGAAGATGTATGCATCCACTGTGGCCTCTGCGCCGAGCGCTGTCCGACCGGTGCATGGGACATGCAGAAATCTACCCTTCGAATTCCTTACGCCGCTGGCGAATCATGCGAAACAACAATAAAAATCGCGTAAACGAGTTTGTCATCAAGTTGGCCAACGTCAACGGCACGGGCTCCGCCAGTGCAAATACGCTTCTGATGAAATCCATTTTTCAGATGGGGGTCCCGGTGGTCGGAAAGAATTTCTTTCCATCGAACATACAGGGGTTACCTACCTGGTATGAAATCAGGGTCACCCGTGGCGCACACAAGGCACGGTCGGGGCGTGTCGACATCATGGTGGCGATGAATGCCCAGACCTACAAGCAGGACGTCCGGGAAGTCAGCCCGGGCGGTTTCCTGCTCTATGACTCGAGCTGGCCCCGCGAAGAAATGATGGCGAGAGACGACATCAGTGTTGTCGGAGTCCCGCTGTCCAAGCTATGCAACGATGCGTTCGACGATCCGCGTGTTCGAATTTTGATGAAGAACATCACCTACGTCGGGGCACTGGCGGCGCTGCTTGCGCTGGACCTCGAAGTGATTCGGGCTCGTCTTTCGAAGACTTATGCAAAAAAGGCGACCATGCTGGAAAATAACCTGACCGCCCTCGACCTCGGCTTCGACTTCGCATCACTGCATTTCAAGTGTCCGCTGCCTGTGCACGTGGAAGCCATGGATAAAACGTCACAGCACATGATGATAGACGGCAATACCGCCGCCGGTCTGGGTTGTGTCTATGCGGGTGCCACGGTGGCAGCATGGTATCCGATCACACCGTCAACCTCATTGATGGACGCTTTCAACCGCTTTTGCGAGCGATTTCGGAGGGACCCCGACACCGGGGCGCGCCGATTCTGTGTAGTGCAGGCAGAAGACGAACTGGCCGCGATGGGAATGGTGCTTGGTGCAAGTTGGGCCGGCGCCCGCGCGTTCACGGCGACTAGCGGACCGGGTGTCTCACTGATGGCCGAATTTCTAGGATTCGCATACTACGCCGAGATCCCCGCGGTTTTGTTCAATGTGCAGAGGGCAGGTCCTTCGACCGGATTGCCGACGAGAACCCAACAGTCCGACCTTCTCGCATGCGCTTACGCATCCCACGGGGATACCCGCCAGATTCTACTGTTTCCCAGCGACCCAGAAGAATGTTTCTACTTCGCTGTACAGGCATTCGATCTAGCCGACCGGCTGCAAACACCGGTCATCGTGATGTCGGACCTGGACATCGGTATGAACGACTGGATGTGCCCGCGCCTAGAATGGGATGCATCTTATGAACCGGATCGCGGCAAGGTGCTTTCCGAGGAGGAGATCGACCGCCTTGGCGATTTTTTTCGTTATGAAGACAAGGACGGAGACGGGATCTGTTATCGCACCTATCCCGGAGTGCATCGGAGCGGCGCCTATTTCACGCGCGGATCCGGCCACAATCGCAGTGGTGGATATACCGAGGACCCGGCTGAATACAAGGAAGTTCTCGATCGCCTGATTCGAAAATGGGAGGGAGCCTCCGCTCTGGTGCCACAGCCGGTAGTCATCAGAAAAAAGGACGCCCGCACTGGGATAATTGCCATCGGCAGCAGCGACGGCGCCGTTCGCGAAGTGCTGCCACGGCTCAATGAACCGGTTGATTACATGCGTCTGCGGGCGTTTCCCGCTAACGGAAAGGTAAAGAAGTTCATCGACTCTCATGAACGGGTGTTCGTGGTCGAACAGAATCGCGACGCCCAGCTTTGCACATTGCTCAAGGCGGAGCTGGATATTCAGAGCCGCAAACTGATCCCGGTCCTGCACTATGACGGCTTCCCTATCAGCAGTGGCCACATAGAAAGGATCCTGCTAGATGCCATGAGCGAGGAGTCGGTTGCATGAGTTACCTGTCAAAACCCAAGGTCAAATACCCTGGAATCAAGAAGAACAAACTCGGTCTGACGGTGCGTGATTACGAAGGCGGGATGTCAACGTTGTGTGCCGGGTGTGGCCACGATTCGATCACCGCGGCGCTGGTTCGAGCTTTTTTCGAACTCAACCTGCCGCCGCACAAGACGGCCAAGATCAGCGGAATCGGCTGCTCTTCGAAAACCACCGCTTACTTCCTGAGTGCCTCTCACGGCATTAACGCGGTCCACGGCCGCATGCCCGCTCTGGCAACAGGCGCCAACGCAGCCAACCGGGATCTCAATATCATTGGGGTCTCCGGCGACGGGGATTCACTGTCCATTGGCTTGGGCCAATTCGCCCATGCCATCCGACGTAATCTGAATATGCTCTACGTTGTGGAGAACAACGGCGTCTATGGACTCACCAAGGGACAGTTTTCCGCTTCGGCGGATATTGGAAGCACAGCCAGACGCGGGGAAATCAACGAGTACCCGCCATTGGACCCGGTGCTGCTGGCGCTCAGCCTCGGCGGCACCTTCGTGGCGCGCAGTTTTTCCGGTGACAAGGCGCAATTGGTGCCATTGATCAAGGCCGGGCTCTCGTACCGCGGTTTTGCCTTGATCGATGTCATTTCCCCTTGCGTCACTTTCAACGACCATGATGGCTCCACGCGGAGCTATGCGTATACGAGAAACCATTTCGAGGAAGTGATACACGCAGATTTTCTACCGCAGGCGTCGGAGATAATCGTTGCGTACGACGATGTCACCCCGGTGACGCTGCACGACGGCAGCCAGGTGGTGCTGCGCAAGACATCTCCCAACTACAGCATGAAGACCAGGAATGCGGCGTGGTCCTACATCCAGCAACACCACAGAAGAGGAGAGATCGTCACCGGGCTTTTGTATGTGGATGAAGCCGGGGCCGATCTCCACAGTCACAACGACAGCATCGATCAACCGCTATATACATTGCCCTATGAGAAGCTGTGCCCTGGGCAGGAGGCCTTGGATGAGTTGTTCGAGGCGCATCGCTGAGGAATTAAGGGGACACAATACTTAATTCTAGAATTAAGTATTGTGTCCCCTTAATTCCCGGTTGAAGATCTCGGCGGCCGAGCGCCAGCGGACGATCGGGTGGCGGGTGGTGTAGTCCAGAAGTTTTTCGATGAATTGCCACGCATCCTCGTCGTGGCGCAGATGATGGGTCAGCAGGCCCGTCGGCTCGTTCGGATCGACCTCACCGGCGCGCCGTGCAGCGAGGTGGTCTACGAGTAGCTGAATAGCTCGGTCAGTGCCCACAAAGCGGTCTCCGGCCTTCCAATCGACGATATCAACGTGGGTATTGCACCGTATCAACTTGTGCTCCAGCATGGTTTTTCGCGCCAGATATGTCGATATTCCGGTAAAGCCGATGTCGTACAAGCCGGCCGTCAGTGTATCGCTGATGCGATTCCACGGAGGCACCATTACCTTAACGAAACGATCACCGAACAGTTGCTGCATATGGCGAAAACCATTACGAAGCTCCGCGGTGACCGTTTGTATGGGGCGGTCGTCGCCAAGTTCATTCTTTTTCCGTTCGGGTGAGGCATGGTTCGAATGGGCGTATCCATGCTGCAGTACAGCGCATTCAGAGTGTTCCCTGATACGGGTGCCGAGTGCGGGTGTCGCGAGCGCGGGCGAAACGGCGATTGCGACCGGAGCAGCATGGCTCTCACTCAAATGGAACAGCCGCTCCAGCGCCTCGACCGGCTGCTCGGCATCATCGTCTCGCCACCAAAGCGTTGCGGTCGTGTTGAGTTGATCCCACGCGTCGAGCTCGCGCCTTAGTTTGTCCCAGTACTGTGTTCCAGCCTGCATCATTTCCCACCATGATAGGCGTTACCAAAACGCGCTCGTTATTCAGAAAAAACCATATACCTTGACATTTGCAACGCTGCAACAAGAATTCATAGCCGCCTGGTGAGAATAGAAGGCCAGCCTGTGTAATGCACCGGAATTACGAGTGGTCGACCCGATTTTTCCACACATCCAGAAGGAACTGCGCGGACCCGTCAGCCCCGTCCAGATCCAGATCAAGTGGTTCTGGACCGGACCGCAATGCGCATCTGTCGACGGCGCTGGCCAGCGCGGCCGGCGTGAGTTCGCGCTCCGTCAACACTTCCGCCAAACCGTGTTTGGCCAGCTTCGCGGCACGCAGCGGTTGTTCCGTCTCAGCTTCGCCCTCGAAAGGGACCACTATCGAGCGTGCGCGTGACTGGATCAGGTCAACCATTGTGTTGTATCCGCACTGGGATACGGAAACCCTGCAATTTTCTAACAAAGTCGAAAAATCATCCCGGTTGCGCTCCACACGTATGCTGCCCGTTGCCTTTGCCTTGAGAGCATAAAATACACTGTCCGGGATATTCGGGCCAGCCAGTATCCGCCATCCGACGTTATTGAGCCTGCTAATAGCGTGGGCCTCGATCGCGGTTGCGATCAGCGTCGCGCTGACGGCGCCGCCCCCGCCTGAAACCAGTATCTCCTCACGGCCAATCATCGATCGATGCGACGCCCGGGGCGGCGCGACATAGCCGGTATAGCGCAGTCGTCCGGCGACTCGATCCACAGCCGGAAACGACTCCTCGAATCGAACGAATTTCGGGTCACCGTGGACCATGACGTGATCGAAGCGGGTGCACAACAGATGCACAGTTTCCGCGACCCTCGAAGGTGCCCTCGCCTGAACTATATCGCGTACCGAGCAGACCACCAGAGGTCTCGGGTTCGTGACATGTATTGCATCCAGGAGAGGGATGAGCTCGAACCTGAGTTTCCTCCGCCCGAAGGGAAAGGATTCAACAACCACGATATCCGGCTCGAGACTGCAGTACCGTTCCAACAGGATGCGGCAACGCTCTTCCTTCCACGCTGAATCGATTTCCTTACCGGATTCATCCACCAGCTCTCCGAACGATTGATCCTTGGCGCGGAGCGTCGGAAGCCGGATCGTGGGTATGCCCTGCAGCATACCAGGCATGTGTACGCCGCCGCTGATAATATGTACATCCAGGTTCTGCTTTATCATTGCGTCGGCCAGTAAGGCCGCTCTTTTTACGTGACCGGTGCCCAGCAGGTGTTGTACATATAACATTACCCGGGGCTGTCCACGAAGATTGCGCTGGATACTCATCGGATGAAATATAGTGGCAAGTGCGTGCTCAAGGTCCTGTATGGTTACGGGGAATGCGAGTGCTGTGCAACTATAATATGGTTGTATCTATACATTAACCTTGACGGGTTGGATTCAAATATTCAAATTCCTGCCATTGATAAAGATCAATCCGAATCGCCCGGCTAGCGCCAACCGCCGCCAGGTACTACCGGACAGGGTTCGTCGCGCCATCGAGCGCCAGCAGGCCCGAAGCGAACTGATAATCGGCTGGATTCAGCTCGGTGTTGTCGCCACGTTCTGGATTCTGTACACCATCGCGCCCAAAACCTTCGCTGAAGACGCCGGATTCGAACCCGTCCCGTGGGTGCTTGCCTGCTATTTTGCATTTACGGTAACCAGACTATCGATCGCTCATAAACGGAACCTTTCCGACTGGTTCCTGTATGTGTCAGTGGTGATCGACATGCTGCTGCTCATGGTGCTTATCTGGAGTTTTCATCTGCAGTACCAGCAACCGCCTTCGTTCTACCTGAAAGTGCCGACGTTGCTGTATGTTTTCATTTTCATCGCTTTGCGGGCGCTGCGCTTCGAGGCCCGTTTCGTCATCGCCGCGGGCCTGACCGCTGCGATCGGCTGGCTGGTCATGGTCTGGTATGTTATTTCCAACGACTCCATGGAGGTAACCAGGGACTATGTGCGGTATATGACGTCTAATAGTGTTCTGCTCGGTGCGGAATTCGACAAAATCATTACGATACTCATGGTTACGATGATCCTCGCGGTCGCGCTGTTTCGTGCCCGCAATCTGCTGATCGAATCCGTCGTCGGCAGCACGACCGCGAGAGACCTGTCTCGATTCGTTCCTTCGGAAGTCGCGAGACAAGTGCAGTCCGCGGCGGACGAGATTACCGCCGGCCAGGGTGAACTCAAACCCACAACCATACTCTTTACCGATCTGGAAGGATTCACCAGTCTGAGTGAAAAACTGACGCCGACGGATCTGATCAACACGCTCAATGACTACTTTAGTGCGGTCGTCGCACCGATTGAGCGTTTTGGCGGTACCGTCACGCAGTTCCAGGGCGACGCAATTCTAGCCAGTTTCAATCAGCCCGCAACCGATGAAGATCATGCGGCGAATGCGGTTCGCGCCGCCGTGGAGATCCAGAAGATACTCGACGATCGGACGTTCGGCGAGGGGTTGCGGCTTCGCTGCCGGATCGGAATCAACACCGGAATCGTCGTCGGCGGACTGGTTGGCACCAAGGATCGCCTGGGCTATACGGTGCACGGGGATGACGTAAATCTTGCTGCTCGACTCGAGCAGCTCAACAAGGACTACGGAACGACCATACTGCTGTCGGAGAGTACACGGGACATGGCTGGCGCAGAGAACTTTCCGTTCCGCAGAATCGGTGAAGTCCAGGTGCGGGGCAGGCAAAGTGCCACCACCGTGTACACCATAGATTCAGAGGATTAACCTGCAAATGCAGGCTTACGGATTTCTCGCGAATTTGACATCAAGTTTCAGTCCAAACAGATTAAATTCGTACTATTCTTGATACATTGAGAAAACGTTTCTGGGGGATTCATGACACTTGAGCAAACACGAAATGCCCTGATGGGAATCCTTGCCGTGGCGCTGGTTTTGCTTTCCACCGCGTCGATGTCCGTCGAGGCGGCCGCAAGAGTGTTCATCGCCATCGGAACGGGCGGCCCGACCGGCGTTTATTTCGTGGTCGGCAATTCAATATGCCGAATGGTGCACAAGCAGGCCGCCGAAGGACGCAGGCAGGGCAGAAAGCACGGGATCAGGTGTGCGGCGCCGTCCACGGGCGGATCGACATACAACATCCGGAACATCAAGCAGGGCGAGCTGGACTTCGGGGTCACCCAGTCCGATTGGCAGTTCCACGCTTTCAACGGCACCAGCAAATTCGAAGGAAATCGTTTCGAAAATCTTCGCGCCGTATTCTCCATACACCCGGAACCGTTCCACATTCTCGTGGGCAGGGATTCGGGCATCAACAGCTGGGCTGACCTGCGGGGCAAGCGTGTGAATGTCGGCAACCCGGGCTCCGGGCAGCGGGGAACGATGGAGGTCCTGATGGCCGCGCACGGTACGACAGTCAACGATTTCAAGGTTGCTACCGAGTTGACGTCGATCGAACAGTCCAAGGCACTATGTGACGGCAAGATCGACGCTTACGGATACACGGTCGGAGTGCCGAACGCCGGTGTATCCGTGGCCACCGACGGCTGCGGCGCCAGGATCATTAATTTGAACAGCGGCGTGGAACGAAAGCTGGTCGCCGATAGCCCATTCTACGCATTTGCAAACATACCCAAAGGTACGTACAAATCTTCGGTCTCGGAAGTGACCACTTTCGGCGTCATGGCCACACTGGTGACCAGTGCAGATCAACCGGATGACGTCGTTTACGAGCTCGTGCGCTCGGTATTCGAGAACCTGGAAGACTTCAGGAAACTGCATCCCGCCTTCGCTCAGTTAGAGCCGGGGAAAATGATAAAAGACGGCCTATCTGCGCCGCTACATCCGGGCGCGGAGAAGTATTACAGGGAAAAGGGCTGGATGTAGGCGTGGGACGGAGTTCGTCCTCGCGCCGATTCTTCGCGGCGAGGCGTCGCTCCTACAATGTTGGTGCGATCATCGAGCCTCCTGTAGGAGGCACGCGTCGCGCCTCAGCTCACTGCGACCATCCCCGCTCTCGATAGTACTTCCGAGCACCGGGGTGCAGCGGCGCAGTCAAACCCCTGGAGTGCATGTGTTCGGGGGTCAGTGCACTGAAGGCGGGATGCGACCTTCTCAAACGATCCAGGTTCTCGAATACCAATTTCACGATCGTGTAGGCCGTATTCTCATCAAGATCTTCGCTGGCGATTACCGTTTCAAGCAGACCAAATGTAGATACCGCCATGTCATTAGAGCTGTACAGGCCCGCCGGGATGGACATCGCTGAGAAAAACGGGCTGTCGCTGGTCAGCTTGTCGACGCCATTCCCTGATATCTCCACGAGAGATGCGCCACACAGATTGACCATGTGTCTGGTGTCGGCGTCTGGGTGTACGTTGAAACGGACCAGCGCGTCTACCGTGCCGAAGCACAGGGCCAGCATGTCCTGAGACTGGGTTGCTGGTAATTCCTCCAACAGTTTGAAGTCTTTGCGCTTCCAACCGTTGACCCGCATAAGATCGTCCATGATGGCCCGTTGTGTCGACCCGGGGTTGCCGATATTAAGTTTTTTACCCCTGACATCGGCGATTGAATGCAGTCGTTCATCCCCTCGCGCGATCACGGTGAGCGGGATCCCATACAGCGAGAACAAGCTGCGGATATTTCCCAGATCAATATCGAAAAACTCGAACTGTCCGCGTCGGTTGACGGCGTCGTATTGCACGGCGGAATCGATCACGCCCAGGTCGAGCGCGCCGTTCTGGACGTTGGTCAGTGTATGGATCTGATCCGAGCTGTGCAGTCCCTCCCCGGCGGGAAGTACTTCGCAGGTCAGATCGGCCGTCTGGTCCTTGACCAAGCGGCACAGGATGCGGCTCGCATTGTAATTGAATACATTTCTTTGCGCGCTGCCGATCAGTAAATCCACCGCGTGCGCCTGGATCGATGCCAGTGCCAGGGAAACGACCGCCAGGGCGAACACCGCAGGAGTCGTGAAACGCACAATCCCTGTGAGGCCGATGATCGATAGGCGTTGCATGGTGCCCTCCTTCCCGGGTCGCGGGAGTCACAACGATGACCGCAAATGGATACTTCAAGCTGGCAGTATATAGCGATATCATTGAACACTGAAGTATGCTCGTCACCGGCTCACAGTAACGCACTGATCATCTCGAGACGCGCTATGCGACTTGGGTCAGCAGGGGAGTACGAGTGAATCGCGGCGCACGGATTACGGATTATTGTAAAGGGAGAAGGAGCGTAAGCTGGATTATTGGGGCCAAAGAGTCATAAACTACTTCAGAATTAGTGATAACATAGTCGGCTGGTTACCCGATCATCAGCATGTGACGGTCATGAGAGGCGTAAAAATAGTTGCCTCGTGATAATAAAATCGTTAGTAATCAACTATTTAGGAGGATTCAAAATGCGCTTAGTGTCATTTGGTAGAACCTTGGCTCTGTCCGTTGCGGTGGCTTCGGGATTGAGCAGCGTGTCGGGTCCGGCATCAGCCGAAACCCAGTTCATCAGTATAGGCACCGGTGGTGTTACCGGTGTGTATTACCCAACCGGAGGCGCCATTTGCCGTCTGGTCAACAAGAACAGGAAGGATCATGGCATTCGCTGCTCCGCGGAATCCACCGGTGGGTCCATATACAACATCAACACGATCCGCGCAGGTGAGCTCGAGTTCGGCGTAGCCCAGTCAGACTGGCAGTACCATGCTTACAATGGGACATCCAAGTTCGAGGACAAGGGAAAATTCGAAGACTTAAGGGCGGTTTTTTCAGTCCATCCCGAGCCGGTGACCATCATCGCCCATGATGACTCCGGCGTGATGAACATCACCGAACTCAAAGGCAAGCGCCTGAACATCGGCAACCCCGGTTCCGGTACGCGCGGCACTTGGGACGTACTGGAAGAGGCGCTAGGCTGGCAGCGCAGTGACCTCAAACTGGCTGCCGAAATGAAATCGGCCGAAACGGGTCAGGCGGTTTGTGACGGTAAGATCGACGCCTATTTCTGGCTGGTGGGCCACCCGTCCGCGTTGACCCAGGAGTCGCTGGCCACCTGTGCCGCCCATCTGGTCAACGCCACCGGCCCCGAGATCGACAAGCTGGTCGAGGCGAATTCCTACTATCGTACGGCGACCATACCGGCCGGTATGTATAACAACGATAAAGACGTCAACACATTTGGCGTCGGCGCCACATTCGTATCCAGCGCCAACGTGTCGGATGACGTGGTCTATGTCGTGGTCAAGGCGGTTTTTGACAACTTCGATCAGTTCAAGAAGCTCCATCCCGCGTTCGCCAACCTGAAAGAGACGGAAATGATTACCGACTCGCTATCCGCACCTCTGCATCCGGGTGCCGTGAAGTACTACAAAGAACGCGGCTGGATGTAGCAATCCGTCTGTTTAAGGGGCGGCCCGGTTGACCCGTGGCCGCCCCCGTTTTCTCACTCTTTTCAGGTGTCTGCGGCATCTGGCCCGGCGGGCGCATGACGGAGCCGCTTAACCGGGGAGATCAGCAATGGCCAAAGAAGAACTTTCCGCATCTGACATCGATGATCTGGTAGCTCAGGTCGATACCGGGGCGCGCAACCCCATCGGCTGGCAGGGCCGATTGATTCTAATCGTTGCCTTTGTCTGGGCCTGTTTCCAGCTCTTCATCGCGTCCAACCTGCCATTCGATCTTACCGACTGGACGGGAATCAGCTTCGTGGTGACCGACTCCAACGCCCGTCTCGCCCACCTGGCATTTGCATTTTTTCTGGCCGCGCTCGCATTTCCCCTGTTCAAGACCAGCCCAAGAAATACGATACCGTGGTACGACTGGATATTGGGTGCCCTGGGCGTTATCGCCTGCATGTACATCGTGGTATTCCGGAATGAGATCGCAATACGTGCTGGCCTGCCCACCACTGGTGACCTGGTAATTTCCACTATCGGTATGATCATTCTGGGCATTTCTGTCTATCGGTCACTGGGCCTGCCGCTGGTGGTCATCAGCAGCATTTTCGTGATGTACGTATTCTTCGGATCCGCCGAGTGGATGCCGGACGCTATTCGATGGAAAGGGGCGTCCTACGGTAAGGCCATGTGGCACTACTGGATGCAGAACGAGGGCGTGTTCGGCGTGGCGTTAGGTGTGTCAGCGCGCCTGATTTTCCTGTTCGTGCTGTTTGGCGCTATCTTGGAGAAAGCCGGGGCCGGCAACTATTTCATCAAGCTGGCATTCGCGCTGCTGGGTCATTTCAGGGGCGGTCCCGCCAAGGCGGCAGTGGTGGCGTCGGCCATGAGCGGCCTGTACTCCGGGTCCTCTATCGCCAACACCGTAACCACCGGCACCTTCACTATACCGTTGATGAAACGCACCGGATTCTCGGCGGAAAAAGCGGGCGCGGTTGAGGTGGCTTCTTCGACCAATGGCCAACTGACGCCGCCGGTCATGGGAGCCGCGGCGTTTCTCATTGCCGAGTTTACCGGCGTGCCCTATACCGAAATACTTAAACACGCCCTGGTCCCGGCGCTGGTATCCTACATCGCACTGGTTTACATCGTGCACCTCGAGGCGATGAAAATGAACCTCAAGGGCCTGAAAAAGCCGCCGTCAAGCCTGACTCTCATGGGCAAGCTCATTGGATTCCTGACTGGATTTATCCTTATCGCCGTACTTTTCGGAGTGGTGTACTACGGTCTGGGCTGGATAAAGCAGGCCTACCCCGACATGTCTTTCACCGCGGTGGCAACCATCTGCGGCGTGGCCTACCTCATTCTGATATGGATGGCATCGAAGCGCGAGGATCTTCACGTCGACAGCCCCGACGCGCCCATACTGGAGCTGCCCAAGGCCGGCGAAACGGCAATGACGGGCCTGTACTACATCCTTCCGATAGTCATCCTGATCTGGTGCATTCTGCCGACGCCCGATCGCCTGTCACCGGCATTAGCCGCATTTTGGGCAACCATTGCGATGATTATCGTTGCCCTGACCCATCGGCCGTTGAAAGCCATGTTTCGTGGTTCGGGTAACGTCGGCGCCGGTTTCAGGGAGGGCGTCGGTGACTGGGTAGCGGGGATGATATCCGGCTCGCGCAATATGATCGGCATCGGCATCGCAACCGGCGCCGCCGGCATCATTATCGGTACCATATCCCTCACCGGCGCGCATCAGGTCATCGGTGCCTTCGTCGAGGCCATTTCGGGAGGCAGCCTGCTGTTCATGCTCATCCTGGTGGCGATCATGAGTCTGATTTTGGGTATGGGGCTGCCCACCACCGCGAATTACATCGTTGTGTCTTCGCTGATGGCGCCGGTCATCGTGTCACTGGGCGCACAGAGCGGCCTCATCGTGCCGCTGATTGCCGTGCACCTGTTCGTGTTCTATTTCGGCATCCTCGCCGATGATACGCCCCCCGTGGGGCTCGCCGCGTTTGCGGCTGCGGCCATCTCCGGGGGCGATCCAATCAAGACGGGTCTGCAGGGTTTTGCCTACGACATCCGCACCGCGCTGCTGCCTTTCCTGTTCCTGTTCAACACGGAACTGCTGCTGATCGACGTCTCCCCGGCCAAGGCGATCTTTGTGTTCGTGGTGGCGGTAATTGCAATGATGTTGTTTGCGGCCGCAACGCAAAGATATTTCTTCGTTCGTAACCGCATCTGGGAAACGGTTGGGTTGCTGCTGATCGCGTTCACCCTGTTCCGTCCGGGCTTCTGGCTGGACCGTGTTGCACCGCCTTTCGACGACCGGCCGGGCGCGGAAGTGATCGAGCTGGCAGGTGCTCAGCCCGCGGACGACAGCCTCAGGGTAAAAGTCACGGGGTCAGACATCAATAACCCGGATCGGGTAATTTCAACCAGCATCCTGATACCAATGGGCCCGGAAGCGGACGGTGTCGCCAGGCTGGAAGACAACGGCCTGTTCGTTGCCGTGGACGACGGCGTCGCTGCGATGGAGGAACCGCTGCCGGGCTCGCCATTCGAGGGTCTGGGGCGCAAGTTCGATTTCTACGGCGATGACCCGGTTGTCATCGAAACGGTATCCATTCCGAATGATCGTATTGCCAAGGAAGTGTTCTATCTTCCGGCGATGGTATTGCTAGCTTTGATCGTATTTTTGCAGTTCAGGCGCAGGCGTTCCGGGGAACCCGATGCCGGGGCTGCAACGGCGGCGACCTGAGGAGGCTCATCGTGTACAAGAATATTCTTTTGACCGTCGATTTGGAGCATCCCAAAGCCCAGGTAAAATCGGTCCCTGTCGCCGTAGAGCTGTGCCAGCAGCACGACGCGAAACTGCACATAATGACCGTGGTACCGAGTTTCGGCATGAGCATCGTCGCACAACAATTTCCGAAGGACTTCGAGAAGAAAGTGTCCAAAGCCGCACTGGCTCAACTCAAGGATTTCGTCAAGGAAAAGTTTCCCGCCGATATAAAAGCACAGCACATCGTCGGCCACGGAAACATCTATGAGTCCATACTTGATGTTTCCAAACAGATCAATGCCGATCTCATCATCGTTCAGGCAAGGAGACCGGAGCTGCGGAAGTTCCTGCTGGGCCCCAATGCCGCTAGGGTTGTGCGCCATGCCACCTGCAGCGTGCTGGTCGTCCGGTAGCGGGTGAAGGAATCACTCCGGATCCGGACCGGCTGCGACTATTTGAGTTTTGATATGTGTTCGTTGAAGAACCAGTCATAGGCAAACAAAGCCGCGGAGCCGCCGGTATGGATGAATACAATCGTGTCGTCGGCGGACAGCTCGCCCGATCTGATCATCGCGATTAGGCCGGCCATCGCCTTTCCGGCATAGACCGGGTCGAGCAATATGCCTTCAACCTGCGCGCACAGCTGCACCGCCTCCAGCATACCATCCGTGGGGATGCCGTAACCGTCTCCAATGTACTGATCGCGAACCCGGATTTTCGACTCGGCAACGCCGTCTTCGACGTCGATATGCTTTGCCGTCGCCGATGCCAACGGGTGCACCTTGGCGATCTGCGTCTTTTCATCGGCGCTTACACTGATGCCGATTGTTTCGATTGTGGAATTCAGCGCGGTCAATCCGGCGACCAGGCCGGCCTGTGTTCCAGCGCTCCCCGTGGCGGTGATGATTCTGGTCACGGGCAGCCCAAGATTGCTGATCTGGTCGGTCAGTTCGCAGGCGCAGTCGACGTAGCCCAGGGCGCCGATGCGATTGGACCCGCCGCCGGGAATGATATAGGGTTTTCCGCCTGCCTCCGTTACGGAACTGGCGACCTCTTCCATGGCCGTATCCATATCGGTTCCGCTGTCTCGATACCGGATGTCCGCTCCAAAGATGCCGTCCAGCAGCACATTGCCCGATGACTTGTAGGTTTCCACCGCATCGGGGACGCGGTTTTCCAGAAGCACCTTGCAATCCAGATTCATACGTGCGGCTGCCGCCAGGGTCTGCCGCACATGATTGGACTGCACCGCCCCCTGGGTGATCACCGTGTCGGCCCCCTGGCCGAGGGCGTCCGCCATCAGGAATTCGAGCTTGCGTGTCTTGTTGCCCCCGGAAGCTAAACCTGTACAGTCGTCCCGTTTGATGTATATTCTCGGACCGCCAAGCGCTGCGGAAAGTCTTTCCATGGGCTCGAGCGGCGTGGGCAGATGTGCCAGCGAGACACGAGGGAATTTCGAGAGATTCATTGCTGTGATCCTGAGGATGTTGGGCTGTATTTTACTCGAATTGCTATCGGCGCCGAGGGAATGTCGGTAACATTGCATATTGCGCCGGGGCCTTACAACATGATAACTCTGTTTGATACCATTCGCAGGGTTTATGTTATCGCCTCGAGCTCATCTGGATCTGGCAGCGTTGTTACAAATTTGACATCTGACCGAAATACCCGGCTCACGTCAGCCCTTCACCGATCGCATCGACCACACTCGCTACCCTAACCATGTCCGCACGCATAACAGAGATCGAGCGCAACACCAACGAAACACAAATTGCCGTCGAACTAAATGTTGACGGGAATGGCACCTCGTCTATCGACATCGGGATACCTTTCCTGGAGCACATGGTGGACCAGGTTGCGCGCCATGGCATGATCGACATCAGGATTGTGGCTAAAGGGGACTTGGCAATCGACGCGCACCACACCGTCGAAGACGTCGGGATCGCGTTTGGTCAGGCTGTATCAAAAGCCGTCGGCGACAAGCGAGGCATCAATCGTTACGGCCACGCGTATGTGCCGCTCGACGAAGCCTTGAGCCGCGTTGTGCTCGATCTATCCGGCAGACCGGGTCTGGAATACAACGTCGCATACCCGCGCGCCCGCGTGGGCCAGTTCGACGTGGACCTGATCCGAGAGTTTTTTCAGGGATTCGCCAATCATGCATTCGCCACCTTGCATATCGACAATCTGCGCGGGAGAAATGCACACCATATTGCCGAATCGATCTTCAAGGCATTCGGCCGCGCGCTGCGCGCGGCTGTTGCAAGTGATCCTCGCTTGATCGATTCCATACCATCCACAAAGGGGACGCTGTAGTCAGATGGCGCACGTCGCGGTCGCCGATTTCGGTACCGGCAATCTGAGATCGGTTTACAAGGCCATTGAGCGGGTCGCCGACAAACGTACCCGTGTATCGGTAACCGCGAAACGCTCCGAACTCGAGCTTGCCGACCGCGTGGTGTGGCCCGGGCAGGGGGCCATCGGTACGTGCCTCAAGGTGCTCGACTCCCTTGACCTACGGGAAGCTTTCGAAAGGCTGCTCGATAACCGGCCGTTGCTCGGTATCTGCCTCGGTTTGCAGGCTATGTACGAGTACAGTGATGAAGGCGGTGGTGTTGAATGCATCGGCGTGTTGAATGGAAAGGTAAGACACTTCGACGGCGCCGGCGGCGGCGAATTCACGGATCCGGTAACCGGTTTGCGGCTCAAAGTCCCTCACATGGGATGGAACAACGTGACCCAGACCCGGCCCCACCCTCTGTGGCGCGGCATCGAGCAGGGTCAACGGTTTTACTTCGTACATAGCTACTGCGCCCATTCCGGCGATCCGGCTCAAGAATACGCAACAGCAGAGTATGGTGATCGATTTACCGCCGCGGGGGGGGCGAACAATTATTTCGGGGTGCAGTTCCATCCCGAAAAAAGCCAGAACGCCGGTTTGCAGTTGATCAAGAATTTCGTGGAGTGGGACGGTTCGGTGTAAACCGGTGACCCGCAACATAATCAAGCAACTCACCGAGAAGACCTATGCTACTTATACCTGCGATTGATATCAAAGACGGCAAATGCGTGCGACTGCGTCAGGGCGACATGGAAGACACCACCATATTTGACGACGATCCGGTTAATGCGGCGCGGCGGTGGGTCGGGGCGGGCGCCGAACGGCTGCATATCGTGGATCTTGATGGCGCCGTGGCCGGAGAGCCGGTTAACGCGGATCTGGTGCACCGGATCGCCGAGGAGTTCCCGGAGCTGCCCATCCAGCTCGGCGGGGGCATACGGGACGAGGACACGGTGGAGGCATATCTGAATGCGGGCGTTCAGTACGTCATTCTAGGCACCAAAGCCGTAAATGAACCTCATTTCGTCAGCGACCTCTGCGTCGAGTTTCCCAGACACATTATCGTAGGCCTCGATGCAAAGGATGGAAAGATTGCTGTCGACGGTTGGTCGAAGCTGTCCAAACACGACCTGATCGATCTAGCCAAGCAGTTCGAAAACGACGGTGTAGAAGCCATTTTGTATACGGATATCGCTCGTGACGGCATGTTGACCGGCGTCAATATCGAAGCGACCAGGGAGCTCGCGGAGTCCGTCCGCATACCCGTTATTGCCGCCGGTGGATTGACCAGTCTGGACGACGTCAAAGCGGTATGTGAGATCGCGGACTCGGGTATCATTGGTGTGGTTACGGGCAGGGCGATATACGAAGGGACGCTCGATTTTGCGCGGGGCTTGGAACTTGTGCGCAAATACCCTCAAGCGTCCGCCTGACGATCTTGGGTCTTGCGAAACGAATCATTCCCTGTCTGGACGTAGACGCGGGTCGCGTTGTCAAGGGTATACGCTTCATCGACATCAGGGACGCCGGTGACCCGCTCGAGGTCGCCGCCAGGTACGATCAACAGGGTGCAGATGAAATCACCTTCCTGGACATCACCGCCAGCTCGGACGAGAGGCAGACGATGGTCTCGGTGGTCGAACAGGTCGCCGGCCAGGTGTTCATCCCGCTAACGGTGGGCGGCGGGATAAGGGTGCTCAAGGATATTTACACGATGCTGCACGCAGGTGCAGACAAGGTCTCCATCAACACCGCCGCAATCCACCGTCCCGAATTCGTGCGCGAGGCAAGCGGCCACTTCGGGGCGCAATGCATCGTCGTCGCAATCGATGCCAAACGGTCGGCTTCCGGGGGAGGGCGAACCTGGGAAGTGTATACGCATGGCGGAAGGCGGCCGACCGGGATAGACGCCATAGAATGGGGGCGAACGATGGTGGATCTCGGTGCCGGCGAGATCCTGCTGACGAGTATGGATCGGGACGGTACACGCGACGGTTTCGACCTGGAATTGACCCGGGCCATGGCCGATGCGGTATCCGTGCCGGTCATCGCTTCCGGTGGCGTAGGCAACCTCTCGCACCTGGTTGAAGGCGTGCTACAAGGCGGTGCGGACGCCGTACTTGCGGCCAGTATCTTCCATTTCGGTGAATACACCATTGCTCAGGCCAAACGAGCCATGGCGGAAGCCGGCATCGAGGTGCGCGAATAGACAAGAGACGCGATACTGGCATATGGTTAGCGGTTCGATTCCCGGGACTGCTGCCCACAAACGCGCTTTTAGGCATAGTTACGATATGACTGCTGACTGGTTGGAACAAATCAAATGGAACGAACGGGGACTGGTGCCGGCGATTGCCCAGGAGGTGGGCAGCGGCAAGGTCCTCATGGTGGCATGGATGAACCGGGAGGCGCTGTCATTGACCGCAACCAGCGGCAAGGCGGTTTACTGGTCGAGGTCCCGCAACAGGCTGTGGCGGAAGGGGGAAGAATCAGGCAACGAACAGATCGTCCAAGAGTTGAGGACGGATTGTGACAACGACGTGATATTGATCCAGGTGGAGCAGATCGGTGGCATCGCCTGCCATACGGGCCGGCATAACTGCTTTTTCCGGAGACTGGAAGATGGCGGGTTCAGGGACATTGAACCGCAATTAAAGGACCCCGATACCATTTATGGTGGATAGATGATACTTTAGAAATGGACATTTTGGACAAATTGTCGGAGGTGCTCGAATCCCGCAAGGGCGCGGACCCGGAAAAGTCATATGTTGCCGCGCTGTTCGAACAGGGACTGGAAGCCATATCGAGTAAAGTGGAGGAAGAATCCGCCGAGACCATCGCGGCGGCCCTCTCCGGCGACAACAATAGATTGATCTATGAAACCGCGGATCTCTGGTTTCATTCGATGGTGATGCTGTCTTACCAGGGATTGGGTCCACGGCAGGTGATGCAGGAATTGAGTAGACGGTTTGGCGTATCCGGTCTGGCAGAAAAAGCCGGCCGGGATGATTGATTAATTAATTGGAGAAATTTTATGGGCATGGGTGGAATCAGTATCTGGCAGTTGCTGATCATCTTGTTGATCGTGGTTTTATTGTTTGGCACGAAGAAATTGCGCAATATCGGTACGGACCTCGGCGGTGCAATAAAGACATTCAAAAAGACGATGAAGGAAGATGAAGGGGGAGAGCAAAAACAGATAGAAGGAGATACGAGCGAAGCGGTCGACGGCGACACTTCTTCCAATGTGGAAAAGGTTAAGACAGAAGAAAACAAAGCGTAAATCCAGTCTTTAAGCCCCTATGTTCGATATTGGCTTCTGGGAGCTGAGCCTTATCGCGGTCATCGCTCTGCTGATCCTTGGCCCCGAAAGGTTGCCCCGGGCCGCGCGCCAGGCGGGGCTCTGGGCTGGAAAAATGAAGAGAATGGTGAACGACGTCAAGTCGAACATCAATGAAGAGCTGCGCATGGAGGAACTGAACGCTCTAAAGCAGGCGGGTCAGGAGCTGAAAAACGATCTCCAAAGCACTCAGCAGGAACTGGGCTCGGTCCAGCACGAGATCAACCGGTCGGTTGAGGAAATTTCGAAAGAAGCCGAAAGCGTGGATATCGTTTCCGCGATCAATGGGTCAAATCCGTTGGCGGAGAGCGATGCTGGTATAAGCCGGTCGACTGCCGCGGCCGGCGGCACCGGCGGCACCGTGCAGGGCAATGCGTCTAAAACAGCCTCAAACGACATGTCGGCGCACGTCGTTAAAAAGACGGCCGAGCCCGCTTTGAAGAAAGATGAATCCGGGCAATCGAAGCGGGCCGGATCGCCGGCGAAGGGAAAGGGCGGCAGCAAAGCGAAAAAGACGAAGAAATCCGGTAAAAAGAGCGAAAAGGCCAAGAAAGAAGGGGCCTAGCCCGGCCTATTGCACGATGGAAAACGAGTCAACCAAGGAAACCTTCATATCGCACCTGGTCGAGCTGCGAAACCGCATTTTATATTGCCTGGGCGCCGTTTTGATCGTGTTCATCCCCATGGCGATTTTTGCCAACGACCTGTACGAATATTTCGCCGCACCGCTGATGGCGGTACTTCCTGAAGGCAGTACGATGATATCCACCGAGCCCCACGGGCCGTTTTTCGTTCCCTTTAAGCTCGCCTTTGCCGCCGCCGTGGCGGTAACCGTGCCGTATATCCTCTACCAGATATGGGCATTCGTGGCACCTGGTCTATACGAAAATGAGAAATCATTGGTGCTGCCCATCATCACATCGAGCACGATTCTGTTTTATCTTGGTATCGCATTCGCCTACTACGTGGTGTTTCCCATTATTTTTCTGTTTTTCACAAGTACGGCACCCGAGGGGGTTGCCGTGATGACCGACATCAATGCCTACTTCGGCTTTTCGCTGAAACTTTTTTTCGCGTTCGGGGTTGCCTTCGAGGTGCCCATCGCGACGGTCATCATGGTCCGCACTGGAATGACCACACCGGAAGCGCTTGCTACTAAAAGACCGTATATCGTCGTTGCCGCATTTGTCGTTGGCATGCTGATGACGCCGCCAGATATCTTCTCCCAGACGCTGCTGGCGCTGCCGGTTTGGTTACTTTTCGAGATCGGTCTGTGGTTTTCAAGGCGCATCAAGCCGAGGGAGAACCTGGAGGAGGCAGAGGAGGGATAGCCCATATTCCTCGTCAGGCGGCTATGGATGCTTGTTTTAAATTGACCCCGTCCCGATGCCGGCTCCTGGTGCTCGTCTGCCTGCTGGTACACAGCTATGCAGCCTCTGCCCTGACCAACCAGCTTATAGACCACCCGTCTCCCTACCTGGCCCTTCACGGCAGCGATCCGGTCGCCTGGCAGGACTGGAATGCTGCAGCCGTTGATCTCGCCCGGGAGCAGGAGAAGCTGCTGTATATATCTGTCGGATATTTCTCCTGTCATTGGTGCCACGTTATGCAGAAGGAGAGCTACAAAGATCCCACCATAGCGGAGTTATTGAACGAACATTTCATTCCCGTGAAGGTCGATCGAGAACTGGAACCGGCGTTGGATGCGCGGTTGATCGATTTTGCGCAGAAGACGCAGGGGCGGGCCGGCTGGCCGCTGAACGTATTCCTGACCCCCGAGGGACACCCGTTGTACGCGGTTCTGTACATGCCGCAGGACAGTTTCAAACAGGTTCTCGCCAAGCTGCACGCGCTTTGGGAGAAAGACCGGCAAAATCTGAAGAAACTCGCCGCGAGGGAAACGGAAACCGCAATGGGACCTGGAGAGCCAACGCTCGACGGGATCAACGTGGATGAGCTGACGAGCGCCGCGCTGTCACAGGCGGTCAGCATCGCAGACACCCTCGAGGGCGGATTCGGGCAGGCCATGAAGTTTCCCATGGCGCCCCAACTCGAGTTCCTCATGGAAAGGTATCGCGAAAAATCAGATGAGGCGCTCGGGGCGTTTCTCAAACTGACCCTGGATGGAATGGCGAACAATGGGATGTATGACCATATCGGGGATGGATTTTTTCGCTACTCGACGGAGCCCGGCTGGGGTACGCCGCATTTCGAAAAGATGCTTTACGATAATGCACAGCTGGCCAGTCTCTATCTCCGTGCCGGTAGTTCGCTTGATGTTCCCCGATATACCGATGTCGCGATCCGGACGCTCCAATTCATGATGCGCGAAATGACCGCCGAATCGGGTGCCATGGTCGCGTCATTTTCAGCGGTCGATGACAAGGATGTGGAGGGCGGCTACTACCTGTGGCAACAGGTGGAACTTTCGAGGGTGCTGGACGCAGACGAACTCCGGATCGCCGAGCTGGCATGGGCATTGCGCGGTCCGTTGGGATTCGAAGCGGGGCATCTTCCCAAACAGGGCCTGTCACTGCGTGAGATCGCGGGGCAACTGGGCGAATCCGAATCAGATGCTGCTGACCTGCTGGAATCCGCGCGTGAAAAGCTCTATCTGGCCCGGTCTTTGCGTGTCCTGCCGGTGGATACGAAACTGCTGGCGGGTTGGAATGGCCTGGCGCTTGCGGCGTTTTCCGAAGCGGCATCGGCGATCGGGAATGACGATTACCGCGAGCATGCACGGAGAATACGCGACTACATCATGACCAGGTTATGGGACGGCGAAGCCTTGTACAGGGCCGTGGACGGAAAGCGGCAACTGGGCAGGGCCTCGCTCGAAGACTATGCGTATGTGGCCAAAGGACTCTGGGCGTGGGCCAGGCTGACTGGTAACCCGGATGATTTCGGGGATGCAAGGGACGTCATGGTTCAGGCCTGGAAAAGATTCTACGAGGGAGGGTGGCGCATGGGTGAGTCGAGTCTGATTGTGGAGGAGCCTCCCAGGGATCTGATTACGGACGGTCCCATGCCATCCCCGGCGGCCCTCGTCATTCGGATTACCCTTCTGCTTGCCGGTCGCCCAGGTTTCGAGGACCTTGAAAAGCGCGCCCTGTCGGCGCTGAACAGCGGTGCGGAACAGCTCGACGGGAACTGGTTTTGGCACGTATCTCACATTCAGGCTCTGCTGGAAGCCAGCCGGGAGTCCTACCGCAACTGAATCTGGCCCGTAAATTGCAATGGCCCGAAAACTGCTCCAGGAGGGTGCTTACGGGGTCCGGTCCCCCAAAAGGCTTGCGCCTTCTGTTATACTTCTGCCCTTGCCGCCATCCGGCAAAGTGATACCAGTAAACCATCTCTAGCAATTATATAAACCCTATTCTGGTTAAAAAAATTTTTGGAGCAATCATGGTCGACGATCGTGTAAACAATGAACGCCGCCGCTTCCTTACTGTGGTAACCAGTGGCATCGGAGCGGTTGGTGGGATTTTCGCCGCCACACCCTTCGTGCTCAGCATGATGCCCAGCGAACGCGCCAAAGCTGCCGGCGCACCCGTCGAAATCGATATCAGCAAACTCAAGCCGGGACAGATGGTCAAGGAGATCTGGCGGGGCAAACCGGTGTGGGTCGTCAGTCGTACGCCGGAGATGCTGGAATCGTTAAAAAGCATCCAAGATGAATTGCGGGATCCGGCGTCGGAACAAAGTGTCCAGCCGGCAAATTCTCAGAACGAATTCAGATCGGAAAAACCGGAGATACTAGTGTTGATCGGAATCTGTACGCACCTGGGCTGTTCTCCCGTAGAGAAGTTTGCAATTGGTCCGGCATCCGGGATCAGCGACGACTGGCCGGGCGGATTTTTCTGCCCCTGTCACGGCTCCACATTCGACATGGCCGGGCGGGTCTACAAAAACGTTCCGGCTCCGGACAACCTGCCGGTCCCACCCTACAAGTTCCTCAACGATTCCCTGATTCTGGTCGGTGAGGAGGGGAGCGCCTGATGAGCAAACTGTTGACCTGGGTAGACGACCGATTCCCCGCGACCAAGGTGTGGGAAGAGCACCTGGCCAAATACTATGCGCCAAAGAACTTCAATTTCTGGTACTACTTCGGGAGTCTCGCCGTCCTGGTTCTGGTCATTCAAATTTTAACCGGCATATTCCTTACCATCCACTACAAGCCCGATTCGGAACTTGCATTTGCGTCGGTTGAATACATCATGCGGGACGTGCCGTGGGGATGGCTGATGCGCTACCTGCACTCCACCGGCGGCTCGGCATTCTTCATCATCATTTACCTCCATATGTTCAGGGCGATGCTGTACGGGTCGCACCGAAATCCGAGGGAACTGGTGTGGCTGATCGGCTGCATTATATACGTTGCGATGATGGCCGAGGCGTTCATGGGTTATCTCCTGCCCTGGGGCAACATGTCCTACTGGGGCGCTCAGGTGATCATTTCGCTGTTCACCGCGATTCCAGGGATTGGCGAAGGTCTAGCCCTTTGGATACGCGGCGATTTCGTGGTGTCAGATGCCACACTGAACCGGTTTTTCGCGTTTCACGTCGTGCTGATCCCGCTGATCCTCATTGGACTGGTGTTCGTTCATATCGTTGCGCTGCACAAGGTTGGCTCCAACAATCCCGACGGCATCGACATTAAAAAGGTTAAGAACGAAAATGGCATACCGGTGGACGGCATCCCCTTCCATCCCTACTACACGGTCAAGGACATCATGGGCGCGGTGTTTTTCCTCATCCTGTTCAGCATCGTCATATTTTTCATGCCGGAATTTTTCGGCATCTTTTTGGAGAAGGATAACTTTACTCCGGCCAATCCGCTCCAGACTCCTGAAGATATCGTGCCGCTGTGGTATTTCACGCCGTACTATTCGATCCTGCGCGCCAACACCGTCAACTTTTTCTGGATCGACGCCAAGTTGTGGGGTGTGATTTTCATGGGACTTGCCATTGTGATGTTTTTTCTGCTGCCCTGGTTGGACCGGTCGCCGGTCAAGTCGATTCGCTATCGCGGTGTGCAGTACAAGGTGTGGCTGACCCTGTTCGCAATCAGCTTCGTCCTCCTTGGATATCTCGGGCTGAAGAATCCGAATCACGTCGATTTGTTCCTGTTCAAAAACGTGATCTGGGCGCAGATCATGACCGTCATCTATTTTCTTTTCTTTCTGCTGATGCCGTTCTATTCAAAAGCGGATAAAACCAAACCGGTGCCGGAGAGGGTGAGTTCCAAATGATGCGTTTGTCATGTGCAATAGTTTTGGCATGGTTCTCAGCCGTCAGTCTCGCGGCTGGTCCCTCCAAGCCTGTGGATTCCGTGTACATCAACCTGAGCGATAAGGCGTCGCTACAAAGGGGCGCCGCCCTGTTCGTCAGCTACTGCGTGTCCTGTCACAGTGCCGGCTACATGCGCTACAACCGAATGGGGAAAGATCTCGACATCAGCGATACCGTGCTCAAGGAAAACTTCATGTTCGCTGCCGACAAACCCGGGAGCCTGATGCTTAGCAATATGTCCCCGGAAGACGGCAAGAATTGGTTTGGCGTCGCACCACCGGATCTGACCCTTGAAGCGAGACTGCGTAAACCGGACTGGATATACACCTATATGCGAAGCTTCCATGTTGACGACAACACGGTCAGCGGATGGAACAACACGCTGTTCGAAAACGTCGCCATGCCGCATGTGCTGTATGGCCTGCAAGGCAGTCAACGTCTCGTCGGAACCGACCACGACACCGGCAAACCGGAATTCGAACTGGTCAAACAGGGCTCGATGACGCCGCAGGAGTACGATGAGGCCATGCGCGATCTGACCAACTTCTTGGTTTACCTGGCGGAGCCCGTAAGACTGAGCCGTCAGACGGTTGGTGTATTCGTGATAGCGTTCCTCATAGTCCTGTTTATCTTCGCTTATCTTTTGAAAAAGGAGTACTGGAGGGACGTCCATTAAACCGCTGTCACCTATGGCGGAGAACGTTTTGCATATTGGACGACAAACGGATTCAAGAGGAGACATGTTAGCCCAGACCGGGAGAAGACCGATCATGGCCTTGTACTCCGGAGCGGAGTGCGTTTTCAGCCATGGTTGTCGGATCGTTGTTTTTGAAAAGGAAGTGGAGTGTCAGATCATTTACCTGGATGAGGATGAGGCTTGCGACGGGCTGGCCGAGCTGAATCCCTACAACGAGACTCCTACGCTGCTCGACCGTGACCTGGTACTTTACGGCGCGCAGATCATCAATGAATATCTGGACGAAAGATTGCCCCACCCCCCCTTGATGCCCGTTGATCCCGTAAATCGCGGCCGTGCCCGTTTGATGATGATGCGGTTCTACCGGGAGTGGCTCAATCCGCTGCACGAAAATCGGCTGGAGGAGCCCGGAGTGCGGCAGGCCATTCGCGACGGCCTGATCTCAATGTCGCCGGTGTTGACGGAGCAACCGTATATGCTGGGCGATGAATACAGTTTGGTGGACAGTTTTCTGTCACCGCTGTTGTGGCGCCTCGGCATGTTGAAGATCAGCCTGCCTCGACAAGCGAAGCCGATAATCGCATACGCGGAACGGTTGTTTGAGCGGCCCGCTTTCATCTCGAGCCTTAGTGAAATCGAGCGGGAGATGCGCTGAGGGCGAGCGATGACCACGACGACTAAACCCTATCTAATCCGGGCGATTCGAGAATGGGCCGTTGACAACGGACTGACTCCGCAAATTCTGGTGGATGCGTCGGCCAGAGACGTGCAGGTCCCGCAGCAGTTCGTCACGGACAGCCAGATCATCCTCAATATCGGCGGTCAAGCTGTGCAGATGCACGAGATTACCAACGACCGGCTCAGGTTCTCAGCTCGGTTCCATGGCGCCCCTTTCGAAGTCAATGTTCCCGTGGCGGCGATCCTGGCCATCTACGCCCGGGAAAACGGGCAGGGAATATTCTTCAAGGAAGCCGAAGGTCAGTCCGAATCCGATACCGAAACCGGTGAAAAATCAACCCGGACGAAACCCCATCTCACCCTGGTTAAGTAGAGCCTGACTCAAAATGGATCTTTTTCGCGCAGGCAGCGTCTTTAGGTCGCTCAAATGCTCATGTACTGTGATGTACACTGTGCGTTTCGCGGCCCTCCGACACTGCCCGCGGCTGAAATCACCCGTGTTGAGATAGGTCCAAGTATTTCTTGAAAAACTGAACCAGCGCCCTCATTTTCAAGCGGTCGTAATCAACGTGCGGTTTTTCCCAGGCAAATGAAGAAATTGGAGCTACACGCTACTACCGTTATTTCGGTTCGTCGCGGAAACGAGGTTGTTATCGGCAGCGACGGGCAGGTGTCGATGGGCGCGACGATCATGAAGGGCAATGCCCGCAAGGTCCGGCGTCTCTACAAGGACAGGGTGATCGCCGGGTTTGCCGGCGGAACGGCTGACGCATTCACCCTGTTCGAGCGATTCGAGGGGAAACTGGAAAAACATCAGGGCAACCTGACCCGGGCCGCCGTCGAGCTGGCCAAGGACTGGCGCACGGACCGTCTACTCCGGCGGCTCGAGGCGCTCCTCGCCGTGGCGGACCGTGAAGCGTCGCTGATAATTTCCGGGCTCGGAGACGTCATCGAACCTGAGCAGGGGATCATGGCGATTGGTTCCGGGGGGCCCTATGCACAGGCGGCGGCACGGGCTCTGATTGAGAACACCGAGCTGGGACCGCGGGAGATCGTTGAGAAGAGTCTCGGTATCGCTGCGGATATCTGCGTATACACCAATCGGAATTTCACCATCGAGTCATTGAGCTAGCCTGCATATTGCACCAAGGTGGCCGGCCGGCCGAACCCATGACTAATGCTTTGAAGGAGTACCCGTTGAAATGTCGTCAATGACACCCCGAGAGATCGTAGAGGAGCTGGACAAACACATCGTAGGACAGGACGATGCCAAGCGTGCTGTGGCTATCGCACTGCGCAACCGTTGGCGCCGACGTCAGGTCAGGGAGGAACTGCGAAACGAAATAACACCCAAGAATATCCTCATGATCGGCCCTACCGGGGTGGGTAAGACCGAGATCGCCCGTCGATTGGCAAAACTTGCCAAGGCGCCTTTTATCAAGGTCGAGGCAACCAAGTTTACCGAGGTCGGCTATGTCGGAAGGGAAGTGGATTCCATCATTAGGGATCTGGTGGATATGGCCGTGAAAATGACCCGCGAGGAGGAGATCGAGAAGGTACAGCCGCGTGCGGAAGATGCGGCTGAAGAGCGGGTGCTCGATATACTCCTTCCTCCCGCTCGCGGCGGAGCCTCCGAGTGGGACGATGACACCAAAGATGAGCGACGTAGTGAAGGCGACAGTGCCGCACGGCAGCGTTTTCGTAAACTTTTACGGGAGGGAAAGCTGGATGACAAGGAAATTGAGATCGAGATGACGACTCCTTCCATGGGCGTCGAGATCTTCGGGCCCCCGGGCATGGAGGAAATGACGGGTCAACTGCAAAATTTGATGCAGAATATGGGCGGAAGAAAGACTCGCAAACGCAAGCTGCCCATCAAGCAGGCTCTCAAGCTGCTGACGGAGGAGGAAGCGGGCCGGCTCATCAACGACGAAGATATCAAGATAACCGCACTGGAGCGCGTCGAGCAGGACGGCATCGTGTTTCTCGATGAGCTGGACAAGATCGTTGGGCGCTCTGAATCACACGGTCCCGATGTCTCGCGTGAAGGCGTTCAGCGCGATCTGCTGCCCCTGGTTGAGGGAAGCACGGTTTCCACCAAATACGGGATGGTCAAGAGTGACCATATCCTGTTTATCGCGTCCGGAGCATTTCAACTTACCAAACCTTCGGATCTGATTCCGGAACTGCAGGGCCGTTTGCCGATCAGGGTGGAACTTGGCGCGTTGACCGCGGAGGACTTCTGCCGCATTCTGACCGAACCGGATGCCTCACTGACAGAGCAGTACAGCGAACTGCTGGGCACCGAGGGAATTGCGCTCACTTTTGCCGAAAACGGGGTCGAGCGGATTGCCGAAATCGCGTATCAGGTCAACGAGCAAACTGAGAACATCGGTGCTCGCCGACTGCATACCATGATGGAAAGGCTGCTGGAGAATGTCTCTTTCGAGGCCTCCGATCGCAGCGGTGAGGAGTACGTCGTTGACGCGGAGTATGTCGACGAAAACTTGAAAGAGGTTCTCGGCAACGAGGATCTGGCAAGATACATTCTCTAACCCGCATTTCTCCCGCGGGTTTTCTCCGATCTAATTTGCAGCTATTGAAACTGTTTTTACCGCCTCCATATATATCGCAATAACGCAATGCGGATCTTTACTGTGAACAATTACGGAGGTAGAAAATGAGAGATTTAGCGAATGTAAGTGACCGTTGGCCGCGCCTGCGGTCGACTGGTGATTTTGATGACCTGTTCGGGCGTTTTTTCGAGTCACCCTGGGCGATTCAGGATGTCGACAGCAAGGCCTTCGTGCCGGCGGTGGATGTGTCGGAAAACGAAAACGAGTACCGGGTCAAGGCGGACATCCCCGGCGTCAAGAAGGAGGACCTCAACGTCAGCGTGCAGGACGGCATCCTGACCATCAATGCGGAGTCCAGATATGAAGACGAAGAGAAGAAAGATGGCCGGTTGATTCGCCAGGAACGGCGATATGGCAAGTATTCGCGGTCGATGCGGCTTGGCAAGGACGTCGATACCACGGACGTAAAAGCCGAATACAAGGATGGGGTGCTGGAACTAACACTGCCAAAGATCGAAGAAGTAAAGCCGAAGAAGATTGCAATTGACGTCAACTGAGGCCGACAGGCGCAGTACGACAAGGGCCGCTCCATGCGGCCCTTTTTTGTCGGGAACTCGTTATGTTCGTATTGATGGCGAAGCTCCCGCTGCAGCCGACTATTCGCTATAGTAGGGTTTAACGTGCACATTGCATCAATCCCCATAGCCCGCTAGAAAAACCAGAAACGGTCATATGAGTATTTCCAATCAGGCTGCGACAAACGTGGCCAGAGTGTTGACGGAATCTCTACCTTATATACAGAGTTTCCATGGTAAGACCATCGTTATCAAGTACGGCGGCAACGCCATGGTAGACCAGAATCTGAAGACAAGCTTCGCCCGCGATGTCGTCCTGTTGAAACTGGTTGGGATCGACCCCGTTATCGTCCATGGAGGCGGACCGCAGATCAGCCGGTTGCTCGAGCGAATTGGCAAGAAATCGGAATTCGTACAAGGCATGCGCGTAACGGACCAGGAAACCATGGATGTGGTGGAAATGGTCTTGGGTGGTTCCGTGAACAAGGAGATCGTCAATCTCATCAATTCACTGGGCGGTAAGGCCGTCGGATTGTCGGGCAAAGATGGCGGTTTGATCAGGGCCCGACAGATGAGGCTCAAGAAGAATGATCCCGAACTGGATGAACCGGAAATTATCGACATCGGGCACGTCGGAGAAGTGGCGTCAATCGACCCCAGTGTCGTGACCGCCCTCGACCAGCAGGATTTTATCCCTGTAATTGCGCCAATCGGTGTCGATGCCGGCGGCCATACCTACAACATCAATGCCGACACCGTTGCCGGCAAACTGGCCATAACGCTCGATGCCGAAAGACTCATGTTGTTGACCAATACCCCGGGAGTGCTCGATCAGGGCGGCAATGTGCTTACCGGCCTGAGTTCCAGTGAGATCGGTGATCTCATCGATAACGGTACTATAACGGGTGGGATGCTGCCCAAGGTGCACTGCGCCTTGGATGCGATAAGCAGCGGCGTGCGTGCCGCGACCATCGTCGACGGCCGGGTCGAGCATGCCGTGTTGCTGGAGATATTCACCAACAAGGGTGTCGGGACCCAGATCAAAGGGTGAGCTTTAACCCGCATTTCTCAGCAGGCGGCTTTGACTTCCTGCCAAGGACTTACAATGATTGAGGCACTCTGATTAATTCAGAATTTCGTCATTCCGAACGAAGTGAAGCAATCCAGCACCGGTGTTCATCGGCACCTGTCCTGCGCCATCGCTCGGGATCCTGGCGAGAAATGCGGGTTAGGCAAGCTCTAAGTTGAGTCTGCAAATTGATCGTCGGACCGGGTTGGATTTATACACAGAAAAGCGGCCGGTTTGGTAGGCAGCATCCACAGACACTATCTGAAATTCTTGCCTTTCGGGAGTCCTTCACCTGGCTAATTATCCTTCCCGCCGAGTAGCTCCTTGAACTGTTTTTCCAGCTGCATCACTCGTTGGCGCAGGGTGGACAGCCGTTTGAACACGGATATGTTCCTTCGGTATTCCCTGAAAGGCTGTGCAGGTCCGCCGGCATACATGCCGGGTTCCAGAATGTCCTCGGGTATCCCGGCGCGGTGCACCAGGACGACGTCGTCGCCGATGGTGATATGGTCGAGGACGCCTGTCTGTCCGCTTGCCAGGACGCGCTTGCCGAAACGGGTGGAGCCGGCGATTCCCGTCTGCGCTACCAGTACGCAGTCTTCGTCTATGAAAACGTTGTGGGCGATATGGCAAAGTGCATCGATCTTCGTTCCCCGGGCAATCCTCGTTTCGTCATAGGTGGCGCGGTCGATGGTGCTGTTAGAACTGACCACGACATCATCTTCGACGACTACCACGCCCTTTTGTGGCACTCGATGAAATCTCATTTCCGGATCTCTAGCAAATCCGAATCCCTCGGCGCCGATAACGGCACCCGGTTTCAACCGGGCCCGCTTGCCGATCCTGCAATAGCGGCCGACGAATACGCGAGCATGGAGCACGCTGTCGTCGCCGATGACGGCGCCTTCCTCGATAACCGAGTTCGCCTGAACGACGACGCGTTCACCAATGGTGGCATTACGGCCGATTACCACCCCGGGGCCTACACTGACAGAATCGGGCACAGACACGGATTCGTGAATGACAGCGGATTCGTGTACACGTGGCCATTCAGTTTCATGCAGATCCACGTCGTCGTAGCGCTGTCGAATGAATGCCTGTGCGAGTTTGACGTCCGTCGCGACAAGTACGCCGATTTTTTCCCGATCTACGGTTTGCGCCGACTCGGACGTGGTCACGATCGCGGTTGGCAGTGGTTCATCGAGTTCACTCAATAAGCTTCGGTCTTCGCAGAAAATCAGGTCTCCCGGTTGGTAATTCTCGAAAGATGCGAAACCGGTAATCCTGGTCTCGCCGCCGCTGCAATCTGAAATGATATCCTTGAATTCTTCCTTCAGCGCGGACAGGCTAATCGGTATCATGTTGTACTCTCTGAATACGGTCGGTTCCATCATACCACCGCCGCGTAACCCGGGCTTCACGGCGAGCGATTGTTATCCCGGCTGACGTCGACCTTCGTCAGTATCAGTCCGCCGGCTATGAACAAGATGAGAATCGACAGGATCGATATACGGGAGCTCCCCGTGGCCACTGCCACCCAACCCATCATGACGGGTCCAATCACCGCGGCAAACTTTCCGAGAAAGTTGTAGAAACCAAAAAATTCCGCGGCGGAATCCTGCGGGATAAGACGTGCGTACAGCGAACGGCTGAGTGCCTGAACACCCCCCTGCACCAGTCCGATGGAGACCGCTATCCCGTAGAATTCCCACGTCTCAGTGATGAAATAGGCCCATACCGTGATGCCGGCGTAAACTACCAGCCCGGTAATGATTCCGATCTTGGGTCCGATCCTTTCACCTAGCCAACCGAATAAAAGCGCGGACGGAAACCCCACGAACTGAACAAGCAGCAATGCGGTGACCAGGTCCTGCGACGTGAAACCCAGGGCCAAGCCGTAGTCCACCGCCATCTTTATGATGGTGTCCACGCCATCGATATACAGCCAGTATGCCACCAGGAAAATGAGAACGGGTCTGTATTTCCTTATATTCCTGAAGGTCTGGGTGAGCTGGTCGATTCCCCGGAAAAATGCCGCCGAAAAATTTGATGATTCCGTTTTCTTCTCGTGCACATGCCACCACAGCGGCAGGCTGAATACGGCCCACCAGATTGCAGTAACGAAAAAGCTCACCCGCACTGCTTGCGTCGTGTCCACGAGCCCGAACCAGGCCGGTTTCAGGCTCATGACGACGCACAGGGTGAACAGAAGACCGCCGCCGAGGTAGCCGAGGCTGAATCCGATACCGGAGACGGCGTCGAGCTTGTTTTTTGGGGCGATATCGACCAACAGGGCGTCGTACAAAACGTTGGCGCCGGAAAACCCGATGGTGGCCATGACGTAGACTATGGCTGCATACAGCCACAAACCCTGGCCGATGCCGCCAAGCCAGGCCGTGGCCAGGATTCCGACCATGGCGAAAATCAACAGGAAACGCTTTTTCAGGGCACCCTGATCGGCGACAGCGCCAAGAACCGGTGCCATGACCAGAACGATCAGGCTTGCAATGGAATTGGCGACACCCAGTCTAAAAGTAGTTTTGGTGGTTTCTTCGCCGATTGACCAGAATTCATTGAAAAAAATCGGGAAGAACCCAGCAATAACCACGGTTGCGAACGCAGAGTTGGCCCAATCATAGAAGGCCCAGGCAAATACCTGCCCTTTGTTCTGAACGCCGGCCAGCATTTGTTACCGGGCGGCTGTGGAACCTTGTTTGGGCAAGGCAATCGTCCGGGTATACAGTTTCGGCGGACAAACCCGTCGCGGTCGTTCCGGTGCAACTTGCTGGCTATTCATTTGGACTGGATTGAGGCGATTTGCTGCTAGACAATGGATGACAGATTGCTGTCGGATCCGCAGTTTATAGGCTTGGCGGCAGATAACAAGCTTGAGGCCGGTATTATCCGGAAATCGGCAATGTTACCATGTAACGTTTTCGCAGTGCATTTGATGCAACTGCCACGGCCGGTTCACTGATGAGCAAAGCAATAGAGATCGTCGATCTGACATTCCGGTATGGGGACCTGCTGGTCCTGGATGCCATCGATATCGAAGTTGAACTATACGAGTTCATAGGGGTGGTAGGGCCCAACGCGGGCGGCAAGAGCACGCTGTTGAAGATCGTGCTGGGCCTGTTGCAGCCCGACCGGGGAAAGGTCACGGTGCTGGGGACCACTCCGTCGAAGGCGAGGAAAAAGCTGGGATATGTTCCACAATATCCAACATTCCCGAGAGACTTCCCAATAACGGTTGGCCAAACCGTTCTGATGGGCCGGTTGGGCGTCACCAAGCCGTTCGCAGGTTACGCAGCCAGCGATATCAGCGGTGCCGAACAGGCAATGACCGAGACGGAAATCCAGCACCTTGCCTCGAGGCGGTTGAATACCCTGTCCGGAGGCCAATTGCAGCGGGTAATGCTCGCCCGCGCACTGGTCAGCCAGCCCGAACTCATGCTACTGGATGAGCCCACCTCGAATATCGATACCCGACTGGAGTCGGAAATTTTCGATCTGCTCAAAGAGTTGAACAAACGGATGGCTATCGTAGTGGTGTCCCACGATATCGGATTCATATCCAAATACGTCGAAAGGGTGGCTTGCCTGAATCGCACCCTGGTATGCCATAAGACCGAAACCATAGATGGACGGACGCTGCAGCAACTCTACGGATCCGACGTTCACATGGTGGCTCACCGGCATTCCTGATCGGCAGAAAACGGGATGGACTTCCTCCAGGCATTGACGCAGCACGGCTTTCTTCAAAACGCAGTACTTGCGAGCGTGCTCGCCAGCTCGGCTTGCGGTATGGTCGGTACCTACGTGGTCGTCAAGCGGATCGGGTTCCTGGCGGGGGGCATCGCCCATGCGGTGCTGGGCGGCATGGGCGCCGCATTGTTCTTCGGCTTTTTACCCATGTTAGGTGCACTGGTAACAGCGGTCATCGCGGCGCTGGTTCTGGGATTGGTGAAGCTCCATGCCAGGGAACAGGAGGACATCCTGATCAGTGCGTTCTGGGCAGCCGGTATGGCTGTCGGAATCCTGTTCATTTCGCAGACACCGGGGTACCAGGTCGATCTCATGACCTACCTTTTCGGAAATGTGCTTCTGGTATCGAAGCAGCAGTTGCTGATGATGCTCATCTTGAATGTTGTCCTGGTGGTTACGATCATTCTTTTCTATAAACAATTCACGGCAATCACGTTCGACGAGGAGTTTGCCCGGCTCCGGGGTCTCCCGGTTACCGCGCTATATCTGATCCTGCTCTGCCTGACAGCGGTATCCATCGTGCTGATGATACAGGTGGTTGGCCTGATACTGGTGATTGCATTGCTTACATTGCCGGCCGCGATATCCCAGCATTACACGGAGACCATGAAATCCATGATGGGCCTTGCCGTGGTATTGGGTACCTTGTTCTGCCTCACCGGGCTGGGTGTATCCTATTCGCTCGACGTTCCTTCGGGGGCTACCATCATCCTGGTCACGGCGCTGGCCTACCTGATACTGACCATATTGCACAGATGCCGCACATGATCGTCCGCTGACCGTTCCGGATGCGTGAGCTTTTACTGCCGCGCGGATAGATGTACAGTGTTCCGCATCTAAGCAAGTCGGGAAACAAAAATGGAATATGTTGTGATCACGGCCGTGGGCAATGACCGGACCGGCATCGTAAATGAACTGTCGGAGGCAATCCTCAAGGATGGCGGAAACATAGAAGACAGTCGAATGGCCGTGCTCGGCGGTGCTTTTACAATCATCATGCTGGTGGTGGGAGAGCCGGAGGCGATCGAAGAATTGATCACCCAGATTCCAGCCATGGAGCGGAAACTGGGAATGACCATCGTGGTCAAAAAGACGAAGCCCCGACAGCGCGATGCATCTCTTTTGCCCTACCGGATCGATGTGGTTTCGATGGACCATCCGGGGATTGTCCATGATGTAGCCGACTTTTTCGCAAACCGGCGGATAAACATCGAGGACATGTCGACCGCAACCTACGCCGCGGCCCACACCGGAACTCCCGTGTTTTCCATGCATCTCACCATCGCCGTGGACGCGGATTCCCCCATTGCGGAACTGAGGCACGATTTTCAGGATTTTTGCGACGAGTTGAACCTGGATTCGACAATGGAACTGGCAGCGTTCGAAAACCCCTGAGGAGGCTCCTAGTGTACCCCGTCGTACATTCTGTGACATTCAGCGAAGCGACAAGCATCCGAATTCAAGGCGCATTCGCGAAGCACTAGCGAGCTAATGGGAGCGGATGCAACGCCGAAGGCGGGT
>Ga0209567_10000001_pt1 | contig 168089 bp, 143 predicted proteins | sample COG_12_FD_184756 | JGI IMG/M metagenome (GOLD analysis project Ga0209567, IMG submission 184756) | Pelagic marine sediment microbial communities from the LTER site Helgoland, North Sea, for post-phytoplankton bloom and carbon turnover... | ecosystem: Environmental > Aquatic > Marine > Neritic... | reverse complement strand
ATATCTTTCGAGGATGTGGGTCAATTTCCCTCCCGGAGCGGAACACGCATCCAGTACGCGGTGACCCGGTTTTACAGGCAAAGCCGGCGCAGCCCATTGCGCCGCGCTATCTTGCACCGACACCCACCCTTCGGAGAAGCCCGGCAGTTCATGGACAGCGACGGGTTTGTCCAATACCACACCATCCGCTGACAGGTCGTCGATGCGTCCACCGAGACCACAGCGGATTATTTCTTCGAGGTATTCAGTCCGATTCAATCGCCGGCAGTTGACCCGCAATACCATTGGTGCACGCTCGTTGTTGGCTTTCACGATCCGCGGCCAGAACGTTGGCCACGAACCGCGGATATGCGTCAACATCCACTTCGGGTGGTTGTAGAGGGCCTCCTCGGAAAGATTTGACGTCGATTCGCCGCGCCGCCTGATATAGGTTCGCAGCACCGCATTGATCAACCCCTTCGCCCAGCCTTTGCCGAGGTGATCGCACGCTTTGACCGTTTCGTTTATCGCCGCGTGGGCGGGAATCCTGAGCTCGTCCAGCTGGTACAATCCCACCAGTATCAACAATTCGAGGTCCCTATCATTTCTGCGCAGGGGTTTTTGCAGAAGTTCGATCGCGGCCTCCCTGAGACGCCAGTACCATCTGGTCACGCCGAACACCAGTTCTCTGAGCAGCGGTGATGCCTTGTCGGGCAGCGCGTCGTTCAAGGATTTCCCCTGCTCCAGCATCGACCGCAATACCATGACCGCGTCGGCCCTGCAGCGCGCTACTCTGGCTCGCATGTTGCAGCTCGGCGGCTGGACGGGCTTTCGGATCGACCGTGCCGGCGCGGCACTGCCATCAGGGTTCCCGTTGTAAATTGCACAGCAAGCGATCGCCCTTGGCGATGGAGTACCCGTTCAAAAAATCACGCGCAGGAAGCGGTTTGCCGTGGTCCCTCTGCAACTTGGTCAATCTCAACATGCCCTGTCCGCAGGCCACGGCTATGCCCCGCTTGTCGACCCGACAAACGGAACCGCACGTCTCCGGGGCGCCGGGATCCGTGTCATCCGTGATTTCGGCTTCAAGAACCCTGATCCTGTTCCCCTGGTGCTTTGTATGGGCGACGGGCCACGGGTTTAAAGCTCTTATCTTGTTCCGGATATCCTCCGCAGATCTCGCCCAGTCTATCGACGCTTCACTTTTTTTGAGCTTGGGAGCGTAGGTTGCGTGGACCTCGTCCTGGGGCACCGGCGTCAATTCTCCCGACAGGTAATCGGGCAGGCAGCGCAGTAGAACTTCCGCACCCAGAGCCGCCAGTTTTTCCATGAGCGTGACCGAGTTATCGGAATGATCTACATTGATTTCACTTTTCGCGATGACCGCACCGGTATCCATTCCTGCGTCCATCAACATGATCGTTATACCGGTTGTCGTATCTCCGGCTTCTATCGCCCGTGCCACGGGGGCCGCGCCTCGCCATCTCGGCAGCAGTGATGCGTGCACGTTCAAACAGCCATACTTTGGAACATCCAGAATACTGGTTGGAAGGATTTGGCCATACGCCGCGACGATCATGATGTCGGGCCGGAGCATCCTGAATTCACGGCACACAGCCGCTTCCTTGAACGTTACCGGCTGCATCACCGGTACGGCGTATTCGATTGCCAGCAGTTTTACCGGGCTCCTTGAAATGTGACGACCTCTACCTGAAGGTCGATCCGGTTGGGTGTAAACACCGACCAGATTTAACCCGTTGTCTATCAATCGGCGTAAAACCGGCACCGCAAACTCGGGCGTGCCGGCAAAAACTATTCGTTTGGAATTCAACATGGGAAACGATATACAGATTTCAAGTGAATCCCGGCCGACCCGGTGTTACATGGAAACCAGGAGCGTACGGCTTTCTCCGCTGCAGTATGATTTCCCGTAACGGCTAGGCGACTGCGCTGCCGGTCAAAGTTTCTAAACCGCGGCGTTCCTGCTTACTCAGTTTTTTACGAATTCTGTCACGCTTGATTCGGGACAGGTGGTCGACGAACACCTTACCATTCAAATGGTCGATCTCATGCTGGATGCACACCGCCAGAACACCGTCCGCCTCCAAGATGAATTCCGACCCGCTGCGGTCCAGCGCATTTACCACTATGGACTCCGCGCGCTTGACAGTGGCATAGATTCCCGGGACCGACAGGCACCCTTCCTCTCGCTCTTGTTCTCCCGAGGACGCCGTAATAACAGGATTGACGAACACGTTCAGCGCTGACTGGTCCTCGGATACGTCGATGACTATCACTCTTTTCCGGACATCGACCTGGATCGCGGCGAGACCGATTCCAGGTGCGGTGTACATGGTTTCGGCCATATCGTCTATCAGCTTGCGCGTGTCATCGTCTACGACTTTTACCGCTTCAGCGCATCTACGCAACCGCGGATCGGGATAGGTCAAAACGTTCAAAATCGCCATATTCTGATAAAGTGGGGTATTACACCGATAATCGCGGAATATTGTACTTTTCCCGCTGTTGCAAAGGAACGAGAAGTTTCACATTGGAGTTGTGGCTCACTTGGACTAGACTTAACATAAGCACCCTGCTTTATCCACCTGATAACAGACAATAATATTGCTAATGATCCGACGTCATAGGCGATTTAGCGCCATTCTGGTTGCCCTCTGGCTAGTCACCGGAGGTATTGCATACCCTTTATATGCGGCTGAAAACGAGCCGCCACAACTGGTGCCCGGGGCACCTGAACGATATGTCGTCCAGGATGGAGACACGCTCTGGGGCATCGCTCAGAAATTTCTCGTCGACCCATGGAGGTGGCCGGAAATCTGGCAAATGAATCCCGGAATCCAAAACCCGCATCTTATTTTCCCGGGCGACGTTCTGGTCCTGTCGGGGATAGGCGAGGGTGATACGGCCCAGGTCAAGGTGCTCCGCAGTCGCAAAGTAACCAAACTTTCACCCACGGTCCGCGCCGAGCCGATCGATCAGGCCGTGCCCACGATCTCGCCGGATATTATTCTGCCCTTCCTGCGTAAACCACTGATCATCGGGCGTACTGAACTGGACAACGTGCCTTACGTGGCGGCCGGAGAGGAGGGGACCATTTCCTTAGGCAAATACGACATTTTCTGGGGCCGGGGATTTGACCAGAAAAACGACCGCGCCGCGGCCGGCGATCTGTTTCACGTGTACAGGCCTGGTAAACTGCTGATACACCCCGAGACGAATGAGGCGCTGGGGATCCAGGCGCTTCACCTGGGAATCGCCAGGGTAATCGAGCCCGGTGATACATCGAAAATGGAGATCATACTCGCCTACGAGGACATCAATCCCGGTGACCGCCTGGTTGCACAGGAAGAACAGATCAATCTGCCTTACTTCCAGCCCCGGGCACCGGAACGCAAAGTCAGCGGAATCATCGTCGATGCGCCGGGGTCGGTATCGGAACTCAGCCGATTGAGCATCGTCGTGCTCACGCTGGGCGACCGTGACGGCATGGAGCCCGGGCACGTCCTGAGGGTTCTCAGGAAAGAGCCCGAGCAAAAGGATCCGGTCACCGGAAAGCTGTTCCAACCGCCGTTGCAGAAAAGCGGGCTGGCCATGATCTTCCGGACCTTTGAAAAGGTAAGCTATGCGCTTGTGATGACATCGAACCGCGTCATCCACATCAACGATATAGTACAAACGCCCTAGGGGGGCTGTTCGGCAGGCCTCACCCGCGGAGGCAACGCAGTCGACGAATAGGCGGGGGCTTGAGGACCCGGGTCGCTGATCCGTCCTGCCTCCACGGCCCGATTTTACGATACTTCAGGGAAGAGGTTTTTTGATGGACAGGGAAACCGTCGGCAGCTCCGAGCAAACCCGCGCGTGGTTGCGCTTGCGCCACTGTCGAGGTCTACCTCCTCCGGTCGCCCTGAAACTGGCTGCAGAACTCGGCACCGCGGAGGCCGTTCTCGCCGCAACTACCAGCCGGCTCAGGGAACTCGTGGACAATAGGAATATTTCCGACAGAATCCTGATTGATTGCGACGAAGAGGGTGTGCAGCGGGATATCGCGTGGGCCCAACAATCTGATCGGAACCATATTCTCACGTGGGCCGACGGCCGCTACCCCAGCTTGCTCAGGGAAATCCCGGATCCTCCGTTGCTCCTGTACGTGAGAGGTGAACCAGAGTGCCTGGAATCGAATCAAATCGCGATCGTCGGGAGCCGAAACCCGACCCCCGGCGGCCGCAGCCTCTCATTCCGGTTTGCGCGCAATCTATCGCGGGCGGGATTTACGATCACCAGCGGACTCGCGATTGGTATCGATGCAGCTGCCCATGAAGGGACCCTGGCGGCGTCTGGCCCCACAATCGCCGTCATGGCGACCGGGCCTGATCGGGTGTATCCGGCCAGGCATCGAAACCTGGCCAGGGACATCGAGGCTACAGGCGCGCTGGTATCCGAACGCCCGGTGGGTGCAAAGCCGACAAGATGGTCCTTTCCCGGCCGCAATCGGATCATCAGCGGCTTGAGTATCGGTACGCTGGTCGTCGAGGCGACCGAACGCAGCGGATCGCTGATCACCGCCAGGACCGCCGGCGATCAGGGCCGAGAAGTGTACGCGATTCCCGGCTCCATTCACTCGCCGCTGTCCAGGGGATGCCATACACTTATTCGGGACGGTGCGGGCCTGGTGGAAAGTGAAGACGATATCCTGGGCGAAATTAGCCTTGTCGAACTGCCGCGACGTCATCCTCCCGTTGAAGGGGGCCGTGGCGATCCTGACAACCTGCTTTTGTCGTCGATGGGCTATGATCCAGTTGCCATAGACACCATAGTGCAACGGAGCGGATTGACGGCTGACAAAGTTTGCTCCATCCTGTTACGCTTAGAAATGCAGGGGCTGGTGGAGGCTGCCACCGGTGGCCACTATGTTCGAGTTGGGTAACCTGCCCCGGTAAATGAAGGTAAAGTATGAAAGAGAATATGCTCGAAGTCCTTATGTATCTTTTCGAGAACTATATGATCGAAGGAAATGAATTTGAGCCGGACCAGGAGGTCTTATCAGCCGAGCTGGCGCGGGCTGGTTTCGGGGATGGTGAAATCAACAAGGCATTCGACTGGCTGGAGGATCTGTCCATCCTGTGTGAACAGGTAGGGACGCCCCCTGCGGGGGGCAGCGAATACGGCGTACGCTATTTTTCTCCGGACGAACGTGCACGATTTCCCATGGAGGCGCAAGGTCTGCTGCTGTCTCTTCAGCAAACGGGAATACTAGACGCGCAGACCCGCGAGCTGGTTATCGACCGGATCATGGCCCTGGAAACCGATGACATCGACATTGATGATTTGAAATGGGTGATCATGATGATCTTGTGCAACCAGCCAGGCCGGGAGGATCTATTCGCGTGGGCGGAAGAACTGGTGCTGGATGGCGTGCAGGCCCATTTGCACTGATGTTTGTGCTGAGAATCGTACCATAGCAGTTCGCTGCTGGCACTGATCATTGAGCTACTTCTTCGCCATGAACAGCCGTCAACCAACCCGGGGCCGAAGCCTAGCATGCCCAAGAATCTGATCGTCGTAGAATCTCCGGCCAAGGCCCGGACAATCAGCAAGTATCTCGGCAAAGGATTCAAGGCGCTCGCATCCTACGGGCATGTCAGGGATCTGAAACCAAAGACTGGCGCCGTCGACCCGGACAACCAGTTCGAAATGAACTATGAGGTTATAGAGCGCAACAAGAAGCATGTAGACGCCATCGCCAGGGCGCTTAAAAACTCCGATGCGCTGTATCTGGCAACAGACCCGGATCGGGAGGGTGAAGCGATCTCGTGGCATCTTTACGAACTGCTCAAGGACCGGGATGTTCTCGGTGGCAAGGATATACACCGCGTAGAGTTCTACGAGTTCACCAGAGATGCAATCCGCAAGGCCGTCGAAAATCCGCGCGACCTCTCAACAAGCCTGATAAACGCTCAGCAGGCACGCCGTGCCCTGGACTATCTGGTCGGATTCAACCTGTCTCCGCTACTGTGGCGAAAAATAAGCCCGGGACTTTCGGCCGGAAGGGTGCAAAGCCCCGCTCTGCGCATGATTGTAGAGCGTGAGGAAGAGATAGAGCGGTTCGAAACTCGTGAGTACTGGTCTATTGAGTCGGACCTTACACACGAGGAAAAGCAGTTCGTTGCCAAGCTAATCCAATACAACGGGGAAAGGTTGAAGCAATTCTCAGTCACCAGTGAGAAGCATGCTTCCGAGATAAAACGAGATCTGAACGAACTGGCTCAGGGCAAATTCACCGTCTCTAAAGTAGATAAGAAACAGCGCCGGAGAAATCCGGCGCCGCCGTTTACCACGTCGACATTGCAGCAAGAAGCTGCAAGAAAAATAGGTTTTGGTGCGCAAAAAACCATGCGCGTCGCTCAGCAGCTGTATGAAGGTGTGGAAATTGAAGGCGAAGTCGTAGGTCTGATTACCTACATGCGTACGGACGCCGTCAATCTCGCGCAAGAGGCAATTGGTCAGATCCGGGAATATATCGGTACAAAATTTGGTGCCGACAACGTCCCCTCAAAACCGCAGATCTACAAGAACAAGTCGAAGAACGCTCAGGAGGCACACGAGGCGATCCGAATTACAGCGCCGGAAAGAGATCCGGACACTATTCGATCCGCCCTCAGTGTAGATCAATATAGGCTCTATCAACTGGTATGGAAAAGAACCATCGCTTGTCAAATGATCCATGCCACGATTGATACCGTCGCGGTGGATTTCGAAGTTGGGACGGGGAACATATTTCGCGCCAACGGATCCACGGTAGTCCATCCAGGCTTCCTGACGGTCTACGAGGAAGGTACCGACGACGCCAGGAAGGATATCGAGCAGAAGATCCTGCCGCCGCTGAAGACCGGAGACACGGTCATGTTGAATGCAATAAGGCCGGAACAGCACTTTACGGAACCGCCCCCGAGATACTCCGAAGCCAGCCTCGTAAAGATGCTGGAGACATATGGCATAGGCCGTCCCTCGACTTATGCATCCATTATCTCGACACTTATGAATAGGGAATACGTAACCCTGGAAAACCGCCGGTTTCATCCAACCGACATGGGCAGGATCGTCAACGGCTTTCTGTCCACGCATTTCCATCAGTATGTAGACTACGAGTTCACGGCAAAAATGGAGGACCAGCTCGATTCGGTTTCCCGCGGCGAACAAGAGTGGGTCCCGGTTATGAACGAGTTCTGGCGGCCGTTCAAAGAGCAGGTAGAAACCAAGGCGAACGTTTCGAGAGAAGAAGTCGCTCAGGCACGCAACATTGGAAACGATCCCATATCGGGAAAGCCCGTCAGTGTCAGGATGGGCAGATATGGCCCCTTCGCACAAATCGGCACCAAGGACGACACAGAAAAACCCCGTTTCGCGGGCCTGCGACCCGGTCAAAAAATGACGGAAATTACCCTCGAGCAGGCACTGGAGCTGTTCAAGCTACCCAGAGAACTAGGCGTCAGCCCCGAGGGAGAAAAAATCGTCGCCAACATTGGTCGCTTTGGACCTTATGTCAAGTACGATAACAAGTTCGTTTCCCTGAAGGTGGACGATCCATATACCGTCACTCTCGAGCGCGCACTGCAAGTCATTACCGAGAAAAAGCGGGCGGATGCAAACAAGATCATCAAGCAATTTCCAGATTCCGATCTGCAGATCCTGCGCGGGCGATACGGACCCTACATCACCGACGGAAAGAAAAACGCGCGGGTTCCCAAGGACAGGGAACCGGAGTCACTGGGGTTTGATGAATGCCAAACGCTACTGGAAGCCGCGCCGCCGCCTCGGTCACGCGTCAAGAAAAAATCGACTAAAAAAACAACTAAAAAAATAACTAAAAAAACAGCCAAAAAATCGGCCAAAAGGAAATCTGCCGCCGGCTCCTGAGACGGAAGGTTGGTATCGGGCTGGACGATGGAGTTACAGGCTGGCCAGCATTTCCCGGGCGCGCTCCAGCGCGATCCGCTGCATCGGCTTGCCGGCAACCGGGCACAACGGTGCTTCCCGGATATCCTTGGTGTTAAAAGCCAGCACCTCGACGCCAACTCCTTCCCGAGCAAACCGAAACGCGGGGATCATCGTGTATCTTCCACGCCTGAACCGAGCCCTCTTCTCGAACGATTCGTAGGGAATGGAATTTATCGCAAAGCAGTCGGCGATGTCTTCCGGGGTATCGGCAAAAAGGTGCAGTTCAACCGGAGTCTTTTCGGTGACACTTCCACGCAGGAGCGCACCCACCACCCGCGGTTCATAGCGTACGAACATCTCCATGGTCATCGTCGCCAGACACCACAACATTCTGCAGCGGGCCGACCATCGATCTCCATCAAATAGACGCAGCCGCTGTTGCAGCGCCGCCTCGATCTCCCTGTTGGTCGGAAGGGGGACCCGCTTGCCTAGACCCAATCTTCGTGCGGCTTTGGTTTTCGCCATGTGGAAATCCCGTATACCCTGCTGGTCCATGATACGAGCCGCTTCTTCACTGATTAATATCCGTCTGTGTTCGCTGGAGGCGAAATACTGGGTTGCATTACGCTGTTTTTTCATATCGACGCGCCTTCAGAAGAGACCTTCCGTAGTGCCAGGCTGAGGCTGCGGCACCGTCGACAAGGTTGCGGGATTTGCCGGCCCAAGGCCGTCGACAACGGGGAGCCCGACCGGAGCATTGGAGACGAGAAAAAACTCTTTATATCCGTTCGGCGAACCCGTCTGTGTGACTCTGCCCGTGTCCTTGTCCACATAGCGAGACACCACGTTATCGGGAGGGATAAAGAATCGGTTCGCGGTTCCCTCCAGCGCGACTTTCATGAAATCTATCCATATCGGCAGAGCGGCTCTCGATCCCGCTTCGCCGCGGCCAAGTGTCGACGAATCATCGAAACCCACCCACACGGTAGTCACCACTTCCCGGTTGAAACCCGAAAACCAGGCATCCCGAAAATCGTTGGTGGTCCCGGTCTTGCCCGCCAGATCGGTCCTGTTGAGTTGCAGTGCACGCCTGGCCGTACCGGACCTGACGACCTGCTGCATCATGTCAGTAATCAGGAAATGATTGCCTGAGTCGAGGACCTGTCTCGCGGCGGGTTGTTGCGGGCCTGGCGATGGCTCAGCATCCACAGCCTTGGCGCGGTCTGTGACGCTGCAGGCACGACAAACTCTCCGCGGATTTGTCTGTTCGATGATATCCCCGTACTGGTTCTCGATCCATTTGATGAAATAGGGTTCTACGAGATACCCACCGTTGGCGAATACGGCATATGCGCGGACGATGTCGATGGGCTTTATCGTGCCCGAACCAAGCGCCAGCGAAAGCCCCCTTGGCAGATCATCGGGATCGAGTCCAAACCTGGCCAGGTGGTCCAGGCCATTTTCAATGCCGATCGCTCTCAATATCCTTACAGACACGAGGTTCAGGGACCGGCTCAATGCCTTGCGCAGCCGGGTCGGCCCAAAGAATTTCTTGCTGTAATTTTCGGGTCGCCAGATTGTATCCTGTGACTCGTCCTCGACCACAATGGGCGCGCCGCTGACCAGTGTCGCCGGGGTAAACCCGTGATCCAGCGCCGCTGAATAGATGAACGGCTTTATGTTGGAGCCGGGTTGTCTTTCCGCCTGCATAATGCGATTGAATTTACTCAGGTAGAAATCGAATCCGCCGGATAGTGCAAGGATCGCGCCATCGTCTGGTCTGAGGGATACAAGCCCACCCGCCACTGCCGGAAGCTGAGATAGACGCCAACCTCCCTGCTCCAGGCCGCGCTCCACATACACCACATCACCCGGAGCGAGCATCTCAGATGCGGATTTCGGCTGACCTCCCAGACTTTCCGCGCTTCTGTACCTGCGCGCCCATGCCATGCCCTCCCAGGGAATGGTCACCAACGCGCTTTTCAAGGTGTATACGGTGGCCGCTTTGGCCCTGGTTTCGATTACTACCGCCGGCACCAGTTCCCCGCTCGCGGGTATCTGTTTCAGGATCTCATCCAGCTGATTCTTGTCTGCGGTTTCATCGAGGTCGGCATGAGTCAGAGCCCCCCTGAATCCATGACGCCGGTCGTAGGCCTTGAGTCCCGTGCGCAACGCCTGCTGTGCCGTTTGCTGGAGTGCGCCTGCAACCGTGGTGTAAACCTTGAAACCGCGCCAGTATGCGTCTTCGCCGTACTTAGCCACCAAGTGATCGCGCACCATTTCTGCAACATAGGGTGCATCGACATCAACAGGGACCGAATGCTTGCTGGCGGTCAAAGGAGTCTCCAGCAGCTGTTGAAGATCCGCATCATCGATATGGCCCAAACCATGCATGCGCCTGAGTACATAGTTGCGCCTTTGCATTGCGCGTCTCGTGTTGGTCAGCGGATTGTCCCTGGACGGCGCCTTGGGAAGCCCGGCCAGCATTGCCATTTCCGCGAAGCTCAGATCTTCCAGTTGCTTGCCGTAATAGACCTTTGCCGCGGCGGCAAAACCGTAAGCGCGATGCCCTAGAAATATTTTGTTGATGTAGAGCTCCAGGATCTGGTCCTTCGTCAACGCACGTTCCAGACGAAAAGACAGCAGTGCTTCCCTCACCTTTCTGGTGTAGGTTTTTTCCCGCGTCAGAAAGTAGTTGCGCGCAACCTGCATGGTAATAGTGCTGGCCCCCTGATCGTGGCTCCCGGTCCGAAGATTGGCAACGGCGGCACGCATGACCCCCATGAAATCGACTCCAGGGTGCGAATAGAAACGCTCATCCTCCGCAGCAAGTATCGCCTGTATGAGCGGCTCGGGTACCTGCTCGATGACGACCGGTTCCCGTCGTTCCTCGCCGAATTCGGCCATCAGGAGTCCCTCGGCCGTATATACCCTGAGCGGCACTTTCAAAGGGACGTCCTTGAGAGAATCTACGGACGGCAGATTCGGCAGCAGCGTGAACACATACAACGCCACCGCGACCCCTGCTGCGACGACCAAACTGAACAGGACGCCGACAAATTTGAGAACGAATCGCACCGCAACTACTGGATGTGTGAGGAAGACCGTCTAAGCTTAGCATAGCCCGACGAAAAGCCCGATTTAGACTGTTATTTTGCTTTTGCTTGGACTATAGTTTCAAAGACTAATGTAAATTGGCATATTATGCCTGTAACTAAAGGAAATTAAAGGGGGAATTCTGACACTCTTCGGAAAAAAGCAACCCGCATTGATTGGCCTGGACATAAGCTCTTCGGCGGTCAAGCTGCTGGAACTCAGCAAGAGCGGTGCCCATCATCGCGTGGAACGCTACGCGGTAGAACCTTTGCCGCAAAACGCGGTAGTGGAAAATACCATTACCGAGGTCGAACAGGTAAGCCGCGCCGTAGAGCGCTGCGTCAAACGCTCAGGGTCGAAATCTCGCTACGCCGCGGTGGCCGTGTCGGCCTCCCATGTAATAACCAAAACGATCACCATGCCTTCGGGGATGCGTGAGGGCGATATGGAACAGCAGATCGAACTGGAAGCCGACCACTACATTCCCTACCCCCTGGAGGAGGTCAACCTGGATTTTGAGGTGCTCGGTCCTTCCGACGTCAATGCCAACGAAGATGATGTAGTCATAGCGGCCTGCAGAAAAGAAATCGTGGACGATTACATTGCGGTTGTGAGCCGGCAGGGGCTCGAGCCTAGAGTGGTGGATGTAGATGCGTTTGCCATGGAAGGTGCATACTCGCTGATCTCGCGCCACATGCCGGGCGGCGGCATGGAGAAGGTTGTCGCCATACTCGATGTCGGTGCGACCACTACCCATATGAACGTAATGCACAACAACCGTTCCGTGTATACCCGTGACCACAGCTTCGGCGGACGCCAGCTAACCGAGGAGATTCAGAGGCGTTACGGCCTCTCGTTCGAAGAAGCCGGGCTGGCCAAAAAAGTTGGTGGCCTGCCAGATAACTATCAAACGGATATCCTGCAACCGTTTCTCGAAGCAATGTGCCAGGAAACCATGCGCGCGCTGCAGTTTTTTTATTCATCCACTCCCTACAACAGCGTGGATCAGATCCTGCTAGCCGGCGGCTGTGCCCAGATACCGAACTCGGACGAAATGATTGCCAACCGGGTCGGCGTACCGACAACCGTCGCCAACCCCTTTGCCAGCATGTCCCTTGCTTCGCGCATCAAGCCGCAGCAGCTGAGTGGAGATGCTTCTTCCCTGATGGTGGCCTGTGGACTGGCCTTGAGGAGTTTTGACTCATGACGACCCGGGTCAATCTGCTGCCCTGGCGTGAGATACGCCGGCGTGAAAAAGACCGACAGTTGTTATCGGCATCGATCGCGACCTGGATCCTGATGGTGGTGGTTGTCTTTTACGCTCAATGGTATATGAATGATGTCATCGATCATCAGAAGAATCGGAACAGTTTCCTGCACAGCGAGATCAGCAAGCTAGAAAAGCAGATCGAGGAAATCGAAGATTTGAAAAGACGTAAGGACGCGCTGCTGGCCAGGATGGAAATCATTCAGAGACTGCAAAGTGACCGAACGAAAATCGTCCACGTATTCGACGATCTTGTGCGCAATCTGCCCGAAGGCATCTACCTGACCCAGTTCGCCAAAAAGAAGAACGCGATGGCGCTCAACGGATTCGCACAGTCCAATGCGAGGGTATCTGCTCTGATGAACAGCCTCGAAGCGTCGGATTGGTTTACCAATGCAAATCTCGACGTCATCAACGTAACTCCCAAGGGAGGGTCACGAATCAGCAAATTCAGCCTCAAGGTTCGTGCGGAAATCAAGAATGACAAAAGCAGCGCTATTGCGGAGAAAGGCTAATGGCACTATCTGATCTCCGCGATATCGATATCAACGACATACCTTCGTGGCCGACGTGGATAAAAATCAGCGCAACCGCGTTGTTGAGCGGCGCCATACTGTTCGCCGGATACTATTTTATCGTACAGCACCAGATCGACGAGCTGGCTCGCGTTGAGAAAGAGGAACTCCAGCTTCGCTCGGAATACGCGGACAAGAAGGGACTCGCTATAAACCTGGTGGCGTACCGGAATCAGCTCGAGGAAATCAAAGACACTTTCGGCATCATGCTGCAGCAGCTACCGGACAAAACGCAGGTGCCGGAGCTGTTGATCGACATCACACAGGCCGGACTGGGGCGGGGGCTGCAGTTCGAACTGTTCAAACCGCAAAACCGTCGGACTGCAGATTTCTATGCCGAATTGCCGATCAACGTTCAGGTGGTCGGTACTTATCACGAGCTTGGCAACTTCATAAGCGATCTGGCTGCACTGCCCCGGATCGTTACGATCGGGGACTTGGTCATAAAGCCAGCCGGTGGTGCAACGCTGCGAATGAGTGCGGTGACCAAGACCTACCACTACTTGGATGACGACACCGTCGAGAATCGCAGAGCGTCGAAACAAAAGAAACAACGGAAAACCGGATCCTGAACGATCATGTCAATCACCAGAATCTCCATAACAATCCTTGCCTCCCTTCTATTGATCGGTTGCGCCGAGCACCAGATGGATGATTTGCGTAGATTCGTAGATAACGTGCACAAGGACAAAAAACCCAGGGTGGACCCGCTCCCCCGTATCAAGCCCTACGAGACGTTTACCTATACCGCGTCGAAGCTCACTGACCCGTTTTTCGCGGGCAATCTGGCGCAGAGCCAGCCGGCGGCGCCGAACAGCGGTCTTTCGCCGGATCAGACCAGAAGAAAAGAGCCGCTGGAGCAATTCCCGCTCGATTCGCTTAGCATGGTTGGCACATTGTCGAGAGGCGATACGACCTGGGCCGTGATTCGCGCGCCTGACGATACCGTTCACCGTGCACAGAACGGTAACTATCTTGGCCAAAATCACGGTAAGATCGACAAAATAACGTCCAGCAAGCTATTCGTAAACGAACTGGTTCCCGGTGGCAACAATAACTGGGTAGAGAGAGAATCCAGCATCGCGATCGTCAAATAACAAGCATCCATAATGTATGAATATGGCAAGGGGCTCTAATATGTACCAGGTTGCAAACAGACTGCTTAGTGCTTCGATTGTGGCCACCAGTTTGGTGTTGTCGCTGAATTCCGCTCTCGGAGCGCAATTGAAACAAGTCGAGTGGCAATCGGACGATAGCGGCACCCTCAGCGTCCTTATCGATGGTCAAGCCCGCCACCGGACGGAAATCCTGGACGACGGTAAGCGGTTGCGAATAAACCTGCTGGGCACATCGCTAGGACACAACGCCGTGGATGTCTCGGGCCGGGGACAGGTAAAGGGGGTATTTCCGTACCTTGCAGCCGATGGGCAATCAGTGCATATCGACTTGTTAATGCGTGAGCCGTCGAAACTCATAGTGCTGGAGACGGAGTACGGTTTCGAGGTCACACCCCGGTCGACGGACAGTGATCCCATCGACAACAAACCCGCCGTTGATCTGGCCGACAATACGCCGGCGGTAGTAGCCGAGGCGACCGACGATACACCCGCACCGGAGCTCGACATTACTGCCGAACCCTTGGTCGCGCAAACGGATGCACCAACGGAAAGCGCTGCTTCCGAGTCGATGCAGCCGTCTGAATACAGCCTCAACGACATCAAGTTTTCGGCGCTTCCCGGCGGCGCCCTCCAGATCAATCTTTCCACCGATAGTAAGCCTAAAGAACCGGGTACTTTCAGCACCAATAAACCACCGCGCATTGCCTTTGACTTCTTCGGCATGCGCAGCAATCTGGATCAGAACGTTATAAAAGTTGGTAAAGGTGCCGTGGACAGCATCGCCACCGTGCAGACCGATGACCGTACCCGCGTTGTTTTCAACCTGGTCCGTCCGGTACCGTACAAAATGGAGATCACCGACACGGGCATCGTATTTCTCGTAGAAAATCCGGACACCGCGGCAGCGCGTTCGGCCAGGACCAAGCCGAAGCCGTTCCGCGATGCCGTCGGTAGCGTCGAATACAACATCGAGCGGATCGATTTCAGACGGAGCAAAACCGGCGGCGCCCGAATTATAGTCAATTTGTCGGACCCCAAAGTCGGCGTCGATGTTCAGGAAAAAGACGGCGAGATCATCGTCGATTTTCCGAACACAAAACTTCCGTCTGAACTGGAACAGCGTTTGGACGTGATCGACTTCGCCACGCCGGTACAGACCATAGATACGTTCCAGAACGGTAGCACGGTCAGGATGGTGGTGACTCCGCTAGGACGTCATCAGCATCTCGCGTACCAGTCGGGCAATATTTTCAACATCAATGTCGACCCCATCCTTACCGCCGAAGAGGAGCCCGAAGTGGACGAATTCGGTTTCAGCGGCGAGCGACTGTCGTTGAATTTTCAGAAAATCAGTGTACGTGCCGCTCTGCAGGTCATCGCAGACTTTACCGGTCTCAATTTCGTAACCAGTGACTCGGTTACCGGCACGCTGACCCTGCGCCTGAAGGACGTTCCCTGGGACCAGGCGCTGGATATCATCCTTCAGACTCGAGGGCTGGGCATGCGCCAGACCGGTAACGTGGTGTGGGTCGCGCCGGCCGAGGAAATTGCCTCCAGAGAGCGGGCAAAGCTTGAGAGCCAGAAGCAGAAGGGTGAACTCGAACCCCTCACCTCGGATCTCATCCAGATCAACTACGCAAGGGCCGCGGATATTGCCGGTATCTTGAGAACCGTCAAAGCCGTCGACACCGGTGTTCAGCAATCCTTGTTCGGCAGCGTCAGCATTGGCCAGGTCGAAACCGAATCCAACTCCCTGTTGTCTCCCCGCGGCAGCGTTACCGTGGACAACCGGACCAACACCATCCTTATCCAGGACACCCGGGGCAAGATTAAGGAAGTACGCAAACTGATCGCGCAGCTCGACAAGCCGGTGCGGCAGGTGCTCATCGAGACACGGATCATCGAAGCCTCCGACACCTTCACTCGCGAGCTTGGCGCACGCTTCGGTCTCACCCGGCTGGTCCAGCAGGCTCAGGGCCCGGGTGGTGGCACCATCGGCGACACCTTCACCACCGGCACCCTTGAAGGGACGCGAGGCATCGCCCAGGGGGGCATCGTCGCCGCGGGCACGGACGTGCTCAATGTTGATCTGCCGGCGAACTCCATCGGTGACGAGAGAACGGCCTCCTATGCCCTGACTGTCGCCACCAGCGGTCTCGGCTTTGCCCAGATACTCGATCTCGAAATTTCCGCGCTCGAGCAGGAAGGCCGGGGCAAGGTCATTGCCAATCCCCGACTCATTACCTCAAACCAGCAGGAAGCCCATATCGAACAGGGGCAGGAACGGATCTTTACGACCACGGTACTGGGCGTGGGTAGCGTAGTCACCAAGAAAGCGGTGCTGAGCTTGACCGTCACACCACAGATTACGCCGGACGATCGGGTTGTCCTCGATGTCTTCATAACGCAGGATGATTTCGTTTCACCCGTCGACCCCACCATCAACACCAAGCAGATCCGGACGCAGGTCCTGCTGGAGAACGGGGAAACGGTGGTTATCGGCGGCATCTATCAACAGAATCTGCGTGAAGGCGAAGTCAAGGTACCGCTGCTGGGGGACATTCCGCTGCTGGGCTACCTATTCAAGAAAAAGACCAAAATCGACGATCGCGTGGAGCTGATATTCTTCCTGACGCCAAAGATCGTCAACCCGGCATTGAACCTGGGTGCGGCGCCACAGCGGGTGAGTCCCGCCGTGGACCTGGCCGGACTTTAGACGACGGTGCCGCGCTGACCTCGAGATCTGCACACGTCGTCGGAAAACATCATCCTTATTGGCCCCATGGGGGCCGGAAAAAGTACGATTGGCCGAAACCTTGCCAAGCAACTGCACAAACAGTTCTATGACTCCGACCAGGAAATCGAGAAACAGACCGGCGTAACAATCAACCTGATATTCGAAATCGAGGGTGAAGAAGGGTTTCGCGAACGGGAAAGCCGGACCATAGAAGCCCTTGCCCGAAAGAAAAATATCGTCCTTGCAACCGGGGGTGGAGCGGTCCTGCGGGAGCAAAACCGCCTCGCACTTCGCCGCAGCGGCATCGTAGTCTATTTGTACGCGCCCGTTGAAACCCAACTCAAAAGGACCCGCAGCAGTAAACATCGTCCCCTGCTGCAAACGGATCAGCCGGGCGATAAACTGCGCACCCTGATGAGGGAGAGAGAGCCCATCTATCGGCAGGAAGCGGACATAGTCGTGCACAGCAAAAATCGCTCACCGCACAGCGTCGTGCGGGAACTGATAAGAAAACTAAACGTGTTTGAATAGTTTGGGCAAAAGGTTAGTTTGTTGCGGAAGTCGGCCTATCCTGGCGCTGACTTGTGCGGCTTTGCCCGAACTTGGCATTCATTCGGATCCGAGCTTCGGCCATTCTCCTAGCTGCGGAGCGGCGCCCAACCAAACCTGTCCTGCGTCATCACCCGGGATTCGGCTGCAATATGCAGATTAACGTCGACCTGGCGGGGCGCAGCTACCCCATCTATATCGGCAGTAACCTGCTGAACCGATCCGATATCCTCGATCGCCATGTATGCGGCCCTCAGGTCATGATCGTCACCAATGAGATTGTCGCACCCTTGTATCTGAACATGATGCTGCCGGCATTGACACGATTCGATGTCCATACGACGGTGCTGCCGGATGGCGAGCGCTACAAAGACCTGAGGACTTTGAATTCAATTTTCGACGCCCTGTTGAAAGTACCCTGCGACCGGCAGACTACAATCATAGCCCTTGGCGGCGGCGTCATAGGCGACGTCGCCGGCTTCGCGGCAGCATGCTACCAGCGTGGCGTCCCGTTGCTGCAGGTGCCGACCACCCTGCTCGCTCAGGTCGACTCCAGCGTCGGCGGGAAAACGGCGGTGAACCACGCCCTGGGCAAGAACATGATTGGGGCGTTCTACCAGCCGGTCGCCGTCATCGCGGATACCGATACGCTGGGCAGCCTTCCACAGCGGGAACTGCGCTCGGGACTTGCCGAGGTCATCAAATACGGGCTCATCGAAGACTATGAGTTCCTCGCCTGGCTTGAGGAACATATCGGGCATCTGCTCCAACTCGACCCGGACAGTCTCGCGCATGCCATAGAACGATCCTGCCGCAACAAAGCACGCGTGGTCGCAGCAGACGAACGTGAAACAGGCGAACGGGCGCTGCTCAATCTCGGCCACACTTTCGGACATGCCATCGAAACCCACACCGGCTACGGCTCCTGGCTTCACGGAGAAGCGGTCGCCGTCGGCATGGTCATGGCGATGGATCTTTCGGTCCGAATGGGCAACATCGAAACCTCAGACCTGGTCCGCGTAATCGATCTGCTGAAGCAGGCAGGCCTGCCTGTGCGGCCACCGGCCGGTATGACACCAGAGATGTTTTTGACGCACATGGCCGTCGACAAGAAAGTCGAAAAGGGACGCGTCCGCCTGGTGTTGCTCAATGCGCTTGGTGATGCCTATCTCAGCGATGACTATCCAACGGCACAGTTGAATCTGAGCCTGGCTGGATTTTGTCACTAGCCCGCACCCTGTACGCGGGTTAGACCCCGGCTTCGAATTCGAGTATGTTGAGACGGACAAGGAGATCCACCCATGATTCCGACTCGCGAAAGGCTTATAGTGGCTTTGGATGTACCGACCAGTGCACGGGCACGTGCGCTTGTCGAGGCTCTCGGTGACAGCGCCCATTTTTACAAGGTCGGGCTTGAACTGTTTATGACTCGCGACAGCTTCGATTTGATCGACTGGCTCCGCGACAAGGATAAAAAAGTATTCGTCGATCTCAAGTTTTTCGACGTACCCACGACCGTTGGCCGCGCTGTTGGGCAGTTGACCGGCCGCGGTATCAGCTTCGCCACGGTGCACGGCAATGATGCGATCATGCGCGCCGCCGCCGAGGCCAAGGGCGATGTCAAACTATTGGCGGTTACGGTGTTGACCAGTCTCGATCGCGGCGACCTCGACGACCTGGGATTTGATTGCGACGTCGGAGACCTGGTGATATCCCGCGCGCGCCGCGCCGTTCAGGCGGGATGCGATGGCGTAATAGCCTCGGGCCTCGAGGCCAAGGGATTGCGCTCAGCTCTTGGCGAAAAGTTCCTAGTGGTGTCTCCCGGCATCCGGCCCGTTGATAATGACGATGATCAGAAACGGGTCGTAACACCGGTTCAGGCATTCAGAAATGGCGCTGACTATATTGTTGTAGGTCGCCCCATCCGGGATGCCGGTGACCCCAAGCGGGCAGCACAAGAGGTCCAGGATGAGATCTCGAACCTGTTCTCGGCATGAACTAAAGGCATCGATTGCTGGCCCGCGGCTCTGGTGACACAAATGAAGAATGACCGGTTTTTAAGGGCGCTTGCCCGTGCACCCGTGGATTGCACACCGGTATGGATCATGCGACAGGCCGGCCGGTATCTGCCTGAATATCGGGCTACTCGTGCCCGCGCCGGGGACTTCCTGACCCTGTGTAAAACGCCGGAATTAGCGTGCGAAGTCACCTTGCAGCCCCTGCGGAGGTTCGACCTGGACGCGGCAATTCTCTTTTCCGATATTCTTACGATTCCCGACGCCATGGGACTCGGACTGTCGGTCGAAGAAGGCGTCGGACCTCGTTTAGAAAAGCCTTTGCGCAGCCGCGCGGATATCGAGAATCTTGCAGTTCCCGACCCCGAGTCGGACCTGGGTTACGTCATGGAAGCGGTGCGCCTGATCAGGCGGGAACTGGATGATCGGGTCCCGTTGATTGGATTCGCCGGGAGTCCATGGACGCTTGCCACATACATGGTCGAAGGTGGGAGCAGCAAGGAATTCAGCCTGATCAAGAAGATCATTTACGATGAACCCGAGACCGCACATTTGCTGCTGTCGAAGTTGGCGGCCGCGGTCGCGGCTTACCTAGCCGCCCAGGTCGCGGCCGGCGCGCAGGCACTGATGATTTTCGATACCTGGGGTGGTGTGCTCACGAGTAGGGATTACGAGAACTACTCTCTCGGTTACATGCGCAAGATCGTTAATGCTCTGGACAGGGACCTCAAGGAGGACAGACCGCCCGTGATCCTGTTCACCAAGGGCGCGGGGCAGTGGCTGGAAAAGATTGCGAGCGCAGGGTGCGAGGCGGTTGGGCTCGACTGGACCGTCGACCTCGATGATGCGAGAAACAGGATCGGCGATCGGGTCGCGCTGCAGGGCAACATGGACCCCAATGTACTCTATGCCTCGCAGGGACGCGTAAGGCAGGAAGTGGCGCGGATACTGAAGCAGTTCGGCAGTGGTCGCGGCCATGTGTTCAATTTGGGACACGGCATACATCCGGGCATTGACCCCGAGAACGTCCAGGTCCTCGTACAGGCCGTACACGAGATGAGCATCCCCTTCCACGACTGATCGCGCTGTGTGTTGCCGAGGGCGGCCGCCGCGGCACTTTTAATCACTGGCGCCGCAACTCAACTTTACGCCGAGGAAGACTGGAAACCCTTGCTGCTTAAGCGGATGAAGGTCGATCCGGCGGTAGCCTCGGGTCCCACACTAACCACGGTGACTGATATGTGTGGATTCTTCTTAGTACTGAGCTTTGCCACGGTGATGTTGTCGCGGCTTACGGTGTCGTGACAAGACACGCTGACGGAAACACCCTCCCAGTAGCGAACCCGCTTTCGCGTTTGCGCTGACCCGCGTTTCTCGTCCGGCTCGATCGCCTAGCCCGCATTTCTCACCAGGCGGCTATGGATGATTGTTAAGCATTGTTATCATTGAAGTCTATGGATTCATCCAAAAAAACAGTATGTCTTGGAAACGCCTATCCCGGCGCGGGCTAGATGATTTTCTGGAAACTACAGAGGAGCACTCGGGAAAACTTCACCGCCGGTTGCCTCGGCCTGCTCCTGTTGATCGCCGGTTTTACGCACGCGCGGACGGAATCCATGCCGGAGGCAGCCCGCTGGGAATCTCTGGAGCCGGGGCTGGATCTGGGCATATTCTCGATGCAATCCGAAAGTTCGGATCCGGATCCCACGATCAACATCCTCAGAATTGACACCAGTCGATTCGAGTTGACGCTGTTCAATGCATCGGCGCATGAAAATGTACCGTTGACACCTCGACAGTGGGCACATTCCAGGGGACTGGTATCGGTAATCAACGCCAGCATGTTTCAGCAGGACCACCTCACCAGTGTTTCCCTGATGCGTACCGCGGACCACACCAACAACAACTACGAGTCCAAGGACAAAACTATTCTGGCTTTCGATCCGTCGGATCCTGATGTGCCGGAGATCAAAATCATCGACCGCCAGTGCGACGAGTTCTTGGAATGGAGAAAAAAGTACAAGACATTGATACAGAGCATCCGGATGATTTCCTGCGACCGTCGGAATGTCTGGCGCGCCCAGGCTAAAAAATCGAGCACCTCCGCGGTGGGCATGGATACGACGGGACGAGTCCTGTTTATCCAGACCGGTAACACATTGAATACGCACGATCTCATCGAGATCCTGTTGGACCTGCCAATCGATATCTCCCAGGCCATGTACGTCGAGGGCGGACCGCAGGCCCAGTTATATATCGACAGCGGCGGTCGGACCTATGAGTTTACGGGCAGCATGAATGCGCTGTTCGGCAGCGCCGGCAGCCTGGCCTGGCCGATACCCAACGTAATCGGGATACGCAGAAAGAAGCAATGAATCACCTACCATCCCGACACTAGAGCGGCGGGACTCTGGTCCGAGAACAGGTGCGGATAAACCGAATCGAAGTGGGACACGAAATGGCAGGTAATGCCCTCGACGACGTCATCGGACAGCCCCTCGTAGTCAGCGCGATTTTCCTCCGGCACTATCAACTCTTCAATACCGATTCTGCGTGCCGCCAGGATCTTTTCCTTGATGCCAGCGCTTGGACCGTCTTTTGGCGTCGCCCCCGCGGGGACGTGCAGGTGTATCGTGGCGTTCTCGAAGTACTCCGGATTGATGCCGAACTTGCCGGCGTTGGAAACGACGTAACTGCAGGCTATTTCGGCGGATTCCCGCATAACGTCGCCTAGTTGGCCGGTCAGCTTGAAGCCCCGGCTAAAGCCGTGGATTCTGGTTGCTTCGATATTCAGGGTTGCGCCTCCCAGCGGAGTCCAGGCCAAGCCGGTTACGATCCCCACACCCTGCATCCGTTTTTCCGCTGGATAGGGTTTCGGTCCCAGGTAGTTTTCTACATCCGCCTGGGTCACCTCGACGCTGCTTGCACCGTCTCTGACTACCTTCAACACCGCCTTGCGCACGATCTTCGACAGCATTTTCTCCAGTTTCCTGACTCCGGCCTCCCTTGCATAATTTTCGATTACCTGCACGATCGCTTCAGCTTCGACCCGGAGCTGGCCGGGCGCCAATCCCGCTTTATCCAAAATCCGCCAGCCTGAAAGGATCGTCGGGACGGAAATTCTGAACGAAGATTTTCAACTCTTCGCCATACAGGGGATTGAGCGGCAACAGTTCCTTTATGGTATTGATTACGGCTGTGACGTAGGCTTTGATTTCGAGCGTATCCGTCTCCCCCACCTCGGGAAAGTACTTTACCTGTGCATAATAGGGGGCCGTCTTCGATACCCAATCGATGATGCGAAACCGCTTCTCGCCGGACAGAACAAGATGGATCTTGCCGTCCTGTATGTGCACTTTGTGGATGCGGCAGGCCGTTCCCATGTTGTCTATATTTTCCCAGGTCAGCTTCGATAGTTCTTCCACATCCGTGTAGATCACTCCCACGACCATTGCTTGCTCGTCACTGTGGATGGCCTGGATTGTTTCACTCCATCGACCTTCATCCAACAGTACGGGGACGATCTGGCTGGGAAACATCGGACGCGCGGTAGTCGGCAGAAAGTAAAGTCTGTTCGGCAGGATGTCCCGAGGGCGGGCCAAACCGGTTCCGGTGGAATCTTCCCCGACTTCGGTTGTATAGGTCGTTTCTTCGGACATCAGAATGCTCTCATAATCTGGTCAAATATGGCCGCTTATCGGGGTTCATGTATGATGTAATGTGGACGGGTTGGACTAATTCAAGGAATAAAAAACACCAAACCGCTGTCATATGGGACTATGAGTGCTCGTTCCACGTTATTCTGGAGATAGCTATGGTGTTGAATCCTCGCATGTTCAAAGGTTCGCTGGCCCGTCCGTTGATCTATGCCGCCGCCTTAGGCATCGCCGTTTTTCTGATTTCCGGCGATCGGGTGTTTTCGGCATTCGACAACGGATTTGATTTGTCGGACACGCTGATTCCGTCTGATGAGATCCGACACGGTGGTCCGCCACGTGACGGCATACCCGCCCTGGACGATCCGGTCTTCGTGCCCGCGGATCAGGCCGGGTTTCTGAATGTTGAGGACCGCGTCCTTGGCATCTCAATCGGAGACGTGGCCAAGGCCTACCCGATACGGATCCTCGACTGGCATGAAATCGTCAACGACGATTTCGACGGCAATGCCGTCGTAGTCAGCTATTGTCCGCTGTGCGGGACCGGCATGGCTTTCGATGCAAGCGTAGACGGGCAAACCAGAAGTTTCGGCGTATCGGGATTACTGTACAACAGCGACGTTCTGTTATACGACCGGGAAAGCGAGTCTCTTTGGAGCCAGGTCATGGGCAAGTCCGTCAGCGGACCCATGATAGGTAAAGGGCTTCGGCAACTGCCCATGTCGCACACCACCTGGCGCGACTGGCGCACCAGGCATCCAGGGACTCTGGCGCTGTCGACCGAAACCGGATATTCCAGGGATTATTCGAGGTCACCGTATGGCGGCTACGCCGAGAGTGCGGATATATTCTTTCCGGTAAAAAATAACAGCGCCAGATACCACCCGAAGGAGCTGGTAATCGGGATCAATATCGATGGCGCTAAAAAGGCTTACCCATTCGCCGAATTGTCAAAAACCAACGCCATGATCATTGACAGCGTGGCTGACTCCGAACTCCAAATTGAATTCGACGCCGTCAACCGGACCGGCCGCGTACTGGACGAATCAGGTGTCGAAATCCCGTCCACCGTCGCGTTCTGGTTTGCATGGTACGCATTCTTTCCCGAAACCGAAGTTTACGAATCGAACTGAATCGACAGGTGTCGTCCGGGAGCACGAAATTATGAAATTCTTCGTTTTACCGGCGATGCTGTGCTTGAGTCTCAATGCATATGCCCAGAACGAAGTCGCCGGGAGCGAATCAGGCGACCTCTATTCGATCAATGCCGACGACGTCATCGTCGAAGACTCCGGCAACACCACAACGTATCGAGGCAACGCCAAAGTGGTGGTCGCCAATCTTGTCATCGAGGCGGATTCGATCTCCATTACCAGCCGTGGTGGAGTGCCGTCGCAAATTTCCGCGCAGGGAAATCCCATAACCTTTCGCGAACAGGAGCCCAAACAGAATATCAACGGCACCGCAAGGGAAGTAGTCTTCATTGTTGCAGATCTCAAACTCACGCTCAGCGACTACTCTATTTTCGATCCGTCGGGAAACAATATGAAGGGCAAGAAAGCCAGTTTCATACTTTCTCCCTAGCCTGCGATATGCGGGCTGTTGCGCCACCCTCACCCCAATCGCCAAACCGGACGGTAGATTTACCACCGGCCCGGTGGATATGACACCCGCCGCTCCGGGGCCGTTTCGGGCGGTCGTTTGGCCACTCGCTCTCGCCGAGACGATCGTCTGGGCGGCGATGTTCTACTCCTTTCCCGCGTTGCTCCTCGAATGGGAACGCGATCTTGGCTGGAGCAAGACCGAGCTGTCAGGCGCCTTCACGCTGGCGCTCGCCCTATCGGCCCTATTGGCGCCCGCGATCGGCAGATTCATCGATCGCAGCCTGGGACACCTCGTGCTGACCGGCAGCGCTGTACTGGGCGCAGTGTGCCTCGCACTGCTTGCCTGCGTTACGTCATTGTGGCAGTTCTATCTCGCATGGTTTGGCATCGGTATCGCGATGTCCGGTGCGCTGTACGAACCCTGCTTTGCGTTTCTCACTAGGACCATGGCAGACCGGGCGCGGCAGGCCATCACGCTCGTTACGCTCATTGCGGGATTCGCCGGCACCCTGTCTTTCCCGGGTACGCACGCCCTGCTCACGGTTACAGATTGGCGCGGAACGGTGCTGGTGCTTGCAGGCTTTGTAGCCGCTGCAGCCGTGCCTTTATTCTGGTACGCCTGCAGGAACGCCCAGGCCAGCGGCAGCCACAACCCGCACAGCAGCAGTGCGCGAAGGCCCGCCCAGGTATTCAGGATCATGAAAAGGGCGACCTTCTGGCTTTTGGCGATAGCCTTCGCCATGATCGCCCTGGATCACGGTCTGTTGCTTACCCATCTGCTGCCGCTTCTAGACGAGCGCAGCGTGGGGCAGGATGCCGCCATACTGGCCGCTGCCATGATCGGGCCCATGCAGGTGGCCGGACGATTGGCAATGATGGCCGCAGAAAAACACATTTCCATGTTGAAAATCGGTGCAACGTGCTTCGTGGCCATGGGCATGGCAGCGCTGTCCCTGCTTGGTTCGGGCGTGATGCCCATGCTACTGGTAACTTTCGTGCTGTTCCATGGCGCCGGCTATGGTGTTACCAGCATTGTTCGGCCGGTACTGATCGCGGACCTGCTCGGCCGCGTCAATTTTGGCTTGGTTGCCGGACTGCTCGCCGTACCGTTTCTAGCCGCGTCAGCCGCGTCGCCAACTATCGCCGCCCTGATCTGGGAGGTCGGCGGGTACGATCTGGTGCTATGGGCCGCGGTGTTAGCCACCACAACGGGTTTGGCCAGCCTGCTCGTCGCCGCGAAACTGGCCAAAAATCATCTCGAAGCCGATATCATAGAAACATGATCTGGTTTTCCCTTGTAGACTATATCGCCTTTGGCTGGTTCGTTTTGTGCTGGGCATGGTTCATCCGCGCCTGGCTGTTCATACTGGCCGCGACCTGGGTGACCATCGTGCTCTACCGCCGCGAATTCCGCCCCAGCTCACACAGCATCCTGCAGGACTTGAGCAAGGTTATCTGACCGGTTGGTACCGCCCTGTAAATCGTGGCTCGATCTATTCTGTTTCCCGCAGCGTCTGCCAGGGCGCGCTCTTCAAATCTCCCCGGATGGCCATCAAACTTGCGCCAACCACCATGGTAACCGCAAGCGTTGCCCCCGCAATCCACAGCAGCACGTTCGCCTGGTACGGCAGATCGAATACGAACCGGCTCAGGCCGTATCCGAACCCGGCTGCCGCCGATGCACCGACCAGGCCGGACAGAAATCCCAGGAGAACGAATTCCGCGACGAATCCCGAACGAATGTCCCGCGACTTCGCACCGAGCACGCGCAGAACCGCAATCTCCTTGCGCCGCTCCGCCCGACTCGAATTGAGCGCCGCCCAGAGCACCACGATGCCGGCCGCGACGGTGAATATGAATATGAACTGAAGGGCGCTGTTGACCTTGTTCAGTACCCGCCTGACCTGGGCGATCAGCGCGTCGACGTCGATATCCGTGATATTGGGAAAGCGCTTGATCGCTGCTTTTATTTTATCGTTATGGTCTCGCGGCAGATACAGGCTGGTGATGTAGCTCGCCGGAAATCCCTTCAATAAACCCGGCGGTACGATGAGGAAAAAGTTGGGCCTGAATGAATCCCAACCGACTCTTCGCAGATTCGATATCCTGAGGGTCAGTTCCTCGTCGGCAATACGATAGGTCAACTCATCCCCCAGATCGAGGCCCAGCGCCTCGGCATAGTCCCGCTCAACGGACAGTAAAGGCAGATCACGTTCTTCGGCCGCCCACCACCGGCCCCTGATCACCTCGTTGTCCGACTGCGGACTCTCCGCCCACGACAGGTTCGCGGCGCGTTGAACCTGTCTCTTTGCGAATCCGCTTTCGAAGTCGTCGGCAGCCACAGTGCGGCCGTTGATGCCGACGAGCCTTGCCCTGACGATGGGCGTAAGCCGCGGCGCCGGCAAACCACTACTTTTGAAGAAGGTATCGACGTCCCGCAGCTGGTCGGGCTGGATATTAATCAGGAAGTGATTGGGTGTTTCCGCCGGCAGGCTGACCTGCCATTGCTCCCACAGATCGTTCCTGACTATGGTCAGCAGCAACATGGCCATGATGCCAACGCCCATGACCACGATCTGACTCGTGCTGCTGCGGGCCCTTCTGGCAAGCGAGGAGATTCCAAATCGCCAGGTCACGTTGGCATTGCTCCGTATCCGTCCCAATATCCTGATCAGCAGATGACTGACGACAGCAAGAATCAGCAGAGTCAGCACCGTGCCGCCCAACACCCAAAGCGTCAGAGGCAGCTCTCCGGCGACCCACCCCACGAGAATCGCAAATACCAGAAAAGCGATGCCATATACGATATACGAACTCGCGGGCAGCACGCCGAGGTCTCTGCGAATCACCCGCATCGGCGGCACATCCTTCAATCGCACTAGAGAAGGCAGGCCGAAACCGAGCACGGTAATCACCCCCACCAGTAATCCCTGCAGAACCGGCCGATATGTCGGCAAGGGCAGTTCACCGGAAACCAGGCCTGTCAGTATTTTTACAAGTATTTCCTGGCCCGCCAACCCGATTCCAGCACCAACCAGGCTGGCCGCGATGGCGAGTACAAACAGTTGGGTGACGTATATCGAAACGATGTCGCGCTGTTTCGCCCCGAAACACCTCATGATGGCGACGCTGTCCCACTGACGCCTGACGTAGTGTCGGATCGACGTGGCGATTGCGATCCCCGCCAGCAGCACGCTGACCAGCGTTGCCAAAAGCAGAAACCTCTGACCCCGGTCAAGCGCCATTCGGAATCGCGGCTGGGCGTCGTCGACACCTCGAAGGTCGGATTCCACCACACCCTGCTCCATGAGCCATTGTTTGAACCCCTGAATGCGGTCTGCGGAACCGGCCACCAGCCAATGATAGTGGACCAGGCTGCCCGGCTGGACCAGCCCGGTAGCGGGAAGATCCTCCAGATTAAGCATCAATCTCGGAGCCAGCGTGAATGCCACACCTCCTCGATCGGGCTCGAGTGTCACCAGCTTGGTGACGGGGAACTGCTCCTGGCCCAGGCCGGTTTCATCGCCGATCTCGAGTCGAAGCTGATTCAGCAACTGTGCGTCCGCCCAGACGCTGCCTCGTTCCGGCACTCCGTCGGCCGCGTAATCGTCGGAGCCGAGAGCATCCGCAATGCGCAAAGTACCGCGCAGGGGATATCCCGCCTCGACCGCCTTGATTTCGGCGAGCTGCGTCTGGTCCCCGGCAACCACAACGCTTCTGAAACTAACGGTTTGCGCATGGGTCAATCCATTTTCATCGGCGCGCTCGATCCACCCCCGATTTGGTGCAGACTGCACGTGGACTACCAGATCCGCGCCCAGCAGCTCGCTTCCCTGGCTGACCAGCGTCTGATTGAGGCGGTCTCCGAATGACGCTACCGATACGAGTCCGGCGGTGGCGACGATCAGTGCGAATGCCACGATGCGAAGATCTCCCGCTCGCCATTCCCGCAGCAGCGACCTCAGTGCGATGATCCAGACGTTCATACCGGCTCCCGGATCGATCCGCCCTCCAGTTCGAGGCAGCGCTGACATCGCTCGCCCAGTTCGGCATTGTGGGTAACGAGGACCAGCGTGGTGCCATACTCGTGATTCAATGAAAACAGCAGCTCGACAACGCTGTGGCTCGTCCCGGCGTCTAGATTTCCGGTAGGCTCGTCTGCGAAAAGTATTGCAGGTCGGGCTACGTAGGCCCGCGCTATAGCAACCCGCTGCTGTTCACCGCCGGACAGTTGCGACGGGTAATGATGGATGCGTTCGCCCAGACCCACACGCTGCAGCTCCGCCCGGGCGGCACGGGCCGGCGTCTTCCTCCCCGCCAGTTCGAGCGGCAGCATGACGTTTTCGAGCGCGGTTAGGCTCTGCAGCAGCTGAAACGATTGAAATACGAAGCCCACGCCGTTCGCCCGAACCTCAGCCCGGCCGTCCTCGTCCAGGGCCGTGAGCTCGGCGCCGTTCAAGCGCACCGTGCCAGACGTGGGCAAATCGAGTCCCGCCAGCAGGCCCAACAGGGTAGACTTTCCGGAGCCGGACACACCCACCACCGAGACGGCTTCCCCTGCTAGAATAGACAACGATACGCCGTTCAGAATGGTCAGCATGCCATCCGGGCTGCTGACCCTTTTGATCAGATCGCGTGCCTCTATCTGTACGTTTGCGTGCTCTATCCCGCTCATGATGATCAGATTCCTTTTACTGCTATCAATTATTGTCTTTGGCAGCGCCATCGGTGCAAAACCACCGGTAGTCCTGGTGCTCGGTGACAGCCTAAGCGCCGCCTATGGTCTTGCAGTAGACCAGGGTTGGGTGAATTTGTTGCAGCAGAAACTCACACAATCCGGCTACCCTCACCAGGTCGTAAACGCCAGTGTATCCGGTGACACCACAGCCAACGGGCTGACCCGCATCGAACGCGCCCTTAAGGCGCATCAGCCCGACATCGTCATTGTCGAGCTTGGCGGCAATGACGGTCTTCGCGCGCAATCGATCCCGATGATCAGGGGCAACCTGGAAAAGATAATCGAAAGGTCCAGGCAAACGGGCGCGAAGATCATTATAACGGGTATGCGACTGCCACCGAATTACGGTTCAACCTACGTCGACCAGTTCGAAGCGATCTACCCGGATCTGGCAAGTAAATTCGGCAGCGTGCTGGTGCCGTTCTTCATGGCGGGCGTGGCCACCAGGCCTGAGCTGATGCAGCCCGATGGTGTACATCCTACGGCCCGTGCTCAGGAAATACTGCTCGATAATGTGTGGCCGTATCTGCAGCCTCAGCTCGAAGCCGTGTTCCAGGGCGACGCAACAGAACAGTGATTCAGCCCAAGCGCGTCTGTTAACCTGTTTCCGCGATCTGGTATGCTTTGACTCCAGACCATCCGACAGGTATTGCCCAGCCTCCAGTGATCAATCTGAACCGGATCAAATCTGACATCTTCATCGGCAGTTATCCACAGAACACAGTGGATCTGGACCGCCTGCAATCAGGTCCCAAAATCACGGCCGTCCTCAATCTGCAGACCGATGAGGATTTTTCCACTCTGGGGGTCAACTGGCCGACGCTCGAGAAAGGCTACCAGGCCAGGGAGATGGTTTGCCAAAGATGGCCAATTACCGACTTCTCCCCGGAGGACCTGGAACAGAAGATCGAAAGCGCGGCTATTCTACTCGATCAACTGGTGGATGTAGGCCACCGCGTCTACGTTCATTGCACCGCGGGAGTAGGACGGGCACCCGCAACGGTGATCGGCTATCTAACCTGGCATGAAGGCATGGATCTGGACGAAGCTTACCGTTTGGTTAGGGAGCAGCGCTCCTGTGATCCGTATATCGAAGCCATCCGCACCGTCCATGGCAATCGGAGTCGGCGTGACTAGACCAATTCCACATCCCGTCGGTTGAATTCGACGGTTCATGTACAAGCTGCCCCCGCTGACCGACGGCGTAATGCTGAAGCGCTATCAGCGTTTTCTGGCGGACGTTCGTTTGCCGGATGGACGCATCGTCACGGCACACTGCCCAAATACGGGATCGATGCAGACATGCTGGCAATCCGGCGCACCGGTACAACTCAGCCACAGCGACAACCCCAAGCGAAAACTGGCCTGGACCCTCGAAAGGATCGATATGGGACAGGGTTGGATCGGAGTCAACACCGGACGGGTAAATCACTTCATTGCATCGGCCATTACCTCGGGCTCTATCCCGCAGCTCAACGGCTACGATCGGCTCCAAAGAGAACCCGCTTTTCAGGTGCCGAACTTCCCGGCGTCCCGCTTCGATATGTTGCTCAGCGGAGGGCCGCGCCGTGATGCATATGTCGAAGTAAAGAACACAACCCTGATCCTCGGCGAATCGATCTCCTTTCCCGATGCAATCACCGAACGGGGGCGAAAACACCTCGAACTGCTGTCGGAAGCTGTGGAACTCGGCCATAGGGGTGTAATCGTATTCGCGCTCAACAGACCTGAAGGAGATTTTTTCGAACCGGCATGGGATATAGATCCAAAATACGGTGCCACGCTTGAAAGGGTATTCGAACAAGGCGTGGAAATTCTATTGGTGCGGCTCCGGCATCTAGCCAACGGCGTAGCCGTAGCCGGTTCCCTGCATCTATCGGTTTGAATCAAATCCGCACCTCGACCCAATAGTACGGATGGTCCGAGATCCCCACTCCCGTGCGCCCACCGCCCCTGACGTCGAGGCCCCTTGTCAGTATCCAGTCTACCCGTTGTTCATCGTCCGTTCCGAGGACCGCGGCGATGGCGTCCGCGACGTCGTCGGGAAGGCCCGCCAGCAGGACGGGATCGTATTTTCTGCTGTTCAGATCACCGACAAGGACTGACGGCAGCGGAAGGCGCGCAAAGTGTTCAAGGACAATCCTGAGCTGTCGCTCCCGTCCCGCGCGAGTATGCAGGTGGGTAAATAGTATCGATAAGATGGTCTCGCCGATCTCAATTTCCGCCACCGTGTAAATACGGTAGCGATATCCTCCGGCGTTCGGAAGGGCGTACGACTGCCAGCGGCCGACAGTGAAGGCCGACAACAGACCGTTGCCCCGACGATCCCGAAACCACCTTCGCAGCGTCGGCACGAAAAGTCCGTTCAGCCCCAGCGCGTGGCTCATTTCACGAGTCTGATCGAAAAGCCAACCCGCTCGAACTTCCTGCAGCGCCACGATCTGGGCACCTCTAATCACCTCGGTCGTCCTGGCAAGATCCCTGATACCATCCGTCCCCTTCCCGCCGTGGATGTTGTATGTTGCCAGTTTGAACCGCTCTGCCGTTGCAGACCGTTTCTGGTCAAGGGCACCCTGTTGCTTACGGGATGACAGGCCGGCACGCCGTGGGACCGCGCCATACCAGAGCAGAAAGACTGGGATGAGAATGAACAGTATTATTAGCGCCGTCAATACGAGGCCCAGCCGTCAGGTCAGGATTAGCTCTGTGGAAATCTTGTATGGCAGTACTATAAACCACCCGGATCCGTTTAGGACATGGCAATGATAGTGTTGAAAGACGTTTCGAAAACCTACGCGGAGGGACGCTCCGCGCGGGTGGTGCTCGAAGCCGTGTCGCTGCAGGTCGATGCCGGAGAGTTCGTTGCCGTTCAGGGTTCGAGCGGTTCCGGTAAATCTACGCTGCTGAGCATCATCGCCGGCCTCGATCTGCCCGACTCGGGTTTTGTCGAGATCGAAGGCCGGAGGATAAACACCATGGGCGAACGGGAGAGAACGTTGTACAGGCGGGAATCGATCGGTTTTGTCTTCCAGTTTTTCAGCCTGATCCCGACCTTGACCGTATCGGAAAACATCGGCCTGGGTCTCGAGCTGAACAGCCGTGAGAAAGAGATAGACACGCGAGTTAAGTACTTATTGGACCAGGTCAGTCTGGCGGACAGACGGAACAGCTACCCCGACCGCCTTAGCGGCGGCGAACAGCAGCGAGTCGCCATTGCGCGGGCGATTGCCCACAGTCCCACCTTGGTACTCGCAGACGAACCCACCGGGAATCTGGACGAAGAAACGGAATCCAACATTCTGGATTTGCTGAAACAACTGAACGATCTTCAGGGAACGACTCTGCTGGTGGCGACCCACAGTGCAGACGTTGCCGCAAGGGCTGACCGTGTGCTGCAGATCGGCGAACTGCAACAATGAGTCTTCAAGCCAGACTGCCGATTCGCCACCTATTGAAACACCCCCTGCAAGCCGCGCTGTGTATCGTGGGCATCGCTCTCGGTATTGCCGTTGTATTGGCAATAGACATCACCAACGAGAGCGCACGGAAGGCATTCAAGACATCCAGCGCGGCCGTGAGCGGTGGATCCACCCATTCCATTCTGGGGGGGGGCCGGGGTATCGATGAAACAATTTACACCAAACTCCGCGTCGATCACGGAATCCGCGGCCTGAGGCCGGTCGTCAGCGGCTATGTGACGGTCGCTGACAGTCGTTTCATGCTAATTGGCATCGATCCCTTTGCGGAATCGGGAAATCGGTGGACACCGTTGGAGAACGACGCTGTTTCCCTGCCGTTGCTGAGCAAGGACGATGCCGTGCTGCTATTGTCATCCACGGCCCGTATGCTTGGGTTGGATATTTCTTCCAAACTCGACGTTCAGATCAGCGGCGTAAATCATTCACTCAACATCGTCGGCACCCTGGAACCGGCGGATGATTTGCAGCGTCACGGGCTTCGCAACGTCCTAATCTCCGACATCTCCACGGCCCAGGTCGTGCTGGGCATGCTCGGCAGACTGTCCACAATCGAACTGATATCCGCCGATCCACACCGCGTAGCGACCGCGATCCCCGAATCCGTGACCCTCGTACCCAGCGAGTCGCGGAGCCGGACCATGGAGCAGATGACCCGAGCATTTCACCTCAACCTCACGGCATTGAGCTTACTGGCCCTGATAATCGGCGCCTTTCTCATTTACAACACCATGACGCTTGCCGTGCTCAAACGCCGTGAGCAATTTGCTGTGCTTCGTGCTCTTGGCATGACCGCCCGGCAACTGTTTGGAAGCGTCATCCTGGAAGCCCTGGTTCTGGCCATGATTGGTTTCTGCATTGGCGCGGCGGCCGGATTCTGGCTCTCCAAGTCATTGCTGCAAATGGTCGGGGGCACGATCAATGATCTGTATTTTGCTGTGGAAGTCCAGACCGTCTCGGTCACATACACCAGCCTGGGCAAAGCGGCGGCCCTGGCGGTGTTTGCCACGGTCGCAGCGGCGTGTTTACCCGCTTGGGAGGCTATGCGAACGACTCCGGCCTTCAGTTCGGTACGCTCGAACATCGAAACCGGAGTTCGCAAAAATAACGCGCTGCTGTCGATTGCGGGCCTGAACTTCGGGATTGCGGCCGCCCTGCTCCTGATCTTTTCGGAATACAGTATCATTGCGGGTTTCGGCTCGCTGTTCCTTATCATCATGGGATTCGCGCTGATCACGCCGGTACTCATGGTGCATATGCTGTCGGTAATAGGACCCTTGCTGAACCGATGTATGGGTTTGCTGGGCCGCATGGCGGCCCGGGGAGTCGGCGCATCCCTGAGCAGGACCCAGGTAGCCGTGACGGCGCTTGCCATCGCGGTATCCGCGATCGTTGGCGTCAGCGTCATGATTTCGAGTTTCCGCGCGTCAGTCGATCACTGGCTGGGCAATTTCCTGCGTGCGGACGTTTACCTTGCCCAGCAGGTGGTTCACAAGGCCTCCGGGATTGATCCGACCCTCATAGCCGGCATTGCCGCCAGGCCGGAGGTCGACAGCCTGAGCACCGGACGGTGGGTGACGCTGCAAGAAAAGTCGGGACCAATACAATTGTTCGCGGTCGATCTCGAACGGGCGGCGTTTGACAGCTACCAGCTCGTAAACGAAGAAAACGGCGATATCTGGCCGGCGTTCTCTGGTCACGATACGGTCATCGTTTCCGAACCGTTCGCCTACCGCCGACAATTGGAGGCCGGCGACGCGGTCCAGTTGTCGACTGACAGTGGAGAGAAAACATTTAGCATCGCCGGGGTGTTCTATGACTATGGATCGGATCAGGGTGTCGTTGCCATGCATCGCTCGACTTACGACCGCCACTGGAAAGACCCCGTCGTGTCATCTTTCGCGCTGTACCTGAAAGACGATGTGGACGCGGAGGACTTCGTCGATCGTTTGAACCGTGAAACATTGACCGGCCGTGCGCTCAGGATACGCAGCAACCGTACGATCAGAGAGCTGTCTCTCGAAATTTTCGATCGCACTTTTACCATAACGGATGTACTTCGCCTGCTAGCCATAAGCATTGCCGTCGTCGGTATACTGAGTGCCCTAACGGCGATTCAGCTCGAACGGGCCAGGGAGTTCGCCGTGCTTCGCGCCCTGGGACTGAGCCCGCGGCAGCTCTGGATCCTGGTCACCACGGAGAGTGGCCTGATGGGCCTGATCGCAGGAATCATCGCGTGCCCCCTCGGGCTCGTCATGGCCTGGGTGCTCATTCATATTATCAACCGCCGTTCTTTCGGATGGTCGATGGATCTGGCTATTCACCTCGAGCCCTGGATCACGGCGATTATTCTGAGTATCGCAGCTGCTGTTGTAGCCGGACTATATCCCGCGTCGAAGATGGCGGGTAAGTTTCCCTCATTGTCTCTGCGATATGAGTAGAACCTGTCCCGACCATGCGCAATCGAAAAATGCCCAACCCGAAAGTTGACTCCGATTTTCCCCACCGGGTAAGAGAAATCGAAAATACCTGGATCACACTGGGCGACGGCTGCCGGCTGGCCGCCCGCATCTGGATGCCGGAGCGTGCAGATTGCGATCCCGTTCCGGCAATCCTCGAGTATCTGCCCTACCGCAAGCGGGATGGCACCGCGGTTCGAGATGAACTGACGCACCCATGGTATGCGGGCCATGGCTACGCCGCGATACGTGTTGACATGAGGGGAAACGGTGAATCGGACGGATTGATGTTCGATGAATATCTCCGTCAAGAGCAGGATGACGCGCTGGAGGTAATCGAATGGATCGCCGACCAGCCCTGGTGCAACGGCAACGTCGGGATGATGGGGATATCCTGGGGCGGTTTCAACGCACTGCAGGTGGCGGCGCGGCGCCCCCAGGCGCTCAGGGCCATCATCACCCTGTGCTCGACGGATGACCGCTATGCCGATGACATCCACTACAAAGGCGGCGCGATGCTGATGGAGAACCTCGGCTGGGCCTCTACCATGTTCGCCTTTTCATCGCGGCCGCCGGACCCGTCTCTGGTCGGTGTCGGCTGGCGGGACACTTGGATGCGGCGACTTGAAAACACCCCGCTACTCATAGAAAACTGGCTGCATCACCCACACCGTGACGATTTCTGGAAACACGGATCCGTATGCGAAAAATTTTCCGACATCGAAGCCGCGGTCTACGCCATCGGTGGATGGGGTGACGCCTATTCCAACGCCATACCAAGAATGCTGAGCGGTCTCGATTGCCCTGCAAAGGGGCTGATCGGACCTTGGATCCACAAGTATCCCCATTTCGCCAAGCCCGAGCCCGCCATGGACTTTCTCAACGATTCACTGACCTGGTGGGATCACTGGCTCAAGGGAGTGGACAGCGGCGTCATGCGCAAACCGCTTTACCAGGCGTACATGATGGACAGCGCACCGCCGGCATCGTTTTACGAGTTCCGCAGCGGCCGCTGGATAGCGGAACAGGCATGGCCGTCGCAAAATGTCGTCAGCCGGGTGTATGCGCTGAATCCAGGCCGCATCACCGAATCAGCTCCGGTTACCGAATCGATGACCGTATGTTCGCCGCAACACACCGGGGTGGCCTGCGGTGAATTCTGCGCCATGTGGCAGGGCCCCGAAAGCCCGACCGATCAACGGATCGACGACGCGGGGTCGCTGCTGTTCGAAGGCGACGTACTCGAAAACCCGCTGGAGATTTTCGGCGCGCCGTTCGTCGAACTGGATATCGCCGCGGACCGACCCCAGGCCAATATCACCGTGCGACTGTGCGACGTCTGGCCAACCGGCGAATCCACGCGCATCACCTTCGGTGTCCTGAACCTATGCCACAGAAACGGACACGAACGTCCTGAGCCTCTACAGCCTGGAAAAACATACCGCGTCAGGATCCAGCTCGACGATGTCGCCTATCGAGTACGGCCCGCCAACCGGTTGAGAATTGCCGTATCCACCGCATACTGGCCGCTCATCTGGCCATCGCCGGAACACGTCACGGCCACGATCCTCTCGGGCTCCAGCAAGCTTGCCCTGCCGGTGCGCCTGCCCGTCGAGGATGATCTGCCGCCGCCCGACCCTCCCGTCACCGCGCCGCCGCTGGCGATGGAGACCCTGCGACCGTCGTCGAACGCCAGGAAGTATGAGACCGATCTGGTCAGCGGCGCATGCGTGATTCGGATCGATGACGATTTTGGAGAGCACAGGAATCTTGCTCACGGCCTCATTACCGGTCAGGTTTCACGGGAACGTTACCGCATCCATGCGACGGACCCCTGTTCGTCGCGGGCCGACATTCATTGGACGCAGACCCTGGCCAGAGACGGCTGGTCGGTGCGGACCGAAACAAGAACCAAATTGCATTGCGATCGGGTGAACTTTTTTGTCAATGCCCGCATAGACGCATTCGAGGACGACCACAAGGTGTTCGAGCGCTCCTGGAAGCGTCGCGTGGAGCGCGTTCTCGTGTGATATTCCGGACGGTCACCTCATGCACGCTGATCGTGAGCGCGATCGCAGCGATTGCGTCGTGCTCTGCCCCGGACCGACCCACCGGGGCGGAACCGCTCTCAGTCAAGAACTTCTTGGGTTCTGATTCGTCTGCCGACTTCGCGCGCGCCGAGCGTGCCATACCGTTCCAGTTCCCACGCGACCACGGTCAGCACCCTGAATTCAGGAGCGAATGGTGGTACATCACCGGCAACCTGAGCGATTCGGAGGACCGGCGCTTTGGTTTTCAGTTCACACTGTTTCGCAACGCGGTGTCGGCGGAATCTCCGGACCACCCCTCCCGGTGGGCAGCCCGGCAGATATACCTTGCCCACATCGCGATTACCGACGTTCAGAATCAAAGATTTTATGCCGACGAGCGATTTGCCCGCGGCGCGTTGGGGCTGGCCGGGGTCGAGCACGAACCGTTCAGAGCCTGGCTGGAGGACTGGCACCTTATTCAATCCGCTCCCCTGAACTGCGCCTCCTGCTTTGCTATCGGACTCAGTGCCTCTGCCGGGGAATTCGGCATGGAACTAGACCTTGAAAGTACCCGGCCCGTCGTGCTGCACGGTGATTCCGGATTGAGCCAGAAGGGCGAGGCGGCGGGCAATGCCTCCTACTACTATTCGTTCACCCGCTTGAAAACTGCGGGAAAACTGCGCCTCGGTGATGAATACCATCGGGTCCAGGGTACCAGCTGGTTGGACCACGAGTGGTCGACCTCGTCCCTGCAGGAGGATCAGGTCGGTTGGGACTGGTTCTCCTTACAGCTTTCCGACAACAGCGACCTGATGCTCTTCCAGCTCAGGCATCGTGACAACCCTGCAAAAAATTACCTTTACGGAACCTACGTGGGCGCCCAGGGAGCATTGAAAATACTGGCTCCACAGGATATTGCAATAGCACCCACGGAGACATGGATCAGCCCCGTTTCGGGAGCGAGCTACCCGGCGGGTTGGACAATAGAAATCTCCAGCCTGGCAATCAGGGTGCTGCTCGAACCGGTGCTGGAGAACCAGGAAATGAATCTGACCTTCAGGTATTGGGAAGGCGCGGTCCAGGCTATAGGCACCAGAGAAGGCCGTCGGCTCAGCGGCCACGGCTATGTCGAGTTGACCGGCTACTGACCCGCGAATTGCACCACGACGAGGCGTATAATGGTGGCTGAGCAAGATCCCTTCGGGAGATGGACATGAGCGCATTCCCAGATATCCGTTCCACGGCGATGAGTCAACTGGCGGCTCTCCTGGGCGAGCGGCTGACGATTAACTCGTCTATTCGTGAACAACACGGCAGGGACGAAGGTTACATCACGCCGGTACCGCCGGATGCCGTGGTGTTCCCGGAGTCTACGGAAGAAGTTCGGGCGGTCACCCGCATATGCAATGAGCACCGGATCCCGATGATCCCATTCGGCGTAGGTACTTCGCTCGAGGGCCAGGTCATTCCCATGCACGGCGGCCTGTCCATCGACTGTTCGCACATGGATCGCATCCTGGAACTCAACGCGGAGGATCTGGACGTACGTCTTCAACCGGGGGTAACACGACGACAGCTCAATGAATACCTGCGTGACCAGGGCCTGTTCTTTCCCGTCGATCCCGGTGCCGACGCCACCCTGGGCGGTATGGCATCGACACGCGCTTCCGGCACCAATGCGGTACGCTACGGCACCATGCGTAACAACGTGCTGGCCCTGAACGTGGTACTGGCTGACGGGCGGCTGCTGCACACCGGTACCCGTGCCCGAAAATCCGCAGCGGGCTACGATCTCACGGCGCTGTTCGTCGGTTCCGAGGGGACGCTGGGCATCATTACCGAATTGAGCCTCCGTCTGTATGGCCGCGAAGAAGCGATTTCGTCCGCGGTGTGTGCTTTCGACGACCTGAAAGGTGCGGTGGATACGGTCATCGAGACCATACAGATGGGCATACCCATCGCCCGCATCGAGTTCCTGGACGAGGTTCTGATGGGCGCGGTCAATCTATACTCGAAACTCGACTACGCGTTGAAGCCGACCCTGTTTCTGGAGTTCCACGGGACGCCGAACGGGGTGCGGGAGCAGGCGGAGTCGGTCGGTGAGATGTGCAGTGAACACGGCGGTGCCCATTTTCAATGGGCGGTGCGGGAAGAGGACAGGCAGGCGCTTTGGCGGGCACGGCATGACGTCGCCTACGCGTGCAAGCTGCTGCGCCCCGACGGCCGGCTCTGGGCAACGGATGTATGCGTCCCTATTTCCAGGCTCACCGAGTGCATCGTAGAAACGCGACGGGACATCGATGAGTCGAAACTTGTCGCGCCCATCGTTGGCCACGTCGGTGACGGCAACTTTCATGTCACCATGATGCTGGACACCAGCGATGAAGAAGAGATGGCGAGGGCGTACGCTTTCAACGAGCGGCTGGTCGACCGCGCCCTGTCGATGGGAGGGACCAGCACCGGGGAGCACGGTATCGGAATAACAAAACGACAAAAACTCGTTGCCGAACACGGAGACGGGGTTGCCGTAATGCACTGTATCAAGCAGGCATTAGACCCGCTCAATCTGATGAACCCCGGCAAACTGTTCCTGGACGGTTGAACCGCCTATCGACGTATTCAGCATCGATGTCGATTTACAACAGGGCGGAAATCGTCCATCGGAATTTTCTTCGCCGCGTCGGAGAAAAGAACTTCCCCGATCCGCGCACCGATACGGACTGGTCGAACAGCGGACTGGATAAGGCCGATGTCATCGAATTGCTGGAGTCGCAGTTCGTGTGCCGGCACCTCGATCTCGCGGCACGAAAACTGAAAGCTCGAAACCACGGTTTCTACAGCATAGGCAGCGCCGGCCATGAGGGCAATGCGGTGTTCGGCAGAATTTTTCGCAAGTCGGACATGGCCTTCCTGCACTACCGCAGTGGGGCCTTCATGGCGGAACGAGCGAGAAAGTCGCAAGGAATCGATATCATCCGCGATACGCTGCTTTCCCTGGTCGCTTCCAGCGATGATCCGATAGCCGGGGGGCGGCACAAAGTATGGGGCAGCCTCCCTTTGATGGTGCCGCCGCAGACCAGCACCATCGCGTCTCACCTTCCAAAAGCCGTCGGCGTGGCGCTGTCCATCGCCAAGGCAAACGACATGAAACTCCAGTCCAACCTGCCGCGAGATTCGGTCGTGCTGTGCAGCTTCGGTGATGCGTCCATCAATCACTCCACCGCACTGGGCGCAGTCAATGCCGCGATGTGGACGGCCCATCAAAATGTACCGATGCCCATTGTATTCCTGTGCGAGGACAATCAGATCGGTTTATCGGTGCCGACACCACTGCAATGGATTCAATCGCAGTATTCGAACCGGAGCGACCTATTTTACGTTCCGGTAGACGGCCTCGATCTGTTCGACTTGCACGTCCAGGGGATAAAGGCGGAGCAATACGCACGGGAACACAGAAAACCGGTATTTCTTCATATGACAACGGTACGTTTACTGGGTCATGCCGGATCCGAAGTCGAATCGGTCTACCGGTCAGTAGACCGCATTCAGCAGGCCGAGGGGCAGGATCCCCTGCTGCACAGTGCACGGCTGGTCATCGAAAACGGAATAATGAAACCCGCGGAGGTAATCGACCTGTACCAGCGCATCGAACGGCGCGTCGAAGAGGAATCCGAGCGGGCGGTCGTGAGGCCGAAACTGGAAACAGCGGCTCAGGTCAGGTCCGCGCTGATTGCGTGCCGGAACAGGCGAACGATACCCGCCATACCCATCGGTGAACAGCGTAGACGGGCATTCGCCGATGACTTCGACAAATTGCCCAAACCCCAGCACATGGCAAAATTGATCAACTGGGGTTTGAGGGATGTCCTGCTTCGCTATGATAGTGCCGTTTTATTTGGCGAAGACGTGGCACAAAAAGGTGGCGTGTACAACGTCACCGACGGGCTGTACAAAACGTTCGGTGCCCGGCGCGTATTCAATTCGCCCCTGGACGAACAATCCATCCTGGGCACGGCGATAGGCCTGGCTCACAACGGTTTCCTGCCCATTCCGGAAATTCAGTTCCTCGCCTATATACACAATGCGGAGGACCAGATCAGGGGAGAGGCAGCCACGCTTGCGTTCTTCTCCCAGGGCCAGTTCACCAATCCAATGGTAATAAGGATCGCCGGACTGGGTTATCAGAAGGGATTCGGTGGACACTTCCACAACGATAACTCCCTGGCCGTGTTTCGCGACATCCCGGGGCTGATCATCGCGATCCCGTCGAACGGTGCAGACGCCGTTCGCATGTTTCGAACGTGCATGCGGCAGGCATACGAAAACGGGCGAGTGTGTGTTTTTATCGAGCCCATTGCACTGTACATGACAAAAGACCTGCACGATACCGGGGATCGGGGTTGGACACGTACCTATCCCGCCCCGAACGAGGAGGCACCGCTTGGAACGGTCAGACGTCACGGTTCCGGCCATGACGCCGTCATACTCACCTACGGAAATGGGGTCTATTACTCAATGCAGGCGCAAAAAGAGCTCGGTGAGAATCACGATGTTCAAATCAGTGTGGTGGACCTCATGTGGATGGCACCGGTCAACCTTTCGGATCTCATGGCGCAGATCGTAGACGCAAAGAATATATTGATCGTGGACGAGTGCAGAAGAACCGGGTCCTGGAGTGAGGGGCTGGTGGCAATGATCGTGGACAAAGCCGATCCACTGCCATCAATCAGGGTAGTGGCCGCCGACGACTGCTTCATCCCGCTAGGTATAGCTGCCGCGGCCGGTCTTCCCGGAAAACAGGACATCGTCAGCGCGGTGTTGAATATGATCTGATCGATCCCGAAGCAAAAAGGGGACAGATTTATTTTTCCTTCCGGGGACGGCCTTCGATCTTAATCACATAGCGAGTTTGGCGCGCCGCTCCGGCTCTGCATAGTCTTCGAAATTCGTTCGACGGTGTAACAACAAACAGTTGTTGATGAACGTTGCTTCACCTGGTCGTAAGCTCATGTTCAGGCAGAACTTGTCACTTGAGGCGAGTTCGTCAAAGGTATCAAGCGCGACCAGATGCAATTATTCGAACGCAGTGCCGATTGCTACCGTTTGTCGGAGCATCAATTTTATGCATCCCGGCCCGCCGATTCCTGGCCCCATCAGACTTGTTCAGAAGCCTCTACAAGCGCTTGCACCCCTCGAAAGTCGGTTTTACCAGTCCCGAGTAGCGGCACTTCTTTGACTACCATCACCTTCGCAGGCACAGCTATTGCGGCAATTCCGTGTTCCCTGGCGTGAACATCGAAGGCCTCTCGGGTTGCTTCCGGATTGCTGGTGACCAGCACCAGCCGCTCACCCTTTTTCGGGTCCGGCCTGGCGACAACCGCATGCTGGTGATCAGGCCATAGCCGCTCAACTTCTCCCTCGATCATTGCCAGCGAAACCATCTCTCCGGCCACTTTGGCAAATCGCTTTGCGCGGCCCAGAATAGTTACGTAGTTATGTTCGTCGACAGTGACGATGTCGCCGGTATCGTACCAACCGTCTTCCGGCGGCTGCACCTGGCCCGGGTTCTCGGCGCGCAAATATCCCACCATCACATTGGGACCGCTGACCACCAGCTTACCGCCAGTGGTGATTCCGGGTACGTCCTCGAGACGATACCGGATTCCGGGGGACAACTGGCCGACCGATCCTTTCTTGTTGTTCATTGGGCTGTTCATCGCCAGTACAGGCGAGGTTTCGGTCGTACCATATCCCTCGAACACACGCACCCCGTACCGCTCGCCATAGATCCTCCGGGTCTCGTCCTTGAGCTTTTCCGCGCCGGCAAACACATAGCGAATGCTGTAAAAATCATACGGATTGGCAAAACGTGCATAGCCGGCCAGAAAGGTGTCGGTGCCGAACATCAGCGTTGCATCGGTGTCGTAGACCAGTTCCGGAATAGTGCGGTAATGCAGTGGCGACGGATACAAAAACACCTTGATCCCGGACAGTAGTGGCAGCAGCGTACCGCAGGTAAGACCGAAGGAATGGAACAGAGGCAATACATTGAACACAATATCCTGCGGCCCAAAGTCGATCATCGAGGCTACCTGATAGCGGTTCGCCTGCAGATTGGTATGGCTCAGCACAACTCCCTTGGGCGAGCCCTCGGTACCAGATGTAAACAACACCACCGCGGCGGCCTCCGGATCACGCCGTCTGCAGCTGATGCGATAGGCCGCACGCGGCAAGAGGGAGGCCAGCAGACCCAGTAATTTAGTGCCGGCACCGATCGCCGCGCTAACGTCTTCCAGGTAGCGCACGATGACTCCCGCGCCCTCGATGGCCGCAATCATTTCCTGCAGTTTGCCCTGCTCGACAAACTGCTGTGAGGTGTAGACCGTTTTAACGGTTGCCGATCCGCAGCCGCTGACCACACTGCGAACACCGCTAGAGAAATTGAGCATGGTCGGCACGCGCCCATACGCGTGCAAACCGAAAAACGCCACCACGGTGGCGTTCACATTCGGCAACAGCACCCCTACCCGCTCACCCGCTTCAGTTTCGGCGGCCATAACGCTGCCGAGAGCAAATGAGCTCGTGATCAGCCGGCGAAATCCGATCGGGCTGCGCTGGACATCCTCAAGGACCTTGTGCCGGGAACCGGTAATCTCCCGAGCATCGAGCAGTGAGTGAAACAGCGTGCGGCGGTAGTCGCTGCTCTCGAACATCATATCGGTCATCAGCACAGACAGCATTCGACCCGCATGTGCCCGACGCGCGCGGCTGCGCAGTTCCGGAGGAATGGTTAGTGACCGGGGCTCCAGGAAAGTCACCCGGATCTTTGGGAACCAGCGGATCCTGACCTTGCCCGACAGCCGGGAAAACGGGCTGTACTGGGCACCATCTAGACGCACCGGCACGATCTGCGCCCGCGCCTTGTCGGCAACCATTCCCGGGCCTTCAAAGATCTTCATCAGCGCACCGGTGACCGTGATGCGCCCTTCCGGAAAAATCACCACGGTTTCACCATTTTGAACCGCTTTGATCAAGGTGCGGGTCGATAATGGGCTGGTGGGATCAATCGGTATCGTGCGTGCCATGGACAGGAAGAACTGGATAAACCGGTTCTTGGCGATATAGGTGTTGATCGCAAAAGTCATGATCCGCGGTGCAAACGCGGCGATCAGCACGGCATCGAGGAACGACTGGTGATTAGCCACCACCAGCACGCGTTCACCGGCCCTGCCAAGGTTATCCAGGCCATTAACCTCGACCCGGTAAAGCATCTGCAGCAACCATGCGACAAATGCCTTGACCAGCGCACCGGGGAGCAGCCGGGTAATGTAGATCGCGACGCCCAGATTGAGCAAGCCGATCACCAGAAACAGCTGAGGAATACTGAGACCGAGCGCCAACAGTAACGCGGTGCCAAGCGCGGCGGCCACCATGAACAATGCGTTTAGAATATTGTTCGCGGCAATATTTCGGGAGCGGTGCGCATCATCGCTATGGTGCTGAAGTATGGCGTCCAGCGGGACGATATAAATACCACCAGCCACCGCGATCAGGCCGATGTCCAGTAGAATACGCCAACCGGCAAACTGCTCCAGAAACACTCCCACGGTTGCGGCTCCACCCGGGAGCCCCCCGCTGCTGGCAAAATACAGGTCGACGATGAACACGGACATTACCAGTGCACCGAGCGGCACGAAGGTTGCGTGTACCTGGCCTTTTAGCATGCTGTTGCACAGCAGCGAACCAATCGCCATGCCAATGGAAAAAGTAACCAGGAATAGAGACGCAAGGTGCCCACTACCGCCGAGAACGTGTTTAGCAAACGGTGCGATCTCCGCTAGAAACGCGGCTCCCACCAGCCAGAACCAGGATATGGCCAGAATGGTCAGGAAAATATCCCGCTGACCTGCAGCGTACCGGATCAAATCCCAGGTCGAAGTAATCACGTTGTAATTGATCTGCAAGTCAGGGGCTGCCGGTCCGGTAGACGGAATAAAGCGTGCCGCCACCCAACCAGCCAGCGCCACCACGATGATCCCACCTGAAACAATGTAGATTCCAGCATCCGTGAGTATCAATTCACCCGCCACGGTTCCGAGCAAAATGGCGATGAAAGTGCCGGTCTGCACCCACGCGTTGCCGGCGATCAACTCCTCGGTCTTCAATTGTTCGGGGAGAATGCCGTATTTTATCGGTCCGAAATAGGTCGACTGAGCACCCATCAGGAACAACACCGCAAGCAGAAACCAGACACTGCCAACCAGAAATCCCGCTGCCGCGAATACCATGATTATAATTTCTGTAAGCTTGAGGATGCGTATCAGCCAGGCCTTGTCGTATTTGTCCGCCAGCTGCCCTGCATGGGCAGAAAACAGGAAAAACGGAAAGATAAAGATCCCGGCAGCAGCGGCGACCAGCAGCGGTGCATCCAATCCAGTCCCTTGCGCCACTGAAAAGGTAACCAGGAACACGATCGCATTCTTGAAAACATTGTCATTGAATGCACCCAGGGACTGGGTGATAAACAACGGCAGAAAGCGACGGCCGTGAAGCAGGTCGATTTGATTGGGAGTCATCAGAAAATGATACTCAATAGCGGCAGCGGGAGTGCACCGATTGTAATACCATAACGGGGATAAGCCGAGCGCCGCCCCCGCTATAATGCAGCAAGGGCGAGCGAACCGGAGAAGCCAGGCACGATAAACGCGCCGGTGAAGGCATGTTCCTCCTCATATGCTTTCGGCAACGGTAAAAATCACTCACCTCTGCGAGAGAACTGGCTGCTTATTGGCGGGAGATATTCACGAATGGAGACCGGATGCTGATGGGTGAATCAACCTGGCAACACTTGGCATGTCCATTGTTAATGAGTTTGAAGGTATTAACGGTACACGCCAGGCGTTGGTTTGCGAGGTGTGGGCTATGACCGACGAGCCAAAACCAGGTTTTTACAGATAAATCCAGCGGCATCCTGTATCATACTTTTTTACAGGCGGACCGGGGGCAATCCGAATACACCCCTAGCACCCGGTCCTCGAAAACCAAACGTGATTAGGAAATTCATCGACAAATTTTTCGGTGGAGGTGACCAGGTATCCGGAACCGATTCGGGAACCAGCGTCATCTATCAGGATTTTGAAATCAGACCGGCTCCGGTAAAGGAGTCCAACGGTTGGCGGGTTCAGGGGACGATCGTCAAGGAATCCGGGGACGATTCCAGAGAGCATGTATTTATCAGGGCGGATGCCTGTATGGACAGGGAATCTGCCGTGGCGCTCACCGTTCGAAAGGCCCGGCAACTGATCGATGAGCGGGGCGACAAACTATTCGATTGAGAAATCGGCTCGGTAAACGCACCCAGTGGCGCCCGCGCATTGCTTACTTCTGAGCAACCAGGTAGGCAATATATGACAAACAGCGTTCCCCTTTCTTCTCCCGGGTAAAAATCCCGTTTCCCGACTCGCCGTCCTCGTCCGTCCCTTCCCAGTAGCAATCCACCCGGGGAAAACCCGCGTCATCCAGGATGTCTTTGAGTTCAGTAAGACCCCATAGCCGCCATTCATAGCTGAATATCCGCTTCATCTTGGAACCGTCCGGAAACTTGAAGTGAATGTGCAGTGTCGCTTCGCTTGACACCGGCCAGTATTCATCCTGATCCCAGACATAGGTGAATCCCTGTTCGATCTCGGATTCCTCTTTCACTTCGTCGAACAGTTCCGGCCCGCCATAGAGATCGATGACGAATATACCGTTTTCGGCAATGTCCTCGTACGCCCGCGTAAAGTAGTCCAGCATTTGGGGCCGGGTCTTGAATATCCAATAGGAAAAGTTCTGGGCACATCGAATATCCGGGGCCTTGTCGCTGGGCTGCCTGGCGTCTTCGAGGTGAAATGTCATGCGCTCCACTGCGGGACCGAGCTGTGCGAAGTGCCTCGACTTGCCCCACTCCACCGGCTCCGGATCAATATCGAAACCTTCAGCCGTATACTGCTTGCCGCGCCCGATCCAGGTCGCGCTGAGCAGGCCCGTACCGCAAAAATCCTCTCTGAAATGCGTGGCTTTCTTATTTGTTAGTTCCCGGTAGACCTTGGATAGAAATTTGATGTCCTCATCGGGTGACTGGACCGACCACTGGTACAGTTCATACTTGTCCGCCGTCCGTGCGGTTAATCGGTTTTTATTTTTGTTCTTCTTTGATTTCTTCTTTTCTTTCGTGCTCACTGCGCGGGCCCTGGTCTGGAATCGATGGATCTTGCAAGGGCGCGGAGAATAACGCTATACATGCATTTACTCAAGACAGCAGGGACCGCGGTGCAAGAGCCGGGCAAACAAGCCCGGCTGTTCCGGCGCAATGCAGGGCGAAGTTGTGACAAAATAGCCATATGAAATACTGCCCGAATTGTGCAGGTACCCTGAATCTTGCCGTTCCCGATGGGGATACTCTGCCGCGGCACGTATGTCCGGACTGCGGCATGATTCACTATCAAAATCCCAAAATCGTGGCGGGTTGCATTCCGGTATGGCAGGACAGTGTCCTGTTGTGCAGGCGTGCCATAGCACCTCGCTACGGCAGATGGACCCTGCCGGCCGGTTTTATGGAGAACGGGGAAACCGTCGCCCAGGCCGCGTCACGGGAGACGGTCGAAGAGGCCGAAGCCAGGGTCGTGGACCTCGAGTTCTACGGCCTGTTCAACATTACGCACGTGAACCAGGTATACATCATGTTCCGGGGAAGGCTGGAAACGCCTGAGTTTGGAGCCGGTGCAGAGAGCCTCGAGGCGCGACTGGTGCAGGAACATGAGGTCCCGTGGGATGAGCTCGCGTTCCCTGTCATCCACCGCACCTTGAACCTGTTTTTCGAGGATCGCAGGCGCGGCGCATACGGGAGTCACATGTTCGACATCAAGTCCATCAGACAGTCGGGTTAAGGCCAGCAAGCAGATCATGGATCATGCTCCGCGCCCGAATCGAATATCCTCCCCCGAACAAATTGAAATGGTTGAGGACATGGTAAAGGTTATAGAGTTTCTTCCTTGTCTTGTATCCATCGTCCAGCGGCCAGTCGGCGTTGTAGGCTTCATAGAAAACTTTGCCGAATCCTCCGAACAACTCGGTCATCGCCAGATCCGCCTCCCGATCACCGAAGTAAGGGGCAGGATCGAAGATGACGGGTTCACCAGCGGTATCCGCGGCGAAATTACCCGCCCATAAATCACCATGCAGCAAGGATGGTATCGGTATATAACCAGTGAAAAATTTGTCCAACCTTTGCAGCAAATTTTCACCAGCCGACAATGTTTGCCGACCGATACCATTATCGTATGCCAGTCGCAACTGGGGACCAAGTCGCATCTCCCTGTAGAAATCAATCCAGTGATCACACCAGGAATTGATCTGTGGCGTCGACCCGATGGTGTTGTCGAGGTGCCAGCCAAAACGATCGCTCGTTGCACGGTGAAGCGTCGCGAGACCCCGGCCGAGGGCGGAGTGCGTTTCGGTGCCGGCGGCGCCGGCAAGATCGATGAACTCAAGAACCAGGTATGCGGTATCCTGCCAGACACCGGTACAGATTGGAACGGGTATCCGCAGCGTGCACGCGGCCATCAACGCCCGCAGGCCCTCAGCCTCCACGTCGAACATGTCGGACAGACTGTTGCTGTTGAGTTTGACGAAAAACCGAAGCCCGTCGTCACCCTCCATGACTTCGGACCGACTGATACATCCCCCGCCCAGCGGTCGATGATTCTCCAGGTAAAATCGCCTGCCGGTGGCCTGCTGGATGTGATCCGAGATGTTGCAGAATAAATCCGGCATAAATATCTTAGTTACGCGTGTTCTTTGTCAGGTCAGTCGAGATTAATGCGCTAAACCCTTGAATTCGAAAGATGTGTTAGCAAGCTTGCCGCAGAGATTACGCATTACTTATGCACATTTTTTTTGGTTCGCACACGCTGCTCGGAACATCGCCCAGATGTTGTGGCCTGGACTCAAATCTTCACTTCTAAGTATATGATTTTACGAATATTATTGTTTCTCTTCAATAAATCTGTTGTTATCGCTATTGTTTTTCCCGCTATCAAAGCCAGGGACCTTGGCGGAGTTATACACACAGTTATCCACATGAAATCAGACCTTCTCTGCCGTCCATGCAGGGCTATCCTGGCGCTGGCTGGTCCAGGCCCCGCTGAACTTGGGCTTCATTCGATCCATAGCGACGGCTATGCATCTCGCTGGTTCGACGCATCCCTGCGCCTTACCCCTTCGGGGCTACCGCGAAAAATCGCTCCTGGCGATTTTTTCAGCCCGGCGTTCATCGGCACCTGTCCTGCGCCATCGCTCGGGATCCCGGTGAGAAATGCGGGCTAGAATCGCACGCGTCGCGCTTCCGGTTCCGCTCCGGCAATGCTTTGATTTTCTCGTCCCCCCTACCGGTGAACCGCCTCTCAGGGGGGCAAGAGTTCTAGTGCCGTTCGGACGGCGACGGCTGACGGGAGTAGTCATGGAGATCGTTGACTCCAGCGATCTGCCGTCGCATCGTTTGCGCCAGATCGAGCAGGTGTTGGACCCGGAACCTGTGTTTCCAGGGACGCTGTCCGATTGGTTGTCCCGGGTAGCACACTACTACCATCACCCAATCGGAGAAGTATTCAGTGCAGCCCTGCCCATCGCGCTTCGCCGGGGGCATCCCCTGAGCCCAGGTCAACCGAAGGTCTACCAGCTCACCGAAGAGGGGAAAACCGCCCGCCCCAACCTCGCATCAGCACCATTGCAGCAAAGGATATGGCGAAGCCTCAACACCGAAAATTGGCTCTCGCCAGAACGGCTGAGCCGGCTCGGGCACTCATGGAGACGAGCGGTCAACGCCCTGGTGGAAAAGGGCTGGGTTGAAATAAAAGTCCAACCCACAGCCGGAGTTGCATTTTCCGGGTACTCTATTGACTTGAATCCAGAGCAAACCCGGGCCGCCGACGCCATTCTGGACGCACTTGGATCCTATCGGAGTTTTGTACTGTTTGGCATCACGGGAAGCGGTAAAACAGAGGTCTACTTCAGGGTTATTAGAGAAGTGATCGAGCGTGGCCAGCAGATTTTGTTGCTGGTACCCGAGATCGCACTTACACCGCAGCTGGTGAAACGGTTCGAGGATCATGTCGGGCGGAGTCTCGCGGTAATCCATTCCGAACTGCCGGCGGGTGAGCGACATAGGAACTGGGCGGCGGCACGCGAGGGCCGTGCAGCGATCGTTCTGGGCACCCGATCAGCCGTATTCACTCCATTGTTGAAACCCGGTCTCATCATAATCGATGAGGAACACGACCTGTCGTTCAAACAACAAGATGGTCTAAGATATCACGCCCGGGACATCGCCGTGTTCCGCGCAAAACTCGAGGATGTTCCCGTCGTGCTGGGTTCGGCGACACCGTCCTTTGAGTCCATGTCCAATGTGCAAAAAGAGCGATACGATATATTGAGGTTGAACAGCCGCGCGCTGGGGGCGCGGCTGCCCGACATCGAATTCATCGACATGCGGCGCGTCCCCGTGCACCACGGCCTGAGCCGGCCTCTGGTTAAAGCCATCGAATACAGGCTCGAAGCACGGGAACAGAGCCTTGTGTTCATGAATCGCCGAGGCTATGCACCCGTACTCTATTGCGCAGCTTGCGGATGGCAGGCGCAGTGTCTGCACTGTGACACCCGGATGGTCTTCCACAAAAGGGAAAACTCGCTGCGATGCCATCACTGCGGCCATAAACAGATCGCCTCGATGTCCTGCCCCGCCTGCGCAGGCACTCAGATTCTCCCTCTGGGCGAAGGGACGCAGCGTCTGGAAACGCACCTGCAGGAACTGTTCCCCGACGCGAGAATCGTCAGAATCGACCGGGACAGCACTCGGCGAAAAGGGGAGCTCGCTCACAAGCTTACCCAGGGCGCCACCGGGGCCGCCGATATCCTGGTCGGAACACAACTGCTGTCCAAGGGGCATCATTTTCCCAAGGTGACCCTGGTCGGCATCATCGATGCCGACCAGGGCCTTTACAGCGTGGACTTCCGTGCTACCGAATACCTGTTCCAGCAGATTATTCAGGTCGCGGGCCGTGCAGGCCGCGCCGACAGTCCAGGCCAGGTGCTGATTCAGACAGTACACCCGGAACATCCCCACTTCGAATTACTGCGCGAACATGATTACGAAGGATTTACGGTCCTGGCCATGAACGAGAGGAGTCTCGCTCAGGCGCCGCCGTACTCGCATTTCATCCTGATCCGCGCGGAATCGACAAAGCCGGGTATGGGATTGTGCTTCCTGGGACAGGCAAGAAACATAGCGTCAGCTCTGGAAAACGAACTTCGAACGGGAATCGAGATCATGGAGCCGGTGCCCTCTCCGATGGAAAAACGAGCGGGGCGCTATCGCGCCCAGCTGCTCCTGAGCGGGCGGAACCGAACGGCCGTGCATCGCTTTCTGGATAGCCTAGTCGCCCAGCTGGACGCACATCGACTGGCCAGGAATGTGCGCTGGTCCATTGATGTGGATCCCATGGAAATGTACTGACGTGGATAACCACGCGCTTCGCGCTAAGATCCTGATCAACCTGCTGCTGATTCTGGCGGCCGTCGTGTTCGCAATAGGGATCTGGGCACCCATTCTGACGCTGAAAAAGCTCATTTTCATGAGCAACACCTTCTCCGTCTTATCGGGTATTTCGCAACTACTCGATGACCGTCAGTACGGCCTGTTCGTTCTCATCGCCGGCTTTACACTGTTGCTACCCGTGGTAAAGATGGTAGTACTGTTCGCCGCATTGAACGGCAGGCATAATCTGGAATCCCGGCGGCGCTATGTGGACTGGCTGTCGGTGCTGGGTAAATGGTCGATGCTCGACGTATTCGTCGTGGCCGTGCTGATCGCCAGCGTCAAGTTGGGATCCATCGCCAAAATTGAAGTGCATTACGGACTGTACGTGTTCGCCGCCGCGGTGCTGTTGATGATGGTGAGCACGCATCTCATACACCTCCGAATGAAAAAACTCCCCTAGCCCGCATATCTGAAGATCATTGATGATTTTTAGCCGCAAACGGTTAGAATCACCTTCCTTTTGACCCGTATATCGCAGTGATAACGCACTTACAGGAAAACTTCTCCAGGGCAATACAGGAGCTCAAGCAGGCCGGAGTGATTCCCGACGAACTGCCCACCGAGGTGAAATTCGATCGGCCCCGGCAGAAGTCCCACGGCGATATGGCGACTAACGTGGCGCTGGGTCTGGCCAAGGCGGCAAAGCGGAATCCACGGGATCTGGCGCAACTCATCATCGCTGCGCTGCCACCGTCAGACCGGGTGGAGAAACTCGAAATCGCCGGTCCAGGCTTCATCAACGTTTTTCTGAAACCCGCATCGCAATTCGAGATCCTGAAAACCATCCGCGAGCAGGCGCAATACTACGGGAACTCCGACACCGGTCAGGCTGAGACCGTTCTGATCGAGTTCGTATCAGCCAATCCAACGGGTCCCCTGCATGTCGGACACGGGCGCGGGGCCGCGTACGGGGATGCCCTGGCGCGGGTCATGCGCCGGGCCGGATATTCTGTGCAAACGGAATATTACATCAACGACGCGGGCAGGCAGATGGATATCCTGGCCGTCAGCGTCTGCCTAAGGTATTTGGAACTTTGTGGCGAGAAGTTCGAGTTTCCCGACAACTGCTATAAGGGCGACTATATCTGGGATATTGCCGCCACGGTTCATCGCGAACAAGGCGACCGATACCGGCACCCTGCAAAGGACGTGTTCCAGGAAGCGTCTTCTCCAGATCCCGAACAGTCGCTCGACATGCTCACGGGTGCTTTACGGTCCCGACTGGGCACCGATGGATTCGAGCGCTTCCTTCGAACCGCCCTAAACACGCTGGTAGACGACATCAAAAGTGATCTGTCCGAATTCAGGGTCGAATTCGATCGCTGGTTTTCGGAGCAATCCCTCTACGACGGAAAAACCGTAGAGCAAACCATTGCCAAGCTGCGTTCAACAGACCACATCTATGAGAAAGACGGCGCGCTGTGGTTCCGTGCCAGCGCATTCGGAGACGAGAAAGACCGGGTGGTCGTTCGGGAGAACGGCGTCCCCACATACTTCGCCTCGGATATTGCCTATCACCACGACAAGTTTACACGGGGCTTTCACAAACTTATCGACGTATGGGGCGCCGACCACCACGGTTACATCGTGCGTGTAAAGGGAACACTGGAGGCCCTGGATCACGACCCCGAAGATTTCATTGTAGCGCTGGTACAGTTTGCGACGCTGTATAGAGGTGGCGAGAAGGTATCCATGTCCACCCGGGGGGGAGAATTCGTCACATTGAGGGAATTGCGTCAGGAGGTCGGGACCGATGCGGCCCGTTTCTTTTACGCTCAGCGCAAATCCGACCAGCATCTCGACTTCGACCTGGACCTGGCGAAATCCCAGTCGAATGATAACCCGGTTTACTATGTTCAGTATGCCCATGCCAGAGTAAGCAGCGTTTTCAGACAAGCAAAAGAACGCAACATCGACACCACCGGTCTGGACAGCGCCAATTTGGATCTGCTCGTCGAAGAAAGTGAAAAGGAACTTGCCCGCGTGCTTTCCGATTTCCCGGAAACCGTCGCCGCCGCCGCGCGCAAGATGGAGCCGCATCACATCGTCTACTACCTTCGCGAGGTGGCGAATCGGCTGCATACCTACTACAACGCCCACAATGTACTCGGTGCCGCGAAGGATCTTCGCACCGCACGTTTGTGCCTGCTCGATGCGACCCGGCAGGTCATAGCCAACGGCCTGGATGTCCTGGGCGTAAGCGCACCCGAAAAAATGTGACTGCCCATCGAGATGGCCCAGGCTGCTCGCAGAAAGAAGTCTCACAAAAAGTCGACTCGCAACAGGGGCGGGAACTCCTGGGGGATGCTTATCATAGGACTGATTTCAGGATTGGTACTGGCTGTCCTGATCCTGGGAACCCAGGATGGCAGCAAGTCGGAATTCGGCAGCGGCCTTAAGACCTTGTTCAAGCAGACGTCGGCAACGACTCAGAAAAAAGCCGAAGCAAGCAAGACGGTCGGACAGGAGGCGCCCCGGCCCAAACTCGACTTTTACACCGTCCTGCCGAAGATCGAGCGAATAATCCCCGATGACCCGGCGCCGTCGCCGGTCGACAAGGCTGTGAAGCAGAATAAAGACGGGAAGTCGTGGTACGTATTGCAAGTGGCCTCCTATCAGAGCTTCAACGATGCCGATCGACTCAAGGCCCAGTTGACTATCTCCGGCTTCGATGCCGTCATCCAGAAAGTCACGGTTGAAGACAAGGAGTACTTCAGGGTGCGGCTTGGTCCCTACGAGAGCCAGCGCAAACTCAAGAATGTAAAGCAGGATCTGGGGGAGCTCGGTTACGCGGGCATATCACTCAAGATTACGGAGCCATAGTAGTCAGTGCGCGTTACCATGCTTCTGCACGCTGTGCAACATCCACTATAAAAGAAGGGTCGTTTATGACTGACAAGAAAGTAATCTTCCTGTTCCCGGGACAGGGGTCCCAGTACCAAGGTATCGGCAGCGATATAGCCGCCAGGTTCGAGTCGGCGCGCAGGACTTATGAAGAAGCAAGCGACACCCTTGGATACGACATATCACAGCTTTCCTTCGAGGATCCAGCCGGGCAAATCAATCTGACCCGCTTCACCCAGCCCGTACTCCTGACCCACCATATGGCTTGTCTGCGGGCGTATCAGGAACTCGCCAATGAACCCATAATGCCCCACGCTGCCGCAGGACACAGCCTCGGCGAGTACTCCGCCCTTGTCGTCGCTAACGCGTTGTCATTCCCAACCGCGCTGAACCTGGTCAAACAACGCGGTGAACTGATGGGTGAATATGGGGAAGGGGAAATGTCGGCGATGCCGGTAGATCTGGAAACCGCGAAGAGCTGGGCTGACCACTATTTTTGCGGCATTGGCGGCATCAACCTACCGGCGCAAACGGTTGTCGCCGGAGCGGCCTATGATCTGGATGCGCTGGAATCAGACTTCGTCGCAGAGAATCCGCGCAAACGTCCGGTTAGACTAAAAACGGAAGGTGCGTTCCACACTTACTACATGGTAGAAGCAGCCCGCCGTTTTCGCGACGCACTTGAATCCGCGGACTTGACCGAACCCGGCATCCGCGTCCTTTCGAACTATGCCGGGCGGTACCACGAACAGGAGCCTCGACTCATCAAGGCACACCTCTTTTTTCAACTATTTCATCCCGTAAACTGGATAGGGTGTATCCGTTCGGCGCTTGCTGACGGCATCAACACGTTTATGGAATTCGGCGGCGGGATCGGCAAAGGTGAGACCCCGGCCGAGAAGCGGCCCAATCTGGAGGGCATGATTAAGAAAGCGACCCGGGGAGCGGAAATTGAAATCGAGTATTTTTCCGCAATAAACGTCGATAGCGTAGAGGCGGCGGCTCGCCTCGTCTGATCCCGCCCCACGGGCCGGGTGGACAGCTTGCAACCGTCACGAAATGCGGGCTAGCCCGCACCCGGGTGCGCTTCACGCCTGCTCGATCTCGATCAGAGTGCCGAGAAAGTCCTTTGGATGCAGGAACAAGACCGGTTTGCCGTGGGCGCCGATCTTCGGCTCGCCGTTACCCAGAACCCGTGCACCACGTTCCGTCAGGTGCTGTTTCGCGGCCGATATGTCCTCTACTTCATAGCACAGATGATGCACGCCGCCGTCGGGGTTACGCTCAAGGTGCTTCCGGATCGGCGACGCGTCCCCCAGCGGGTATAACAGTTCGATTTTTGTGTTGGGCAGCTCCACGAAAACCGTAGTGACGCCGTGTTCAGGCATGTCTTTTGGCTCCGACACCCTGGCACCCAGGGTTTCCGCATAAGTTGCAGCCGCCGCTGCCAGATCCGGCACTACAATTGCCACGTGATTCAGTTTGCCTATCATGGGACCTCCGCATTCATGAACAAATCGATTAGTTTCTCTGCCGCTACCGTTGCTGGTATCTTCAGCCCGACCACATCATTCTCCAGTCTATTGACCCATTGAGCCAGACCGGGGCTCTGCCGCATTCTGCCAAGGAGCAGATCGGACACTTCTTCCCACAGCCAGGCCCTGGCCTGTTGACCGCGCCGCATCGACAAGATGTCGCTGTGACGAATGATATCGCGATAACGCTGTACTGTGGACCAGACTTCCTCGATTCCCAGACCTTCCACAGCTGAAACGGTATTGACCACCACGGTCCAGTCGGCAGTGCGCGGTTTGAGAAGCTGCAGCGCGTGCCGGTAGTCGGCCGCGGTGTGCTCGGCCGCAAAGCGCATCTCTCCGTCAGCCTTGTTGATGATTATGATGTCCGCCAGTTCGGTCGCCCCCCTCTTTATCCCCTGCAGATCGTCTCCGCTCCCTGGTAGCAGCAACAACACAAACATATCCGTCATCCTCGCGGCCGCAGTTTCAGATTGCCCGATACCCACGGTCTCCACCAGAATGAGATCGAAACCTGCCGCCTCACACAACAGTAGCGCGTCGCGGGTGCGCCGGTTGACTCCGCCCAGGACCCCCCCCGTGGCAGACGGCCGTATGAAGGCATCCTCCCGGCGAGCCAGATCCTGCATCCTCGTCTTGTCACCAAGGATGGCGCCCCCGGTGACGGGTGATGACGGATCGATTGTGAGCACGGCTACACGGCGGCCCTGCTCCAGAACATGGAGCCCGAATGCTTCGATGAAAGTGGATTTTCCAACGCCCGGTACGCCGGATATGCCAATTCTGAATGAGGACCCGGTATAGGGCATGATCGAGGTCAAAAGGCTCAGCGCCGACTGGCGGTGGTCCGACCGGGAGGATTCCACTAGCGTAATGGCTCGAGCCAGTGCACGGCGATCCCCCTCCCGCAGCTTACGTGCAAGCTGCTCCACATCCTGTGGATTCACTGGCCGCTACTCGAACTGGAGGATCGGTTGATCGACAACCAGGCTGTCTCCTTCCTGGCACAGGATTTTCTCTACCACGACATCTTGAGGAGCTCGCAGTACGTTTTCCATCTTCATGGCCTCCACCACGGCCAGTTCTTCTCCGTCCTTTATCTGATCACCCTCGCGCGCCTTCAGTTGAACCAACAGCCCCGGCATGGGAGACAACAAGAATTTCGACAGGTCCGGAGGAGCCTTAACCAGCATGTGGTGGTTCAGCTCCGCCCCTTTTTTGGTCAGCACCATGACGCTGACCACCACGCCGTCATAGATCATCCTGTATTTGACGCCTTCCGGTTCGATCTGCATGCAGACCTCGTCCCCGTTGATCAACGCGCTAAACAATGGTCGGCCGATGCTCCAGTCGGTGGTGACCCTATAGGTCCGGCCCCTGTAGATCACATCGTAGCCGTGCGCCACCGGGATGATCTTAATCGGATGGTACTCGTTGCCCATCACGACCACCCGGTCCAGAGTTTGTTTCTCGGAACCCGCCCGAGGTGTCCTCCCGCTGATCCTGTTCGCGCGAAGCCAGTATACATGGTGAATCGTGCCGGCCGAAACGACGAACATCGCGCTGTTGGAATCATCGATCCCGGGGTCGCTGTAGCCCTCGGGGTACTCTTCACTGATGAAGTTAGTGCTCAGATCTCCGTCCATGAACCTGGGATGGGCCATCAGAGAATTGAGAAAGCCGATGTTGTGCGATATGCCCCTGATGTAATACTGGTTGAGCGCCTGCCTCATGTACTCGATGGCTTCCTTTCGGGTACCGCCATGGGAAATCAGCTTGGCGACCATTGGATCGTAGTACATAGAGACCTCGCCGCCCTCAAAAACTCCTGTATCTACGCGAATCCTTGCACTCTGCTCTGGAGGCTGGTATCGGATCAGGCGTCCGGTTGAAGGCAGGAAACCGCGTGCCGGATCTTCAGCGTAGACGCGTGTTTCGACCGCCCACCCGCTGAGCTGGACGTCGCGTTGATCCATCGTCAGTGCCTCGCCCGCCGCGATACGAATCATGAGTTCGACTAGATCGAGGCCCGTGACCATTTCAGTCACCGGGTGCTCGACCTGTAGACGCGTGTTCATTTCCAGAAAAAAGAAATTCTTGTCGGTGTCCACGATGAATTCGACGGTTCCGGCAGATTGATAGTCCACCGCTTTTGCCAGGCTGACGGCCTGCTCACCCATGGCGCGGCGCGTATCGGGGTCAATGAAAACCGAGGGCGCCTCCTCGATGACCTTCTGATGCCGTCTCTGAATCGAACACTCGCGTTCCCCGAGATAGAGCACTTTACCCTGGCTGTCGGCAATGATCTGGATCTCGATATGCCGCGGCTGTTCGATAAACTTTTCCACGAAGATGCGGTCATCCCCGAAGCTGCTCCGCGCCTCGTTGCTCGCGCGTTCGAATCCATTCAGGCATTCCCTGTCGTCGTAGGCGACACGCATACCCTTGCCGCCGCCACCGGCGCTCGCCTTCAGCATGACGGGATAGCCGATGTCGTTGGCGATGCTGACAGCCTTTCCGGCGTCTTCGATCACACCGGTATAGCCGGGTATGGTATTGACCCCGGCCTTCTGGGCGATTTTCTTGGATTCGATTTTGTCACCCATTGCCTCTATGGCGCGGGTATTGGGTCCAATGAAAACGATGCCCTCGGCTGACAATGCCTCGGAAAACTCCTTGTTCTCGGACAGGAATCCGTATCCGGGATGGACGGCATCGGCGCCGGTTTGCTTACAGGCGGCGAGAATCTTGTCGATTACCAGATAGCTTTCCGACGATGGCGCGGGGCCGATGCCGACCGCCTCGTCTGCCTTTTCGGTATGCAGCGCGTTTTGATCGGCGTCCGAATAAACCGCAACGGTTGCTATGGCCATTTTTTGCGCAGTTCGGAATACCCGGCAGGCTATCTCGCCCCGATTCGCAACCAGAATTTTGTTGAACATGATTTTTTATCCGGTTCCGAGGCTTATAGAGGGATATTTCCGTGTTTTCGCCAGGGATTTTCCAGCTTCTTGTCTTTCAGCATCGACAGGGAGTGGCAAATACGAAGGCGGGTGTCACGCGGCATAATCACGTCGTCTATGAATCCACGCCGTCCCACTATGAACGGGTTGGCGAACTTGCGCCGATACTTCTCGGTACGCGCGGTAATCTTCTCATTGTCACCTATGTCTTTCCTGAAGATGATCTCTACCGCGCCTTTGGGACCCATTACCGCGATCTCCGCAGAGGGCCAGGCGAAATTCACGTCGCCCCGGAGATGCTTGGAGCTCATCACATCGTAAGCACCGCCGTAAGCCTTGCGCGTGATTACGGTGACCTTGGGAACGGTGGCCTCGGCGAAGGCATAAAGCAGTTTTGCGCCGTGCTTGATGATGCCCCCATACTCCTGTGCCGTACCGGGCATGAAGCCCGGCACATCGACAAACGTCAGAACGGGAATATTGAACGCATCACAGAACCTGACAAATCGGCCCGCTTTGATCGAGGAATTGATATCCAGGCACCCTGCCAGCACCATCGGCTGATTCGCAACCACGCCGACCGTAGACCCTTCCATCCTGACGAAACCCACCACGATATTTCTTGCGTAATCCGGCTGCAGTTCGAAAAAGCTGTTCTCGTCAGCGACCTTGGTAATCAGTTCTTTCATGTCATAAGGCATGTTGGGATCGGTCGGCACCAGGGAATCGAGCGAAGGCTCTACACGATCCATTGGATCGCTGGTGGGCCAGACCGGGGGGGACTCATTGTTGTTTGCCGGCAGATAGTCGAAGAACTGGCGAAGTGACAGAAGCGCCTCAATGTCGTTGGCCAACGCAAGATCCGAAACGCCGGATTTGGTCGAATGCGTGATTCCGCCACCGAGTTCCTCGGCGGTGACCTCCTCATGGGTAACCGTCTTGACCACATCCGGGCCGGTTACGAACATGTAAGAACTGTCAAGAACCATGAAGATAAAATCCGTCATCGCCGGCGAATACACTGCGCCTCCGGCACACGGCCCCATGATCATGGAGATCTGGGGGATCACACCTGATGCGAGTACGTTCCTCTGGAATACGTCCGCGTAGCCACCAAGCGATGCGACGCCTTCCTGGATTCGCGCCCCGCCTGAATCGTTCAACCCTATAACCGGTGCGCCGACCTTGATGGCCTGGTCCATGATCTTGCAGATTTTCTCCGCATGGGCCTCGGACAGGGAGCCGCCGAACACCGTGAAGTCCTGACTGAAAACGAAAACCACACGGCCGTTGATAGTCCCGTATCCAGTAACCACCCCATCCCCCGGAATGCGATGATCCGCCATCCCGAAATCGACGCATCGATGTTCGACGAACATGTCCCATTCCTCGAAACTTCCGTCATCGAGCAGCAGCTGGATACGTTCTCTAGCGGTTAGTTTACCCTTGCCATGCTGGCCATCGATGCGTTCCTGACCACCGCCCAGTCGGGCCGCGCTCCGCTTCTCTTCCAGTTCCCGAATGATTTCTTGCATATCTCCTCCCGGCGGCCGTCGTTACAACGGTCTGAGATAAGGGCTTGCGTTGTGCTAGGCTGAATCCGCGCTCTTCTGATGCTGCCTGGACTGCTCGATCAGGGAAAGAACTTCCGTGGCGGCCTCGGTGATGTTCGTCCCCGGTCCGTAGATGGCCGCAACGCCCTTCTCGTAAAGTGCCTGATAGTCCTGCGGCGGGATGATGCCCCCGCATACCACGAGGATATCTCCGGCATCCTGCCGTTCCAGTTCGCCCAGCAGCTGGGGCACCAGGGTTTTGTGCCCGGCGGCTTGCGAGGACACACCGATCAGATGCACATCGTTCTCTATTGCCTGGCGAACCGCCTCTTCGGGCAATTGGAACAACGGACCAATGTCGACGTCGAATCCGAGGTCGGCGAAGGCCGTTGCTATGACTTTTGCTCCCCTGTCGTGTCCATCCTGGCCCAGCTTCACCACCAGCATCCTGGGCCGACGACCCTCTGTTTTCGAAAATGCCTCAACGGCCTCGATGATCTTCATGAATTCTTCGTCGTTCTTGTAGGCTGAGCTGTAAACCCCGCTTATCGATCGTGACACGGCCCGATGGCGGCCCCAGACCGCCTCCATAGCGTCCGAGATCTCACCGACACTGGCGCGCTGCCGCGCAGCGTCGACGGCGAGGGTAAGCAGATTGTCCTGGTTTTCCGTGCCCCGCTTTAGGGCATCCAGGGCGGCCTGGCATCGCTGCTCATCCCGCCCTTGGCGCACCGCGTGCAGTCTCCTGATCTGAGCCTCCCGAACCGCCGTATTGTCGATGTCACGAACCTCCACCTCGGGTTCGTCCTCCAGCTGATACCTGTTGACGCCGACCACGACTTCCTCGCCCCGGTCCACCCGCGCCTGGCGCAGCGCGGCGGACTGCTCGATACGGAGTTTGGGCATCCCCGATTCGACCGCACGCGTCATGCCGCCCATTTCCTCGACCTCGTCGATTAGCTTGCGCGCTTCCGACGCCAGCGATGCGGTCAGGTGCTCGATGTAGAAGGACCCCGCCAGGGGATCGACTACGCGGGTAACGCCTGTTTCCTCCTGCAGTATCAGCTGGGTGTTTCTCGCAATGCGTGCCGAAAACTCGGAAGGTAGGGAAAGCGCTTCATCGAAGGAGTTTGTGTGCAGGGACTGCGTCCCTCCCAGGGCCGCCGCCAGTGCCTCTATGGTCGTCCGTACGATGTTGTTGTACGGATCCAGGCTTGTCAGGCTCACGCCCGACGTCTGGCAATGCGTCCTCAGCATCAGGGAGCGCTTGTCGGTCGGTTCGAACAGTTCCTGCATCAGGGTGGACCACAACATCCTCGCCGCACGCAATTTCGCGATTTCCATGAAAAAGTTCATGCCGATGGCGAAGAAAAAACTCAGGCGCGGGGCGAACCGATCCACGTCCAGGCCGCCGGCAAGCGCCGCGCGTACATACTCGATCCCGTCGGCAATGGTAAAAGCGAGTTCCTGCACACAGGTCGCACCGGCTTCCTGCATGTGGTAACCCGATATGGATATCGAATTGAACTTGGGCATGTGCTGCGAGGAATAGGCGATGATATCCGCCACGATGCGCATCGACGGCTCCGGTGGATAGATATAAGTGTTGCGCACCATGAATTCCTTGAGGATATCGTTCTGTATGGTGCCCGCCAGCTTCTCCGGCGGCACACCCTGCTCTTCGGCTGCGACAATATACATGGCCATTATCGGAAGCGCCGCGCCGTTCATCGTCATCGATACGGACATACGATCGAGCGGAATTCCGTCGAACAGCATCTTCATGTCTTCGATGGTATCGATTGCGACCCCGGCCTTGCCTACGTCACCCACTACACGGGGGTGGTCCGAGTCGTATCCGCGGTGGGTGGCCAGATCGAACGCAACGGACAATCCCGACTGGCCCGCGGCAAGATTTCTACGGTAGAAAGCGTTGGACTCCTCAGCGGTCGAGAAACCGGCATACTGGCGAACCGTCCAGGGGCGCCCCGCATACATGGTCGCGCGAGGGCCTCTGATATAAGGCGGGAATCCGGGCAAACTGTCGACGTATTCCAGTTCCGCAAGGTCATCGGCCGTATAAAGCGGTTTCACTGCGATGCCTTCCGGCGTCTCCCAAGTCAGTTCATCGACGGATCTGCCCCTGAGTTCTTTGGCGGCGAGATCCCGCCAGTCGTTATTTACATTTTTTGCCAATGTCACCAGATCATCCTCCTTGCGATGCAGCGCCCGAATACGCCGCTTTATGCGGTGCCGGAGCGCGTATTAGAGTTGTGTATTATACGCGAGAGAGACAAATGTTGCAGTGCCGCAATATCACCGCGTGGTGGAGATGACGCCGTGTGTATACAGACTCAGGCCGTTGAACTGGTCCGACTTCGACGGGCCGGTCAACAGATGGTTCAGTCTCTTTCTGACAGCCACCCGCCAATGGCGGGGGGTATCGTCTTCTGTGATTTTCCGCTGACGTAGATACCGATGTGACCGCCGTCGAAGGGAAGCTCCTGATAATCCGCTGATCCGACGAGGTCCTTAAGTGCCCGGGATGAGTCTGGCGGAACTAGGTGATCCTGTGTGGCGTAGACATTCAACAAGGGGATATCGATTTCCCCAAGTTCGATGGATCTGTCTCCGATCCTCAGCCCGCCCGCTATCAGACCGTTCTTGTGGAAGAATTCCCTGACGAACTGGCGGAACGCCTCTCCGGCCTGGTCCGGACTGTCGAAGATCCATTTCTCCATCTGCATGAAGTTCCTCGCGCTTTTTTCATCCTTGATTATGTCCACCATGTCTACATACTTCTGGCCCATGAGTTGAAACGGCTTCAGGTTCAGGAAGGTCCAGTTGAGCAATTCGCCCGGTACGTTACCCAGAGTGTCCACCAGGAGATCGATATCCACGTGCTCAACGCTTTTGGTCAACATGTTGTCCGCTGTCCTGAAATCCACGGGGGTTACCATCGTAACCAGGTTTTTTATCTTTTCCTGGTGCGTCGCTGTGTAACAAAGGCTGAAGGTGCCCCCCTGACAAATACCCAGCAGATTGATTTTCTCTCTCCCGAGCAATTTTCGGATAGCGTCCACACAGCGGTCGATATAGCCGTTGATATAGTCGTCCAGGGTGAGGAACCTGTCCGCCCGGTCCGGGTAACCCCAATCGATGAGATATACATCCATGCCGGCATCGAGCAGCCCCCGTATCATCGACCGATTCTCCTGAAGATCGGTCATGTAGGGCCTGTTCACCAGTGCGTATACGATCAGCAACGGCACCCGTGGGAGATTATCCAACTGCTCCGCGGCTTTGTATCTATACAGAACGAGTTTGTCTTCGCCATATACGGCATCGCGTTCGGTCACACCCGTTTCCAAATCCCCGAGCCCGCTGAGTCTGCTCAGGCCCGCACCAAGCTTCCGCGCAAAATCGGCCATCTCCCTGGAGACCTTGTCCGGATGCAATTGAAACGGGATCCGGGTCACCATAAGCTATCCATGGTCGATTGAGGCGTGTTGTGGGTCAACGTTTCTCTCCTCGCAGCTTTATTTTGTTCACCGGTTTTTTTCCCGTTTCAGCGGCGCCCTGCTTTCGGATTGCTTTCTTTGGCGAAGTTTTTTTGCGACCAGGCGCTTTCTTCACGGCGGTTTGCGATCTTCCGGAGGACAATCTTTCGATCCTGCCGCAGAGTTCGGTTACCTGGCGTGTCAGGTCAGCTTCCCGGCGTTTCAGCATCTCAACCCGCTGTTCGAGCTCTTTGGAGGTACGCCTCGCGGCCTGGGATCGAAGATTTATGGTATCCATTTCCCGCCGCGTCGGCATGTTCATCATGTCGACCCAATCATCCATCATCATTGCAGCTTGCTGTTTCAACGCCATCAGCGCGTTGACCCTATCTCCATGCAGTCTGGCGTACTCATCGGTCATGGTGCGGGCCTGATACACCGCCTCGCTGCAGTCCACCCACAGATCGTAGAACTCCCGGACCGTTTTGAGCGGCTCCGCTCCGTCTTCAACTCGCGCCTTCAAACGCTCGCGCATCGAATCGAGCGACTCCTTGCTCATTTCGACAAAAAAATTGTTGTAGCTCTGCTGGGTCTTCAGGTAGTCGAGTGTCAGCCGGTTTAACTTCTGTATGCCCGCCTGGGATTCGCGCGTATAACCCAGCCCGGGGATAGACAAGAGCTGTTCCCATTTGGCCTGTGGATCGAATGCCGGTTGTCCGCCAACCGCCGCAAGCTGGTCGCTGGAAAATCCGGGCATCGAGGAAACCATGCTTTGCCAATTGGCCAGCGGCATCTGCCAGAAAAGGTTCCGGGCCTGATTCGAGGACGGCGTGTCCAAAGCCTGCTTCAATTCATTGAACATCCGGTCCATATTGGCCTGCCAGTCCTTGCCGGTGCTGTTGCCCGGATCGAGTTTTGCCAGTTCCTCCCCCAACTGGAAAAAAGAATGACTCTGCGCGGCGATTTTCTCGAAAACCGGGAGCGACGACGAATCACCCTGCCTGGAAAACTGCCGCCACCAATCCTCGAGGGTACTTTGCCAGGGCTGATGTGACAGCAGGTCCCGCCAGGATTCAAACCACTGGTCGGTCCAATTACTCATCGCGCGTAGTGACTAAAGGGGTCCGGGTGTGGCGCCGGACTGTAGCAAACATAATTGTGCATCGCAACAAAACACGTTATGATGATGTTAATACTACATTTTTTGGGGATGGTTCAGGATGACCACCTTGAGAACGGGCGTATGAGAATTATCAAGAAATACCCTAACCGGCGCTTGTACGATACGCAACAAAGCCGTTATATCACGCTGGTGGATCTGCAACAGCTGGTATTAGAGGAAGAGGATTTCCAGGTCATAGACGCCAACTCCGGCGCTGATCTCACACGGAATATTCTGCTCCAGATCATCGCTGAACAGGAAAGCGGTGGAAAACCCATGTTCACCACCGATATTCTGATGCGGATCATCAGATTATACGGGGATTCCGTGCAGGATACGCTTACCCAGTATCTCGAAAAAAGCCTGAGCCTGTTCGATGAGCAGCAGCGAGCACTGCAGGACCAGATGCGGGGTGTACTGCATGAGAATCCAATGACGTCGCTGATGACCGAGTTGACCCAAAAGAATCTCGAGATATGGCAGGATGTCCAGGACAGTTTTTTCAAGGCCTCGGCCTTGCCCGGAAAATCCGAAAAAAAAGAAGTCAAACCGGAATAGCCACGATCTCCCCCGCCGTATACCGGCCCGAAGCCGTGGAATTCAGACAGACGGTTTATTGATGTCCTTGATGGAATCGCCTAATGCGGGCTAGCCCGTCAAAATCTTAGCGGAATATTCGAAAACGAGGCTTGACAACGGAAAAGCAAGGAATTATGCTGCACTGCACAAATTGCTGCACTGCACAATAAACTATTTTGTCAACTTTATTATCGAGAGGTATACCGGAAAATGCAGAACGACTACTTCAAATCGCTAAATGAATTCAGCGCCAATGCGATGGAAGCGGCTAAATCACTGGGCGAAATTAACAGCAAACTCATGGAAAAGACCATTGCACTGCAGATGAAAGCCGCCGACCTCATGGTCGAAGGCGGCATGAAGCAGGGCCAGGTGGTGCAGGAAACCAAGGAAGTAAAAGACTACCTCGCCAAACAGGCGAGCCTGGTCGAGGAGTATGCCGAGAAATTCGTTGAATTGGCGAAATCAAATGTCGAGCTGGCTCAGGAAGCCGGCGAGGACTACAAGGCCTGGGTCGAGAAGAACATGAAAACCGCCGATAAGGTGGCCAAGACTGTCGCCAAGAAGGCACCAGTCAAAGCTGCGTAAAGCGGATTCTTAGTGCCCTCTGGTGCGCTTCGGCGCAGCAGAAAACCCGCACCTCGAAAGGGGTGCGGGTTTTTTTGTTGGTACGGTGATTTCAATCATCGCCCGGGTCATATAGACTGAATTCGGCAAAGGACAAAAAAATACAACAGGACATGAGCCAATCCTCATCGCGCAGCATTCTTCTGGTCGACGACGATCAAATCATTTTGGACACCCTGGGTTACGGCCTGCAGAAGTCGTCCTACATCGTCACGCAATGCGGCTCTGCCCAAGACGCCCTTGAACAGTACACCAGTTCACCACCGGATCTCGCCATTATCGACATTGGCCTGCCCGATATGAGAGGCACCGAATTGGCAGAGCAGTTGCTTCTGTATCGGTATCGCCCGATCTTGATCCTATCCAGCCACAGTGAACCGGAGTGGATCGACCGGGCAATCGGGTCCGGCGCCATCGGTTATCTGGTAAAACCCCTGACCCCGTCCCAGCTCATCCCCAGCATCGAGACGGCGTTGGCAAGATTCGGGGACATCAATCAAAGCATCGCCGGCAATTTCGCCAAAGGGGATATATCGGAGTCTCAGCTACGAGCGGCGATGGACCAGTTCTCTTTCGGAATCGTGATCATCGACCAGGATCGTCGGATCATCCTCTGCAACAGCGTTGGGCACAGGTTCCTGAGCGACGCCAGACTCCTCAGGAACGCCAGTGGTAAATTGAAAACCACCGTGAGGAACGATCAACTGACGGCCCTGCTTGATCAAAGCCTGGGCGAAATCAACGGCCATTCCGCGCCCGCCGCGTTCTGCATGCACGACGACATACATGAAAAGACAATCCAAATATGGGCAACACCGCTGCATGTCCCGGGGCCCGGCACGGAACAGACCGCGATCGTGATCATCAACGACTCATCTCTCAACACCGCTGTTCCATCATTTCTGTTCAAGAGCCTGTATGGATTTACTGAAAAGGAATGCAAGCTGGCACACGCTCTGACAAATGGAATGTCGATTAACCAATACTGCGAAAAAGTGTTCGTCACGCCCAATACCGCACGTACGCACCTGAAATCCATCTACCGCAAAACTTCGACTAATCGACAGGCGGAACTGATCTGTCTCCTGTCCCGTTTATATATCAACCTGACTGATGGGAACGGCGAAGACTAGCCTGCATATCCTGTTTAACGCCAACGATTTGGCGTGATCCCACGAAGACCTCACCGGTGCGGCCATGAATCGAGAGCACGTCGCCGGCGTGTACGGTGTGGGCGGGCTCGCCGTTGGCGTCCACCAGGATAGCCTCTGCCGGAGCCACCCGAAGTTCCGCCACACCCAGGACCGCGCTGTAGGGTCTGTCTTCGATGCCATGCACGGCAACCGCGGCGTGCGACGTCGAGCCGCCTCGAGCCGCCAGCAGCCCGCCCACTGAAAGGATCAACGGAATTTCGTCGGGAACCGGGTTTTCCAGAACCAGCAACACCCCGTCCACTTCCTGACCGGGGTCGTGCATCGTCTCTGTGAGACGCTTGACATCCGCCTCGTCGAAGGCGACCAGACCGCGGTAAGCGCCGCCGCTGATGCCGATGCCGCGTCCCCCTGGCACGCCCGGGTCGTCGAACGTACGAGGACTGTACTGCATTTCCACCTGTGCGCTGCGTGCCTGCAGCACGCTGAGCACGCCACGGTCAACGGTGAATTCGATCTCGGCATCGGAGCCGAGGTAGCGGCGCAGGCGAGCGCTGATGTGGTTCAGTTTGCGTTCGAGCATTGGCGCCAGGGAATGCAGACGCTGCACCGGCTCAAAGGATTTCGCCGCCGTCAGCCCCCCCACCAGGTCATCGCCACAGGCACTGAATTTAACATCTCCGGTGAAGGCGCGAAATCCGCTGACCTGCATGCGCGTCTTGGGAATCACACCGGTGAGTGACATGCGCATCTCGTCCATTCCCGGCTGTAATTCCTCTTTATTAGACCGGTTGCCTGATGCCATCTGCTGCACGATCGCCGCCGTGTGCCATCCCTCGCTCAGATGCTTGATGTCCCGGTAGCGGCGCGCCCGTTCCCGGTTCCAGGAGGTGTGCACGGCCCCCAGGGCGGTATGCAACTGAAGTTCAACGTTGCCAAGAATCGCCTCCAGCTGATCCGCATAGCCCGCATCCCGAATCGCGCCCTTCGAAGATTCGACCACCTCGCGCATGGCCATTCCCGAAAGCTGGGTCTTGAGCGCCGCATTGTTGCGAGTTTTGGCTTGTTCGACCAGGCCCAGTGCCTCGAGGTCCAGTTCCCACACGGCCGAGGCATAAGACACCAGGAAGCGCCGGTAGGCATCCCACGCATACCACTCGTCATCGCGCGCCAAGGCCTCCGCGACCGCGTCGGTCATCCCGATAAAAACCACCGTCGCCAGCATACCCGGCATAGAGAACACGGAGCCGCCGCGCACGGCGAGCAGCAGTGGCGCATCGGCATCACCGAGATGCAAGGGCGTCCCCTCGTTGCGAGCGATGTCATCCTCGAGTAGGTGCACATGCCGCAATACTTCGCGCTCGAAGCGCCTCCGGTCGCTGTTGTGCAGGCCCAGGCGCGGCAGCACCGTCGGGATAATGAAGCCGTCTCGCGTTGGGATGCCGAGATAGGCAATGTAGATCAGCCCGCTGCCCTTGCCCCCGTAGCGCGCCTGCAGGCTGACGGATTCCCGGTTTTCGACCCGACCCACAATATCTTGCGTGTGAGACAGGTGAACGAAGTCCCACGGTCCCTCACCCGCACTCCCTTGACCCGCCCAGGACAGGTCGCTGCCGCATTCAGAGATATATTCCCGCGCCAAGTCCGAAAAGTGCACAAGGCTGTTCAGGTCATGCATCGTGCGCTGGAAGTTGGCCAGCACCGCACGCATTTCGTCGTCGGCATAGCCCAGGTGTCCGGCCATGACTTCATAAGCTTCGCTGACACGTTTCACCAGGCGGTGGTAGTTGCGTTGGATGTGGGCGAGCACGTCGAGCAGTTCGGACGGCGCCCGCTCCGCATTGACCAGCATCACCGACAGGTCCCACAGTTCGCGCGAGAACAGACCATCCTGATCCAGGCTGCCGGCACACAGGTGTACGATGCGCAAACACTCTTCCAGTGCCACACCCCGCTCCATGTAGCCCGAAGCGACGTGTCTCAAGGCGAGAAACCCCAACTCCTCCAAAAGACAATCGAGCTGATATAAAAGATAGCGCTGGCTGGTGAAGACGCCGCTGCCGACCAAGGACTCGAGTTCGCGTCGCAGCGTGCAGCTGCGTTCGAACGCCTCAAACGGTGCGCCACCTCGATAACGAGCGAGCAGCTCGTCAAGCGAGGCAAAAAGGACATCCTGGTGGTGATGACGAATCCCTCGGCAGAACACATTCACCGCCGTGCGCGCGTCGCGTTCGACCTCGTCGGCAGGAAAACCGGCTTCGTCTGGCATGACCTCCTGCAAATTCTTCAGGCTCGTTTCAAACGGCTCGCGGACATCGTCCGGCCAGGCACCGTCCCTCAGCTTGCGCGCAAAGCTGCGTAGACGATGCTGATAGACCCACCGATTACCTGCCCGAATGCCATTGGCAACCAGGGATTCGAGCTCCTCTTCCAGAGTCTTTGTCGATTCGCAGCGCACTAGCTCGTCCGCGTACGTGTTGCGCCACTCGACAAGGCGCTGCGCAATTTGCGAACTGTCCAGGAGTTGCTCGAGATTGACGATGATACGCTTCACCAGTTCCAACGCCCCGCCGCACGACCGAGCAGTCTCATCGGCCGGGCCGGGAACCTCCCTGGCCGCGTCCGGAAAATCCGCTTCGCCTGTCTTCAGCCATTGCCGGTATGCGCGCGCCAGGTCGAGGGTGTGTTTGCCCATCGCATGGTGCGTGCTTCTTCGGATTTCGTTGGAGATCGCACTGCCGCGCACGTGCACCTCGGCAAGATCGATCGTATCCTGCCAGACTTCGTCGATCAGCTTGGGCCGCGACACCAAACCCGAGATACTGCGGACAAGTATGCGGGTCGGCAATCGCAGGCGGGATGCAAATGGGCCGTTCATGAATTCTGCCAGCTCGTCGCGGACAAGCCTGATTTCGGGCCGGAGATTCTTCGCGCCCGGCATTCCGCGGTACGACGCGCCGCAAAGACGCGCCACCATGAAACGCAATAGATACACCGCCTCGTGGCGGCTGCCGCAAGTATTCAGGCGCCTGAGTACGCCGGCCAGATCGCGCAGGCGGGCAACCTGAATGGCGGGCATATCGTCGATCTCCAGGCGATAGATATCATGCTCGAGGTCAATGGCCTCTCCCTGCAGTCCAGCGAGTTCGGCAACCAGGGCATCCGTGATCAGCGTTCCTTGAGGCAGCCGCAGCTGCGCGATGAGATGCTCCGAATCTCCTTGCAGCGCGTATATCGACAACCTGCCGTGCGCATCGTAAGGCACGATCAGTGTATTCCCAGCTCTGAAGACTCGATGATTGGCGACTTCGAACATCCTGTAGCGCCGGCCAAGGAAGGTCATCGTTAGCAGGTAGCGGCGCAACGCGTCGTTGTGCTCGTCCTCATTGCCCGGGGGGCCGTAAGCGGCGAACAGCGCGCCATTCAATGCGGTGATATGCTCACGCTCTTGCCCACTGAAAGGTTCCTCATCGCCGGGAACCGAATTCACGATCGGGATGCGGGGCGCACAGATACCGAAGCCATCTGGTCGGCCTTTACCAGTGATGTTCATGGCATCGATTCCCCCGTACCCTTTGTCACCCATATACAGTATAAAGTATAGGGGAATATCGATAGGAGTTTCGACATCCCGGGCCAGATCGACGAAATCTGCCGTGTGCCCTAATGTTTAGCATGAACCAATTAACGAGATTTCGCCACAAGCACTGTTCGCAGTGGACGCCGGCATGTCCCTTCGCAATGTGCGTGCCAGGCAGGCCAGCTGCCGGTACAAATTGGCCCGGAAAGATGGTCAAATAGATCACGAAAATTTCTTCAAACAAGCTAGAGAGGCACGCATGTCGGAAGCAGAAGTAGCACAAAAGTCACCGTATGTTCTCGAACTGGATGCCGGCACTTACTGGTGGTGCCGCTGTGGCCGATCCGCGAACCAGCCGTTTTGCGACGGTTCGCACAAGGAAACCGGCTTCACGCCGGTTCGCCTGGATCTGGAGGGACACGAAAAGGTCGCTCTTTGCGGATGCAAGCAAACGAACAATTCACCGTTCTGTGACGGCAGCCACAACAAGATCGATTAGCCCGATAGCCCCTATATGAAAAAGCTGCTGCTGTCCGTATTGTTCCTGGGACTGATTGCCGTCGTTGCCGTGGTGCCCTACTGGTTTGGGGTGGAGGTGGAACGGATTTTCGAACGGCAGATGACGCTGCTGGATTCCAACAACAAGATCAGCGTGGTGGACAGCCGATTTCGCCGTGGCTGGATGCGCTCCGTGGCCGAGACCACGTTTGCCGTCCGCGATTATCAATCAACCGTGCTTGCGGTGCACACCATCGACCACGGCCCGTTCCCGATCAGCAATCCCGTTAGGTATCTCCTGGCGCTACAGCCACTTCAGGCTTTGATCCATTCGGAACTCAGCATCCCGGGCGCGGGTGCTTCGGGAGCGGAACTGCCTGTTGGCACCTTGTCTACCACCGTGAATATAGACAGCACGACCAAAACCCGGATCGAGATTCCAGCCGCCGATGCCCAGCTGGAAGACGCCGCGACGATGGCCTGGAAGCGAATCCAGGGTAGCGTTGATTTCGAACCTTCCAACGCGTCTTGGCAGGGGACTATGGACCTAGGTGGAATCGACTGGTCGCGGCACGATTACAGTTTCAGCCTCGGCAAGTCCACCCTCACGTTCCTGACCTATCCGGGCAGAACCGGGCTGGCCATGGGAAACTCGACTCTGGTCACCGAATCACTGCGGGCGCGTATCCCGGATTCGGAACACCTGTTCGAGTCCAAAAATCTGGTTATCACCTCGACGGCGGCGGAACAGGGCCAGAATGTCGAATACAAGATGTCCGGCGAGTTCGCTTCCGCCCTGTTGCCGACCCTCGAGCTTACCGGTGCGACCTGGCACCTTTCGGCGCACGATCTGGATCTGGATACGCTGACCGATCTGAACGACCTGGGTGTCGATTCAGCCATACCGCTCAACAAAGTACTTGCGCTGGTGTCGAAGCGCAACGCAAGACTGGATTCCGGGCTGACACTGCAGACGGATTCCGGACCGTTGGCCGCTACGGCCAGGGTAAAATTGGCGGGTGACGGTAATTCTTCTAACCCGCTCGCGCTGATTGGCGCACTCGACGGGGACATACAGCTCGAAGTACCCGCTGCGGTGGCGGAACTTGCGGCACTGACGGCGGTCAAGAAAGAACTGTCGGATCTGGACCCTGGCGGCCAAGAGCAACCGATGTCCGCGCAAGACGAAGAGGCGTTGATGCACCAAGCGGTACCGGCAAGGATTCAGTCGTGGTTGGATGGGAATCTGTTGACGCGGGAAGGCGACCGCTATCGGTTTCAGGCCTCGATCAGAGAGGGTTCCGTAAGTCTCAACGGCAAACCGTTTAACCTGCCGTCGCTGCTGCGTTGAAACACCAGTTTCCGAGGATCGTCTTGACCCTGGGTGAACCCGCGGGGATTGGTCCGGACATCGCAATCAGGCTGGCGCAGTCATCGATTCACTGCAGGCTCGCCGTCATTGGCGACCCGGAGCTGCTGGAGACCCGGGCCGCGCAGCTCGGACTGCCCATTACCCTCGACGAATGGCGGCAGCAGATTGCGGAAACTCAAAGGCTGGCGGTGGTTGCGGAGCCTCTTCGACGTCCGGCAAATCCCGGAAGACCCGACACTCAAAACGCTGCCCACGTGCTGCGCTGTCTCGACCGGGCGATAGACGGCTGCATGGCGGGGGAGTTCGACGCCATGGTCACGGGCCCCGTGCACAAAGGGATCATCAACGAGGCAGGAACGGGATTCACCGGCCATACGGAGTACATTAGTGAGCGTACCTGCGGTGATCTACCGGTAATGCTGCTGGCGAGCGGCACTCTCCGGGTGGCCCTGGTAACGACGCACGTGGCGCTGAGCGAGGTCAGCGTGTTGATAACCCGGGAGAGAGTCGAGAGGGTGATCCGGGTACTCATCGATGACCTGCGTGATAAATTTGGTATCACCCGACCTCGTATTGCCGTATGCGGCCTCAATCCTCACGCCGGCGAGCAGGGACACCTGGGTAGGGAGGAAATCGAAGAAATCACTCCCGCAATCGAGATGTACAGAAAATCGGGAATCCAGGTATCGGGACCACACCCGGCAGATACGGTATTTCTACCCGGGGACACGGATCGGTATGATGTGATTCTTGCCATGTATCACGACCAGGGCCTGCCTGTACTCAAATATCGGGGATTTAGTGACGCCGTGAACGTGACGCTGGGAGTCCCCGTGATTCGCACATCCGTGGATCATGGCACGGCGCTGGAGCTGGCCGGACGAGCCGATATTGATTTGGGAAGCGCGCGGGCGGCGTTGGACCTGGCAATTTCCCTGGCGCAAAATCGTATGGATAAGCAAGCACGTTTGGGCCGGGATAAGAAACCGTGAGCTTTCCGGTCGCGCGCAAGTCACTCGGTCAACATTTCCTGCATGAGAAAAATGTGGTCGAGAACATCATCCGGGAGTTCGATCCCCGCTCGAGCGATATCGTGGTCGAGATCGGGCCGGGTCTTGGGGCCCTGACCTTCGACCTGATCCCAAAGGTAGGACAGTTGCACGCGGTTGAACTGGATCGAGGACTGGCAAAAAGGCTGGAGATCGAAACCACCGCTCATGAGCATGTCCACGTGCACCATGCGGATGCGTTGAAAGTGGACTTTTGCGCGTTGTGCCCCGATGAGGCCATTCGACTGATCGGTAATTTACCTTACAACATTTCCACTCCATTGCTGTTTCACCTGCTGCAATACCGGAATTGCATTCGGGATATGTGGTTCATGCTGCAAAAAGAGGTGGGTGAGAGGATCGTCGCGGTACCCGGGACAAAGCGTTACGGCCGCCTATCGGTCATGATCCAGCAGTGCTGCCGGGTGGAACTCATCCAGCGCATCGGAAGCGGTGCGTTTTCACCGCCGCCGAAGGTAGAATCCGCGGTCGTTCGCCTGACACCTTACGAAACCTCACCCTATCCCGTTGACGATTACGGCGCATTCGAACGCGTCGTTCGTGCCGCCTTTTCACAGCGCCGCAAGACCCTACGTAACGCATTGATGACCTTGATCAGCGAGCAACGGATTGCCGAAACGGGCATCGACTCAACCCTGCGCGCGGAGCAGCTGTCCGTCAATGACTACGTCGAACTCAGCGGGCTATTGTAACCGTCGGTGCCGGTGGCGGATAATGCGCGGCTTAATGCACATAAGCACATGGACTGGCTGAACCCCGTTTCGAGGAACGTTTTGCTGCGCGGACTGCTTACTCTTGTCATTTGCTTGATACCTGTTCCTGTGTTGCCCGGATACTTCAACTGCTCGGTGATCTATGACGAGTTCGAGCATCTGATGAACAAGCAATTTTTGATGGAACCGGATCGCTTCGTTTCCACGATGAACCAGCGGCTTTCCAAATCGGAGTATGAATCCCTGCAAAAAGGACGGTTCCTGCTGTACGAGGAATCGGCGGACATGGGCATCGCGGTTTTCCGAACCGATGAAAATCTCAGCGGTAAATTGTTGTTCAGATGGAGCGATCCACTCGCCGATGGCGAGTCGCATCTGGTGATCGAGCTGGCGGTCATTCTGAGCCGGGTGGAGGATGGTTATGGCCCGAGGCGGATCGGCCCATTTAGAATCAAGCCGGGTTACGGACTCGATCTGGATACGGGCAAGTACGACAGCCGGCTCGGCCAGTTTCCGGAGGCCGAATCAGAACGAATATCGGTTGATGTGCGCCATGGTATCGACCCAGGAACGGGGGAAGGCACCTTCGAAGCGGCAAACAGCGCCCTGCTGTACTTCCCCGTCGAATCCATGTGCAGCGAAATCAGCCAGTAGGAACTTGGCCGGCAATGTCATCCATTGCGGCCTCGATCCATTGCTCCGCCTCCCGGCTGACCTGTTTTGCGCGCTTGCCTTCGATACGGATCATCGGGCCAACAACGACCTGGATAACTCCGGGCTTTTTCAGGAACCCGTGGCGCGGCCAGAACTCGCCGGAATTGTGGGCCACCGGCAGCACTCCCACCTTCGCCTTCACCGCCAGCATGGCGCCTCCCGGGTTGTAGCGGCCCCTCTGTCCGGGTGCTACGCGCGTTCCCTCGGGAAACACGACCACGAACCTCCCGTTTTCGAGACGGTCGATTCCCTGCTCTGCAATACCTTGCAGAGCGTGCCGTCCGTCGCGGCGATTGATGGCGATGGGTTGGGTCATCGCTAGTCCCCAGCCGAAAACGGGGATCCACAGCAGTTCCCGTTTCAGCACCCACGCCTGGGGGGGGAAAATAGTCTGGAATGCGATGGTCTCCCATGCCGATTGGTGTTTGGACAGGATGACGCAGGGGGATTTGGGGATGTTTTCCGATCCCTTGACCTCGTGGCTCAACCCGCAGGTTACCTTCAACCACCACATGATGAAGAATGCCCAGTAACCAATGATCCTGGACCGTGTCATCGGCTTCAGAGGGTAAACCGCAAAAGCGACCGGAGCGAACAGAACAATTGTGGTGATCTGCCCGATCAGGAACAACAATGATCTGATATAAATCATCGACGGGGCTTGGTCAGGCCTGATTTTGGTTGTTGCGAAGGAACTCGTTGGTGAACGTGGCCAGATCATCGTATACCGGGGTGTCCCTGAGCAGATCAGAGTACGGCAACTTCAGGACGCTGCTTTGACCCTTGCCGGTTCTCACCAGCACCGGGGACGCCTTCGCCGCGCAGGCGGCTTCCAGGTCACGTATCGAATCACCGATCATCGGAACTTCATGCAGATTGATATTCAGCCGCTGTGCGATGTCCAGCAGCATACCGGGTTTCGGTTTGCGACAGTCGCACTCGTCATCCGGGACGTGCGGACAGACCATCACGGCGTCAATAGCCCCTCCTTTGCGCTGGATGTGCTCCAGCATACGGGTATGAATCCTGCTCAAGGTGTCCAGCGTCAACAGCCCCCGCCCAATCGCGGACTGGTTGGTGACGATGACAACGCGGTATTCCGCACGGCACAGCCTCGCAATAGCCTCCAGGCTGCCGGGTATCGGGAACCATTCCTCGGGTGACTTGATGTACTGGTCCGAGTCCTCGTTGATTACACCATCACGATCCAGGATCACAAGGCGCACTAGCGCACCTCATCATCGAATTGTGATACCCGTACTCGCCCGTCGATGACCCGGCTTTCCCGGTTTTCCAGCACTCCGATTTTTTGCCAGAAAGCCGTGCACAGGTCGAGGTCTGCCGAGATTGCGGTGCCAATCAGCAAAATCAGCAAATCCGCACATTCCTCCGACAGGCTTTCCCTACCGCGACCTTTGGTGATGCACGCCGAAATTTCTCCAAGCTCCTCGGCCATCAGTGCCACCCGGTATGCCAGATCCTCGCCCCCTTCCTCGCTGAAACGGTGCTTGTCATGGAACGCCTGCACCGCGTTGAGCATGGACTCGAACGAATCCGGAGCCATGGCGTCTGCCGCACTCATGTTTCGCTGCTCATTGTCACCTTCCCGGGGATTCCTGCAAGAGGGATATATCTGCAACCTTCAAGAACATCTGGTGCAATCGTCGCAGCAGTGCCAGCCGATTTTTGCGCAGGGCCTCTTCGTCCACCATCACCATGACCTCGTCGAAGAATCGATCCACAGGTTCACGCAGGGACGCCAATTGTTCCAGTCCGGCTTCATAGCGAAATGCCTCGAAATCGCCATGAATATCCTTGTCGAGCTCCAACAAACGGTTCGCGAGGTTTTTTTCAGCGTCGTCCACGACCAGCCGCAAGTCAAAATCATCGGGCACCTGATCTTCCGCCTTGCGCAGGATATTACAGATCCTTTTGTTGGCGGCCGCGAGGTTTGAGGCGCTCTCCAGCATGCGGAACTTGGCCACGGCCCTCAGCCGGAGATCGAAATCGAGCGGCTTAGGCGGATTGCCGGCAGCCACGGACGCGATTTCATCGGCGCCAAAGCCCTGATCCAGATAGTAAGACCGCAGCCTATCGTTAATGAACTCCAGAACCCTGTCGACGGTTCGTGAATCACAATCCTCGATTGCTCCACTCGTTCGATAAGCAGCGGCGGCTTCGTCGAGCAGCGCCCGCAACCCAATGTCCAATTTTCTCTCGATCAACAACCGGAGCACACCAAGCGCCGCCCTGCGCAGAGCGAAGGGGTCCTTGTCGCCGGTCGGTTCCTCGCCCGCTCCGAATATTCCGATCAGCGAGTCGATACGATCGACAAGAGCCAGCACCGTCGCAACCGGCGTACAGGGCAGGCTGTCTCCGGAAACCCTGGGCAGATAGTGATCAGAACAAGCCCTGGCGACCTCTTCCGGTTCTCCGTCGTTGCGTGCGTAGTAACTGCCCATGACACCTTGTAAATCGGGAAATTCGCCGACCATGTCGGTAACGAGATCAGCCTTGATGAGCTGGGCCGCGCGCACGCACCGGGCGGTGTCTGCGCCGGCGCCGGGGGCGAACGCGCGTGCGAGATGCTTCAGCCGTTCGACCTTGTCCGCCATGGTGCCCAGCTTGCGGTGGAATAGAACCTGACCGAGCCGCGTACCGTGTGCCTCCAGCGTAGTGCTTCGATCGGAATCCCAAAAAAAACGGGCATCGTCGAGCCGGGCCCGGAGCACCCTTTCGTTGCCCTGTCGGATGCGGTCCGGAGGGCTGGCTTCAATATTGCTGACGGTAATGAAACAGGGCAACAAGTTGCCTTCCTTGCCGTAAACACTGAAGTACTTCTGGTGGTCGCGCATGGAAGACACCAGAACCTCGGGCGGCATTTCCAGAAATTCGCTATCGAATCTTCCGATCAGTGCCGTGGGCCATTCCACCAGTCCGGTGACCTGCTCCATCAGGTCGTCATCCGGATGAATGTTGCCATTGTTTTCCCGTGCCAGCTCATATACCTGCTGTTCGATGCGCAGCTTCCGCACTTCGAAATCCGGCACAACCGCTCCCTGCTCGAGCAGCACGCGCTCATAGTCATCCGCGCGGGACAAATGCAGCGGTTCCCGGCAGAGGAATCGGTGCCCCCGGGTAGTGGCACCCGAACGAACGGATAGGATTTCCGTCTCGATCGTGCCGTCTCCGTGGAGAACGACCAGCCAGTGCACCGGCCGCACGAATTCGGACTCGAGATTCCCCCATCGCATGCGCTTGGGGATTGGCAGCTGTTTCAGGGCACGCTCTATGCACGAAGGAATCAATGTGTGGGCAGATTCGCCTTTGGTGAGCCGCCGATGGATCAGCCATTCCCCCTTTTCCGTCTGAACGCGTTCCAGCGCACCGACATCCGTACCACAGGACGTGGCGAAGCCTAGCGCGGCGTTGGTAGGATTGCCCTCGCCATCGAACGCGGCGGCCAGAGACGGTCCACGGCGCTCAACGGTCTGGTCGGGCTGCCGGGTCTCGACATCGGATACCCATACGGCCAGACGTCGGGGGGTGGCAAACCATCTGAATGAGCTCTGCTCCGTAACTAGCTGAACTTTCTTTAGCGCGGCATGGCAACCGGCTGCAAACTCCTCTCCCAGCCTACGCAGCGCCTTGGGCGGAAGCTCCTCGGTACCGATCTCGACGAGCAGACTGGCGCCGGTCAACTCAGACATCTGCGTCGCTCTCGAGCTTTCCCCTTGGGAAACCGAGTTGTTCCCGATTGGTGTAGTAGCCTTCTGCTACCGCTTTAGCCATTGCCCTTACCCGCGCTATGTAACGTGCCCTTTCGGTCACGCCGACAGCATGACGTGCGTCCAGCAGATTGAACGTGTGTGATGCCTTGAGCACTTTTTCATAAGCCGGCAAAGGCAGTCCCGCTTCCGTCAAATGCCGGCAGTCCCGTTCGAATGAATCGAAGCTGTGAAACAGTTCATCCACGGCTGCGTATTCGAAATTGAACTTCGACTGCTCTACCTCGTTCTGGTGATAGATATCCCCGTAGCTGAAATCCGTGGTCCATAACAGATCGAACACGCTATCGACCCCCTGCAGATACAATGCGATGCGTTCCAAGCCATAGGTTATCTCACCCGTGACCGGACGGCAGTCCAGGCCACCCACCTGCTGGAAGTAGGTGAATTGACTCACTTCCATTCCGTTCAGCCAGACTTCCCAGCCGAGACCCCACGCCCCCAGGGTCGGAGACTCCCAGTCATCCTCGACAAACCGCACATCGTCTTTGAGAAAATCAATGCCCAGCTGCGCCAGCGAGCCAAGATAAAGGTCCTGGAAATCGAGCGGGGACGGCTTGATCACCACCTGAAATTGAAAGTAGTGTTGCAGGCGGTTCGGATTCTCGCCGTAACGCCCGTCGGTAGGGCGCCGTGAAGGCTGCACATAGGCCGCTTTCGTGGGTTCAGGTCCCACCGCACCGAGAAAGGTTGCGGGGTGGAACGTGCCTGCGCCGACTTCCATATCGTATGGCTGCATGAGCATGCAGCCCCGATCGGCCCAGTAATGTTGCAGCGAGAGTATAAGGTCTTGAAACGTCATCGATTACGCTTGCTTGGGGGGCGGGAGACAATCCCGCCAGGGTGGGGAATTATACCCTGAGTGTTGATTTAAAAGAGATTTTTCAGATAAATCCGTTCGATGAATTCAGACGTTTCGAAAGTGTTAGACAGAAATCCGGTTTTGTTATATGGTTTCTTCCGCTGGCTGGGCACATGCCCGAGTCACCGAGGAGGAGTAGGCCTAAGCGCCTGAGGTGTAATATCAGAGGAGCCCGTAAGGGCTCTTTTGATTTTCTCAACTTGTCCAAGAAATTACATTTCAAGCTGCCTGGACCAGCGGATTCGACACCTCTTCTCTTGTTACCCTTTCCTAGTGTCCTGTCGCACTGAAAATGTGCACGGTTTCCGGGTCTTTGCATTACAATGGTGCAATCGCGGCCCGCTCGATCCTTCAGAACGCCCGTATCCCGGTATTCTCGCGGTCAACATGTCTGGCATGAAAACTGCTTGTTAGCGAATTGCACCAATTCATGTATTGCTCAAACACTTTAGATTCAACGAGGAAAATCAAATGTCAGCTTCTGACGTACTCAAGATGATTAAGGACGAAAAGATTCAATTCGTCGACTATCGCTTCACCGACACGAAAGGAAAAGAACAGCACGTCTCTGTGCCGGCCAGCGTGGTTGACGAATCAACGTTCGATGACGGCAAGATGTTCGACGGTTCGTCCATTGCTGGCTGGAAAGGCATCAACGAATCGGACATGATCCTGATGCCGGACAGCAAATCCGCCGTAATCGATCCCTTCATGCAGGACCGTACCCTGATCTTGCGCTGCGACGTTATCGAACCCGCCACCATGCAGGGCTATGAAAGGGACCCGAGATCCATCGCAAAGCGGGCTGAAGCGTACCTGAAATCAACCGGGATTGCCGATACCGCGTATTTCGGCCCCGAGGCCGAGTTCTTCGTATTCGACGACGTGCGCTGGAACGTTGATATGAGCGGCGCTTTCTACGAAATCGATTCCAGTGAATCATCCTGGAACACCGGGAAATTCTATGAGGAAGGCAACCTGGGACACCGGCCCGGCGTCAAGGGTGGTTATTTTCCGGTCCCGCCGGTGGATTCACTGCAGGATATCCGCTCGGCGATGTGTCTGGCGATGGCTGAAATGGGTCTCGGCATCGAAGTCCACCACCACGAGGTGGGTACCGCCGGGCAGTGTGAAATCGGCATGGTGTTCAACGACCTGGTCCGCAAAGCGGATGAACTGCAGATCTATAAATACTGCGTGCACAACGTTGCTCATCAGCACGGCAAGTCGGGCACCTTCATGCCCAAGCCGCTGGTTGGCGATAATGGCAGTGGCATGCACGTTCATCAGTCTCTTTTCAAGGACGGAGACAACATATTCTCCGGTGACGAGTACGGCGGCCTGAGTGAAACCGCCTTGTACTACATTGGCGGGATCTTCAAGCATGCCCGCGCGATTAATGCGTTCACGAACTCCACGACGAACAGCTACAAACGACTCGTGCCCGGCTTCGAAGCGCCCGTTCTGCTTGCCTATTCGGCACGCAACCGATCTGCTTCCTGCCGTATACCCCATGTCGCCAACCCCAAGGCAAGGCGCGTGGAGATTCGATTCCCCGATTCGGCGGGTAATCCTTATTTCACGTTCGTAGTGATGCTGATGGCGGGGCTTGACGGCATTCTGAACAAGACCCATCCAGGAGAATCTTACGACAAGGACCTTTATGATCTGCCACCGGAAGAAGAAGCCAGGGTCCCGACCGTCGCCCACTCGCTGGATGTCGCGCTGGAGGCTCTGGACAAGGACCGGGAATTCCTCAAAGCCGGTGGTGTGTTCGTTGACGATACCCTTGATGCCTATATCGAGCTCAAGATGGCAGAGGTGACAAATCTGAGAATGTCGTCTCACCCGATCGAGTTCGATATGTACTACAGCAGCTGACACGCGCAACCGCTCTCGCCCCCTCGTTGAGGGGGCGCTGTAACCGTATTTGCACTAAAATGGTGCGCCGATAGTGTCGACCGTAACTGTGGAGTAATGGAGTCCGAGCAAGAGGCGCGAACGATCCTGGATCGTCTCAACACCGCGGTATTGACCTGCGATGAGCAGATCAGGGTACTGACCATGAACCCGGCCGGTGAGTCGATGTTCGGCATCAGCGCCAAACAAGCGTATCACCGGCCCTTGTCGGCGCTAGTACCCGTTGAATCCGGTGCACTACTCCGGCCGGTGGACAAAGCGCGTTCCATGCAGCAGCCGGTGACAGCGCATGATGTCTCCCTGACCCTGTCTTCCGACCGCAGCATCACGGTCGACTGCACCGCAACACCGCTGGCAACACCGCAGGGGGAGCATGTACTGATCGAACTGTTTCAAGTCGACGGTTTTCTGGATATCGCGAAGAACCGCTACCGCGAAGATCAGTACGACGCCAGCCGCGATGTCCTTCGCGGCCTCGCGCACGAGATCAAAAACCCTCTGGGCGGCCTGCGCGGCGCGGCACAACTGCTGGAACGCGAACTCTCGGATCGGGGAAACAAGGAATATACCCGCATCATCATCCACGAGGCGGATCGGCTGCGAAACCTGGTGGACCGGATGATGAGTTCTTTCAATCCAATTAGCCACAAATCGGTCAACGTCCACGAAGTGCTAGCCCATATTCGCAAACTGATCCTGGCCGAGATCCAGGAGGGCCTGACGATTATCCAAGACTACGACCCCAGTCTGCCGGAGCTGCGGGGGGACCGGGACCAGCTGGTTCAGGCCTTGCTCAATATTACCCGCAACTCGGTTGAAGCGATGGGAGACCGGGGCGAGATCACTTTCCGCACGCGAATCGAGCGATCGGTATATTCCGGACATCAATGGCATCGATGCGTCCTCAAAGTGGAAATCGAAGATCGTGGTCCCGGCATTCCGGAGCACATGCAGGAGCGCGTTTTCTACCCAATGGTGAGCGGGCGTGCGGACGGTTCGGGGCTGGGTCTGACCATTGCACAGGATATCATCAGCAAGCACGGCGGAACCATCCAGCTCCACAGCGAACCTGGCCAAACTCGATTCGTGCTGCTGCTTCCTTTCCAATCAAAGGACCCACAATATGCCGGCTAAAGTCTGGATCGTGGACGATGACGCGTCGATTCGCTGGGTCCTGAAAAAAGCGTGCGAACAGTCGGAAATCGAAGCCGAGGTATTCCAAGATGGCAACCAGATCGAGGACCGTCTGTTAGATACGCAGCCGGATGCGATCATCACCGACATCCGCATGCCGGGTATCGATGGCCTGGATCTTCTAAATAGAATCCGGCACCGAGCGCCGGACCTGCCCGTCATCGTGATGACCGCTCATACGGACCTTGGCAGCGCACTCGCTTCCTACCAGGGCGGGGCATTCGAGTATCTGCCCAAGCCATTTGACGTCGACGATGCCATCACCACGATTAGAAGGGCGATGGCGTTCAGGGAACAGCAAGTCCACGACGACGACGATTCGCCTCCTCCCACGGAAATCGTCGGCGAGGCGCCCGCGATGCAGGAAGTATTCCGTGCTGTAGGCAGACTGGCCAATTCGCACATCAATGTGCTTATCTGGGGAGAATCCGGGACTGGTAAGGAACTGGTCGCCCAAGCACTTCATCGCCACAGCCCCCGCTCGAACAAAGCCTTTATTGCCATAAATACGGCGGCCATCCCAGCACAATTGCTAGAATCGGAGTTGTTCGGGCACGAAAAAGGGGCATTTACCGGCGCGATCAAACAGCACAGCGGACGCTTCGAACAGGCCCATGAAGGCACCTTGTTTTTGGACGAGATCGGTGACATGCCATCGGAACTCCAAACACGCCTGCTCCGGGTCCTTTCGGACAAACAGTTCTATCGTGTCGGCGGCCGTGAGCAGATCCAGGTTGACGTACGCATCATCGCGGCTACCAACCAGGATCTGGTCAAGCGCGTTGCCGAAGGGCGTTTCAGGGAGGATCTTTTTCACCGGCTGAATGTCATTCATATTGCATTGCCGCCGCTGCGTGACCGTGTCCAGGACATTCCCCTGCTGGCCGAACATTTTCTGGAAAAAACGGCCGGGGAGCTCGACGTGGAACGGAAACGCCTGACTCCGGACGCCATAAACGCACTATGTCATTTTCAATGGCCCGGCAACGTGCGCCAGCTCGAGAACGTGTGCCGGTGGATCACCGTCATGGCATCCGGGCAGATCGTGAATCATGATCAGTTGCCGGTTGAGATCAGAGCGGTAACATTTGACGACGAAGAAGACTCCTGGCAGCGTCAACTGCGTAAATTGGCCGATCAGAAACTGCGTCGCAACGAAACCAACCTGGTCACCGATCTCGGACGTAGTTTCGAGCGGACGTTGCTGGCCGCCGCCATCGAACACACCGGCGGGCACAAGCAGGAAGCCGCGAAGCGTCTTGGTTGGGGCCGAAACACGCTGGCGCGAAAGCTCAAGGAACTGGGGCTGGACTAGCCCACATTTCTCACCAGGCGGCTATGGCTTGGCGCAGATTTCCTTCAACTGCCTGAGCACACCGGGTTTGTCTAGGGCCACCAGGACCTCCCAGGCCCTTGGATTGCAGTGCAGCTCGAAAGGCATTTCGAGCGGGGCCCAGTGATAATCGACTTTGTTAGCGTTGGGCGTCACGTCGGCCAGGAGTAATTTCGCGATGGGCCGGTCGACGATCAGGTCGGCGTGCGCCAGCCCCTGGCCCGAGATGAGAGTACGGATCCCGTCGTCTTCAAAGTCTTCCTTGATGTGGATGTGCCCCGCAACGACCGTGTCCGCTCCCAAGCGTTTCAGCTGCCCGCGCAGGAAACCGTACTCCAGGCCCGGAATACTGTGGCTCTCCTCCTGTCTCGGGTCTTTCAACGGTTTGTGTGTAAACACCACCACGTCTTTTATATGCTCCCCGCGTTGCAGAGCGCCAAGAAACGCACCTCTTGCGCCACCGCCCGGAGGAATGAACCCGGCGGCGGTGTCGATATTGACGAACATCACGCCGCCCAACTCGAATGACGCATTCCTCGGCCCGACATGCTGTCTGAACAGCTTGTGGATGGAGTTGAATCCCTCGTAAAAATCGTGGTTGCCAATAGCGACAAAGGTTGGGATCTTAGCTGCATCGAGCGCGGCTACCGATCCCAGGTAGTCACCCTTGCCGTAGTTGAAATCTCCCAGATGCAGGACAAAGTCGGCGCCAAGCGCGTCGGCTCGCACGAGAACCCAGCGCAGCTCACTGCCACCGCCGGTATCGCCGATGGCGGCAAAGCGATAACGTTCCCTTTTAGGGAAGTGAAAGCGGAAACTCGATTCCGCGGCCGAGCCGCTTACCGTCCTCGCCAGATTGCTTTTTGTCTCACCAAGATCCGGAGTGCCGCTCGAGAGCATCGCTTCCGGATGTACGTTGCGTACCTCGACCTGCCATGCACCCTCTGCGGAGCCCTGCACGGTGATGTCCGGCTCGGGTGCGAAGGCGCGAAAAACGAAACGATCGCCGTCACGGCCCTGGAATATTGCTCCACTGGCGCTCGCCCGGAACATACTCCCCTCCGCATCCCCGCTGTCGACGGGCGCCTTGTCAGGTGTGAACTGAGGGGGTGGATAGCGTAATACCGCGTGGCCGGCCGGTGCTAAAACCCCGATGATCGCGCCGCCCACCAGAGCCAGGATACTTCTGCGTGACAGCTTCATCGCGTCGAAAATTGCCTACCCGCATTAGTCACAACCGGAGCCGCTGCCGCGATGGACGTTGCGGCAAGTGACCTGAAGTCGAACAGTCCGGGGTCCATCAGGTGACTCGGGGTGACTCTGGCCAGGGCCTGAAAAACTACTTCCTTTCTCCCCGGCGTGTTTTTTTCCCACTCGTTCAACATCGTCTTGATCGCCTGGCGCTGCAGGTTTTCCTGGGCACCGCAAAGGTTGCAGGGGATAACCGGGAATCGCCGTGCGCGGGCGTATCGCTCAATGTCATTTTCTGCGCAGTACGACAGCGGGCGGATCACCACATGCCGTCCGTCATCCGAGCGCAGCTTGGCCGGCATGGCCTTCAATCTACCTCCGAACATCAGGTTCAGAAAAAACGTCTCCAGAATATCCTCGCGGTGATGACCCAGTGCAATTTTGGTTGCGCCGATCTCCGTCGCGACCCGATACAGTATACCCCGGCGCAGCCGCGAACACAGAGAACACATCGTTTTGCCTGCCGGGATCTTGTCCTTGACAATGCTGTAGGTGTCTTCCTCGACTATCTTGAAATCCACGCCGATAGACTTCAGATAGTCAGGCAGCGTGCGAGCGGGGAATCCGGGCTGTTTCTGATCGAGATTGACAGCGATCAATTCAAACGATACCGGCGCGCGGGCTTGCAGTGCGCGCAGGACCTCCAGCAGTGTGTAGGAATCCTTGCCGCCGCTCAAACATACCATGACCAGATCCGATTCCTCTATCATGCGGAAAGTCTCTATCGCCTTACCGGTCATTCTCTGCAACCGGCGCTCTAACCTTTTGAAATTTGTGGAATTTTTCATACTGTCGAAATTTTTCCGAAGGATCCGGGCGTCCACATCCGGGGATGGAAGACGCGCCCCGGACGGTAATCCATAGTCGTTACGAATATAACGATAAATCCTATTCCTGCTAGAATGACCCGATTTGATTTAATAACATTTTATATTAAACGGGAGCCAACACTCATGTCGCGCAGCCATTTATTCACCTCGGAATCCGTGTCCGAGGGGCATCCGGACAAGGTCGCAGACCAGATATCAGATGCTATTCTAGACGCTCTGCTGGATGGAGATCCGTTATCGCGGGTCGCATGCGAGACCTTGATCAACACCGGAATGGTTGTCCTCTCCGGAGAAATCACGTCTAAAACGAACGCGGACTATACCGAAGTTGTCCGGAAAACTGTAAATGAAATCGGCTACAACTCTTCCGATATGGGATTCGATGCAAGCTCCTGCGCGGTGATCGTCTCCCTCGACAAGCAGTCCGCCGATATCGCCCAGGGCGTGAACGAGGGCGAGGGACTGGACCTGGATCAGGGCGCTGGAGACCAGGGCCTCATGTTCGGCTACGCTTGCAACGAAACCGACAGCTTGATGCCCTTCTCCATCGACTATGCACATCGGCTGGTAAAACAACAATCCGTCGTCAGGAAATCGGGCAAGCTGTGGTGGCTGCGCCCCGACGCAAAGTCACAGCTCACTGTCCGCTACGAGGACGGCAAACCGGTCGCGGTGGATACCGTCGTGCTGTCCACTCAGCACACGCCTGATATTGACCACGATGAACTGGCCGAAGCCGTGATCGAGGAGATTATCAAACCGGTGCTTCCATCAGGCATGGTCGGCAGCGAGACGAAATACCTGGTAAACCCCACCGGCCGATTCGTGGTTGGCGGACCGGTGGGCGACTGCGGTCTGACCGGGCGGAAGATCATCGTGGACACCTACGGCGGCGCCGCGCATCACGGCGGCGGGGCGTTCTCCGGTAAAGATCCCTCAAAAGTCGATCGTTCAGCCGCATATGCCCTCAGGCACGTTGCAAAGAATGTGGTTGCCGCCGGACTGGCCGATCGATGCGAGGTACAGGTGGCTTACGCGATCGGGGTAGCACAACCGGTATCCCTGATGGTGAATACATTCGGAACCGCCGCGTTGCCGGAGGAACAAATCGAAATCCTGATTCGCGAGCACTTCGACCTGCGCCCCAAGGCGATCATTCAGGAGCTCGATCTTCTGCGCCCGATTTACAGAAGCACCGCGGCCTATGGCCATTTTGGAAGATCTGATCCTGAATTTACCTGGGAATATACCGACAAGGCCCAGGCATTGAGCGACGCGGCAGGCATAAAAGTAGCCTGATCCTGCCGCGGCGGCGAGATGCTCGAATATGAACTGAAATTTGTGGTGCCAAGCCATCATCTAGCCCCGATATTCGATTTCGTAAACCTGGCCTGCCGTCCTGACTCGGAACACCCGGCCGGCATCGTGTCCAGCATATATTACGATTCTCCGAACTGGCGCGCCCTCTACGAAAAAATCAACAGCGACTACGTCAAAACCAAGTACAGGCTGAGATGGTATCGGGACACTGCCTCGGGGAAATTTTCGGAGACGTCGTTTGCCGAATCCAAACACCGTATCGGCTGCCGGCGAGTCAAATCACGGGTAACCACGGAGCTGCCGCCTGAACAGCTGAATGAAATCTCGCTGGATGATAGGAAATTGCTGAACATACCGGCCTGGATGAGGAGCAACGGCATCTCCGCACGGGGCAATCTTCTTCCTTCGATATTGATCAGTTACACCCGCAGCAGGTATATCGAACCGACTACCGGCGCCAGAGTTTCCATTGACTCCGGCATTGCAGCGCCGAGGATCAATCGTTTCATGCTGCCCAATGGTACCGGGAGCGCGTTGTCGCACGCGGTAATCGAAGTTAAAAGCGGACTGGACACACTGCCGCGCCCGCTTCGGCCGCTGACCAGGCTCGGCATCCGCAAGGCGTCGTTCTCCAAGTATCTCGCGTGCTACGCCAAGTGCATACAGACGGAGTTCCTGCCGCTCTAATTTCGTCTTCTGGCAGTCGTGGCACCCGAGCTCAGGTTTTCACGTGTGAAATGAACAGATCGGAGCGAACCGGCAGGCTGAGTATTTTCCCCTCGATCGTCTCTCCGTTGACCACCCAGCGCTGCCTTTCTCTACCACCGGGCACACTGATTTCTATACGCTGACCTTTAAAATACTTTCCAGTGTAGGCACCCGCTTCCGCGTAGCCGCCAATCATGTATCCGACCGGCGGGCCGAGACCTTCGAAACTTACCCGATACACGTCACCCAGACTGAACCTCGACCGCGCAAACCGATGCTGCAACGATTTTCGAACAAACTCACCTCTATTCCGCACGAACTCCTTGCTTGCCTCATAATGCCGGAGATCCCTGGACGGAACGGGATCCTGGTACGCCTCGAGCATGGAATCGTAGTAGTCAATACGCTCCTTGAAAAATGCGGAGGTCAATTCATGGTTCAACGCATCGGTAACGGTTCGCAGGAAATATGACCGGTATCTCGCATCATTGTTCATCAGCCTGGAGAACAAAGCAGACCGAAAATTGTAGTATGTGGTGCGCCAGTACCCGGTCTTTGAATCCGCCGTCACTACCTGAGCCAGCGCGTCTTGTTCCCACAGTTCTCCCTTGGAAGTCTTCCATCCATCTATGAAGCTCTCATCCATGTCCCATGTCAACCAGTACCATCTTGATTCAGCTTGACTTCTGTCCAGCACGGCCGCTCCCTGATACCAGTCGTTGGTGCCGCAGTACATGTATGAAAACAGACTGCGGGTCAGATTGCGGATATCCACCCGTTCAGATGCCATGTCCATGTCGATGATCGCGCGGTTTCTATTGAACCATCGTCCCAATTCGCGGTACGCCCGCTTCGGATTCCGGATCGGTTGCACCCCTGTATTTATAGAAGAAAAAATCGCCGTGGCCCAGCTTCGTCCGCCATTCTGCTACGGCTAGATACTCGGTCAGCGATCGGATTCCGATTCTCTCGCCGTTGAGGTAGAAAATTACCGGTTTGTAGTAAGGTGTTTCAGCACCCAGCCGGTTGGCGATGTCAAAAGCTAGCTCGGAAGCGAAAAGCCTCTCTCTTCGAACAACAATACGCCTGACTGCTTCTCCGACGTCGAACAGCGCGCCACGGCGCGCGCTCGGTACACCGTAGTCGTTACGAAAGTAGATCCGGTAGCTATGCTTCGTATGATCATCCCGGATTTCGCGGTCGTGTTCACTGCCGTGAATTCGGATGCTGACACTAGTGGCGAGCCGCAGTTCATCCGAATGGAAATACGTGGCTGTCGCCCGTCGCTCCCAGCCTATCCCTCGCTCGGTGGAATGGGTGACGATGCCATCGCTGTCATCGACCAGGGCGTATGCATCCAGGGCGATCGAGATCAACGGCCATCCTTCGCGAAAAGTGAATGCTCCGGGTAGATCCGCCCCTTCGGGTTCGGTGCCGGTGGCGCATCGGCAACGCGTACCCCGTAGACGAGGGCGAGCTGCTTCAGGATCTTTCCCTTTTCTCCATAATCGAGCATACCTGAAGGCACCGACAGGCTGCGGAATTTCGCCCTATAGTCGTCGAGTTGGTCCGACGTCCCTAACAACACAATCAAAAGCGCGAGCACCAGAAAAGTTATTGCGGAAACGAGCGTGCCTTTCGATTTAATCGGGAGTTGCAGACCCGATGATTTTTTCCTGCCCGGTCAGTGCATCGTATCTTCGCCCTAGTATAGGCATACTTCGCGCGGTTGCACCACTGACCCATTAAACCTAGATCAGCGCGAATCTGTCAATGATTGCACAGTATCTCGCTGACAACGGGGGACTGACGGCCCGCAGGCATTACGTGGGATCTTTGAGTTGACAGGGCATATGCGCGAGGTTATTTTGAGGTCGCAGGTAACAAACCGAACAAATTGCGCACCACCGGGGAAGCCGTGGACATACCAATCGATGAAATCCTGACCAGACTCCGAGGATTGAACCAAGATAACCTGGCGGATATCGGGGTTGTCGCTTTCACGGTTATCCTCAGTATCTCGCTCATGAGTTCATTACTCATATCTTCCCTCTATCTGCAATTTTATGGCAGCCGCGCGACGGGCAGCCAGATCCACCGCTCCTTTCCCCTGCTTGGCATCTCCGTAACCGCAATATTCATCTGCATCCAGTTCTCATTGCCATTGTCTCTGGGCCTGTTGGGCGCCCTGTCGATCGTCCGCTTCAGGACGCCCATCAAGGAGCCGGAAGAAATCGGGTTCATCATGCTGGTCATCGCATCCTCCATCGCGGCCGCCACCTTCAGCCTTTACTTCCTGCTGGTACTGATCATTGTTGCGATCGTCGCACTCGTCATTCAGAAAAGCGGCATCAGCTGGTTGACCAGGCAGACTGAAGACGGCCTGCTTCTGTTCACCGTTGCCAGCGACATCTACCAGGACAAATCATCGGATCTGGGTGCGCTTCTGGACAAATTCCTCATTCGCGGCCGACTCGAAAGCATCACGAAATCCGACGACGACTCAGTCGTCTCCTACAGCTTCAGCGGCATCAGGAACGGCAGCGTCGGCGATCTGCAGCGCGCCATAGGCGAACTCGTGAGCCCCACGAACATAAACATCTATTTCACCAAGCAGACTACCCTCTGACCAGAGGGGCCTCGGCCCGTCGGGGCGGCGCCGATACGGTTTGTTACAATTCCCGGCTGGATTGTCGTTTATATTAGATACGGAGGGCGGTCCGCTGAATGGCGCCCCGAAATCATGCGTAACAGCATCCTGATCATCACTCTGTCGCTGTGCCTCGCTGCATGCGCCACGACACCCCCCCCGGAGCCCGGGGCTGACAGCCCCGTACCCCCTCCCGACGCCTGGAACTCCGGCAACGACAGCGCGGTCATGCCCTGGTCCACAGACGTGGAGGACGTTAGGCTTCGCGACCTGGTAGCGCAGGCCCTGGCGCAGAATTTCGACCTGCAGGCCGTCGTGGCACGCGTTGACGCTGCGCGAGCACGGTCCCGCATCGTCGGCGCCGACCTGGCCCCCCAGCTCGACATCGAATACCGAGGTTCCCGCACCAAGCGCGAAGAAACCAATGGCGCCGGTGCGCTCGAGAATCCGCTGACCAGACAGAGTCTCGGCGTGGAGCTGGCCTGGGAGCTGGATGTCTGGAGCCGACTCCGCGCCTCGTCCCGCGCCGCCATTGCGGACTACCAGGCGGCGGAAAAAGACCTGGCCGCGGCCAGGCTACTGCTGGCTGCGAACATCGCCAGGGCGTGGTTCGATGCCGTGGAAGCGGATCAGCAGGTGATGCTGGCCGAGAACACGCTAAAAAGCTTTCGCAGCAGCCTGAATATTATCGAACAGCGGTTTCAGCGCGGCATCGGTTCCGCACTCGATGTCCGGCTGGCGCGCGGCAATGTCGCGACCGCGGAGGCGAATCTTTATCTGACTCAAGGCGGCAGAGACGCGGCGATTCGAAACCTCAAGGTGCTGGCCGGCACCTATCCCGATACAGGCATCGCGCTGGCGGAGCGCCTGCCTCAGTTCACCAGCCGCGTACCCGCCGGACTGCCTTCCGAACTTTTACTGCGCCGCCCGGACCTGAGTGCGGACCGCTGGAGGGTTCTGGCCAACAGCGAGCTGGTTAAATCTTCGAAGAAGCAGCTTTTTCCCCGGTTCGTGCTGACCGGCGGCGCCGGTACCGCCAGCGGCACCCTGGTCGATCTGCTGGAATGGGACCGGCTGATATGGAACCTGGCGGGTAGTATCATACAGCCCATCTTTCAGGGCGGGCGGATCCGGGCAAACATCGACCTGGCTACAGCAAATGAAAATGAAGCACTGGCACTTTATGCGCAGACGGTACTGGACGCATTCAAGGAGGTTGAAAGCGCTCTCGCGTCGGAGCACTTTTTGACTTTGCAGGAACGCGCGCTGCTGTCATCTGTCAAAGAACAGAAGGCGGCGCTGCAGTTGGCTCAGCAGCAGTACGAGGGTGGGCTTGTCGGCATTATTACGCTGCTCGAAACGCAGCGTCGTGCGTTCAATGCAGAAAGCGCCTGGTTGAACACCCTCAACCGGAAGTTGCAGAACCGCATCAACCTCCATTTGGCGCTCGGCGGCGACTTCTACAGTCTCTGAACCGGAAAACTGACGGCCGACCACGGAAGCGGACCTCATACAATGCGAAAGATTTTCAGATTGATTATTCCTGTTGCGGTGCTGGCCGTATGCCTGGCGGTAGGCATCACCCTGATACGCACCGCCCCCAAGGCGGAGCGCCGCCAGCCCCCGCGATCATTGCCCGCCGTGGAAGTCATGACGGTATACCCGACAAACTTCCCGGTAATTGTCAAAAGCCAGGGAACCGTTACGCCACGCACCGAGAGCACGCTGATTCCTGAAATCAGCGGGCAGATCGTAAGGATATCGGAGAATTTTCAAACCGGCGGCTTTTTCGAAGCGGGGGAAATTCTGCTGGAGATCGATCCCCGTGACTACGAGAACAACGTGGTGGTAGCACGGGCTGACCTCGCGCAGGCAAAAGCCGCGCTCGATGAGGAGAGGGCGCGCGCCGCCCAGGCTTCCAGGGACTGGAAAATACTCAACCTGTCCGAGGAGCCCAATGATCTGGCGCTGCGAAAACCGCAGCTCAACAGCGCCCAGGCCGCCGTAGCGGCGGCAAGCGCCCGCCTGGAGCAGGCCAATATCAATCTTGGGCGGGCGAAAATACGCGCGCCATATGCGGGGCTGGTTCTGGAGAAACGGGTCGACGTCGGCCAATTCGTGTCACCGAGCAATGTCCTGGCCAGGATCTATGCAGTCGATCTGGCGGAGATCAAGCTGCCGCTCACCAACGATCAGCTGGCATTCGTCAACATACCCGAAGTCTACCGCGGAGATTCCGGATCCGCCGTGAAAGAGCAATACCCCGCGGTTTATCTAACTGCAACAGTTGGCAGCCATACCCATCAATGGCAAGGCCGGATCGTGCGCACGGTAGGGGCCATCGACACTCAAAGTCAGCAGATTTTTATCATCGCGCAGGTCGACGATCCTTACGGCCGGCACCACGGTCTGCCGCTTAAGGTAGGTCAGTTCGTAGAGGCCAGGATCGCCGGTCGCGTATTCACCGATATTTTCAATCTGCCGCGTGTCGCGGTCAGGAGAAACAACGAGGTGCTGGTCGTGGGTAAGGACAACATCGTCGAACGTAGACGGGTCGGGGTGGCCTGGACTGAAGACGATCGAGTGATCGTCAATTCCGGCCTAAGCCAAGGAGAAAGGATCTCGCTGACGCCGCTACCCTATGCCGTATCGGGAACCCAAGTCCAGGTCTCCGAATCCGCCGGACAGGCGCCGGCCGGCCCATCGTGAAAGGGATGATCGAATGGTTCGCCCGCAACGGAGTTGCCGCCAATCTGCTCATGGTCCTGATCTTCTTCATGGGATTCTGGTCGCTGACATTGCGCACCCCACTCGAGGTATTCCCGGAATTCGAGCGGGATGTGGTCAACATTGCCATGTCGTACCGGGGGGCGACACCTATTGAGGTCGAGGAGAGCCTGGTAATCCGGATAGAAGAGGCCATAGAAGACCTGCAGGACATCAAGAAGATCGTATCCAACGCCGATGAAGGCGTGGCCAGGGTCAGGGTCGAACTCGAATCCGCATCGGATCCCCGCGCCGTACTCGACGATATCAAGAACCGGGTGGATGCGATAAATACCTTCCCGGACGACGCGGAGCGCCCCATCTTCAGCATTCAGGAATTCAGCAGAGAGGTGATCAGCGTCGTGATATCCGGCGACCTACCGGAGCGGGAGCTGAGGTCACTCGGCGAAAGAGTCAGAGAAGAACTGATCTCCCTGCCGCAGATCACACAGGTCGAACTGACCGCCGTACGGCCCTACGAGATTTCGATAGAAGTATCCGAACAGTCCCTGGACCGTTATCGGCTCACCTTCGACGCATTGGTCAACGCTATCAAGCGCTCTTCGGTGGATCTGCCCGCCGGATCGATAAAAACCGCCGGCGGCGAGATTTTGCTGCGCACCAAGGGACAGGCTTACATCCAGCCGGAGTTCGAAGATATCGTCGTGGTGAGACGACCTGACGGCACCCGCGTAACGGTCGGGGACATTGCCACCGTACATGACGCCTTCGAGGAGAATCCCCTTTACTCGCTGCTCGACGGCAGGCCCGCGGTCCTGCTGGAGGTTTACAGGGTGGGAGAGCAGAGCGCTATCGGCGTAGGTAATGCGGTAAAGCACTATGTCGAAACCAATCAGGCTGCCATGCCTGCCGGAGTAACGCTGGACTTTTGGCGCGACCGTTCGCGTATCGTCAAGCTGCGCCTCAATACGCTTATGAAAAGTGCTCTGCAGGGCGGCCTGCTGATATTCATATTGTTGGCCCTGTTTCTCCGCTTCTCGGTGGCGGTATGGGTATGCGTCGGAATTCCGATCAGCTTCATGGGCGCAATTGCGCTGCTGCCGGAACTTGGCGTAACGATCAATCTGATCAGCCTGTTCGCATTCATTCTCGTCCTTGGCATCGTCGTAGACGACGCCATAGTGACCGGAGAAAACATCTATACGCACCTGAAACACGGACAAGAACCCACCGAGGCCGCGATCCAGGGCACCCAGGAAATCGCCATTCCGGTTACCTTCGGCGTGCTGACGACCGTTGTTGCCTTCATACCGCTGCTCATGATCGAGGGCCACCGGGGCCCTATCTTTGCCCAGATACCCATGATCGTCATTCCGGTGCTCCTGTTCTCCCTGGTAGAGTCCAAGCTCATCCTGCCTGCCCACATGAAGCACATAAAAATCAGAACCGATGAGCAGATCGGATGGCTCCAGCGTATTCAGCGAAACATCGCCGATGGCCTGGAACGGTTCATTCACTCCGTTTACCAGCCGATGCTAGCGCGCGCATTGAAGTGGCGTTTCCTGACCCTCGTTCTATTCGTTGGAGGCGCTTTTATCATTGTCAGTCTGGTCGTCAGCGGCCGGTACGGCTATACCTTTTTTCCGCGCATCGAGAGTGAAACCGCCCGTGTAACGCTGGTCATGCCGGAAGGAACACCGGTCACCGAAACCACAAAATATATTCGACGAATCGGTTCCTCGGCCGGTGAACTGCAAAAAAAGTACATCGATGCCGACAGCGGCCAATCGGTCATTCGCCAGATTCTGCTGAGTATCGGATGGACCTCAACGAGCGGGCGCGCGGGCGGCATCAGCGGACAGCCCAACCTGGGCCAGATCAGCATGGAGCTGGTACCCCCGGAAGACAGAACTCTCAGCATCGGCTCTTCGGATCTGCTCCGGGAACTCCGGCAGATGGTAGGCCCCGTACCGGGCGCGAAGGAGCTGAGCTTCCGCGCGGAGATCGGCAGGGGGGGTGATCCCATAGACGTTCAACTCGCGGGGCAGGATTTCGAACAGCTTTCGGAGATGTCTCAGTTGGTCAAGGCAAGGCTGGCGGAGTATCCGGGAGTATTCGACGTCCAGGACTCGTTTGAAGGCGGCAAGGACGAAATCAAACTGACAATAAAACCCGAAGCGGAGCTGCTCGGTCTGAATGTAGAGGATCTGGGCCGCCAGGTGAGACAGGCCTTTTTCGGTGCCGAAGTACAACGGATTCAGCGCGGCCGTGACGATGTCCGTGTCATGGTACGCTACCCCGAACACCAACGCCGGTCGATGGACAGTTTGTACCAGATGCGCATTCGTGCGACGGGTGGCGCCCAGGTCCCCTTCACAAACGTAGCGGACGCGGAGATCGGCCAGGGCTATTCGACCATAAGGCGCGTCGACCGCAACCGCGTGGTCAATGTCCGGGCGGATATCAACAAAAAACTCGGCAATCTGAATCAGATCATTTCCGATCTGAAGGTCTATCTCGACGAGCTGCGGGTAAGTTATCCCTCGGTGCGCTATTCTTTCGAGGGCGAACAACGTGAACAAAGCGAATCCTACGGGAGTCTTTATGTGGGCGCCGTGTTCGTACTGTTCGCGATCTATTCCCTGCTGGCAATTCCGTTCAGATCCTATCTTCAGCCTATCATCGTAATGCTGATCATTCCGTTCAGCGTGGTCGGTGCGATACTTGGCCATATGATAATGGGCATGAACTTGAGCATCATGAGCATCATGGGACTGCTCGCGCTGGCCGGAGTCGTAGTCAACGACAGTCTTGTGCTGGTCGACTGGATCAATCGAAGACGCCGAGAGGGTATGGATCTGATCGAGTCGGTGCGCAAAGCGGGCGTTGCGAGGTTCAGGGCCATCCTGTTGACATCGCTAACCACGTTTGCCGGCCTGATGCCGCTGATTTTCGAGAAAAGCACCCAGGCGCAGTTCTTGATCCCGATGGCGGTGTCGCTGGGATTCGGCATCCTGTTTGCCACTTTTATCACTCTGATCCTGGTTCCGGTCTGCTATCTGTTGCTGGAAGACTTCCTCAACCTTTTTGGGCCGCGATCTGTAAAAGCCGCGGCGTAACATTCCGGGCGGCCGGAGAACGGCGACACGGCCGAGAAATGCTAAGCCGGCTTGCAAGCAATGAAGTGCGTCGGCCGGAGCTCCCCCCGATCGATGACCTTTCGCTTCGCTGAGCTGCTCTTCAACCGGTGATCCGCTTTATCCGAACCAATTCGCCTGGTCAACTCATCGAATTGAGCGCCGGACAGGGTTGCCAGTTCATTCCTGACCTCGTTCTGGTACCAGTCGTTTCGATCCCTGAGCCGAATCCGAACGAAACCTGCCTGCTCCAGGGCAATACGGGTCTGCTCAAGATTCTTCATTTCGAATGTTAGCTGCACCAGCTCCAGCCACTCCCGCATCTGCCCGGAATACTCGCCTGATCCGCCGCGCAGCCAGTCGCTGCCAACGAATACTCCACCCGGTCTGAGTATACGCAGCACCTCTTGGTAGAATGAAGCCTTGTCCGGGATGTGGATAATCGAGTCCTTGCTGAATACCATATCGAACGACGCGTCGCCGAAGACGAGCGGTCCTGGTTCGACACACTGAATGCTGATGCGATTAACCAGATTAGCTGCCGCAACACGGCGTCGGGCGTCATCGACAAGGGGCTGCTCAATATCGATGCCCACCACTTTCCTTGCCCCATAGGTCTGGGCCAGCAGTACATCGATCGCACCCAGTCCGCAGCCTACATCCAGGACGTTTTTGCCGTTTACCGTAACCCCTCGCAACATTTCGGCGACTTCCTGTGGTCCACCCGGCGACAGGTATCCGTCACCCCACATCCACTGAAGTGCAGTAATAAAATCCTCGTTGTATTCGTTGTGCTGGGCCGGCCCGGACATATGAAATTTTTTCGCGATCACGTAGTATACCTCGGTGTCGCTTGCTGTATTCGGCCAACATACATCCACACCAGGTAAATTCCATGCCCTGGATGAACGAATCTGAATTCGAGGTATCCAATGCAGTTGGGGCAAAGTGATATCAGAGAAAACTTATGATCAACAGAGCAGCTAAGATCCTAGGCATTGTTTGCATTTGTGCGGCTCTGCCCGCGCATTCCGACGGCGGTGGCGGCAGCAATACCATGCCGAAATCGAGCGATTACAAGCAGGCCGTCAAGGCGATCAAGAATGAAGACTATTCCAGCGCCGTCGAACTCCTGGAAAAGGTAATCGACAAGGAACCGGATAACGCCAATGCCTGGAACTACATGGGATTCAGCTTACGCAACCTGCAGCAGTTCGACGACGCCCTGGCAGCCTATGAAAAAGCGTTGCAGATCGACCCGAAGCACAAGGGCGCCCTCGAGTACCTTGGCGAATTGTTCCTCATGACCGATCAGCCGGATCTGGCGCGGGCGCAGCTGGAAAAACTCGATGACGCGTGTTTTTTGTCCTGCAAGGAATTACGCCTTCTCAAGAAGCGTATTGCGGCATACGAAGGCGGTCCCTGATCATCCCATTGGTTCGATTTCCGGGCGGGCATGCAGTGCACCAGAAAGGCCTCTGGAAAATCCGACTGATTTCCTTATAATTCTCGTCCCCTGATTTCCGCCGCTTGAGGAGCGCTGCAACCCGCCATCCGGCTGTTTCCGGATGGCCGGCCAGGCTCAAGCGGATTCGGGAACAACCCGAATAACGGCGCTCACTCGTGCTCTGAGAAGAGTGAGGAGTGACAAATGAGCGTAGTTGCGCAAGACATGGTTTCCGATTACTTCGTGGCCGACCTTTCCCAGGCCGATTTTGGCAGAAAGGAAATAGCCATCGCCGAGACGGAGATGCCCGGACTGATGGCAACCCGGGAGAAATACACCGCCGACAAGCCCCTGCAGGGTGCGCGCATAGCCGGTTCCCTGCACATGACCATCCAGACGGCGGTACTCATCGAGACGCTGGTATCGCTTGGGGCGGAAGTCCGCTGGGCGTCCTGCAATATTTTTTCCACCCAGGATCACGCCGCAGCTGCAATCGCTGCGCAAAACATTCCGGTGTTCGCCTACAAGGGCGAATCCCTGGAAGAGTACTGGGAATTCACCCATCGTATAATGCAATGGCCGGACGGCGAAACGCCGAACATGATCCTCGACGACGGTGGGGACGCAACCCTGCTGGTGATCCTCGGTACCCGGGCGGAGTCCGACCCCTCCGTGCTGGACAATCCGACAAGTGAAGAGGAACGTTTGCTTCACGCGGCCATCAAGAAGAGGCTTAACGCCAAACCGGGCTTCTACTCCAACATCCTCAAGAACATCAAGGGTGTGACGGAGGAAACTACGACCGGAGTCAAGCGCCTCTATCAGATGCAGGCACAGGGAGAGCTTCCCTTCCCTGCGATAAACGTCAACGATTCGGTAACCAAGTCGAAGTTCGACAATCTCTATGGTTGCCGCGAATCACTGGTGGACGGCATCAAGCGGGCTACGGACGTGATGATCGCGGGAAAGATCGCCGTGGTCGCCGGTTACGGTGACGTCGGCAAGGGTTGTGCACAATCACTGCGCGGCCTGGGGGCAACTGTCTGGGTTACGGAAATCGATCCGATATGCGCTCTGCAGGCCGCAATGGAAGGCTATCGCGTGGTCACCATGGACGACGCCGCAGACAAGGCAGACATTTTCGTGACGGCTACCGGCAACTACCACGTGATCTCTCACGATCACATGCTGGCCATGAAAGACCAGGCTATCGTCTGCAATATTGGCCACTTCGACAACGAGATCGATGTCGCTTCGGTAGAGGGTTACGGATGGGAAAACATCAAGCCCCAGGTCGACCATGTCATTTTCCCCAACGGCAAGCGGATCATCCTGCTGGCGCAGGGACGGCTGGTTAATCTCGGCTGCGCAACCGGTCACCCGAGTTTTGTGATGTCGAATTCGTTTACCAATCAGGTGCTGGCGCAAATCGAGCTGTGGTCCCGTGGGGATCAGTACGGAAACGAGGTCCACACTCTGCCGAAGAAACTGGATGAGCAGGTGGCCCGCCTGCACCTCAAGAAAATCGGTGCAGCGCTAACTGAAATGACACGGCAACAATCCGACTATATCGGCGTGGCACCGGATGGGCCATACAAACCAGAGCATTACAGATATTAGTTTGCTTATTGCGCCGTCACTTCTTGCATTACTCGATAGCATCAGGGTCCCGGTCCATCCCGGCGCCTACCCGCGGGGTCGCCAAAGCCCGGCGATCCGTCGGGGTCGTGGTGCGTAAGGGTCCGGGCTCGATTTCAGTATGACCCGGTCCGCTGCCCTCTCCCGCTGGGAGGGGGCCGGAGCCCTGCAGCATTTGCGGATCAAGCGGAGACGTCGGGTATCAGCGAACTTCGTAGCCTGGAGATTGTGTCTTTCAGCCGTAACTTCTTCTTTTTCAAACGTTTTAGCTGAATTTGGTCAACATAGACCCCAGCCTCCATACTCCTGATAGCGTCATCCAAATCTCGGTGTTCTGTCTCTAGCTCTATTAGCTTTATGCCAATTTTCTGATGTTCAATCATAGTGCATAATTAAATCAAACTGCGGGCCTCCTTCAAAGGGATATAGAAAAAACTAATGACTCAACCCGAAACTTGGGAACTCATCGCAATTGGCGCGGTGGTTCTGCTTGTCCTGTTCTGGTTCCGGCCCGGTTTGAAACAGGCCTTCAAGCAAAGCGCGGAAGCAACCAACAAGGACTGGGGTAGCCTGCTGTTGCCGTTGGGACTGGTAATACTTTTCGTGATCGTTCTGATTGCCTTCGCCTGATCACCAGCATTGATGAACTTTCCCGTCCGCATTGATTGGTATGGACGAACATGCCGGGTTATCCCGCAGCAAAGATGACAAAAAAACCCAAGATCAATCTTGAGGACTACCAGCCCCCGCCCTTTCTGATCGACCGCGTTGACCTGGATTTCAATCTGGGCGAGGAGGAAACGCGGGTCCGCAGCACTTTGTCGATCAGACGAAACGGGGCGCACGCACTCCCTTTAGTGCTCGATGGCGAGGCGCTGACGCTGATCGCAATCGAACTCGACGGGGCTGCGGTTGATCCCGCTGCTTACCGGATTACGGACGACCACCTGCTGCTGGAAACGGATCTGGAGAGCTTCGTTCTGGTCACGGAGGTAAAAATCAAACCGCAGGACAACACCACGCTGTCCGGCCTGTATCGTTCCAGCGGAAACTTCTGCACGCAGTGCGAAGCGGAGGGGTTTCGCCGGATCACCTTTTTTTCGGACCGCCCCGACGTACTGGCCCGGTACCGGACGACAATCACGGCGAACAAGGACCACTATCCGGTGCTGCTGTCGAACGGCAACCTGCACGAACACCGTGAACTAGGCGATGGAACCCACCGTGCCGTATGGGAGGATCCGTTCCCCAAGCCCTCATACCTGTTTGCCCTCGTTGCAGGAGACCTGGCCTGTATCAACGATGAGTTCACTACGTGCTCCGGAGGCGTGGTCGAACTGCGCATCTACACCCAACATCACAACGCAGACAAGTGCGGTCACGCCATGGCTTCCCTGAAAAAGGCGATGAAATGGGACGAAGAAGTCTACGGTAGGGAATACGACCTCGACCTTTACATGATCGTGGCGGTCGACGACTTCAACATGGGCGCCATGGAAAACAAGGGCCTGAACATATTCAACTCCAGGTATGTGCTGGCTAAACCCGATACCGCCACGGACGCGGACTACGAAGCCATAGAGGGGGTTATAGCCCACGAATACTTCCACAACTGGTCCGGGAACCGCGTGACCTGCCGTGACTGGTTCCAGTTGAGCCTCAAGGAAGGTTTCACCGTGTTCCGTGATCAGGAATTCAGCGCTGATATGGGATCGCGTGGAGTACAGCGCATCAAGGACGTAAACGTAATACGGGTACAGCAATTCATCGAAGACTCCGGGCCGATGGCTCATCCAGTACGCCCGCAGTCTTATCAGGAAATCAATAACTTCTACACGGTGACGGTCTACAACAAGGGCGCCGAGGTGGTCCGTATGTTGCGCACCCTGGTGGGGCCTGAGGGGTTTCGCCGGGGTACCGACTACTATTTCGAAACCTACGATGGACAGGCCGTCACCACGGACGATTTCGTGTCGGCTTTCGAGAAGCAAAACGATATCGATCTGACGCAATTCAAAAGATGGTATGACCAAGCCGGAACGCCCGTGCTCAGGCTGACGCCTTCCTACGACTCGGGCAGCGAAACGTACGAACTGCGAGTGGAACAGTCGTGTCCCCCAACACCGGGGCAGGAGGGCAAGCAGCCTTTCCACGTGCCGCTGAGTATGGCGCTTCTCGCCGATAACGGCGACTACTTCAACCTTGGGCCCGAACACTCGAAGGAAACCATGCTTGCAGTAACCCGGGAAAGCGAATCATTCACATTTGAGGGGATAACGTCCCGCCCGGTATTGTCGGTACTGCGGGGATTCTCCGCCCCGGCAAAGATCGATTACGAGTACACCGAGGAGGAACTTTACTTTCTTACGGTAAAGGACACTGACCCGTTTGCCCGTTGGGAGGCCGCGCAGCGGCTGGCATTGAACATCATGCTCGACCTGGTGCAAGCCAAGCAGCAGGACCAACAGCCAAGCATCGACGACCGTTATTTCAGCGCCGTGCGTTCCCTGCTCCAGTCGGACGAAGGCGACCGTGCAATGCTGTCGCAGTTGCTCATGCTGCCGTCCGAGGCCTACGTCAGCGAGTTTCTCGAGGTCATCGATCCGGATGCAGTCTACAAGGCGCGTGCCCACCTCAAGGCCGAACTAGGCCGGACATTGTGGAGCACTCTTTTCGAGGTATACGACAGATTCGGCGGCGATAGCTACGACATCGCCCAGGATTCCATCGGTCGCCGCAGCCTCAAGAACACCTGCCTGGACTACCTTTGCAGCACCGGTAGCGACGAGGCGGTAAAACTGGCCACGGGACAGTTCAGATCCGCAGACAACATGACGGATACGACGGCCGCGCTGCTGGCGCTTAACGACATCTCCGGATACGATTGCAATCAGGCGCTGCAATCATTCTATAACCGGTGGAAGGATGAAAATCTAGTCGTCGACAAATGGCTGGCGCTGCACGCCATCTCCCGACTCCCGGACACGCTCGAACGCGTCGTCGATTTAACGGGCCACGAATCTTTCAATCTGCGGAACCCCAACCGCGTGCGCGCCCTGATCGGCTCTTTTGCGCATGGAAATCCCGTGCGGTTCCATGAAGCAAGCGGACGCGGATACGAGTTCGTCGCGGGATTTGTCACCAGACTGGATGAACTGAATCCGCAGGTGGCCGCGCGCCTCGCCACGGCCTTCAACTCGTGGCGGCGTTACGATCCGGCGCGGCAGGAGAAGATCAGGAAGGCACTGGAAGGCATCCTCGATCACTCCGGGATTTCCAGTGATGTCGAAGAGATCGTGAGCAAGGCAATGGCCTGATGAAGAAATCAAAATTCATACTGGTGATGGTCATCGTCTTGTTCGTGGTGGCGTTCTTTGCGTTCGACCTCGGCAGCTACCTGAGTCCAGATTTTCTGAAGCAGCAGCAGGAACGCATCAGGGATTTCTATGTGGAGAATCCGTGGCAGTCCATCTCCATATATTTTATCGGCTATGTGCTTATGGCGGCATTGTCCCTGCCTGGCGCCGTCTGGGTGACGTTGATCGGCGGGGCTATCTTCGGTGTTGCCGCGGGCTCGGTCATCGTATCCTTTGCATCGAGCATCGGCGCCACTCTGGCATTTCTCGTGGCCCGGTTTCTGCTGCGCGACTGGGTGCAGGACCGCTTCGGACACCGGCTCGCCGCGATCAACGAGGGCATGGAAAAGGACGGCGCTTTCTACCTGTTCACACTTCGAATGGTGCCCATCTTTCCGTTCTGGCTGATCAACCTTCTCATGGGCTTGACCCGAATACCCGCATGGTTGTTCTATATCGTCAGTCAAATCGGCATGCTCCCTGCAACCGTTATCTACGTCAATGCCGGCAGCCAACTGGCCCGGATCGACTCGTTGCGAGGGATCTTGTCGCCCGCACTCTTGATCTCGCTGTCTTTGCTGGGGATTTTCCCGCTGCTCGCAAAAAAACTGATCGGGTATGCAAAAACCAGAAAAGTCTATCGGGGGCACCCCAAACCGGATTCATTCGATCGCAACGTCGTTGTCATCGGCGCCGGGTCCGCCGGCCTGGTTGCGTCCTATATCGCCGCCGCGGTCAAGGCCAAGGTAACCCTGATCGAGAAAGGCAGGATGGGCGGGGATTGTCTGAACACGGGCTGCGTCCCTTCCAAGGCCCTGATACGCTCCGCCAAGTATCTCAGCCACATCAGGCGCGCGCGGGAATTCGGTATGAAGTCCGCCGAAGTCGACTTCGATTTCGCCGATATCATGGAGCGCGTACACGGTGTGATCAAACACATCGAACCTCACGACTCCGTCGAGCGCTACCGCGCTCTGGGTGTGGAGGTCATCCAGGGTGAAGGCAAAATCGTTTCACCCTATCACGTCGAGGTGAACGGCAGGGCACTCAGCACCCGAAACATAGTCATCGCTGCGGGCGCCACGCCCCTGGTGCCGCCAATTCCCGGGATCGATGAAACAGACTACTGGACGTCGGACAACCTTTGGTCGGTGCGTGAACTGCCACGAAGGCTCCTGGTCCTCGGCGGTGGGCCTATCGGCTGCGAGCTCTCACAATGCTTCGCGAGACTGGGCAGCAGCGTTACCCAAGTCGAAATGCTGCCAAGGCTGTTGAGCCGGGAAGACGTCGAAATATCTAAACTCGTCCAGGATCGTTTCGCCGAGGAGGGAGTAAACGTACGCGTCGGTCACCGGGCTACCGCCTTTGAACGAACACAGAACGGACATGTCCTGGTTTGCGAACACGACGGCAAGGAGGTCGAGATCGAGTTTGACAACCTTCTCGTGGCACTGGGCAGAAAACCCAACACGGCAGGCTATGGCCTCGAGGAAATGGGCATCGGCCTGTCCCGTACGGGAACGGTCGAAGTCGATGAGTACCTGCGTACGCGGTTTCCCAATATCTACGTTTGCGGCGACGCCGCCGGACCCTACCAGTTTACCCACGTCGCCGCTCATCAGGCATGGTTTGCCAGTGTCAATGCGTTGTTCGGCGCCATCAGACTATTCAAGGCGGACTACTCGGTTATCCCCTGGGCGACGTTCACCGAGCCTGAAATCGCCCGCGTCGGGGTGAATGAACTCGAGGCGACGGAAAAGAACTTGCCCCACGAAGTCACTGTCTACGACCTCGGCAATCTGGACCGCGCCGTTGCCGATCAGTCTGCGGAGGGAATGGTCAAGGTGCTCACCGCCCCGGGCAAGGACAAGATCCTCGGCGCGACCATTGTCGGCGAGCATGCAGGCGACATGATCACCGAGTTCGTAACCGCCATGAAACACGATCTGGGGCTGAACAAAATACTTGGCACCATCCACACCTATCCCACGCTGTCAGAAGCTAACAAGCTTGCGGCAGGGGAGTGGAAAAGGAATCACGCACCGCGGACGATATTGCGGTGGCTGGAAAAATACCACCGCTGGATGCGGGGCTAAAATTCGAACTGCATTTTTAGCCGGCGCCCCGTGAATCGCAGGGAAACCGGTCCGCTCTGCCCAAGATTCAGACTCAGTTCCCGGCCGTCATAGGCGGATTGCAGGTGATCATAATCGACCGTCCTGACTGGAGACAGTGAAAAGCATCCATCGCCACAGGCTGCTGCTTCATCAGCGAACGATCGCAACGTTTCCCGGAAGCCTATCTGCAGAGGTTTCGATCCATTCGTTTTTGGGATGCCATCAGACGAATGCGGGCCGGACACGCCCATGATTTCCTCTGCAAACGATGAAATTGGAATCAGTGCCATCACCCCGAAAATTGTTCCTGCCAGCGCACCGATCAAACGACGGACTATCTCAGATCTATCGTTTGCCGGGATAAATTGCAACCGCTCGTTCAATTCTATCCCCGTCATTCCCCATAACGAGATTACGCCGGCGTTGTGAAATTGAGATGGCGTTTTTGCTGAATTTCGCCATGTTTTTTGCATTTTTCCCGGCGGATATTTTTGTTCTGACGCCCGCCCATTCGGCGTTTTCATGGAAAACCACACCGCTGACCGTGCGCTCCACCCCCAGCCGCCGCCACAATAGAACAAGATCCACGGATGCCGGACGATCAGCCATGGATTCGTATGTTTCCAAAAGCACAGGTACGCCTGTTGCCCGATCCGCGATCCGATAGATGTGCTTTATTTCCAGACTGTCACGGATACTGTACCCCTCTCCCACGATCGCGCGCAGTCCGTTTTTGAGCGTCTTGTCACCACCGGTTCGCCTGATGATATCTATGTCCGCAAGCAGATAAAACAATGCGCCACCCCAGTAAGTCCTTCCCCAGGTCGGCGTGTTGTCCAACCCGCGGTCCCCTTCCTGCGGCAAACCATTCGGCATGCCATCGACAAAATGCATCCACAACGTCTCGGCGTCGATCCTGCCCGCCTGAACCCGTGCGACCGATTCCACGTAAACAGCCAGGCCCTCTTCAGCCCAGTGGTGCCTTGTATGCACTTTTGGAAATGCAAGGTGTATCAGTTCGTGCACCAATACCCAATCATTGCTTAGATCGCGTTCGTCGGTGTCCAGACCCAGCTTGACATTGACCACGGCTTCGCCGCTGCCTAGTGCGATTCCGTTCATTACCCCCTTACCGGGCTGTCCCGTTACGGCCACATAGGCTTCCTCAACCGGAAAGCCGCCGAAATAGTCCGAAACGACATCGCTGGAACGCTGAACCCACGCCACGATCCGGCCATACGGGAGTTCAAAGCGAGCGTCTTCCACATAGACATGGAGTTTGGCATCTCCGCTGTCCAAGGTCGCATCGAAAGCCGTTGCAGCGGAAACCCACGCCAGTAGCACCGCACCGACCAGCAGACCGGCCTGCATATTGTGCAAGATTGCCCCGTGATGGCGCCTGACAGGCGGGGCTGCGCGCCGATTTGGCGCAGCATGCGGACCGGTCTGATGCTTGATCTGGCTTTTCTCCAACCAAAATACATATGGCCACGGAATCGGCATGAAGTTCATATACGACATCGGAGCGGCGCCCCGCCAGGGATGGAAAAATAAGGTGTGATGCGCGGCCGGGACTACTTCAGCAAAAGCCGCTTGTTTATAGCCAATGACTCCCTGGCAACCCTGTACTTCATGGAACGGCCGAATGTCGACCGGATAGTTCCCTGCGGCTTGCCATCGACGATCTCGGGTAAAAGCAGGGCCTGGAATAGGACGATGTATTCGTCCTCGTTGTGAGTGAAACCAATGCGGTAGTGCTTCAGTTCCTTCTGTTCATCGGTCAGATCGGGGAGCGTTTTGAAATCTTCGTAGCATACCTGCCACGCCGCCAGATACGTAGCGGGAATCATTCGCTGGTGCGCCTCGGCACTCAGGAAATCGTCCTCCACTGCCTCGACACAACGATAACCGTGTTCCAGTATGCAGTCCTCGTTCAGTCCGGCTACGTAATCAATGCTTTGTTTTACCGACTCCTGCATCTGCGCCCCGCAAGCACCGCAAAAAAATGTCAAAACTACAACGCCCCTGGCCAATCGGCGGCAATTCTTCAATTCGCGATCCTGCCAAGTACCGTGATCTGGTTGGTGGCCACGATGTGCTTTTTCAGAAATCCGGCCGGCGTTCCGAGATAGCCGTTCAGGCCTATCAGGATGTCGGATAGTATATCCTGTGGTGAGAAATTTTCGTTGTCATAACGCGGATCCGGCCCGGCGTGAGTATGATAGCTGGCGGAAGCCGCAGTCCCGGCCGGGACGGACGTTGCGGGGTTGCCGATATTGACGCTGGCCACCCCTCCGGCAACCGGGTTCGTGCTGTCGTAACTGCCATCCGGCTTTTTGTAGATCCAGCCTCCGTGTTCGCGGTTTTGCTGCACCGATACCGGGTTGATCTTGTTCATCACGTCGAAGGCCGCCTCGTCAGGAGTGGCGAATCGTGCCGCACCGTCGTCGCCGCTGTCACCCGAGCTGACGGCGGCCGCCAGCACACCCACGCCCAGGCCAATCGCGACGACTGTTCCGTATTTGGTTTGCTTGCCGGTTCCTTCGCCATTCTCTCCGTCTTGCTCCACCGCGCCGAATGACCTGCTGCGCCCGAATGTACGCTGAATGCGGAACATGACCCTGCGCTCGTCAGCATCCGCATACAGAGGATTTCGCGCGTCCTCCAGCTCCACCGAAAAGCGCGAACTGGGGTGCGTGCGCCAGCTGAACCCGAGCCGTCTCAGATGGGCGCCGGTATTGCTCAGGACTTCCTGGTACTCGATGCCGGTAGTGACGCCGCGGAAGGTAAAATTGAAGCCGCGCCCGACTCCTTCACCGCCGCGCTCCAGACCGAAAAATCCCCCGCTCCATTTGCCGACAGAGACCCCCGCGTAGCGGCCGTCGCGGTCTTCGAGACCCGGCGATTTGACCTTTGTTCCGGCAATCTGGACGGATACGCCACTGCCTACATCCAGGTCCAGGCCGCCTCCCTTGAACTGGAAAGGCGCGCGATTGCCGCCGTGAAAAAAGTAATGGTTGAGATCCTTGTAGAGTCCACTACCGGTTTTGGAAAATGACACTCCACTGCCCTGGAAATACGCACCCGTAAAGCGATCCGTGGAGAAACCGAAATGCTGATGACTTTCGGATTGGGCGAAGGTGTTGCCATAGTGGAACGTACCGGGCCGAAGCTCGCGGTGCATTGAGAAAGTGGTTACCTCCGAGCCGTTGAATTGACTGAAAGCACCGTGCCGGCTGTTATGATATTTGTGCTCCACCGTGGCGGAAAACCCCCGGCCCAAACCAAATGTCGAGGCCACCTCGGGATATTCACTCTGTGCCCAGCCGGCATTCGCGGCGGCCAGAAAAGTGAGCAGGGTTAGCTTTAAACTTCGAATACGCAACAAGTGGCTCCTGAAACCAACAGCTTGATCCGGTTTCGACCGCGTGTCCGGGAACCGGTTCCGTGCGGTCAAATTTGCGTCGCCATTATATGTCATTCAACCGCTGACTTCCGCGATCAGCTCCAGCAGATCGGTTACACCCACATCGACGGAATATTGCGACAAAAGAGTGGAAACCTGACCACGATGGTGGGTTTGGTGATTGAAGAAATGGCTTAGCAGTAATCCCGTTTCCCTTGAACACTGCTCTCCCCGCATGTTGGTGTAAGTCAACGGGTGGTCGAGATCCGCTTCCTTTAGCTGGGCGCACCAGACAACGATGTGACCATCGACGAGTTTTCTGTGCTCCCGCAGATCAGCAAAATCCTGGTAAATGATCTGATCAAGACGATACGGCGGTTCCGTATCGCGGGCGAAGTTGAGCGCATAGTGTCTGCCCGGATGCTGGGCGAAGCGATGCAGCCAGATTAGATCCCCTACCAGTATGTGGTTGAGCGTGCCCAGTATTGAACCGAAGAAAGCCCCCCGATCGGCTTCGATTTCGGCCCGTGTCAGCCGTTCCGCCGCCCCATAGGTCTTCTGGTTCATCTCCTGATTATAATGGGCAAACAGCTTGCACTGGGTGAGCGGAGTCATTGTCGTGCTCTCTCCAGAGCCTCGATACCGGCACGGGCACATTCTTCGTCCTGTTCAGGCAGGGCCCCTGAAACACCAACCGCGCCAATCAGGGTCTGGTCCGGGCTATGTATCAGCAGGCCGCCGCGCAGCGGTATGACATTGCCTCCGCTCAGCGCATTCAATGCGTCGATGAATCCTGGATTGGGCCCTCCCGATTCATACCGTTCGGCAATCTTGTCACTATCGACACCCAGGCCCAGCGCCCCCCATGCCTTGGCCGAACAGATGCGTACACGCAGGAAGTTCAATCCATCTTCCGCCTGGAAAGCCTTAAGGTGACCGCCGGAATCAAGCACGGCGGCTCCGACGGGAGGCAGCCCAAGTTCCCGGGCTCTGGCCAGTGCGGCCTCGATAACGGTGTTTGACTGAATGAGAGTGATTATGGCCACGCATTCCTATCGTCGGGCACAGGCCGTGATGACCCCGAGCCCTGTGAACACGGTCCCGGCTACGTACTTGCCGTAACGGTTGCCCGTTCGTTTCAACCTGTCGCCCAACGCGCCTGCGAAGACGGCGTACAGGCCATCGCTCAGGATTCCGACCGTGACGAAAATCAGCCCCAGAACGATGATTTGCGCTGCGGCGGATGCATTGCCGCCGGGATTAACGAACTGGGGAAGGAAGGCGAAGAAAAATAACGCGGTTTTTGGATTGAGGACATTCACCACGATGCTCTCCCGAAAAATGGTCAATAGGTGCTTGTGTTCCGGTTTGGCTTTGGCCCGGTCCGTCACATCTACCTTGCTGAGGAAGCTCTTGATACCAAGATATATGAGGTATGCGGCTCCCAAATACTTGATAATATTGAATGCCGTCGTCGATGTCATCAGCAGGCGGGATACGCCATAAGCCGCAGCCGTGATGTGTACCACCGTTCCCACGTGCATCCCCACGGCCGCAACCATCCCCGCCAGCGTGCCCTGACTCACGCTTCGCGCCACGATGTAGATGACGGCCGGTCCCGGCGTTATCAAAAGCAATACCGCCGCAACAATGAACAGCAGGACCGTTTCTTGTTCAAACATATCGCTTTCCCACTGACAGAATTAAGAAATGGTTACACCCGCTCCCTGCGCCAGACCAGGGCCTGGTTGTTGGCCGGCATCGGAATGTCTTCGAGGAGCGCAAGCCCTTGTGCCACTGCCAGGGCATCGACGGCTTCGAAGTCCCGGACGCCCATTTTCGAATCCTGCGCCCGCAACGACTGATCGAAGCGGGTATTGCTTGTGCTGGTAAAAGCTCCATCATAGCGGAACGGACCATAAACACATAGGGTCCCTGGGCGGCGCAGCGTATTGCCCACACCGCGGAAAAACTCCTCCACTTCCGGCCACGACATGATATGCAGGGTGTTGGCGCTGAATATTCCGTCCACGTCAAACCCCCAGGGCTGGTTGCGGACATCGAGTTCGACGGGCGCATCGATATTGTCAGGCCGCTCCTGTTTCAGCCTTTGTTCGATCCATTGGATGGCGCCCGGCTTGTCGCTTGGCAGCCAGGTCAGGTGGGGCAGGTTTCGGGCGAAATACACCGCGTGCTGCCCGGTGCCACAGCCGATTTCGAGAACGGTTCGGGTATCGGCGAAAACCTCTTTCAGGACCGCGAGTATCGGCGCTTTGTTACGATCGCAGGCCTCGGAGTTGGGCAGCAAATCCGCTTTCCCTCAGCGCCCGGACAGGCCGAGCAGCTCGGCCGCGCGGGAAGGTTCGACGATATCGGCGCCGACCTCGCGTACGAGACGAACGGCGCGCTCCACCAGTTGCGAATTCGACGCAAATTCGCCCTTGGCAAGATACAGATTGTCTTCGAGGCCCACCCTCACGTTGCCGCCTCGGCTCACACACTGTGCCACTATCTGAAACTCCCAGCGCGAAATACCGAACGCTCCCCAGCGGGCGCCGTCCGGCAAGAGGCCCTGCATCACGGAGAGCACTTCGGGCGTCGCCGGGGAAGCGTGAGGAATACCCAGGCACAACTGAAACATGGGCGGCTCAGCGATCAAGCCTTCTTCGATCATGCGCTTTGCAAAAACAATATGTCCCGGTTCGAACACCTCGAGCTCAGGTTTGACTCCCAACTCCCGAATGCGCGCAGCCATCGTCCGCAGGTGAGCAGGAGTGTTGACGAAGATCTGCTCGCCGAAATTGAACGTGCCGACGTCGAGCGTACAGATATCCGGCAGGAGTTCCTCGACGTGCGCCAGCCTTTGCAGAGGATGAATCAGGGTGGTGCCCGGACCACCGGTCTTCGGGTCGACATCGCCCGGCACGAATCGTGCACCTTCGCTCGTGGTGAGATTGACGAGCACGTCGCTGCCGGCGTCCCGTATTCGGGCAACGACCTCACGATACAAAGCCGGATCACCGGACCGCATGCCGGTTTCGGGGTCGCGCACGTGAATATGGGCGATGGCGGCACCCACCTGCCGCGCTGCCAGACAGGACTCCGCGATCTGCTGCGGAGTAATGGGATAGTCAGGATGCTTATGAAAATTTGCGTGCCCGCCGGTTACGGCACATGTGACAATGACTTCCTGGGGCATGGTCTCTCCTTCAATAATTTACGACGGGGTACACTAGATGATGCGTTCCGAGCGAAGCGCGCCTATCGCATCCTGATCCATTCCCAGCACGTCCTGCAACACCTCATCGGTGTGCTCACCGAGAAGCGGCGGAGGCATCCTGTATTCTACCGGCGTCTCCGACAATTTGAACGGGCTGCCTACCAGCGGCACCCTGCCGGCAAGCGCGTGATCCATTTCTACCCGCATCTGGCGAGACACGGTCTGGGGATCGGAGAATGTCTGGTCCAGAGTGTATATGGGACCGCAGGGAATGTTTTGTTCTTCGAGCAGTTGCATCCACTCGCGCGATCCCCTGACCCTCACCAACGGCTCCAGGATTCCGACCAGTTTTTCGCGGTTGCGGACGCGCTCCCGATTGGTTTGAAAATCCGGTTCGTTCGCGAGATCTTCTCTGTCCAGCAGCCTGCAGAACCTCCTGTACTGTTCATCGTTACCCACCGCAATGATTAAAAAGCCGTCTCTGCTGGCAAAAACCTGGTACGGCACGATGTTCGGGTGTGCGTTTCCAAGCCGGCCGGGTGGCTTACCAGAAACCAGATAGTTCATTGCCTGGTTGGCCATGGCTGCAAGTTGACAGTCCAGCAAAGCCATGTCGATGTACTGCCCCCGACCGGTGAGTTCGCGGTGCAGCAGCGCGGCCTGGATTGCATTCCCAGCGTATAATCCCGTAAGGATATCCGCAACCGCAACGCCTACTTTCTGGGGCCCACCGCCGGGCAGCGTGTCCCTTTCGCCCGTGATGCTCATAAGGCCCGACATCGCCTGAATCATGAAATCGTATCCAGGCCGCTGGGCGCTCGGACCGGATTGCCCGAATCCCGTAATGGAGCAGTACACCAGGCCGGGGTTTATCTGTCGCAGGGCCTCATAGTCGAGATCGTACCTGATCAGCCCGCCGACCTTGTAATTCTCAATGAGGACATCGCTCAACGCGGCAAGGCCGCGTATCAGTTCCTGTCCCTCGGGCCGAGTGATATCTATGGTGACCGACCGCTTGTTCCGGTTGGCGGACAGGAAGTACCCCGGTTCACTGGTGTCCCTTCCATCCGTATCCTTGAGGTAGGGCGGGCCCCAGCTCCGAGTGTCATCGCCGCGGCCGGGGCGTTCGATCTTGATTACATCGGCGCCCAGATCCGCGAACATCTGTCCTACCCAGGGTCCGGCCAGCACCCGGCTCATATCGAGCACCCTGAGGTGGGATAAGGCGCCGGTCATCGGTTAAAATTGGCGAATCTTCTTTTACGGCAGCCGCGGGATTCAGGGCCGGCCTGCCAGCGCGGTGCCAATCATGCTGTCACGCGATACCTGTGAGGCGAGCTCCGATTCGCTCATGCCTTCGGTCCCCGCGGGACGCATGGGAATGACGATATACCTGAGTTCCGCCGTCGAGTCGTGTACCCGGACCTCCACACCTGGTGAAATCTCGGTGCCGAATTCCCGTAGCACCGCACGCGGTTCTTTGACCACACGCGAGCGGTAGGCCTTGCTCTTGTACCAGACCGGGGGGCGCCCGAGCAGAAAGCGTGGGTAGCACGAACAGAGGGTACACACCACCAGGTTGTGCACCTCGGGCGTGTTTTCAAGTGCCGTCAATACAGCGTAACCCGGATCCAGACCCAGACTCTCCACGGCCGACATGCCGTCTTTCAACAGGAAAGCCTTGTATTCGGGATCCACCCAGGCCCGGGCGACGACGCGGGCGCCGTGAGTGTTCGGTTCGATGTTCTCGATAGACTCGATCATCGCGTTCATTTCAGCGTTGTCGTAGATCCCTTTACTGACCAGCAGGTCATTGAGCGCAATACCCATCAATTCATAATGGGAGCTGGGCTCGGGGTGGTCCGTTTGCAACGGGTGCTTGTGGGAATGATGTTCGTCGGTCATGTCAGCATCACGCGGATTCCAGCCAGTGTTCGAATATTTCGATCTCCAGCGAATCGCCTTTCGGCCCTTCATATCCGGGCCAGAGTCGAGTCTGAGGAATATGAATCCGATAAACCGTCTGTATCGGTTCCCCGTTCTCACCGAGGGCCAGCGTTTCCGGCTGCCCCTGTGCGGCACAGACGCGCTCCACCTCGCCCTCGTGACCCTTGACGTAGGCCGGGACCCGGTGGTGCCTGGCTTCTTCCCGGTCGGATATCCGCACCCGGTCACCGATTGCGAACCTGGCCATCAGCCGGCTGATTCCTCGAGCTCCGCCACGCGCCGGTCGAGCTCTTCCCTCGACACCACGCCCCGCCGGATCATGAGCGCCGCGACCGCCGCGGCCCATCTCTCGTAGTAACTCAGGCGCTCGTAGACATCCGGCCCCAGCGACTCGATCTGGTGCCGCATCTCGGCCCAGTCCCTGACCACGCCTTTCTTGAACAGCAGGTATACCATGGCGTCTATACGCCGCTCCCAAAAGGTGTAGTCGTGGCTGGCATGATCGATGTCACCACCTGGCATGCCACCGACGTCGTGCGGACCGATTGGTTGCGGTTTGTCGGACACTTGAATTCCCGGAAGATGTGGTCGGAGACGACAGTGTCCTAGAAACAAAAGAGAATCACAAGTGGCAGCCCCGAGCCCGGTAGACGGGACGGATTCGATTGCGAGCCGTATCAGCAATGCGGAACGGCCGCTATCAAAAGCCCGGTCAACCATGCAGTGCATTCACCAGCTTGTTCGTCGCGGCAAGGCGGCTGGCCAGCATACGCACCACAAAGGCGTGAAATTCAGCCTCAAGCGCCGGGTCCTCTTTCATCTTCTCCATTGCTTCCTGGGTCAGGCGGTAGACCACCGAAGGAACCTCGGCTACGACCGATGCTGACCGGGGGATGCCAAGATACAGCGCTACCTCACCCACCACCGTGCCGGCACCCATAGTGTGCACCCTGACGGGCTCCTGGCTTCTCATTTCGAACTGGACGGTGACGCGGCCGGACTCGATGAAATACAGGTCAGACGAATCATCCCCCTGGCGGATCAGATATTCCCCTTCCTCGACATACTGCAGGTCGAGATAAGTCATGAGAAGCGCGGCCTTATCGCAGTCCGAGAGCTGCCTGGACAACCTGTCGAACAATCGCATCTCCACCACCCCGGCATTGCGCGGGACGGCGTCGAGCAGTTGCTGTTCGCACCACTCCAGACCCCGGTCGGTGTTCGAAAAAACCTGAATCACAGGATCATCCTGCTCGATCACCTCGCCCCTCGACAGGCTCGAAAGGATTTCACCGGACAGGCTCGTCATCAGGATTCTGAATTCGGCCTGTTCAGCCAGATGCTTCATCCTGATGAAGCTGCTCACGGTTGACGTATCGACATCGCTGACATTGCGAAAATCCAGGATGAGATATCCAAGCGCGGGCCGCGATCGATCAGCCAGCCGCTCCTTGACCCAGGTCAGGACCTTATGGGCTGTGCCGAAGAATATGAATCCTTCGAGCACCAGCAGGCAGATCCGGTCGCCCTGCTCGATCAGATTCTTCTGTGATTCACCGTCGCGCTCTACATTGCTGTGATAGTCGACCCCGGAAAGAGCGTGCTTGATGACGTCGACCCGACTGTAGTTGAAGACGAATATGATTGCGCCCGCGAAAATGCCGACCGTAATCCCCTGCAGATAGCCCACCGATGCCGACACCAGGAGACACAGTATGACCACGGTATAATCGGCCCGGGGCAGTTTGAACCAGCCTTCGTACACCCACTCGATCATCAGGATCAATCCGAAGAACAGGATGAAGCCACCGAGCAGGGTCTTGGGCAGGTAGGACAGAAACGATATGCCGAACACCAGCGCCAGCAGGCACACGAGCGCCGTTATGATCCCGGTTAGACGGTAAGATGCATTGATCTCCCGCGCCAGAAGGGAATCCTCCACCGAGTGCGAGCCGGTCATCCCACCACCCAGCGCGGCCAACACATTCGCAATTCCCGCGGAAACAAGTTCACGGTTCAGATCCATGTCCCGCTTCATCACGACTTCTATGCCGGTCGCGCTCAGCAGCAGCCCGAGCAGGCATAGCAGTATTAGGCTGCCCACGCTATCCGCCTGGGCGGCGACCAGGTCCCAGTCGACGCGATGAAGCATCGAGATATCCATCGTGACCCATAGAGATTGGTCGGGGAAAGGACCCACCAGCCATCCGCCGGCCTCCAGTTCCTCCACCGGCAAACCGAATATTCCGGTCAACAGATAAAACAGCCCAATCGCAATCGCGAACATGGCCGGCAGGACGAGGTAATGACTCGAGGTGCGGGTGGCAATGACCAACGCCAAGGCAAATGCCGCACCTGGCAGCCACCTGATGATGTTTTCCGGCTGCATCAGGGATGGCAGGGTATTCATATCGATATCCTGGTCGATCATGACGCCAAAGGCACCGACCACGATCAACCAGCCCATAGTCACGACCACGCCCCCAACGACCGGGAGAGGAATGAACCGCACCAGGTTTCCCAGCTTGAATTGTCCCAGTACAAGAAAGACCAGGCCGGACAGGAGCGTCGAAACCACGACCACGACCATGACCGTAGTGAAAACAAGCTCGGCATCCGTCGACGGCGGCATACTGGCGGCAAGCGCGGAGGCTACTAGGCTGAGGATGATCGCGGCGGCTTCGTCGGAACCGGCAATCACGCCCGGATAGGAACTCATCAACGCCATGACAAGTGCCAGAATCATCGAACCGAACAGGAAATAGCCGGTACCGCGCACCAGGAAAGGTTCGAGCACGCCGTTGAATACCAGGGCGGCTATCGTTACGGACCACAGCACCATCGTGGCCCCGATAATCGATCCTGCAAACAGGGCCGGCAGCAGCCGCGATGGCCGGATCTCCTGCCTCAGCTCCGAAAGAACGCGCGACACCGGGGAAGAGTACGTCATGGTCCGGGAATTCAAGACACGATTACTGTTCACATTATTGTTCTGATTTTTTCAGATTAGACTGGCCGCGACCAAACTTCGTCGCCACCATCGTGGGGGCCGTGCTCAGGCTAAGATCCGTGTCCCGTTGTCTTTGTATCCCAATTCTTGCGGGGCATTCAAGCGCTCAATGCCCATTTTACACCAGGACCGGGCCGCGCCGGTGCGATTTCCAGACCATCGATCGAATAGACGGAAGTCCGGTATTGAAGTAGGATCTTATGCCCGTTCCGGTATCGCCGATGCGCGTGGCGAGAACACGAAAGCGCCGCCAGTATTCTGTTTCTTCCCAGGGTCATGTCCAACCACGCTGGGGCATGCGAACGGATTGGGGTACACCCCGCTGGGCATCGTCAGAGTCTGGTGCGCGGAAGAAACCGCCTCGACAACGTCAGGCGGCATGACGGCATCCAGCGTCACCGTCTCAGTGCCACTGACGTCCAGACGAGGCTGGTGAATGGCTTCGTCGACCGACATGCGATAGTCGGTAAGAAAAGAAACCAGCTGAAACACCGCCGGCATGATGCGACGCCCGCCCGATGCACCCAGCGCAAAACGTTGACCGTCCTCGCGCAGCAGGACAACGGGGCACATGTTCGACAGGGGACGCTTTGCCGCGGCAATGGAATTGGGCCTGTCCGGTCGGGGATCGAACCACATGATGCCGTTGTTCATCAATATGCCGGTCCGCGGCAGGGTTACCTTCGATCCGAACAGCGACAACAGCGTGATCGTCAGCGCGACCAGGTTCCCGTGGCGATCGGCAACATTGATGTGGGTCGTGCAGGATGGCGAGCGGGTGTCCGGCACATCGCCGATGAAAGCGAGACGGTGGTCATAGGCATCGTAAAGGCTCCGGGCATAAGCGGCATAGGCCCGGGCATCGGGGACCGCAGAGTCTGCACGCAGGTTGTCCGCCAGCGATGCCAGCGCGTACTTCAACGTAGGACCGGCGGTAAGCCCGGGAACGATATCGATCTCCGCGCCGCGATAGCTGCCGCGCTCCACCTCCGACAGGTGCGGCCGATATGCCGCCAGATCTTCCGCGGTGAGCTTGATCCCCATCCCCTCCGCGTCCGCCAAAATCTCACCCGCTATCTCACCGGTGTAGAAGTCGTCCGCCCCCGCATCGGCAAGGCGCCGCATCGTCCTGGCCAGTTCACCCAGGCGAATAGTCGGCAACGGTCCGGCCCATTCCCCGACCGGCACGAAACCGTTCGGCAGGAAAATCCGGCTGCTGTGTACGAACCCTGAAAGGTCCTCAGCCGCCGAGGCAATTTTCAGCGTTCCGTACCAATCCACCTGCATCCCCTGTTCGGCAAGTCGGATTGCCGGAGCCAGCACATCTTGCCAATCCAGAGTGCCGAATGCTTCCAGCGCCTTGTCGAGCCCGGCGACCATTCCCGGGACAGCGATCGAGTACGGCCCTTTTATATTTCGGTCCGATACCACCGAGGGCCATGTAAACAGGTCCGGGCCAGTGCCTTCGATCAACGGATAATCCTCGGGATCGAGCGCATTGGAGGATTTGACGCCGAATTCCACCGCGTGGCTTCTGTGCTCGTCCGCCATGTAAGCCACCATATAACCGCAGCCGCCGATGCCGCTCATCCAGGGCTCCACGGCGCCTATGGCAAAAGCGGCGGCTACGGCGGCATCCATGGCATTGCCACCCTTGGACAGGATCCTTGTCCCAACTTTCGAGGCCAGCACATGCTGGGTAACCACAATGCCGCCGGAGGTGGAGACCGCGGGCTTTCTTACCCGCCATGACTCGACTAGTGAGCTCGAGGTCAACACTTCGTCATTGTTCCAGCTTTTGCCGAAGCATCTGTGCGAGTTCCGCGTGGGAATCCGTGCTCGTGATATCCAGGGCACGGACACCGGTCAGTTTCTTGATCAGCGCTATGCCGGCGCTGGTATTTGCCGCCGGCCCGGCAACGAGATCCGGTCGGAAATCGAAGGCGGTCTGCACCCCGACGACCGCGTATGGATCGGAGGCGCACAGTATCCTGCAGCATATATTGTCGCCGATTTCATCAATGGCCACCGCCCCATTATACGGCTCCAGAGGCGACGCACCCGCCTCCGCCACCAGCACATCCGCGTTCAGCGCGCTGATTCGCGAGAGCAGCTGGCGCAGCCGCTTGCGGTATTCCTCCGGCTCCACGACCGTGGAGGGCAAGCCCGTATCGACGAAGTCCAAAATATGGTCTGCGCCGGCGTCACCGAAAGTCAGCACATCACGGTAGCGGCCGGCACCGGTCAGCTTGGCCCCGGCAACGGAGTAGCCCAAACGTTTCAACTCGTGGATAACGACCCGCCCGGTCATCGTCTTTCCCGACGACATCGAAGTACCGACGAGCAGTACCACGGGCGTGTTCAGCATTTGCGGTTCAGCCGGCTTGGCGAAATCCAGCATGCTGAGTTTGGACCCGTTGCGTGTGAGATGGCCGACATAGCGCAGGGGCAGGGGTTGAGGGGAATATTGGGAAATCGATGTCACCTTTCCCAATAGGCCGGCGGCGGTCATGGAATGCATGGAAAAATCCTCTCCGATGTCTTCCCAGGAGCCGACGCCTTCCAGTGTGGCGCATCGCTTGCCGAGCGCGCCGACAACTCGGTCACCGGGCATTCCTTCGACCATTCGCCCGTCGCAGAGCTCCAGCTGAATATTCGGGCGGTGCCCCGAGGTGATTTCTCCCATCGCGTAGTCGCCGGTCGCCCACCGTTCGCGAGGAAACGGACCGACTTCAAACGGTTTCTCCTTGAGGTTGGCTATACGGGTCAATGATAGAAAGAAACACTTGAGTTGGCGCATCGTCATATCCTGCGGGTTAACCCTTAACACGTTTATTCAATTGGTTGGTGGTTACCGGTGGCCCGGCCGCTGGTTCCTACAATGGCGGTGCCGAAATCAGCAAAGCCAGCAACGCGGCTCGTTCGATGGTCTTGTCGATGTAGAGAAACTCATGGTGTGCGTGCGCCCCGTCACCGACCGCGCCCAACCCGTCCAGCGTTGCGGTGAAGACACTCGTTGTGTTGCCATCCGATCCGCCCCCCGCGGTATCCTGCGCCAGGTCCAGTCCGATGCTCTGACCCATTTCGCGTGCCAGTGTCCACAGCACCCGATTGCGCTCCGTTGCCTCCATGGGCGGTCGCCCGATTCGACCGGTGATTTCAAGGTCCACCCCGGGAGTCTTCGACTCCAGGGCAAGAATTGCCCGTGCCACTCGCTCGGCATCCGCGTGGGTCAATACCCGCACGTCGACAACGGCCTCACTCAGAGGCGCGACCACGTTGGGGCGAAGCCCGCCATCCACGGTGCCGACATTGACACTGACGCCTTTGTCGACATCATTCAGTGCAAAAAGACTCTGGATCACGTGCGACAACTCCAGAATGGCGCTAGCCCCTTTGGTTGGATCCAGCCCCGCGTGTGCGGCCTTGCCTTTTATCTTTACATGGAAACGACCCACGCCCTTTCGCGTGGTCTTCAGTTTTCCACTCAATCCCAGCGAGGGTTCGAGGACGTACACCCGCTCCACGCATTTTGCCAGCCTGGCAATGTGTCTGCCCGATTCTCGGCTACCAATCTCCTCGTCTGAATTGAGGAACACCAGGGGTACGACGGGGGGGTCCACGCCAAGGTCGCGCAGCGCCTTCAGCGCAAAGACAGCCTGCGTGATGCCGCCCTTCATGTCGAAGACTCCAGGCCCCCGAACCACCTCGTGTTCTATCTCGAAAGGCATATTATCCAGCGTTCCGACCGGCCAGACCGTGTCGTAGTGACCGAGTATGAGCTGCGCCGGCCTTCCGGAAGCGCGTGTGGCGGGCCCGGCGTACAAATGCCCGCCGCTGGTGCGACCGGGGATGCGCAATGATCTGTACCCCAGATCGTCCAGCGTTGAGATCAGCAACTCGCGCACGTCGGCCTGGGCTGCGGGATCATTCGAAGGTGATTCCCGGAGGGTTAGCGATTGCAGAAACGAAACAAATGCCTCCCGCCGGCTTTGTAAATACTCTAGAATCTCGGAACCAATCACCGCTGATTCGATCTGGGTTCGAGGATTCAAGATCTCGATTTCCCGGTTATACCAAGTACTGCAGTTGGCCCTGGCGCAAACTTTCGACCCCTACTTCTTCATTCCCGCGGGAAACGGAAAAGACCGCGTCGCGTCGATGGCGGCGAAACGACCTGGATGGAGGTAGGCCAGCAAAGGTGAATCGTGGATCAGGTCCTGGTCATCACGATCATCCCTGCGCAACGAATCTTCATCGACGTGCGCGGCGACAATTCTGCTAATGATCAGGCTGTTCACTCCCAGATCGTCCACGATTCTGTCGAGTTCGCATTCAAGATAAAGATAGCCGTTTTCCACGAATACCCCGTCGACCACTTCGGCGGGCACCTGACTGATGGCGGCGAGGCTGGGCTTGGCATCGTCTTCGCCACAGCGCGGCGCCGCCGCCAGGCTTGCCTCCAGGATCTGGGCAGGACGCAGATAGCTTGCGGTAAAGACTTTCTCGCGGTTTATGTTCTGATAGGTCCGGTGTCGTGGGCTACAGACAAAGCCCAGATGGTTCTGCCAGCTCAATGGCATGACCATGTGTTTGGGCGCAAGATCGAATCCCCCACCCTCTTCACGGGTCCCGATCAGCACCAGCGGGGACACCATGAAAACCTGTTCCCATACCGGTTCTGTCGGGTCCAGGGTGATCACGCCTTTGTTCTTGGACTCTAGCACGCGCAGCTCCCGGGCAGTGACATTCGGATGATTCTATCCGCCGCAAGCTGGGGGCTAATTGACTTGTATCAGGATTGGCGCGGGAATTTTTGCGACATGCGGAACACATCAAGGCGGCCCGCTAGCCCGCATATTGCGCCAGTATCCCGAGCGATGACGCAGGACCGGTTCGGCTGAGCGCCGGTCTGGAGCGAGGAGCGTAGCCGTCGCTACGGTCCGAGTGAAGACCAAGCCCAGGCGAAGCCGATCAAGTCAGCACCGGGATAGGCCGACCCCGATGACAAACTGTCCTTTTGATCAATCTCTCCAAATCGTTGTATTGGTGAAATAGATCAAGGGCATAGAAAACAATCACGGCCGGTCTGGTGCAATATGGGGGCTAGCCACCGCGGCAAAGTTAAATCACACTTTATTGTTAAATCAGATCGGATTTGGAAAGCTCGCCGAGTATGGTTTTCGCCAGTTCACTGATCAACGCGTCGATGTTTTTCGGGTTGAACGTTTCCGTTTTCCCGGACCAGACCAGTTTTTCACCGTCGACGCGGTACAGATTCGATTCGAGGTGCACGATAGTGTCTTCGGTGATATATCCCGGAGTATATATCGGCGAAAAGTGCCCATAGTATCCGTAAAAAGAGCCATAGAACGGATCACCGACGTAGTCGTAACGGGGTGGGACATAGCGATCCTCTTTCTTGATCTTCACCTGGCGCATGACCAGAACGGCGTCGATAGGCGTTCCGGCGATGGACGATTTTATCGCCTCCTTGCTCAGGTCCTTTCTATCCGGCAGAAGTTCATAGCTGGCGGTGGACTCGATCCCGCGTTTGTCGAGTTCCTCGATGAAGCCGCTTTCGAACACGCGGCGCCGGGTATCGTTGTGATTGAGGCTGAGCACCAGCAGATTATTGAAAGCGGTTTTTTGTTCAGGATCCGACCACTGCTCGGTAACCGTGGTACTGCTGCACGCCGCCACCGCGAGGGTCAATGCAAAAACTGGCGCAAAACCGATATTTCTGTTCATTATCCTTCTCCGCTACGAATGATACCCGCTATTCTCAGAACCTTACCATGCCGCCCGTCGCCGCTGTTTCTTCGATTCCTCGGATTCCTGGGCCGGGTCGGTCCTGGTCTTCAGCAGCTGGCCCCAGTTGGTCCTCTGGGCCATCTCGTCTCTAGTCTCGGCCGGAATGATTTCATTGCCGATCCGGACCTGCCAGCCCCCACCGAGAGCCTTGTACAGCGCGACGACATTTCCTACCGCAACGCCACGGCTGTTGACCTCCCGTTCCTGTTCACGGAACAGGGCTTCCTGGGTATTGAGCACCCGCGTGTAATCGGCCGCGCCCTCCTGGTATTGGAGGAGAGCGATGTCGACCGCACGCTGTGCGGCGGCAACACCGTTTTTCAGGTAGCCCAACTGCTCCCGGGTGCGGATGAACCCGATCATAGCGTCTTCAGCCTCTTGCAGGGCCAGCAGAACCGTATTCTGGTAGTTCACCAGGAGCTGTTGGAACCGCGCGTCCTGCACGCGGACTTCGTTTTTTATGCGGCCGTAGTTGAACAGGTTCCAGCTGAAGCCCGGCCCGCCACTAAAATATACGGAATCGGAATCCAACAGCGTGCTGGACTTGGCGGTGTTCCTTGTGGTAGAGGCCAGCCCAATGGTGCCGAACAGGACAAAACTGGGGTACAGATCGGAACGCGCGACACCGATCAATGCGCTCTGTGCTGCCGCATCGAGTTCCGCACGGCGGATGTCCGGTCTGCGACGAAGCAGCTCGGTGGGAATGCCCACGGTAACCGAGTCGGGCACCGTGGGTATCGGGCCCGTTTCGCCGATGATGGCGTCGACCTGTCCCGGTGTGATGCCGAGTAGCACGGCTATGGCATTCCGGAACTGCCTGATGTTGGCCTGTAGTTCGGGTATTGTCGCCAGAGTCGAATACAGTAGCGTTTGCGCCTGTTTGGTGTCGAGTTCGGTGGTGGACCCGAACTTGAATCGCGCCTCCGCAATTTTTACCGCCTGCTCCTGGATGTCGACGTTTTCCAGGGAAATCCTGAGTCGCTCCTCGGACGTACGCATAGCGGCATAGGCACGAGCAACTTCCGCCGTCAGTGTAACCAACGCGTCGTCGTAGTCGGCCACTGAAGCCAGGAAGCTGGCGTCGGCGGATTCGATGCCGCGGCGGAACTTGCCCCAGAAATCCAGCTCCCAGTTGGCATCGAACGAAAGGTCATAATTGGCGAAACTGAGATCGACGCCGGGGATGTTTGCCGCCGCATTTTCGCTGTTGCTGAAATACACGGCGCTGCCGAGGCCCTGCTGGACCTGCGGAAAATTCCGGCCGACCGCGATACCGAGTTGCGCCCTGGCCTCTAGGATGCGCAGACCCGCAATCTGCAGGGACAGGTTCTGCTGATAGGCCAGAGACACCAGTTCGTTGAGTACCGGGTCTTCGAAAACCAGCCACCAGGTCTTGTTTTCCGCCGACTCGGTGTTGACCATGGGATCCGACGACTCGTTCCACTCTTCTGAAACCGTCGACTCCGGTTTCTCGAAGTCCGGGCCTATTGTGGTGCAGGCCGTCAGCGACACGATAGTGCACACAAGGACGAGGCGGACTATGCCGGGCCCCCGTTTGAGACAAATAGTTTCAGACATTGCGATACCTCTGTTCATATTGACTCGATCAGTCAGACGCGGCGCCGGATGCGCTTTCGACCAGTTTTTCGGTTTTAGGTGGTCCCTTGACTTTTTCCCGTACGGTCTGTACCACCGCGTACAGCACCGGAACCATGATGGTAGCCAGTACCGCTGCCGCGATCATGCCCCCGAACACCATGGTCCCGAGCGACCTGCGGCTGGCGGCCCCGGCGCCGGAAGCGATGACCAGCGGGATGACGCCGAGAACGAAAGAAAACGCGGTCATCAGCACCGCCCTGAATCGAAGGCGCGCGGCGGTTAGCGCCGCATCGAAAATGGATTTGCCCTCTTCCTCACGCTGCACCTTGGCAAACTCCACGATCAGGATGGCGTTCTTGCTGGCCAGCCCAATCAGCAGAACCAGTCCGACCTGGGCGTAGATGTCGAGGCTGAGACCGGTGATAAGCTGTGCAACCACGCCGCCGAATGCGGCGATCGGAACTGCCAGCATAACCGATACCGGAATGGACCAGCTTTCGTACTGGGCAACCAGAAACAGATACACGAAGATCAGCGCCAGCACAAAGATCTGTACGGTGGCAGCCCCCGCCTGGATCTCCTGCAATGCCGTCCCGGTCCATTCGTAGACGAAGCCGGACGGCAAATTACTGTCCGCAACCTGCTGCATGGCGGCGATGGCTTGCCCGGAACTCTTGCCCGGCGGGGGACCGCCGTTGATCGTCACCGAACGGAGAATATTGTAACGCTCGACGGTCTCGGGCCCGATCAGGGATTCCGTATCGACCAGGGTACGCAGCGGAATCATCCTGCCATCGCTGTTGCGCACATACAGGTCGCCAATATCTTCTTCGTCGGCGCGGAATTTCTGCTCCGCCTGCATGATGACCTGGTAGATTCGGCCGAACTTGTTGAAGTCGTTGACGTACAGCGAACCGAGCTGTGCTTGCAGTGTCGTGAACACCTCGTCCAGCGGCGTGTTCAGCGTCTTCGCTTTGTCCCTGTTCACGTCGAGGAATATCTGCGGCATGCTGGCTCGGTAGCTGCTGAACACGCCCTCCATGTTGTCATTCTGGTTGGCGTTGACCACCAGGTTCTGCATGGCGCCAACCAGCGCCTGGGGCGTGCCCCCGGTGGTGTCCTGCAATATGAACTCGAATCCGCCGGTGGTCCCCAATCCGGGTATCGGCGGCAGCCTGAAGGGAAAAACGTTTGCACCCCGAACCGCGGAAAACGCTCCGAACAGCTGGCCTACGATTGCACCTTCATGGAGTTCCGGAGTTTCTCTTAAGTCCCACGGATCGAGCACGGCAATCATCAATGCGCTGTTGGAACTGACCGCCCCCTTTAAAATGCTGTAACCCGGTACCGACATGAAATCCGCGACGCCTGGCTGGTTGGCGAGGATGGCTTCGACTTCCTTGACCACTTCGACGGTTCTCTCCAGTGAAGCGGCCTCCGGCAGCTGCACATCGATCATGAATGCGCCCTTGTCCTCGGTGGGCAGGAATCCCGTCGGCGTCTGAGTGAACAGCCAGCCGGTAACGCCCAGAAACACGAAAAACAGCAGCGTGGTCAGAACGAGCTTGCGGGCCATACCGCCAACCCACTTGAGATACCCCCCTCTCGTCGCCTCCAGCATTTGGTTGAACCATCGGAACACGAAGAAGGAAGGCTCCTTATGATCAGCGGGCTTGAGCAGCGTCGCGCACAGCGCAGGGCTCAGCGTCAGCGCATTGATCGACGAGATCGCCACGGCGAATGAAATCGTAATCGCGAACTGACTATAGAGTTGCCCGGTAATACCCGGCATGAATCCTACCGGCACGAACACGGCGAGCAGCACCAGTGTCGTGGCGACCACCGGGCCGGTCACCTCGAGCATGGCGGTCCGGGTTGCCTGCTTCACACCCATGCCGTCATTCATGTGCCGCTGCACGTTTTCGATGACCACGATGGCATCATCCACAACGATGCCGATGGCCAGAATCAAACCGAAAAGGCTGATGGTATTGACCGACATATCCATAATCAGCATCGCGGCGAAGGTCCCGATCAGCGCCACGGGGATGGCGATGCTGGGGATCAGCGTGGCGCGCCAGTCCTGGAGAAACAGGAACGTCACCAGAATGACGAGGATCAGGGCGATGAACAGGGTTTCGACCACCTCCTCGATGGAGACCTCCACGAACAGCGTCGTGTCGTAAAGCACGGCCCAATCCAGGTCGTCCGGGAAGCGCTTGGACATTAGCTCCATTTGCTCGTTCACCCTTTGCGCCACATCAAGCGCATTGGCCTCCGGCAGCTGGTACACGGCCATGACGACGCTGGGCTTGCCGTTCAGCAAACCGAAAGAGTCATAACTCTTGGCGCCCAGATCGAGCCGAGCGACATCCTTGAGGCGCAGTATCGAACCGTCCGATCCGGTGCGCAGGATGATGTTCTCGAACTCGGCCGGGTCCGCCAGGCGGCCCTTGGTCTGAATGGTGTACTGGAACTGCTGCCCCGACGCCGCCGGACTCTGCCCAATCTTGCCGGCGGCAACCTGCACATTTTGCTCGCGTATCGCGTTGTAGACATCCGTGGTGGATATACCCTTCGCCGCCATGCGGTCGGGCTGTAACCAGACGCGCATGCTGTAATCCTGCCCGCCGAGGATGTCGACATCGCTGACTCCGGGGATGCGCACCAGAACGTCCCGGATGTTGATACTGGCGTAGTTGCTCAGGAAGAGCCCGCCATAGGTTTCGTTCGGAGAATAGAGATTGACCACCAGCAGCATGCTGGTGGACTGCTTCTTGACGTTGACGCCCTGGCGTTTGACTTCCTCGGGCAGCTTCGGGGTCGCCTGGGTGACGCGGTTCTGTACGTTGACCTGCGCTATGTCACCGTCGACACCGACTTCGAACGTGACGTTGAGCACATAAGAACCGTCGTTGGCGCTCTTCGACGACATATAGATCATGCCTTCGACCCCGTTGACCTGGGATTCGATCGGCTGGGCAACCGTTTCTTCCACCACCTGGGCGTTGGCTCCGGGGTAGCTGGCGGACACTCTGACTACCGGCGGCGTGATCTGAGGGAATTCCGCGATGGGCAGGGCCTGCAGGCAGATCAGCCCGGCGAGCGTTATGACAATGGATATGACGAAGGCGAACTTGGGCCGGTCTATGAAAAACGCGCTGAACACTGACGGTCGGCCGGTCCTATGAAGAAGAACCTTCTTTCGCGCCGCCCTCCGGCGCTTCGGTAGCGTCCTGGGAAAGTTTCGCGTTGACCACCATCCCGGGCTGCACCTTCTGCAGTCCGTAGATGAGAACGCGTTCGTTCTCTTCGAGGCCTTCCCTGACGATCCAGTCACCGCCATCGCGTCCACCCGTAATGACCCGCCTCTGCTCGACCTTGTTGTCTTTATCCGCAACCAGGACAAATCGGCCTACCTGGTCTTCCAGCACGGCGACCTGAGGCACCGTGAGGTGCTGTACGGGCTCGTCCTGCTGCAGCACCACGGTGACGAATTGGCCCGGCAGGATCAGATTATCGGCATTTTCGAACACGCAACGCACCGCCACCGTTCCGGTGTTCGGGTCCACGGTGTTGTCGATGAAGTCGATCCTGCCCGGGTGCTCGTACATCGTGCCGTTCGGCAGTCGCAGCGAGGGAATTACCGTTTCCACCAGATTGATCCTCTCCTTGAGCATTCGCTGCTTGGCGTTGATGAGTTCCTTCTCCGAAATACTGAAGGTGACATAGATCGGATTCAGCTGCACCAGAAAGGCCAGTTCGCCGCTTTCGGGACCCACCAGGTTTCCCTCGGTCACCTCGGCTCGCCCGATCCGGCCGGCTATCGGCGCCGCGATCTCGGTATAGCCAAGGTTCAGTTGCGCCTGTTCGAGCTCCGCCTTTCGCGCGAGGATGAGCGCTTCACCCTGCAGGACCTCACTCTGCGTGCTGTCCACCTGCTGCTGGCTGGCCGCCCCTTGCTGCACCAGTCCACTGTAACGGGTCAAATCCTTTTGCGCCCTTTCGAGGTCAGCCTCGGCCTGTGCCAGCGCCGCCTTGGCCCTGTTGACCTCGGCCCTGAAAGGATCCTGGTCTATGACCAGCAGTTGAGCACCGCGCTCGACATCATCGCCCTCGGTAAACAGCCGCTCTTCGATGTAGCCGGATACCCGGGCGCGGAGCGACACCTGATTGACCGCCACCGTCTGTCCGATGAACTCTATGGTGTTGACGATCTCTTTCTCAACGACCGGCGCAACGATTACCGACGGCGGCGGGCGCTCCTGTGCGACCTGCTCTTGCCCGCAGGCACTCAACGCCGGCAGCGCAGACATCGCCAGGGCGGCGGTGAGAATTTTGTGTACTTGATATTCCATTAGGTGTTGGGCTGGCTAACGAGCATATCATTGCAATGATACCTTATATCCACGTCGGTGCCTCGACCCGTGCGTGTCCGTCGTCCAAAAATTCCCGCGTGCAAGTCTGGAGGCTTTGCCATTTAGTCGGTGCCCACCTTCGCGCTTCTTCTCTCCAGAATCACGGTGTCCCGCCACTCGCCATCGAGCTGTGCGATATGTTTGCGAACACCGAGCCTGATGAATCCGCCGCCCCGATGCAGGCGCAGGGTGGATTCGTTTTCCGGAAACACGGACGCGTACAGCGTCCAGATGCCGTTCTCCTCCGAGACTTCGATCGCCTTCTCCAGCAGCCGCGAGCCGATTTTTTTGCCGGCATAACCTTCGGCTACGTAGACACTGATTTCAGCGACGCCGCTGTAGCACGATCGTTGCGACGTCGGCGCGAGGGCGACCCAGCCCACGACCCGGCCACCCTGCTCGCATACCAACCGGCAGAAAAGGTGGTGCCTTCGGTCCCATTCCCGCCACGTCGGAACGCGGGTTTCGAACGTCGCGTTTCGTGTACTGACTCCGTAGGCATAGATCGCCAGAACCTCTTCGGCGTCAGCCGCGATCAGCTTCCGGATCATATCGTTTAGGTTCGGTACATCGGTTCCAGCGACGGCCCTGAATCGCCGGATTTTGTTTCACCAACGCGCCTGAAGCGGTGCAACTTTTCGGACATACCGTCGGACTTCCAAGTCTCCATTCTGCCGTACAGATGCCGTTCGAGTTCGTTGATTCGAGAGGAAAGCGGCTCGCCGCAGCGGGCGGCAAGACGACCCAGGCTGCTCGGTGGGGCTTCCGGCCACATTGCGGCGCCCCATCTCAGCAGCGCTTTACTCGCCTGATGCGCGTCCCCGGCGGCGCAGGCCCGACTGAACTCCGCCAGCGCCGGCCCTGGGTAGACGATGGGACGGGGCCGAATTTGGACATCTGATGCCGCGCGCAGTCGCTTCCGGTCCGCGAGCCACAGAACAAGGGTAATCAACCATGCGAAAGCGAGAGCCAGGGTCGACCACGGCCACCAGCCTCGCCACTGCGACGAACCGCGGCCCGCTTCGGCCGGTTGCGAATCGGCCTCCGGTTCCACCCTGGCGGGTGTTGCGGCAGGCGGCGAAGAAGCCGTCACTGGCGCGGCGACAACGTCGATGGTCCGTGCCGGAATGGTGGCAATTTCCGGTTGCTGCTCGCCCACATTCCACCACGCCACTTCCACTTCTGGCAATGTAATCTTTCCCGGCCGGGTTGGGATGATCGCCATCGATTGTTCGCGCGTGCCCTTTACCCCGTCGTCGTGACCGCTGTCTTCGAGGGTGGGTTTTTCGGGATACGCCCGCAATCCATCGGCAAGCCCGGCGCGAACCTCGGGCAGCTGCGCTGCGGTCAGGCCGAGCGCCGTCACGGTGATGCTTCTGGTCACCGGTTCACCGACTACGATCTCCCGGTCTTCCGGCCACGACTCCATCAGCTCGAGCCGCTTTGCCGGAAGCCAGGAGCCGACGAATGCGGCAGGCGGTTCGCGCACCCCGAGCGTGACCGATTCAGAGCGCAGTACGACCGGACTGCCGGACTGCCGGTTGAAGATATCCAGTCCAAGATTTGAACGCCGGGTCACCATCTGACCGCGAAACTCCAGCGGCCGGATCGTTAGATAACCGCTCTGCTGGGGGAACACCAGGTACTTCCTCTGGACCACCTGCCAGCGGCGTCCGTTGCGCACCACCTGGTAGTTATGGTCATCACCGAAGCGTTCTACTATGGCGTCCACGCCCTCTACTTCGAGATCACTCAACGTGGCCGAGGCGATATCCACCGAGCGCAGTAGCCGCACGGTGAACATAACCTGTTGCTGAACGAAGGGTTGTTCGACGTCCACCTCGACATCCAGAAAGATCGACTTGTCGGCCTCCTTGACTTCCGATCCGGCTTTTACCACGATGTTTACGGGCTGGCTGCGATCACCGCCGAATTTGATCGTTGGTATCTGGAATGATCCTTCCCGGGTAGCCATGAGCACGAGGTCCCAAACGTACTTGCGGGCAGTCCTGCCGTTTGTAATCGAGATGCTCTGATTCTGTGACTGATCCAGGATCTCGAAGTTTTCTCCGAGTACTGAAAAATCCGGTTCGCCAACGGCGTCATCGGCCTCGAAAGAGAGCCTGAACGACTCGTTGACACCGACCTGATTGCGGTCCACCGTGGCAACGACGTTGGCGCCGAAAACGGGCGCAGTCAAGAGCAATAACGCCAGCATCGCGGTCAACCTATCCGACATCACCGTCCACTCCTTGCAGACTCACCACGCTCGCACCTCATCGCCAGAATTACGATTCCGCTGAGTATACTGGTGGCGGAACTTCCTTCGCAGCAGCCCTCCCGGGTCGTCCGGAACCCGCCGCATCCATTGCTCGATTGCCTGCTGTTCCTCTGTTTGCTGTGAATCTGAATCTGCCTGCACCGGCGGGCCGGGTTCGTTCTCGCTTACGTCGCGATTGGTCTCGCCATTCGATGTTGAATCCTGCTCTTCGGCCGACTGCTCTTGCCCGGTGTCCCCGTCATCTTGCTCCGCGCCGTTTGGTTCCGCCGATTGAGACCCGGTTTCTGATACTTCGCTGTCTTCATTGCGTTCCGACTGCTGGTCGGAAGGGCCATTCTCACCGGACTTACCTTGCTGATCCTGACCTGATTGCCCTTGCGAACCGTCCGCCTGTCGCGGCTGTTCCTGTTCGTCGTTGTTGCTCTGTCCGGGCTGCTGTTGTTGCTGATTCTTCAGCTGCCGGAGCAGTTCCAGGTTATGCCGGGCATCCGCATGATCCGGCCGCTGTTCCAGGGTCTCCTCAAAGCTTTCGATGGCCTCCTCGATGCGACCGGCACGGGCAAGCGCGGTGCCTCGATTGTAATTCGCCTCGGGGTCGGTCATGCCCTCGAGCTGCTCCGCGGCCTCCTCGTATTCTCCAGCGCGATACAGCGCCGCCGCCTTCCATCGAGTGTCCGAAAACCGGCTCGCGGCGGCAGCAAAGTTCTCCGCCTCCATTTCGTGCACTCCCCTCTGATTGGTGTTGAACCAGAGATCGTCCCATTCCAGCGCCACAGCGCTGTCAGGCCAATGAATACCTGCGCAGATCACAGCGATCAACAATCCCTTTCTGAATGCAAGCGTGGCCAGGGGCAGCAACAACAACAGCAGCCACGGACCCTCTTCTCGCCAGCGGTCGGTTTGAAGCTGTGTAGACACCACATCCTTCGAGTCTGACGCGGCATCGAATTGCCGCAACAGGAGCTCGATATCGTCATCCTGGATTCGCAGTGGTGTATATATGCCGCCGCCCTGAACTGCCAGCTTGACCAGCATTTCCTCGTTCAGCTTAGGCACGACGATCTGACCCATGGTGTCCTTGACGAAGCCGCCTTCCGCATCAGGGATGGGCGCGCCGTCCGGGGTTCCCGTTCCCAGAACGGACAAGCGATGGCCGGAACGCACGACTTTGGTGGCGATCTCTTCAACCCGGGATTCGTCAACGCCGTCGGTGACCAGCAGCAACGCACCGCCGCGAACTCCACCCCGTGAAAGCAGGTCCAGTGCCTGATCGACGGCTCGATCGGATCTCGATCCCTGAGCTGGCATCAGCGACGTGGAAAGGCTGTGCACCAGGGAAGATATGGTATCGGTATCGTCGGTGAGCGGGGTCACCGTGAATGCGTCACCGGCATAGACGACCAGAGCAGTCTGTCCTTCCTTGCGCATCTGCAGCAGATCCAGCAGTTTCAGCCGCGCCCGTTCGAGTCGACTCGGCTTGACGTCTCCCGCATCCATGGAACGAGACAAATCCAGCAAGATTACCAGGGCGGATTGCTGTCTGAATACCGGTTGCGGCAGCTTGTGCCACACCGGGCCGGCAAGGGCCACGATGGCGAGGACGCCCGCAATACCCGACAATAGAAGGCTGCGCGGCCGCCCCGATGACGATGCGGTCTCCAAAACGAAGGGAATCAGATGCGCGTCGCAGACCGAGTGCCACACGCCGCGGCCGCTTTTTACGTTGCGCAGCCAGAGCAGAAGCAGCAGCATCGGGATCAGGGCGAGCAACCACGCCGGCCTCAGAAAATGAAAATCAGCAATCATGCGGGCACTACCCCGCTGCCCCCCCTGATCATCACCAGCACCGTGGTCACTACCACCGCCAGGGCTAGCGGCCAGTGGAACAAGGACACGGTCGGTCGAAAGCTGAGTGCATCCACTTCTACCGGCTCGAATTCATCCAAAAGCCTGTAGATCTCCTCCAGCTCCGCCGTGTTGCGGGCGCGGAAGTACCTCCCTCCGGTTTTTTCGGCGATGTCTCGCAGGACGCCCTCGTCGAGATCCTGCGACGGATTGACCCGGCGCTGGCCGAATAGTGAAGGGACAATCATCTCGTCCGCGCCTACACCTATGGTATATATCTTCAATGCGGCTGCGGCCGCGAGTTCCGCGGCTCGGCCAGGCGCGATCTCTCCCGCGGTGTTGGCGCCATCGGTGAGCAGGATAAGCACCCGGGATTCGCTGGCGTTGCCGCGAAGGCGCTTAACCGCCAGGCCGATGGCGTCGCCGATGGCGGTCTTTCTGCCCGCCAGACCAATGACGGATTCCTCCAGCAGAGTTTTCACGGTCTCGCGGTCGAAAGTCAGCGGGGTCTGCAGGTAGGCATTTTCCCCGAACAGGATCAGTCCCAGGCGATCACCCTCACGTCTCTCAATGAACTCTCCGGCAACGGCCTTGGTTGCAGTAAGCCGGTCAACGGCGCGGCCATTGAGTTCAAAATCCGCGGCCTTCATGGAACCCGACAGATCCACCGCAAGCATCAGGTCGCGGCCGCTGGCCGGGAGTTCAATGGGATCACCAATCCACTGCGGCCGCGCCGCGGCCGTCACCAGGCACATCCAGGCAAGCGTGGCCAGGAGCAGCGCCCACCAGGAGTTGAATCCCTCAGACCGCACTCCGGTGATATCGTCAAAGTCTTCCATGAAGGGAGTTCGCAACGCGGCGTCGCGCTCGCCCCGGATAGGTGACGCCATAACGTGTACGATCAGGGGCAACGGTAGAAATAGGAACACCCACATCCACTCAAACTGAATCACTTGCGGCGGCCCCCGGTTCGAAAGTCTTGAGCCATTGACGGCAAGCGTGAATGACGGCTTCGATATCGATCCCCTGTGTCCGCTGATACGGGCCCACCGACAGCAACTCCAGCACCCGCGGGTCGAGAGCACTCGCAACGTCGGTTGCGCTGAGCCAGTCGATCCAACCCTTTCCGGATAATCCCGCCACCTGGCCGCGCGGGCCAAAGGTCATGGCAACACGCCGCAGCAAGATTGACAGTTTCTGCATGATGTGCCCTGCATCTGAGCAGTTTCGGTACTCTGCTTCCAATCGTTCGAGTTCTATCCGGGCAATGCTCCGGAGCTCGCTGGCGCGGCGTTTGGGTGCGGTTGCCCGGAGCCACCACCAGGCCAATGCCGTGGCAACTACCAGAGCAAGCAACAGTAACCACCAGCCTGTCGCAAGAGGCCACCATGACACGGCGTCGGGGAGATGAATATCCCTTAAAGGGAGTTGTTCCGGGTTGTTCATTAGGGCGTGGACATAGTTGCTACGCAACGCGTCTGGCGATGATCTCGTTTCTGAGCACTTCCAAAAGGTCGCTTCTCGTTGTGAGGAAAATCAGCGACATGGCGTGCCGCCGGCACAGTGTTTTCAGGTGGTCGTGACGCACATCGAAACTCGCCGAATAGCCTTTCCGTACCTCTCGACCCCGGGTGTCGATGAAAGACTGGCTGATGCCGTCGGTGATCTTGTATATCCCGGCGGGAGGCAGCGCCATTTCGACCGGGTCCACGACGAAAAGCAGCCACACGCTGGCGTGTCTCGCAATCTGCACCAGGTGAGATTCGGCGCGTTCATTCCATCCGCGGAAGTCGCTGATAATGCATACCTGTGATCCGGGCCGGGCGACACGTCGCAATCTTTCCATGGGCCGATCCATGGCTGATCTGTCGCGCTCGCTGCGGCGTGCCGCCGACTTTACCAGCGCCTGAATAAATTTGAGAACCGCCGTTTTGCCTCTTTGTGGGCGCAGTTCCTGGTGCCGGGATTCGGAGAATATGAGGCCGCCTACCCGGTCTCCGTGGTGCACGCTGCTCCAGGCCAGAACAGCGGCGGCCCTTGCAGCCATTACCGATTTGAAGACTCCTCGTGTCGCAAAAAACATCGGCGCGCGATAGTCGACGCAGAACAGAACGGGGCGCTCCCGCTCCTCCTGGAATATCTTGGTATGCACGCTGCCGGTTCGCGCCGTGACCCGCCAGTCTATGTTTCGGACATCGTCCCCCGGTTGATAAAGCCGGTGCTCCTCGAACTCCATCCCTCGGCCCTTGTGCTTGGACAGATAGGTGCCCGCCTGCCTCGCCCTAATTCGGGTAAAGGGCAGCGCCAGATCTTCTCCGGCCCGGCGCAGCTTGATCAGTGCGGGCGCGGTAATCGACACGGCTTCGTTCATGGCACGGCGATTAGCTGAAGCAGTTCACGGATAAAGTCGTCGGAAGTGATACCCTCCGCTTCGGCTTCGTAGTTGAGTAGGACCCGGTGCCTCAATACGTCGAAAGCGATGGTCTGGATGTCTTCCGGCGTCACATAGTCCCGGCCCGCCAGCCACGCGTGCGCGCGCGCGCACCGGTCCAGCGCGATTGTGGCGCGCGGACTCGCGCCATATTGAACCCACCTCTGGAGCTCCTCGGAGTATGGCTGCGGGTGGCGCGTCGCCAGAACCAGTTGAACCAGGTATTGCTCGAGAGGTTCGGTCATGTACAGGTCAAGCACTTCCTGCCGCGCCTCGAAAAGATTTTGCTGGCTCAGTGGAATGGTGACTTTGTCTGAATACCGTGCCTGCCTCTTCGCTTCGTCGCGCGCCAGGTGCAGGATTCGGGCCTCGGTATCGGAGTCCGGATAGCCGATCTTTACGTAAAGCAGGAACCGGTCGAGCTGGGCTTCCGGCAACGGATAGGTTCCTTCCTGCTCTATAGGATTCTGGGTTGCCATAACCATAAAAAGCTTGGGAAGTATATGCGTTTGCTTGCCGACCGTAATCTGCCGCTCCCCCATGGCCTCCAGCAGTGCGGACTGCACCTTGGCGGGTGCACGATTGATTTCATCTGCCAACACCAGGTTGTGGAACAGCGGCCCGGCTTGAAAGACGAAACTGCCATCCTCCGGCCGGAAGACATCGGTTCCTGTCAGATCGACTGGGAGCAGGTCGGGGGTGAACTGCACCCGGTGAAAATCGCCCTCGATGCCCTCTCCCAGCACCTTGATGGCCCGGGTCTTTGCCAGTCCCGGTGCGCCTTCTACCAGCAAATGGCCGTCGGCCAAAAGTGCTATCAGCAGACGATCGACCAGGACCGGCTGACCCAGAATTTGATTCGAAACGTATTCTTTGAGCTGAAGGACGGTTTGCTGCTGACTCATACTTCGTTGAAACCCGATGTGAATCGGCGGGATATTTTACCTATCCCGCCAACGGGGTACACTAGGGGGTCAGAGTAAAAATTCCGGCATAGGCGTTGTTCAGGGCGGAAATTGGAATCTTTACACTGACTGCATATTTTTTTACCAGCGGTTACGCAATTCCCTGAGTTTTAGGAACACCGTCTTCGGATCCGGATCCTCGGGCAGATTGGGGAACTGTTCCCGAAGTTGCCGGATTACGGTCTTGCTACGCAGCCTGAAGAAGGTGTTTACCTGCTTTTCCAACGCCAGGTTGGTGACAAGCGCCTGGCCCGGATCCTGCTTCTCAACATGGGCGAGAAGACCCTGAGCCTCCTGGTTGTCTGGCTCCCGGTCCAGCGTGAAATGAAGGTTGTTCACGATGTAGTCGTGACCGGGATAGATCCAGGTATTCTCAGGCAGCCGCTCAAGCTGTGCATGGAAAGTCTCGTACAGGTGTTCGGGGTGACCGCCTCCGTGGCAATTCCCCGCGCCGGCATTGAACAGGGTGTCGCCGCTAAACAGCGAGGGCTCCTCGGTGTGGGACAGCAGGCAGACATGGCTCATGGTGTGTCCAGGGGTGTCCAGCGCCTCCAGTTCCACCGTGTGCCCCACCTTGATGATGTCACCGGGCTTCAACCCAACGTCCATGCCCGGGATGGCGTTGCGTGCATTCTGGTGCGCCAGTAACTTTGCACCGGTGGCCTTGATCAGTGGATCGTTGCCGCCGATATGATCGTGGTGTTCGTGGGTGTTGACGATCTGGGTGATTTCCCACCCTTTGTCCTTTGCCAGGTTCAAGCACTTTTCGTAGTCCAGCGGGTCCACCGCCAAAGCTTCACCGGTTTCACGGCAGGCGATGAGATAGTTGAAATTGCGCCAACTGTTTCCGGTCCATATCTGTTCTACAATCATCGGAATATCCTTACGCGTGCGGTTAAATTGCCAATATAACACCTGAGACAATGGTGCCATCATGGAAGCTCCCCAGTGGACACCTACGCCGACCTAACCGGGCGGCGCCACCACCACCTGATCGAAGGGATGATTGTGCCGGATCCCGCCGGTGGCTTGAAACACGCTCAACGCCGCAGCGTAGCTCTCCCGGCTGATGCTCACATCGGGGGACCAGCAACCCAGCGTCTTGTATCGTTCGATGGTATCGGTGAGCACATCCAGGTCGACCGCTGGGAAGTAGTCCTTCTCACTGGCGGCAATTTCCTGCGCGGGTGCCTCGATCACATACCGGCGTGCCTTACGGTAGCCCCGCATGAACGCCCGGGCCTCGCCACTCGCGATCCATTCAGGCGTGGCGGCCAGGCTGCTGAAGGCAAGCCGGCCAGATATGTCTCCAAGCGCGCACACCACCGTTGCAATGCCTTCCTTCTCGAGTTGTTGCGGCGCTCCACCCTGTTGATGAATGTAGTCGCCGATGCCCGCTCGGAACGCGGCATCCATATCGTCGGGCTCCCCGCAGTCGACAATGTCCACCTCGGACACGTCCAGTGCCGCCACCGCCGCGGCATATTTGAACAGGGCCATGGGTTGACCCAGATGATCAACCAAGACCCGGCGGCCTACCAGATCCTGCCAGTCAAATACCTGATCTTGGTCCTGGTTTCGCGCCGCCAGGAAGAAACCATCCCGCTCATTGATCTGGGCGAAGTGCATGAAATGGGGCTGTACTCCCTTCTCCAAATACCCCCAACTCGCTGATACCGCGAGTTGGCCAAGCTGAATGGACCCCTCCAGCAGACCGTCGGGCACGGTGGCATCGGGTGAGGCTATGGCATAACTCGGTTCCAGTCCCTCTTCCACCAGAAAACCGCCCGCGATACACGCGATGAGCGGGCTGTAAAATGGAGAATGGCGGGATGCCATAATATTGATTCTCGACATGGTAATACTCCTCGGTCATGATTGTGTCCCGGTGCGTTGCGCGGCGTGTTGACCTGTTCTTTCCCCCGTACCTCGGTACCGGATTGTGCGGATCGCAGGTTGAACAAGGCCCACTATGTTATCTTGCCGCGGTCGAGACAACTAGGAGCCTGTCCCGCACTTTGCCCCGTGGAACCCAGCCTATATACGGGACCGACCCCTTTCCTCGAACAAGTATACCGTCCCCGGTTTAGCCAGGGGGCCTCGGGTATACTGCACGGGCTTCGGGTAAAAGTCGCCACATTTACAGCATGACCACACTGTCACTGCAGCCCTTGATGGCCCCGGATTCGGTCGCCATCGTCGGGGCTTCGAACAAACCGGGTTCACTCGGTTATGACGCCGTGGAAATGATCCTTCGTGGCGGTTTCAAAGGCGGTATCTATCCGGTCAATCCACGTTACCACCGCATTCTGAATTTACCCTGCTTTGCCGACCTGGGAGCAATAGGCGCTCCCGTCGATCTGGCATTGATCTGCGTCGCCGCCAGGCGTCTGGAATCCCAGGTCGACGCCGCGATTGCGGCCGGCGTCCGCGCGCTGTTGGTAACGGCGAATGCCCTACTCGAAGACGACGCGCAACCGGCGCTCGCCGAGCGTATCGGCGAACTCTGCCTGGATGCTGGTATACCGCTCTGCGGCCATAACGCCATGGGTTTCTATAACAACGATATCGACCTGCGTGCCTGCGGATTTTCCGCTCCCGATGAGGGTGTGCGCGGCAATATCGCACTCATTTCCCAGTCGGGCTCGGTGTTCAGTACGCTGGCGCACAATGATCCACAGCTCAAATTCAATCTCGCCATCACTACCGGTTGCGAAACGGTTACCAGCGCCGAAGACTACATGCTGTACGCGCTGAAGCAACCCACGACGCGGGTTATCGGCCTGTACCTCGAAACCATCCGTAAACCCCGTTTATTCGTCGAGGCACTCGGCAAAGCCGCCCGCGGCAGGGTCGCCGTGGTGGCGCTGAAAGTCGGACGCAGCGCACTCGGTGCGGAGTTCGCGCTCAGCCACAGCGGCGGCATGGCCGGTGATGACGACGCGCTGCAGGCGGTGTTCGACCGGTTTGGCGTCATCCGCACCAAGAGCCTGGACGAGATGGCCAACACCCTGCTGCTCACCAGCCGATACGCCAACATCCCGGGCGGAGGCCTGGCCGCGATCGCGGACTCGGGCGGCGAGCGCAACCTGCTCGCCGACGAGGCCGAACACGTTGGCATCGAGTTCGCCCGATTGTCGGGCGCGACCATGAAAAAACTTGACGCCCTTCAGGATTACGGCCAGGAGGCGGCCAATCCGCTCGATCCCTGGGGTACCGGGATCGATTTCGAGCATGTTTTCGGTGAATCCATGGCGGTCATGATGGCCGACGACAACGCGGCGATTGGCGTATTCAGTCAGGACATTCGGGACGACTACTTCCTGACGGAAGGCTGCATCAATGCCATCGACGTGGTCCGCGCCAAAACTGACAAACCGCTGGCCTTCATGACCAATTTCAGCGGCACCCGACGCGCCGGGTCCACGGCTGCACTCAGCGAGCGCGGCATACCCGTGCTTTCAGGCACACGAGACGGACTGCACGCCTTGAATAATTTTATCGGTTTCCGTGACTTCAGATACAGCGAGGTGGATACGGCTGCGCCAAATCCCGACCTCGATCTGACGGCATTGGCCGGCAAGGTGCTACAGGAGCACCAGGCGCTGGCGCTGCTGGCTAAAGCCGGTATACCAACAGTACGCAGCCAACTGGTCAACAGCCTGACGGAACTGGAGCACGTCGAGGAACAACTGGAATATCCGGTGGTGCTCAAGACCGCCGTACCCGGCATACTGCACAAATCGGATGCGGGCGGCGTTTTGCTGGATATCAATGACGCCGGGGGGCTGCGTACGGCCTATATAAACCTGAGTAAGCGCCTTGGAAAGCCGGCTCTGATTCAACCCTTGGTCCCGAAAGACCGCGAATTGATCCTGGGCATGAAAACCGATGATACGTTCGGCCCGCTGGTCATCGTGGGCGCGGGCGGCATCCTCGCCGAATACCTCAAGGACCGATTCACCCTGCTGCCCGATGCGCCGGAAGAGGAGATCGCACGCAAAATAAGGGGGCTGAAGATCCATCGGATTCTCGAGGGTGTGCGAGGCGAGAACGCCGTTGATTTCGACGCCCTGGCCGCCGTCATTTCAATTTTCGCCCGGTTCTGCGGCGGCGCTGCCGGGACGATTGCCGAAATCGACATCAATCCGCTTCACGTCAGCCAAAACAGGATCATGGCGCTGGACGCACTGATCATCGGAACCGGCTGCCTTAATGAATAGAGGACCAGCCAGCGCCCGGGAACCTGGTGAGAAATGCGGGCTCGGTCTCGCGTCGATTGCATGACGGGTGGCGGAGAGAGTGTGTCATGACAGAATCGTCGAGAATTCGGAGCGACATCGATTACGACAAACGCGGCAAGCAGGTATCGCATCTGGCCGTGCCGAGTTCGACCAACGAATCGGCCTACGGCACCGTCACGGTACCTATCGCCGTGTTCAACCACGGAACCGGACCGACGTTCTTCATAACCGGCGGTGTTCAAGGCGATGAATACGAGGGTCCGGTATGCTTGATGAATCTGATCCGTGAACTCGAAGCCGAACAAATCGAAGGCCGCCTGATCGTCATCCCGTGTCTAAACCTGCCGGCGGTCATGTCCGGCAATCGTTGCTCGCCGGTCGACGGCCTCAATATGAACCGCGTGTTCCCGGGGAGCAGGGACAGTACGATCACGGAGATGATCGCGCACTACGTGTGCCAAGTGCTTCTGCCGATGGTCGACGTCCAGCTGGATCTGCACTCGGGCGGCAACACGCTGAAGTACATCCCGAGCATGATGATGTGGTCCTGTCCCGATCCGGCCACGATTCGGATCACGGCCACCGGACTTCGGAATCTACTCAAACATTTCGGCATGGTGGAGGGCGACGTCGAGACGCCGGAATCTCAGGGCAGGCCGCCGTCCCGCCTTGCCGAGGTCGCCGATCTGGAAAACTATGTGATGGCGCCGGATTCGGGCATCTATGAATCCTTCGTCGATTTATGGGATGTGATCGATGAAGGCCGTCCTATCGGGCAGGTGCATTATCCGGACGATCTGGGCAAACCTCCGTGCATCACCCATGCCCCACGATCAGGGTTTCTATTGTTCAAGCGTCCGCCCGGACAGGTAAAGCGCGGTGACAACATCGCCATCATCGGTCAGGACCTCGATCTGAACAAGCACGGTTTGAGGTAGAAAGTCCCTTCTCCGCCTCGGGCAGACCCAGAAATATTATTCTCCCCTTTGGAGTAGAAGGTAAGATCAGGGGTAACTGCCCTCAACCCGGCCCTCGCCCAGAGGGAGAGGGCGATAGGGAAAAATTATCTATTGGTTTACCCGCCCTTCAACGGCGGCATGATGGAAATGTTGTCGTTCTCGCCCAGCGTTCGTAATGCGTGTTCGCTTTGCGGCACCACGTCCCCATTCACGGCGATCAGGTAGCGATCCGCTGCCGGAATGCGCAGATGCCGTACGACATCCATGGGCGTCGCATCCGTTTTGACGTCCAGCTCCCGGGGATTGCTGCTATTGGGCGGAAGATGATCCTCCAGCACGCCGGTCACCTTGACCATTATCTTCATCTATCACGTACGATCACGTGATACCCAGCCGGGCGAGCGTTTCGGGCGTGGGTACGCCGTCGGAAGACCAGCCGCGCTCCGCGTAGTATTCGGGGATCATCTTGCCAAGCTCGCAGACCTTGCCCTTGGCGGTGCCGCTCGGGGCCGGATCGTTGAGCAGGCGCGGCGGCAGGGTGTCGTCCGCGGCGGTCAGGCCGGCGGCCATGTTGAACTGACGCTCCAGAGTCCAAGTCCGTTCCCCGCACTCCAGGATCCTGTCCTCCGACCAGTCGCCTTCACAAGCGGCGTCCAGCATCTGCTGGTACTGGGGCGCACCCCAGGCCGATGCCGGGAATAGGCACAGGCCGGTTGAATCGAGCATGGCCACGAAGTCCTGCGACTCCTTGCAGGGCTTGGCCTTGCCGTTGCCGGTCTGGTCGTCCATGTCGACCTCGAAAGTGTCGTGCTTTAGATGGCAGGCACCGCGGTTGGAGGTGGCGTACCCCAGGCCCATGCCCTGTAACGCCCGGGCATCATAGCCGGCAAACTCCTGCCCCTTGACGCCCATGAACAGTTCCGGGTGCCCGTATTTTTCGCACATCCGCTTCGAACCCAGACCCAGCACCTGACCGAAATCCTCGTATTTGCCGGTCTTCTCCGACATCACGGCAAGCGCCTCCGCGTTGCCGAAGTTCAGCGAAACCCCGTCCGTATCCTCGCTGGTAATCACGCCCATCTCGTAAAGTTCCATCGCCGCCGCCAGGGTGACCCCGAAGCTGATCGGGTCCATGCCGTGCTCATTCATCATGTAATTGGCAAAGGTGAGGGCATCGACATCGTCAACCCCAACCACCGGCCCGAAGGCATAGGCGGTTTCGTATTCCAGTCCGCCCGAGGCGTGCCAGTACTCCTTACGATTGATAATGGTGAAGTGTTCCTTGTCGATGTGCGCGATCCGCCCGCAGGCGATGGTGCAGCCGAAGCATGCCTTGTTGGTGATGTAGTTGACGTGCCCGTTGCGTTTCTTCGCTCGTACACCGCGGTGATTGATCTTGTAGTAGCCCTCGAACTGCACCTCCTGGAAATTGCGCGTCGGCAGTCCGCCGAATTCCTGCATCGACGACATCATGGCGTTGGTCCCATGCGTGGTGAGCCCTTTTCTACCGGCATCGTTGACGAGCAGTTCGTTGACCTCCTTGACGACTTGCATGAAACGATCGGGGTCGTCCACGGTCACGCCCCGGGTGCCGCGCACGGCGATCGCTTTCAGGTTCTTAGAGCCCATCACTGCGCCCACGCCGGAGCGGCCGGCGGCCCGGTGCAGGTCGTTCACGATGCACGCGTAGCGGACACCTCGTTCACCGGCAACGCCGATAGAGGCCACCTTGAGGTGCGGGTTTTGGTGGGTGGACTTGAGCCAGGCCTCTGTATCCCAGACGGTTTTTCCCCAGAGTTCACCGGCCGGCAGGATCTCCGCGCTGTCGTCCAGGATGTGCAGATAGACCGGCTCGGGCGCTTTGCCCTCGAGGATCAGCAGGTCGTAGCCTGCGTATTTGAGCTCCGCGCCGAACTTGCCACCCGAATTGGAGCAGGCAATGGCGTTCGTTAGCGGGCCCTTGGTGATGACCGCGTAGCGGCCGCTGGTCGATGCCATGGTCCCGGTCAGGGGGCCGGTGGCGAAAATCAGGACGTTCTCAGGGCTCATCGCATCCGTCTTCGGATCCATGTTTTCCATCAGGTACTTCGACGCGAGTCCTCGTTCGCCGATGTACTGGAATGCCCAATCCATGTTGAGCGGCTCTTCCTTGACCTCGCCGTTCGTCAAATTGATGCGCAATACTTTTCTTTGCCAGCCCATGTCAGTTCACCATATTTTTTTAGGGTCTATTTAGTACCTAGTCTGTTCTAGACGATGTCATTGCGAGGAGCGAAACGACGCGGCAATCCAGTGGCTGCCGGGCAATCCCCCAACGCTAGCCCGAAAACGACGGTAGATGCGTCCGCTCGGCGTAATACTGCATGCGGTCGTAACCGGTCCAATCTTCGTCGACGTATGTGATGGCGTCGGTCGGACAGGCCTCCGCGCATTTGGGGTCCCCGCCGCAAAGATCGCATTTGACGACGGTTTTTGTTTGCTTGTCGTAATTGACCGCACCGAATGGACAGGCGATGGTGCATACCTTGCAGCCAACGCACAGGTCCGCGTGCACATCCTTGGCGCCGGTCTCCGCATTGATGGTAATGGCCTCCACCGGGCAGGCATGAAGACACCACGCTTCCGCACACTGGGTGCAGGTAAACGGAATCGCGTAGCGCCCGTGCTCGAATTCGTAGATCTTGATGCGTGAGCGCGCCGGATTAAAAGCCCCCGTATGCTCGTAAGAGCAGGCCATTTCGCATTGCAGGCAACTGGTACACTTTGTGGGGTCTATGAGCAGGGATCTGTGCATTTCCGTCCTCTCCTGATGATTCAGCGTTTTCCTGGAATTGTATCCACGATTGAATGATGAAGGTAGCCATATTTCCTCTATCGCTACCTTTGACGGTTCCGCCAGTCCGGCGCCTCGTAAACCGGGGCTTTCGAAGGCGGCAGGGGCTCACGGCCCCGGATCGCATCCGCCAGCTTCTCAGCCAGCATGATCACCGTGGCATTGAGATTACCGTTGACGATGTTGGGCATGATAGAGGCGTCAACGACGCGCAGCCCTTCTATACCGTGCAGCCTCGCCCCCGCGTCCACCACCGACATTTCGTCCGTCCCCATCTTGCAGGTGCAGCTCGGGTGGTATGCGCTCTCGCCTTTCTGCCTGACGAATTCGTCGAGCGCCTCGTCGCTCTCGGCATCCGGTCCTGGAGCAAGTTCCGGACCGCGCAGGTCGTCGAATGCGCTCTGCGCGAAGATCTCTCGCGTATGGCGGATCCCGTCACGCATGACCTGGCGGTCGTGTTCGGTGGAAGTGTAGTTGAACAAGATTCTTGGGTGATCTTTTGGATCCGCGGATCGCAATTCCACCGAGCCTCGGCTGCTCGGTCGCATGGGTCCGGTATGCGCCTGGAAACCGTGGCCCCCCGCCGGGCTACGGCCATCGTAATTAATGGCGATGGGCAGGAAATGATACTGCAGGTCCGGGTACTCCACCCCGGCCCGGCTGCGTATGAACCCACCACTTTCGAACTGGTTCGACGCGCCCCACCCCTTTTTGGTCGTGAGCCACTGCAGCCCGACCTTGAGTTTGGTTAAAGGTTTCGTCGCGGGGTAGATGGATATGGGCTGCGTGCAACTGTGCTGGATATAGATCTCCAGATGGTCTTGCAGATTGCGGCCCACACCTGGCAGCTCCGCTTTGACGTCGATGCCCAAGTCATAAAGCCTGCTGCCATCGCCAACGCCGGAAAGGTTCAGCAGTTGAGGCGAATTTATCGCTCCGCCGCACAGGATGACCTCGCCGGCATCGATATTCTCCACGCTGCCGTTGCGCACGCACTCGATACCCACCGCCTTATTGCCGTCAATTCGGATGCGTGTCACCAGCGTCCCGAGCCGCAATTCCAGGTTGGGCCGGGACAGCGCCGGTCGCAGATAACCTTTGGCCACGCTACACCGTTTTCCCTCGTAGGTGGTCATGTCCATCGGCCCTAGACCTTCCTGCTGAAAGCCGTTCATGTCATCGGTGTACGGATATCCCGCCTGCTCGCCCGCTTCGATGAAGGCCTTGAAAAGCGGATTCTCACAGGCGCCGGTGGTCACCTTCAAGGGGCCCGAGTCGCCACGATACTCATCGCCACCCTTGAGCCGCGTCTCGGCTTTTCTAAAATAGGGCAGGACATCGCGGTAAGCCCAGCCCTCGGCGCCCGACGACTGCCAGCCGTCGTAGTCCCTGGCGTTGCCCCGAATGTAGACCATACCGTTGATTGACGAAGACCCGCCGATTACGCGCCCTCTCGGGCAATACATCCGGCGATTGTTCATGTGCGGATCGGGTTCGCAGTCGTACGCCCAGTTGTAGCGATCATTTCCCAACGGGTATGAAAATGCCGCGGGCATGTGAATCATGATGCTCCGGTCTTGCCCCCCGGCTTCGAGCACCAGCACCCGGATCTCCGCATCCTCGCTCAGTCGCGCCGCCAGTACGCCCCCGGCGGACCCGGAGCCGATTACGACGAAGTCATAGTGCGTGTTGATAAGGAACTCCTCAAATTAGTTTAATGGAGGTCTGAGTAAAAACTCCTTGGTTGATGCGATGAAACACCGCACCGCGTTGGAATTTTATTCTGCCGCCCATTACTCTGGAACAGTCAGCGGCAACTCACTCGTGTCGGCCTGGGCCTTCGCACTTGGTAATGTCTTCTTGAGCAGGTCCATCACCCGCAGCGCGGTGGACCGGTAGCCGGTCAACTTTCCCCCGAATATGGACACCACTCGGGGCTTCGATTCACTATCGAGGGGAAGCTGGGTTTCCCGGGAGCGCCTGAAAGACGACCTGCGCGTCGCCGGCAGCACCCTCAATCCGGCCCACTGATCCAGAACCTCCGTCGGGCGATCGGGGAAGTAACGACTGTAAACCTCCAGCAGGTAGGAGACTTCTTCCGGCAGGGTTTCGACCGAGCCCGGATCACCCCCGTACGGGTGCTCGGTGGTACCCAGAAGCGTCCTGCGGCCTTTCCAGGGCATGACGAACACGGCACGCCGGTCACGAGGTGCCTCGACGTAGTAGCAGCCTTGTTCGATGCCACCGGGCAGTTCCAGATGCGCACCCTGCACGTTCTCGACGACCAGATCCGGAACCGCGGGGTTGAACTGGTGCGTTATTCGGCTGGCCCAGGGACCGGCTGCATTGACCACGGTGGCTGTCTTGCACCGGTTGATTGCCCCATTCGTGCTGTAGCTGACGTCGCAGCCGTGCCGGTTGATCTCGGCGAATTCGAAACGGGCCGGACACAACAGCGTCGCGCCCAGGCCCTGGGCGGAATCCATCACGGCACGGGTCAGCAGGGCGTCATCGGTCTGCGCGTCCCAATACTGAAACACTTGCCGCAGACCATTTGTTTGAAGGCCGTCGAGATCCTGCCACTTACTCCGCGCCACTGAGCTGAATCGGTTGTACTCACCCATGCCGGCCAGTAATGCATACAGCGACAGGCCCGCCCTGATGAGCCAGGGGCCGCGCGTCGTGTCTTGATAAATGGGAATAAAAAATTTTTGTCGTTTTACCAGGTTCGGCGCGAGCCGCAGCAGAAGCTCACGTTCACGGAGCGATTCTCGTACAAGGGAGAATTCGGCGGTCTCAAGATAGCGCAGTCCGCCATGGATAAGTTTGCTAGAACGGCTGGATGTGCCGGATGCCAGGTCGTTCTGTTCGAGCAGGGCCACCTGGTAACCCGCCGCCGCCGCCGCCTGGGCAACGCCCACGCCGTGGATGCCGCCTCCGATGACCAGTACGTCGCAATCCAGGGTCGAAGGCATATTGAATTAGCTTGTATCCGGTTGACAGGCATTCATACTCTCAAATTAGATCATTAAATCCGAGCTGATGGTTAGATGTGCGAGTCCGACCCGACGGAATAACCACCTGGCGGATCTATTCAAGTGCCACCAGCCCGTTCAATACGATCTCATGGTAGCTGACCATGCCGATTATCTGCCCGTTTTCGATTACCGGTGCGACGGACAAACCGAAAGTGTCGAACAGTCTGGCACAGTATCTGATATTCATGTCGGGCTCTACCCCGAGCACCGGCTTCGACATCACTTCGTACAGACTCACCCTGCTCCGAGACCGGTTTCGTGCGAGCACTTTTTTTGCCAGATCGGATAACAACACTATTCCGTAGGCGTCATCGTCGTTGCGCTTATCCACTATAATCGCCCGGACCTCCGACGAATTCATCGCGTTCAAGCCGTCCTTGACCGTAGCCAGTCCATCCATGACCTTGAACTTGTTGGACATCACATCTCTTACTCTAATCAGCTTTGCTTTCTTCTTACTCACAGCTTGTCCTCTATGGTATGACTTAGTTGTTCGACCTGGTGAGCCACGCCAACGGCGTCCTGCACATCGATTAGTACGGCGATCCCACTGCCCGGCTTATCGTCGAACTCGCCCACCTCGGCAATATGCTCCAGGATGGACCGACACATGTGTTCTTCCACCAGGAACAGCAGTACGTCCCGCTGCGTTTCCAGCGTCAGCCCCATGAATGTTGTCGATTTTTTCAATCCCTCGCCACGCGCACTGGTGATGACCGTGGCCCCGGTGGCACCAGCCTCTCTCGCGGCATTCATCACCAGATCGGTGTGGGCATCGTCGGTGAAGGCAATTATCAGTTTGAAACGCATGGTCATTCTCCTGTGTGTTCATTGTCGTCCGAGGGCTCGGTTTCGCGCCTAGAACGCAGGGCCAGCCAGGCGGAACCCTGGGCATAGCCCATCACGGTAATCATCGGAAACAGACTGGCGAAAGCGATCAGTCCGAAGCCATCCAGCAGAGGATCTCGGCCCGGCACGTTTTCCGCCAGGCCCAGGCCGAGGGCGGCCACGATGGGGACGGTGACCGTCGACGTGGTAACGCCGCCGGAATCGTACGCCAGCGGCACGATCATCCTGGGCGCGAAGTAGGTTTGTATCACGACGAAGACGTATCCCGGGATGATAAAGTACTGGATCGGGATCCCCGCCACGATACGCCATGTTCCCAGGGCAATGCCCATGGCAACACCCAGTGCGACGGCTATGCGGAGACCCCACACCCCTATAGCGCCGCCCGACACCTGATTGGCTTTGATGGCGACCGCGATCAAAGCCGGCTCAGCGATCGTGGTGCTGGCGCCGATGCAAAACGCGAAAAGATAGACCCAGTAGTAGTCGAGCAATCCCGGCACAGCATCGATGGCGTCCCCGACGATGAAGCTCATGTCCGTCAACTGCGTCGCCATCAGCCTGCCGATCGGGAACAGCGCTTTCTCAAGACCCAGCAGAAAAAGTGACAAGCCGACCAGGACGTAGATGAAGCCGATGACCAGCTGGGAGATGTTCTTCATCTTGCGCCTAATTACCGCGACCTGAAAGATCACGATGATCAGCGCGATGGGCAGCACGTCGATCACGGTCCCCGCAACAGTCTTCATCAATTCGATCAACATATCCAACGCTAGTAGAGCATGCCGTATGCCATGACAAAGATCATAGGGAATAAAGACGCAAACGCAATGAGGCCGAATCCATCCACCATCGGACTCCGGCCCCGTATCGAGGAGGCCAGGCCGACACCAAGTGCGGTGACCAGTGGAACAGTGATCGTGGAGGTCGTCACCCCTCCGGAATCGTAGGCAATACCGATGATTTCTTCCGGGGCGATAGAGGTCATCACTACTACGATCGCATAGCCGATCATGATGACGAAATGGATCGGCCAGCCGCGGATGATACGAAAAACGCCCACCATGATGGCAATTCCCACGGACAAGGCCACGGTGATGCGAAGCCCGGCGGCATAGGAATCCCTGGCCTCCTCCGTGTTGGGAATGATGCTCCCGTTGGCCATGACCTTTGCCGCCTCATCCGCAACCGCGATCAGCGCGGGCTCGGCGATCGTTGTGCCGAATCCGAGCGCAAATCCAAACAACAGCAGCCAGAGCAAGCTGCCCTTTTCCGCGAAAGCGTAGGCCATGGCCTCACCCAGCGGAAACAAACTGGTTTCAAGGCCGTACAGGAAAAACGTCAGGCCTAGCAGAACGAATAACGTACCGACGATCAGGTCGACGAAGTTGGGAACGGGCTGCTGCAGCACGACGAGCTGGAAAAAAGCCACCACGACGAGGATCGGCGCCAGGTCCCTCAGACTGCTGGTCATCGAGCCTAGAAGTGAAAACAGTGCTTTTGAGTATTGATTTTTTTCGTTCATCCGGAGAGCTTGCGCGAGACGATCCTGCGGAGCTTCATACAGAAAAATCGTCGTCTATACGCGTCATTGTTCCACATCCATGCCGTTTATTGTTGATTTAAATCATTTCTCCCACCGCGGTGAAGCCGCATATTGCACGTGGCGCCCATGAATGGACTGTTTATCTCAGATCAGTCTATGCCATTGTTGGCCCCCATGCGAAAATCGTCCATAACGGCAAATCGACACGAAACGGGGATTTAGTTGTATTCATCAACGAGGCACGCGTTGCCGGCCAAATGAAAAACTCCCCGCCTTCAACACTTTTGGGCGCACTCGAGCGGTTGCAGCACGTTTACGGTGCCGAGGTCACTCAAGACAAGCTGGAGCTGCTGCAATCACTGGATGAATCGATGCTGCGAAGCGCAGACGATGTTTCCAGGCTGCACGACGTTTTGTGCTTCATGCGCGCCTATCCCGACAATCGCAAGATACTCAACCGCGTCGAGGACATGCTAACCGGCTTCGCCAACAGAAAGGATCTGCAGCGTTATCGTCTGAAATTGTCGGATACGGGAATCGCGGGAACGCACATTCACTACCGATTCCACTGGAAGACTGCGAAGTGGCTTTACGACCACTGGCCGGAGGCCATAACCATAGACTGGACCGAGTTCGAAGACCCGTCGGCACTCGAAGAACTGTGGCCGCTCTTACTCCCGCCGCCCGCGCAGGAGACACTCGAGCACATGTCGATGTCACCGCGGAAATGGATAGAAACGCTGAAGAAACCCGACGAGACCGACGCGGCGTTCCTGGTCCGCATTTTTGCGCGCTGGCACGCCGGCGAGGCCGTTCGAGAGAAATCCTATGACGATCTGGATGTGCCTTTCACGCTCCTACCCGTGGTCGGCTCGCCGTCTCGCACCCACGCGCAGGTCAAGCCGAAAAAACCGGCCTACGGCCCGCCCGGGATACCCGTCCGGTCCACTGCGGCACGGGCTATGCCCAAACCGCTCAACGTGCTCGATGTGAGCCCGCGCCACGGTCGGACGCTGATCAATCTGGCCCGCATTCAAATGGTCACGCGCAGCCGGGACCTGTACGCATTCATGAATGCGGACTCCTACGACGTGCGCATCCTGACTTTCGACTCCGGCATTCAGTTCGTCAGCTACGGTCTCCTGCCCCACGCCCGGACGCTGCTCGAAGCCATGTACGTGTTCCTGATCCTGAAGAACGGCCTGCCGGTCGGATACACACAGGCCGCAACCCTGTTTCGTTCGGCGGAAATAAACTTCAATGTATTCGACACCTTCAGGGGGGCCGAAACGTCCAGGATCTTCGGTTTGACGCTGGCCATGGTCCGCCACATGTTCCAGTGCGACACGTTCATCATCAATACGCAACAGCTTGGCGAAGACAACGATGAGGCATTGAAGACCGGCGCGTTCTGGTTCTATCACAAACATGGATTCCGGTCCCGAAACCGGGATATCCGTGCCATAGTGCGCCGTGAACTCGAACACAAGAAGCGAAACCCGCGCCACAGGTCGGATCTGAAGACATTGCGGCAGCTCGCCGGCGACGAGCTCTACCTGAGCACCGGAAAGGCGCGAGGCGAACTCGTGAACAGCATACCGGGTGCCGCTATCGGGCTTATCGCGGCCCGTATGTTGGAGAGCCACGCCTCCGCGTCGGATCCGACAGGCACACGGCGTTGCATCAATGCGGCGTCGAAACTTCTGGGTTGTCGCATCGATTCCAGGTTTCCCTTGTCACAGTGGGAGGCATGGGAACGGTGGAGCCCGGTGGTGCTGTCGTTGCCCGGGATTCGCCGTTGGTCCGTGGTGAACCGGCGGGCACTGGCGGAGGTGATCAACGCCAAGGGCGGGCACCGCGAGTCGGACTTCGTGGCGCTGTTTGACAAGCATCGCACGCTTCAGAAAGCCATCCTCAAACTCGGCGGTTAGTACCGGCTTGGAGCCTGTATGAATTTATCTACGCGAATCGCGTGCGAGTCGCACCCCCTAAATGTATTGGAAAATTTATAGATCCCTCCGAAAGATGATCGAAACGAATGAATTCGAGTTACGGGATTTATGCCTATTCGGGGGCATTCGTCGTCTTGGATAGGGCTCTATGACCGACCGACAGGAAAAAAAGCATCAGAATTTCCTTTTGGCGACACTTGCCTTGGGGCACCTGACCAATGACTGGGTCGGTGGCACCATATGGCTCATCGCCCCGGCGGTCGTCGCGAGCATGGGCCTGGGCCCGGCGGAGGTCGGCCTCCTGCTGGCGGTAAACGGGATAGGGGCAGGACTGACCTACATACCCGCAGGCATTGCGGCCGACCGGCTGTCCCACCAGGGCGGGCTGCTCCTCGTCACATTCTGGTGGGTCGCAATCGGGTATTTTTGCGCCTCCCTCGTCCCCGGGTTCTGGCCGGTGACCCTGCTTTTTGCCTTCGGAATCATGGGAGATGCATTTTGGCACCCGGTGGCTACCGGCGTGCTGGTCAAAAAGATGCCTACGCGCAAGGCCCAGGTACTGGGCATACATGCCATGGGCGGCAGCATTGGAGCCGAAGTCCTCGGGCCCCTAACCGCGGGCTTCCTGCTGGGGTTTTTCGACTGGCGCACCAGTATGCAGATTCTTGTCATTCCGGCCGTCGTCATGGGAATTGTGTTCATACCGCTGTCGAAGCGGATCGGCGAGATATCACAGAGCCGAATTTCCAGAATGGACATCATGAGCCTGATCAGGCGCTGGAGTACACCACGGGGGCTTGGACTCATAGCCATGATGATTTCATACAACATGGCGTTTTTTGCCATATTAAGCATGACGCCCCTGTATCTCCAGACTCGACATGGCCTCACCCCTTCGGAATCCGGCGTGGTATTTGCCGCCATGCTGCTGGTTGGTACCTTGTTTCAGCCCGTTACCGGACACCTGTCCGACCGCGCGGGACGCAAGGCAATCACTCTGGTCATTCTGCTGCTGGCCGGACTGCTGTCAGCAGGTGCGGCGTTGGCATCAGGTTTCACGCTGTTTATCACCCTGCTGGTGCTGTCCGCCACGCTATTGACGGCGGTTCGCCCCGTCGTACTTGCCGCGGCAGTCGATTTTTCCGGACAGTCGCAGGCCACGACACTCGGGATCGTGTTTGCGGTGCTTGACGGTGTCGGTGCGCTTGGCGCCCTGCTGGCAGGATTCGCAGGTGAAATCGACCTGTCGTGGGCTTATATACTGGCTGCCGGCCTGGCTATCCTGGCTGCGGCACAGACCGCGCTGCTTTCGTTCGTACCTATTGATCCAAACGAGGCCGCGGCCGTTACCCATACACCACCGGCCGCCTGACCACCACCGTTGATAGACGGGTAATCAGACGGCGGCGATTGTGGAATCAGTAGCGCCATCGTCGGTGGTCGATGAGAGCGTATGTTTGAGGGTTTCCAGGACCTTTTCGATCTCGGCCTTTTCCTCTCCGGTCAGGGGCTGTAGCGGCTTGCGAACGGGACCTGCGGGCAACCCCTGCAACGTGCATACATGCTTGATGACCTGGATCAGCTTTCCGCCCTGTTCCAGGATGGCCATGAACGGCATCAGGGCGGACATGATCCTTCGCCCCTTGACGATGTCGTTCTCCACCGCCACCGCCTGGTAAAGGGCGATATGCTCGGCCGGAAGGCAGTTCCCTCCGGCGCACACCCAGCCGCGCGCGCCCCAGGCAAAGAACTCCAGCGCCTGGTCATCCATGCCGCAAAGCAGGGTAATCTGCGGGTAGTCCCGGGCCAGCATATGGAGCTGATTGATGTCTCCGGTCGATTCCTTGATTGCGGCAAAGTTCGCGTTGCCGCAGACCTTGTCGAAAAAATCCTTTGACATCGTCGTGCCTGTCCGGCCGGGGTAGTTGTACAACATGATCGGCAGATCGACCGCCAGGTCGACCTCTAGGGCGTGCGCTGCCAGTTCCTCCTGAGTAGGTAGAGCATAGTAAGGCGCATTCATCAGAATCGCGTCGACACCGCTGGTCTTTGCGATCTGTCCGTACTCGATGCATTCCTCTGTGCGTATAGCGCCGGTGCCAGCAATCAGCGGCAGCCGTCCGGCGATGATTTCTTTTGCAACCTGTATGCATTGAGCGCGCTCCTGCTTATCCTGCGCATAGTACTCGCCCGTGGTGCCACCAACGATGATGCCATGCACCCGCGATGCAATGAGATGTTCGATCATGACCTCGAAGCCCGCGAAATCGATCGAATAGTCGGCGTTGAACGGCGTAATAACCGGCGGGTAAATACCCTCGAATTTCATCTGTTGTCTCCCGTCAGTGCTGGCGTCTTGCTTTGAGACGACTGATTGTACACAATATGTCGGCTGGAAAACATACTGTTTGCATATTGCTGCGCCGAGAATAATGGCTTTACCACGAGTTAAGAAACCTAAACAAAAGCGCGGTCAGGGGGCGGTACGAGTTTACCGCAAACTGCGGCAAGATATCCTGCGGCTCAACATTGCGCCGGGGGAACTCCTGGACGAAACCCGATTGAGCCAGGCGTTCAAGTTGTCCAGATCTCCCGTGCGCGAAGCCATGGTGCGCCTGGCCAGCGAGGGCCTGATCAAGACCCTGCCCAACAAGAGCACCATTGTCGCTCCTTTGAACATCGAGGAGTTTTCGGCATATATCGACGCGCTGGATCTGGTTCAACGAATCACAACAAGATTGGCCGCGAAGCTGAGTACACCGGATCAACTGAAGTCGATCAAGGCCTGTCAGGCGACCTTTGAAAAAGCCGTCCATGCCCACGACGTGCTGGCCATGATCGAAGCCAACCACGATTTTCACGTTGCCATCAGCAACGCCTCCCAGAACCGGTATCTCAGCGAATTCAATTCGCGCCTTCTGGACGAGGGTAGGCGTTACTTGCGCCTTTACTTCCGTTCGTTCAACGATACGCTCCCGCCCGAACTCAATGATGAGCACCACCGGATAATCACCGCCATCGACAACCGGCAGGAGGACCTTGCCGAGCGGTTGGCCCATGAACACAGCATACAGGTTAGTGAGCGATTCCTTCAGTACTTGTCACGGCGCCAGACCGCTGAGCTATCGGTGTTTCCACCAAAGGCCTGAGCCGGACGCCACCGCAAGCGGTCTCATTCGAATGAGGCTGGGGATCCCAATCCGGCAATTCAAGCTGCCGCTCACCAGCCACGAGCGTCGTGGCTTTTTTTCTATACTTTTCTTTATCCCTTAGCTACCGTACCTTGCGACGGGCTCTCCGAGAACTTCCCTGTCGGGCTCGATCCCCAGACCCGGGTGCTCCGAGGCTTGCATCGTCCCGTCGACCCTTTTCGGCGCTCCGCCGGCGTTACTCACCGTGACGTATGAATTGAAGTCGGTGGACGAAAAACGATAGGCCTCCGGTGTCGAGTGGGCCAGGTGCGCGATGGCGGCGGTGATGATATCCCCGCCCCAACTGTCCTCTATGGTCATCGGGATTCCCAGCGACACGCACAGGTCGCGGATCTGGCGGGCCCTGGTGATGCCCCCGACCTTGGAGATCTTCAGGTTGATCACGTCCATAGCCCGGTCGCCGTGGGCCCTGAGCAGCATGTCGAGGCCGTCGATATTTTCGTCCAGGATGAAGGGAAGATGGATGTTCTCCCGCACCGACAGGCACTTCTCGTAGGTCCGGCAGGGCTGTTCAATATAGACATCCAGATCGGACACGGCATTGCAGACGCGTATCGCGTCCGTGGCCAGCCACCCGGTATTGGCGTCCGCGACCAGGGTCTCACCGTACTGCAGCACCTCGGCTGCCGCTCTGATCCGGGCGATATCATCGCCGGCGTCTCCGCCCACCTTGAGCTGAAATTTGCGGTAGCCTTCAGTCCGGTACCGGGCCACGTTCTCCGCCATTTCCGCGGCCGGCCGCTGGCTGATTGCCCGGTACAACGCCACAGATTCGCCGAAGCGGCCACCCAGCAGATGGCACACCGGCCTGCTCACCACCTTACCCGCAAGGTCCCAGCACGCCATATCCAGGGCCGACTTGACGTAGGGGTGGCCCAGCAGGGCCCTGTCCATCAGATAATAGATCTTCTGCACCTCGGTAGGATCCTGTCCGAGAATGTGGGGCGCCAACTCTCCGATACCCGCGCGGGCACCTGCGCCAAACGCGGGCAGATAGAAAGGGCCCAGCGGGCAGACCTCGCCAAATCCGGACATCCCGTCGCTGGTCAGGACCTCGACCACCGTGCTGTCGAATACCTCGACGTACTTGCCGTCCGCCCACGCATATCGCCCTTCCTTGAGCGGCAGATCGACCTGGAAAACATTGATACCGGTAATCTTCAAGTCTGCTCTCTCCTCAACGCACGTTGGCCAGAAACTTTCGGGTCTGTTCACTGGTGGAATTTTCGATGACCTGTGCCGGCGGACCGAGTTCCTCGATAACACCTTCGTGGAAGTACGCTACGCGATCGGAGACATCCCGGGCAAATCCGATCTCGTGAGTTACCACCAGCATGGTCATTCCCTCCTCGCTAAGCAACCTCAGGGTGTCGAGGACCTCGCCCACCAGCTCCGGGTCCAGGGCCGAGGTGACCTCGTCGAAAAGCATATAGCTCGGTTCCATCGCCAGGGCGCGGGCGATGGCCAGGCGTTGCTGCTGACCGCCGGACATCCGCGACGGGTAGACATCGAACTTGTCCGCGAGCCCAACGTGCTCAAGCTGCTTGCGGGCGATCTCTCTCGACTCCTCCCTACTCTTGCCGAGCACTATCCTGGGCGCGAGCGCCACATTCTCGAGCGTTGTCAGGTGCGGGAATGAATTCCATTGCTGGAACACCATGCCGATATTCCTGCGAAGCTTGTTGACGTCGGTGTCCCTGGCGTGGACATCCACACCGTCGACCACTATCCGGCCCGAATCAACGGGCTCCAGGGCGTTGATACAGTAGAGCATGGTCGATTTACCGGAGCCGCTGGCGCCGATGATGCTGATCACTTCCCCCTTGTCGACGGCAAGATCGATGCCCTTGAGAACCTCGAGCTTGCCGAATGACTTCCTTACACTTTCGATCTCAATCATATTGCCACCGTCGCTCCAGACGAGCCGTGATACGTGAGATGGGAAACGACAATGCGAAGTAAAACGCGCCTACGACCGTCAAAATGAGAAAGGGTTCCTGTGTCCGAGTGATGAGGATCTGCGAGGCGCGCAGCAACTCGACGTAGCCCAGCACCGACACCAGCGCCGAATCCTTGAGAACGCCGAGGGCGACACCGGCCCACGATGGCAATACCGCGCGCAGGCCGATCGGCCATACGATATATCTCAGGTCCTGCCAGTAGGTCATGCCCAGCGAGCGGGACGCCCGGCGGAGGTTGGCCGACACGGCGTCTATGCCCCCGCGCGCAACGGCCGCAACGAGTGCGCTGGTATAGAAGATCAGCACGATGGTGCCCGCCGCGAACGGGCTCACGTTGAAACCAATGATGGGGAAAAAGTTGTAAAAGAGAATGAGCTGGATGATGAGCGGCACGCTGCGAAAGACGTCCAGGATCACGCCGAGCGTGGCCTCCCCGGCCAGCCGGGTAGCGGACAAAACCCAACCGAATATACATCCCAGAACGGTCCCGATGGATATAGCCAGAACCGATATCAGCAAGGTGCGTCCGGCGGCCTCGGCCAGAAAGCCCAGATCGGAGAACTGAAAGTCGGTGAAAACGGATACTGAATCCATGGACGATCCGCGGCTCAGTACCTGAACAGCCGCCAGCTCAGAAGCCGCGAGCCGACGAGGATCAGCTTGACCATGAAATAATAGATCACCGCCGTTACCAGAAAGAACTCAAAGATCCGGTAGGTCTTGGAGGCAAGGAACTGCGTTTCCCCCGCCAGTTCCCGATATCCGACCAGCATCGCCAGCGAGCTCATCAGCACGGACCAGACCATCTGATTGGTCATGGGATGATAGACCACCCTCATCACTTGGGGGATGACGATCCGAGTGTAGGCCTGCGTCGGCGTCATGCCCAGTGATCGCGCGGCTTTGATCTGCGTTGGAGGTATCGCGTTGAAACCGCCCCTGAACGTTTCCGCCAGATAGCCCGCGTTGTTAAACGACAATCCGCACAATACGATCAGGAACGGGCTCAGGTGGACACCGAAAGCGCCGAGCCCGAAGCCGAAAAAGAACAGTTGCAACAGCGCCGGGGTGTTTCGCGCCAGCTCGATCCAGCCGACGGCGAACCAGGTGATGGATTTGAGGCCCGACATTCGAACCATCGCCAGGGCAAGACCGAGAACAACGCCGACGAGCATGGCGAGGACGGCGACCTCCATGGTAACCAGCCCTGCCTCCAGGAGGTCAGGCAGCTTCCGGAACACAGGCCGCCAATGGAATGTATAGTCCAACCTGTCCGCCTTGGATTACGGAAAGAAACGTCCCCGCCGCATGGCGGAGACGTTGTCAAAACTCAGTAGAAGACGCCGGGTATTCGGAGCTCGGGGGCTTCGCCGCCCACGAACTGGTCCCAAAGTTCCTGGTATCGGCCGGAGCGCACCTGGTGGGTAACGAACAGATTCAGATAGTTAAGCCAACCAAAATCCTTACGCGGCCCGACCACGGAGGTATAGTCGGTTGTCCAAGGCATACGCGGCCCGGCTGTGATGTTGTCGTATTTCTCCGCTATCGGTTTTACCGCCGTGTTGGTGGTTATACCGGCGTCCACCTTACCCTGGGCGACGGCGAGGAACACCTCGTTCTCACTCTGGTACCCCTGGTAGAGGTCCTTGGTGCCCCATTGCTCGGCAATTTTCAGAAACTCGATCTCGGGAACCGTACCGACCGCGGCCGCGACGCGTTTGCCTTTCATATCGTCGAAGGCCTTGATGCCCGAATCCTTGCCGACCACCGCCTGGTGGTAGTAGATGGCGTATGGGATAGTGAATCCGACGGTCTTCGCTCGCTCCAGGGTATCGGAGGTGCCACCGAAGACAACATCCGCACGATTGTTTACGATCACCGGCAGCCTTTCCGCCCAGGTGACCGGGATGAGCTCGAAATCAACGTCCATTGCCTTGGCCAGATCCTTGCAGTACTCGACATCGAATCCCGCGGGCTCGTTGTTTGCGTCGCGGTAACCGATTGGCGGGAAATCCAATACGACGCCGCAGCGCACCTTGCCCGCTTCGATAACGTCATCCAGTTTGTCCGCTGAGGCGCTTTGCATCGCACCGAAAAACAGTAGAGCCGCCGCCAGTGAAGCGGTCGTTGCTTTTTTCAGGAAACTCATCTCATCCTCCGTTCTACATTGGGTAAGTGCATGTACTTCTGCGTTTTTGCTTTTGGTTGGCTTTTGAGCCCGTCTAGGTATATCACAGTTCAATCATGTCGACCACATGTCGCTTAAATGAATACTCGCAACACTCGATATTTTTAAACTAAACACTCAAGATAATTCATTTGATAATATTTTTCCGCTGTTGCAGATTGATCGAATAAACCCTCCACCCACGGCCGATACCTTGCTTCGGAGACTGAACATGGAATTCAGCGTACAACTATCCTGCGACTATCCCGATTCTGCTTATGGCGGAGAGCGCCTTTACAAGGACATGCTCGAGCAAGCGATGCTTGCCGACCGCCTCGGATTCGAATCCGTTGCCATAACCGAGCACCATTTGATCAACCTCCTGATGATGCCGGCACCGCTGCAGTTCGCGGTAAAGATTGCCGCCATGACAAAACAGATCAAGATCATCACCGCCGTGGTCGTGCTGCCGTTGCACGACATGCGGGTGTTCGCCGGCGAACTCGTCTGCGCGGACATCTTCAGTGATCACCGGTTACTGGTCGGCGTTGGTCGCGGCGCATTCGGATTCGAGATGTCTCGACTCGGCGTGCCTCTGGAAAGCAGCCGTGAAAAGTTCGACGAATCGCTGCAAGTGTTGCAGGCACTTTTGTCCCGTGAGGAAGTGTCCTGGGCCGGCAAGTATTACCAATTCGAACCGCTTACCGTCATGCCGCGCCCGGCGGGTGAGATTCCGTTGATGATGGCGGCCGTCTCGCCAGAAGCTATCTATCATTCCGCTAAGCGCGGATTCCATATACTCACCACCCCACTCGCCGGCGATCAGCAGCATGTGCTCAACCAGGTCGACGCCTTCCATCGCGGCAGGGTGGAGCTTGGAGAGGCCGCCGGCGGCAATCTAACCCTGTCGATGTCGAGGATCACCTTCCTGGCCGACAACGAATCAGACGCATCGGAGAAGATCCGGACAGCGCACACCTACTATGGTCGATTCGACAACGTTTACACCGGCCCTGGACAGGTCTCACACGGCGTCATCGAACCGCTGCCCAGGGCGGTGCCGATCGAACAAACCGCCCAAAATCTGCTGATCTGTACCCCATCTGAGATGGTCGACAAGCTCGGCCTATATAGCGAGGCCGGCGTGGACCGTTTCATTCTCAACATTAATTTTGGTATCGCACAAGAAGAAATGCTCGAGTCCATTCAGCGCTTTGCGGAAGACATCATGCCGCATTTCGGCGGTAACCCGGAATCGCGATCCATGCGCGAGGTGAGTTGATGGGCGCCGTGGACGTTGACTTCGAGGTGCAAGGCAATGGGCCGCCTCTGTACATGGTGCACGGAATCGGCTCTCGCAAGGTGACCTGGAACAGTTTGATCCCTGACCTCAAGGACCAGTTTACCTGCGTGACCTACGATCTTCGCGGACATGGTTCGAGTCCTGTTCCGCCAACGCCCTACACGCTCGACGATCTTGTCGACGATCTCGAAGCGCTGCGTACAAAACTCGGCCACGACAAGATTCACATCATCGGGCATTCCCTCGGTGGTATGATCGGACCGGCCTACGCCCGTCTATATCCGGATCGCGTAACGTCTTTGGGCCTGCTCAGCACCGCTGCCGGGCGCACCGAAGAAGATCGAGCAAAGCTGGAGGCCGTCGGCGCCGCCATGGAGCAAAAGGGCATCGCGCCGGTACTGGATACACTACTAGAGCGCTGGTACACGGACGACTTCATCCGCGGACGACCGGGCGCCGTCGAAGCCCGCAAGACACAGGTGGTCGATACCCCCGCCGATGTGTTCATGAGCGTGTTCTGGACCTATGCCCGTACCGAGATGGGACCCTGGCTCAAGGAGATCGAATGCCCCTGCCTGGTCCTGACCGGGGAACTGGACGGCGGCTGTAATCCGCGGCTGAACCGCTTCATGGCAAATGAATTAGCCGACTCCGAGCTGATCATTCTGGATGGTCTCAAACATTCCATCCTCATCGAGGGGCCGGAGCAGGTGTCGCCTCACGTCAAGGACTTTTTATTGCGTCACAACAACAGGTGAACGGCCTATATATTGCATCAGACCGGCGACCAGCCGGATCTGCCCTGCGCCATCACTCGGGATCCTGGTTCGATATACCGGTCAAGCAGCCTTTCCTTCTTCCTCGTGCGATTCGATCAGAAACGTATTCATAGTGTGGTAATTTTTCTGGCCGCACTGGCGTGCAATATGCTGTTGCTCGCAGTAATCGGTATCAGCGACGGAGGTGACAGCGGCCGCTACTACGACAGCGCCAGCGCACTCCTCAACGGCGAGCTGCCGCGGGGCAAGGCGCGTTCCTACCTTGGCTACAGCATATTTGTGACGCCCTTTGTTGCGCTAGGCCTCGGAAAGGTTGCTATTGCGTTGGCGCAGATCGCACTCAGCGCCACCGCTGCCGTATGTCTTTATCTGATCGGTGAACGCTTCTTCGGTGCGCGTATCGGAGTAACCGCCGCACTCCTGTACGCGCTGTATCCCGACATACAGTACTGGAACCTCATCATCTATGCCGAATCGGTATTTACCAGCATGTTGGTGATCTCCATGTGGCTCGTGTTGCGCACGCACGATGGGCCTTCATTGGCACTGGCGCTGTGCGCGGTAGCATTCACCTGCACGGTTCGGCCGCACGGGGTAGGCTTCGCCCTCGCCGCTGGCGTATATGGCCTGTACCTGCTGTGGCTGCAGAAGAAGCATAAGACGATGCTCATTGTCGCGGTCGGAGCGGTCATTTGCGCCCCGGTCTACTGGAAGCTTCTGGGGATTATGGTTGGTCACGAGCGGGTCCTGGACATTTACTTGAGCGGTGAGGTGATCTGGGGCTATGCGGGCTATGCTCTGGAACCGTCGGCGGACATCCGTGAAAGCCGCGCCCAATTCGACCATCCCGTAAGCGCTGTTTTGGGTTTTGTTGCCGAGCAACCGGGATATTTTCTGTCCCTGATGAGCCGTAAGCTTTTCTATCTGTATGCGCATGTACGACCTTATTTTTCGGATCTACACAACCTGTTGTCGATCGTATATCTCGGACCAGCGTACATTTTTGCAATTGTCGGGTTGCCCGTGTCTGACGACGGTCAACGCCCCGTTAGAGTGTTGCTGGTAAGTACTTTTCTCTTCCTCAGCGGGATTTCGGCGCTGACCTTTGTTGATTGGGATGGTCGATTTCTTATCCCGATACTCTCGGTTGTATTTTTGTATGCCGCCATCGGATTGTGGCGAACGTGGCGATGGCTTGGTTGGGGAGAAAACTGATTTCTTTATGCAATTCGAGCTATCGCCGGGAAAGTCAGGAGCTGCAGGAGAGCATGGAACAGCCTGGCCGGTTGCGTGCCCAATCAGGGCGTTTTTTTGCGAACTCGAGCCTGTCAGGTTGTTCATCATACGGGGAACGCAAGACGTCGAGCAGATCCGCCACCATGGCATGATCTCCCTGCTCCGATCTATCTATGGCAAGCTGCGCCAGATAGTTGCGCAGGACATATTTCGGATTGACCGCGTTCATGTTATTGCGGCGTGTTTCCGCCGAGAACGCGTCCCGGCTCGACCTTCTAATGTAGTCACGTAGCCATCCGCTCATACGGGCCTTGTATTCTCCAGTCAATTCTTCCGCTACATAGTACGCACCCGTGATGGGTGCCATGAGATCTTCATCGCTTTGCGCAGCCGCCGTTTCAACGTCGATATTTATATCTGCCAGCGACCTGAAGAAGAGGGTCATATCCGTCTCCACCAGCTGCAGCACGTCGTTCAAATCCTTTACCAGCACCTCATCAGTTTTCGTGTCGAATCGGCGCAAGCCAAGTTTGCCGGCCATCATGGTCCGCCAGCCGCGGGCATATTCTTCTGAGAATCCTTCAAGCGCATCGCGCAATGGCCGTTCTTCTTCGATCAAAGGATAGATGGCATTTGCGAATCGCATCAGGTTCCACAGCGCGATATGGGGCTGATTGCCGAAACTATAACGGCGCCCGGCGGCGTCCGTGGTGTTTGGTGTCCAGCCGGGATCATAGCCTTCGACCCAGCCATAGGGGCCGTAGTCAATGGTGAGCCCGAGCACCGACATGTTGTCGGTATTCATTACCCCGTGTACGAATCCGACACGCATCCAGTGTACGATCATGTCCGCCGTATGCCGGCAAACGTCTTCGAACCACTCGACGTAGACCTTTTCGCAGGGCTCGCCCAGGTGTGGAAAGTCGTGGCGGATGGTGTAGTCAGCCAGCTGTCTCAACAAGTCGAATTCGCGCCTCGCGGTGAATAGTTCGAAACTGCCGAAGCGGGTAAACGAAGGGGCAACCCGGCATACCACCGCACCCGGCTCGACCCGGGGATGGCCGTCGTAAAACATATCCCTGACCACCTCCTCACCGGTGGCCACGATACTGAGCGCTCGGGTCGTTGGCACACCCAGGTGGTGCATGGCCTCGCTGCAGAGAAACTCCCGTATGGACGACCGCAGCACGGCCAAACCGTCGGCGGTTCGGGAATAGGGCGTCAGGCCGGCACCTTTCAGCTGCAACGTCTGCCGCTGCCCGCTGACGTCGATTAACTCGCCGAGATTGATGGCGCGGCCGTCACCGAGCTGGCCTGCCCAGGATCCAAACTGGTGGCCGCCGTAGCACGTTGCGAATGGATCCATGCCGGGCAGCAGACGGTTTCCGCAGAAGATTTCGGCAAATGGCACGGACTCCGGCGCCTGATCGTCCCGCGGCCCCCGGCACATCCCCAGCGATTCGGCCATCTCCCGCGAATATGCCACCAGCTCCGGTCTGCATACCCGGGCAGGCTCGATACGTGAATAACAGGCGCCGTTGACCTGACGGCGCATATTTCCGGCGACCGGGTCGCCGGGCAGCTCCCTCACGAAGCGGTTGTCGAAACGCAGGTCCGCGAATACACCGACACGCGGATGGAAATCATTCATAGCCCCGGTATTTTACAGGGGCTTCGACCCGTAGCGCTCGTTTTCTTGTTCGCAGTGGGCGGCGCGATTTACCGCTTCTCCATGGACGGTAGATACCGGCCTTTCGGGGCTTCTGCCAGGGGCGGGTCGAAAACCGGATTTATTCATCCCAGAACCGAAAAACTGCTTTCCTTATTGATCGGCCGCCTTCGTGAGTAGAACCCGGCATCCATGGTCCGATCGATGTAGGGCAGCCTAAACTGCAGCGGCGAATCGTCATGGTCATTGCCGTTTTCACAATAGTCGATCAAAGCGGCCATCATCTTGCCGACAATCGGCGCATTTTTATACTGATTACCGCTGGTCCCGATCGCCATATAGTAGCCGGGCACCATTGATTTGTCATAGATCGGTATCCAGTCGTCCGCCACATCGTACAGATCGACCACGCCCCTGGGGCTATTGGGAATCTCGAGGCTTGGCACCCGCTGGGCATAACGATACGCCTGGAGGGTCCACTGCTCCGTGAACTCCCGGTGATAGTCCTCATCGTCCACCCATTCCCTGGGATCACACTGCGGGTCCTCACTGCCGACCAGAATATTATTACCATGCTCGGGGCGACAGTAGCACGAGATGTCACTATCCGAGATAACCGGTACGGTATTAAAAAAATCGAAGTTTCCCGGTGATGGCACGTGGACCACTTCCTGGCGCAATGCCCGCGTCGAGATGGTCATGTCTTGCAGCGCCCCGGCCATCGCATTGACCTTGGCCGATGCCGGCCCGGCGACATTGACGACGATCGGAGCATGAATCTCGCTGCCGTCATCCAGCCGCACACCTCGCACACGATCAGTGGTTTTGAGGATTTCGACCACTCGACGGCTGAACAGGAATGCGCCCCCCTTGGCCTCCGACGCCCTCTGCAGGTTGTGCGTAGACAACTGCGGATCCGTCACATAGCCCGCCGTGGGGAAGAACACCGCGCTTTCGACCTCGCCGCTCCCCGGCTCTCCAAAACCGACGTCATTCATTCTCTTTGCCGGCCAGTAACTGGTCAGATCGTATATCGGAATTCGATCTTTGATCGTCGCCGCACTCCAGATTTCGAAAGGTACGCCAATCTCCTCACACAAAGCGATATGCTTGTTCATTAGGCCGTTCTGCCTGGTTCGCATCACCATGCATCCCACGTCGCGGAACTCCGCCATGCCGCGCTCATCCGTCGCCTCGAGGTACTCCGCCCAGTCGCGCCAGTAAAAATATCCCTCGTACGCGAATGCGGTGCCCTCGAGTGTTGAGTAATGCACGCGAATGATGGCGCAGGAACCGCTCGTGGGGCCGTAGCCGGCGGCCGGATTCTTGTCAATGGAAATCGTACGGTAGCCCGCCTTGTTCATTTCAAAAGCGATTGCCGCACCAATCACGCCGGCTCCGATGATGATCGCGTCTGCTTTCTCCGTCATAGCTGATGCTTCTTCTGCTGTGTTGTTGTGTTACTCATCAAGCGGCGGACTCCCGCCCTCGGCGGAGCGCTGCTCGACGAACTCGAACAACGCCTCCTCGGTACTGGGGCATAAAACAGGCGCCTCGAAAACGGCAAGCGTGCTCTTCCAGATCTCGTTTGCCCGTCTTACGGCCGTTTTTGCGCCATCATTGCTCCACTCGCCAAAATTACGCCAGTCCGACAACAGGGGACTATAGAACGCCGACCGGTATCTTTCCATGGTGTGCTGTGCCGCGAAGAAGTGCCCCCCCGGCTCGGTGGCAGCTATTGCGTCGAATCCCAGTTCGGCATCACTGGCATCGAGCGGATGCAGCACCTCGGCAATAATCTGCAGCATTTCGACATCCAGAATGAATTTTTCCTTCGATGCTGTCAGACCACCCTCAAGCCAGCCCGCGGCGTGCTTCATGATGTTGATTCCGCCGAGGACACCGCCCCAGGCCGACATGAGTGTCTCATAGACAGCCTGTTCGTCGGGCGCATTCGATGCGGTGGCGGCAGAACCGCGCCAGGGTAGGCCGATATGCCGCGCCAGTTCACCGGCACCGAAGGCGCCCTTGACGAACTCCGGCGTGCCGAACGCTGGGGAACCGGACCGCATGTCGACATTGGACGTGAACGATCCGTACACCACCGGGGCGCCGGGGCGGACGACTTGATCGAGCGTGATCCCCGCCAGCGCTTCCGCATGCTGCAAGGTGAGCGCTCCCGGAATAGTTACCGGTGCCATGGCGCCGGACAAGGTGAATGGCGTGACAATGACCATTTGTCCGGCACGGGCAAAGTCCAAGATGCCCTGGCACATTGGCACATCCAGCTGCCTGGGAGAATTGGTATTGATTACGGTGTGACACCAGGCCCTGGCCCGGAACTCCTCGTGTGAAAGGCCCCGGGCGATGCGGATCATCTCGAAGCAATCGTGGACCTGGCCGCTGCCGCGGGAGTAGACAAAGGGCACCTTGTCGCTCAGCGTGAGCTGACTCAGGGTCGTCTGCAGGTGGCGCACATTGAGGCCAACGTCCTGGGGCTCGACGCTTTGCGAAAGCAGGTGGATGACATCGAAACTGTGCGCCAGTTTGATCAAGATCCGCAGCTTCTCGAGTGTCCCGGTACGTTTGCCACCATCGAGATCCGATACGAACGCGGGACCGCCCACCGGCCCAAAGACTAGGTTGTTCCCGCCCACCTTGATCGAGCACCCGTCGGATCCGCCGTGGACCTCGAACATTTGCGGCGCGGTGTGAAGTGCGCGGGAGACCAGTTCACGATCGAAACGAACCATCATGGTGTCTTCCGACACATCGGCACCCGCGTCTGCCAACACCTTGCGCGCTTCTGCGTTGAGCACCCGGACTCCCAGCTCCTTCAGTACCCTCAGCGCGGTGTCGTGTATGGCTTCAACACGATCCTGAAACAGGGCGGGTTGCCGGATCAGCGGATTCGTCAAATTCCGGTAGTCAACCGATCGGTGGTGTTTAGGTGCCGCCTGCGGCCGACGTCGGCGCCGACCGGCGGACCGTGGACCTGCTGATGGCGCTGCCAAACTCGTACCTCCGGAGGCCAGGTTGTCGGAAACGTCGGGCGGACTAGTGTATCTTAGATGGTCTCCGATACACCCGTAATATTCATGCCGTGAAAAACGGTTATCGCTCCATCGTGTGACGTACCCGCGTACCGGAATCTGCCTACGTTGCGGTGTGCCGTCGCTGTTCCCTTGGGTGGCGCGCATGTTCATCGAAGAGTATCAGCAGTAAATTGCTATTCTTGATGACCTTATCAGGTTCCTAGCCCGCATATTGCACCAGCATCCCGAGTGATGACGCAGGACAGGTTTGGCTGAGCGCCGGTCTGGAGCGAGGAGCGTAGCCGTCGCTACGGTCCGAGTGAAGACCAAGCCCAGGCGAA